>Ga0105045_10002792_pt1 | contig 14822 bp, 19 predicted proteins | sample MAT02_FD_78089 | JGI IMG/M metagenome (GOLD analysis project Ga0105045, IMG submission 78089) | Freshwater microbial communities from Lake Fryxell liftoff mats and glacier meltwater in Antarctica - MAT-02 (megahit assembly) | ecosystem: Environmental > Aquatic > Freshwater > Ice > Liftoff...
CACAGCTTTTGGGCCTTGTGGCATAACGCCCCGTTTTCCATCGCTATCCAGCCTGACGCCATATGCCATCCTGGCGGTGATGGCTTGTTGGCTTGGCCGACGCAGCCGATCCAGAAAAGCTTGAGCCCGTACAGATAATATTTGCCGACGCAGACCTTGATGCTGCAGATTTGAGCACAGATCGCATATTCCATTTCCACACTTTTCACCGAATTATATCTGTTGGCGGGCGGCAGCCGAAGTTTCGTAATGCACTGGTACATCGGCCTGCTTGCAACGCACGATTTTGCTTGATCGGGTCAGGGTTGCGAAGGAATGTGCGGACATCAAGGATGACCGCCGAAAGCGAGCCAGACCAGGATAACGGCGACAATGATGCGCTAGCGTTAAATCAAGCGGTCAAGCGCGTGATTACCATCCGGCAGACATCCGATAGCGGGATTCAAAGAACCATCATGGTTACCGCAAATTAATCATGTTCTGCCAGATTTTAATTCATGCAGCTCGCCACATCACCCCTGCCCCGTCTTAACCAGCGCACGACTGTGTCGATCAGCGTGACCGTTGTTGGCGTGCTCGACAGCTTCGAGGCTCATGTTGCCGACTTGTCAGAGGGCGGCGCACTGATTATCGGCCGCAGCCTGCCCGCCAAAGCCCGCTGCGAACTACATTATGGCGGCCAAGTCATATTCGGTACCGTGATGTGGTCAGAATATGATCGCATGGGCGTGCGTTTTCCCTTTGAACTGACCGATGGCCCGCTGCATCAGCGGCTAGTCATCGCGCGCAGCCGCCATCGTCCGCGTCCGATGGCGAGCGCAGCGCAAGGTTTCAGCGGCTTTGGTCGGCGCAGGTTTTGACCGCCTAAGCGAAAACGCCGGCGGTATCCTGGGGTACGGCGGCATATTTGCGGTGCACGCCAGGGATCAGAAATACGTCAACCAACAGCCACAGCACCCAAGGGATCAACACTATCGCGCCAAGGTATAATGTCGGCGTGCCCATCAGGATCAACACCAAACCGGTGAAGAACATGCCCACCTGAATCAGCGCCGACTGGGTGGCACCAAGATAAAAGCGATGGGCCGACACCTGGCCAAGGATGAGCCATAACAGATAGGCCAGCACCATGCTGCGTTGCGGACGCGGTTTTTCCGATCGGTAGGATGACGCCGCCTGTTCGGCGTATTCCATCGGCGCACTGCGCGCACTGCGCGCGCGCTCTGCTGCAAGAAAGGCTTCCAGCTTGGCAGCCAGATCGCTGTCGCTGCTGATTGGGGATGGGGTCGCCGCGCAATTGTGCATTTGGCCGGACCCAAATCCCCCGCCCGTTTTCGGGGCACCCGGCGACGCGCCCTTACGTCCAAAACCACTCATTGCGAATTCTCACTGAGATTTTTTCCAGCATAACAACAGCAAGTTAAAGAAGCATGACGCGGACTCCTTGAATAATGTTCGATTTTCGTTCTAAACCTGCGCGATGATCGATGCCGTTCTCCTGCCTGCCCTACATGCCAGTCATGCGGGCATCTGGCTGGCCAGCGCCGATGGCAGCACGCGCCAGGTTGATCGCGGTGCGGCCATCGCTGCGGCGGCCGCGACCCCGCATCTGGTGATCAATGCGCCGCTGACAGGCGAGCGCCTTGGTTATGGCGAGATTTCGGGGCTCGACCTGCTCGAACTGTTCGCCTTTACCCACCCTGCGCGTTTTGCCGTGCCGACCGCCAATGGCCTGGCCCAATTGCTGGGTCAGCCGACGGTGGCGGACGAGGCGGATATTGCCGCGCAACTACAATCGCTCACCGCCGCGTTGCTGGTAACGCTTGACGCACCCGACTGGGCCGAACGCGATGGCGCGTGGCACAGCGCCGCCGCCCTGTCGCGCCAGCGGTGGGGGTGGGCACCGCTGGTACTGGACCGGCTGACGATGCCGGGCGACAAGGATCGCTGGCTGTTCGCACGGCTGCCCGAATGGCAGGAGGCACCGCCGCGTGCCGCCGCGCGTGCGGTGACGCCCGATCCCGATGATGTCGCCGCCACACTGACACGGCTGACGGGCGACGGAGCCGAACAGCGCCCATCGCAGCAGGATTATGCGTTGACCGCTGCGCAGATATTCGCCCCGCGCACGGCACGCGGCCAGCCGCAACTGGTGGTGGCAGAGGCCGGGACCGGCATCGGCAAGACGCTGGGTTACCTCGCCCCCGCCGCCACCTGGATCGCGGCGGCGGGCGGCGCGGTCTATGTCTCGACCTTTACCAAAGCCTTACAGCGGCAATTGGCGCGCGAGACGGAACGGCTATACCCAAACCCTGCACAGCACCGCAAACAGGTGGTGGTGCGCAAGGGGCGCGAAAATTACCTGTGCCTGCTAAATCTGGAAGACGCTCTGCAAGGCGGGTTCAGCGGGCGGGCAGCCATATTGGCGCAGCTCGTCGCGCGCTGGGCGGCGTACAGCCGGGATGGCGACATGATCGGCGGCGACCTGCCCGGTTGGCTGCCGGCGCTGTTCCGCCGCAACGGCACGACCGCGCTGACCGATCGGCGGGGTGAGTGTGTCTATGCCGCCTGTCCGCACTATCGCAAATGCTTTATCGAACGCTCGATCCGCGCAGCGGGCGAGGCGGATATCGTCATCGCCAACCATGCGCTGACAATGGTCCAAACCGTCCGCCCGCGCGACGCCGCCGGCCCGCCCCAACGCATCATCTTTGACGAAGGCCATCATTTGTATGAAGCCGCCGATGCCATTTTTGCCGTAGCGTTGACCGGCGGTGAGGCGATTGAGCTGCGCCGCTGGATCATCGGCCCCGAAGGCCGCTCGCGCGGGCGGCGGCGTGGGCTGGCCGCGCGGCTGGCCGATGTCGCCAGTTATGATGGCGAGGTGGAGGCGGCGGTGCACGCGGCGGCCGATGCGGCGGCGGCGCTGCCCGGCGACGGCTGGCTAAAACGCATCGCCGACAATGATCCGAGCACGCCGATTGAGGATTTGCTTGCCGCCGTGCGCGCCTTGGTACTGGCGCGCGCATCGGGCGATGCCCAGTTTGACGCAGGCTATGGCCTGGAAACCGAACTTGCCGAACCCGATGGTCGGCTGGTGACATCAGCGGCAGCGGCATCGGACGCGCTGACAAATTTGCAGCGCCCGCTGCTGATCCTTGCGCAGCGGCTTGATGCCTTGATCGAGGATGCGCCTGACTGGCTCGACACCCAGGCCCGCAGCCGCATCGACGGTGCCCGCATGTCGCTTAACACCCGCAGCGAACTAATTGCAGCGTGGATAGCCCTGCTGGCACGGGTGGGGGGGCCATCGGACCCCGATTTCATCGACTGGCTGGCGCTGGACCGGGTTGACGGACGCGAGCTTGATTGCGGCCTGCACCGCCATTGGCTCGATCCGATGCGGCCGTTTGCCCGGTTGGTCTATGAACCTGCGCACGGGGTACTCGTCACCTCTGCCACCTTGCGCGCAGGTGGCAGCTGGACCGATGCCCGGGTACGTACCGGCACCCGTCACATCGACGCCGCAGTGACCGAGGAAAGCTTTCCCAGTCCGTTCGATTTCCGGCGGCAGGCCGAAGTGCTGATCGTCACCGACATTGCCCGCGGCGACATGGCAGCGCTTGCCGGGGCCTATGCCCGGCTGATCGAGGCATCGGGCGGCGGCGCGCTGGGATTATTCAGCGCCATTCGCCGCCTGCGCATCGTCCATGCCCGCATTGCCGACCGGCTCGCGCGGGCGGGACTTCCCCTGTTTGCCCAGCATGTCGACCCGCTCGACACCGGCACACTGATCGACATTTTTCGCAGCGATCCCGCCGCCTCGCTGCTCGGCACCGATGCACTGCGCGATGGGGTCGATGTGCCCGGTGATTCGCTGCGGCTGGTGGTGATGGAGGCAATCCCATGGCCGCGCCCAACCGTGTTGCACAGCGCGCGCAAGCTTGCCAATGGCGGAACAGCGTGGGACGACATGGTCGTGCGCGCGCGGCTCGCGCAAGCATTTGGCCGCCTGATCCGCCGCGCCGATGATCGCGGCCAGTTTGTCATCCTGTCACCATCGGTCCCGTCACGTTTCCTGTCGGCCTTTCCCGCCGAAACGCCGATCCTGCGCCTGCCGCTGGATCAGGCGGTGGCGCGGGTGCGGGCAGTGCAGGCCGATTTACCGCAGAGCGCGACAAGCGCCTTTTCACCGCCATGACTTTGCGCCACAAGCGGGGTGCGCGTGCCACGCGCGGAACGGAGAGCGCAATTTGAAAAGCCTGTCGATCCTGCGCCATGCCAAATCGAGCTGGGACGCGCCCGTCGACCGCGATTTCGACCGGCCCATCAATGCACGCGGTCGGCGCGGTGCGGTGTTAATGGGCGAACTGTGGAAGAAATCGGGCTGGCCGCTCGACAGGATTCTTGCCTCGCCCGCCGTTCGCGTCACCGAAACGCTTGATCATTTTCAACCCGCTGCGGGCCTGGCCGACATGGAACCGCATTGGGAGCGCCGCGTCTATCTGGCGTCGTCGGCCACGCTGCTTGACGTGCTGCGCGAGGCGGGGGCGCTGGGCGATCATCTGATGCTCGTTGGCCACAATCCTGGGCTAGAGGATCTGGCGATGATGCTGGTCCCCTATGATGCATCCAATCCGGCGCGCATGGCGGTCGAGGAAAAACTACCCACCGCTGCGTTGGTGCGGATTAATATTAATGTCACAGCGTGGAGCGACGTGCGCGAGAACAGCGGCACGCTTGATCGGTTCATCCGCCCGCGCGATCTTGACCCAACGCTGGCCCCGGGAATCGATTAGGCGACAAAGAGTCAACAGTTTCCGTGATGAAGACTGGTTCTAATCTTCCAGTGCGCGCGCCAGTCGCTGGCGAAGTGCAATTAACGATCCAACACTCAGGGGCTCTTTTGCACCTTGGTGTGGTGAATGATGCCCTGCGGTCTCACCCTCGATCATCGCCTTGCGCGCGCCCTCGACGGTAAATCCCTTGCGGTGCAACAGGTCGTAAATCCGTTCGACCAGCGCAACATCCTCAGCGCGGTAATAGCGTCGCCGACCCGACCGCTGCAGCGGTTTCAGTTCGGGAAAGCGCGTTTCCCAATAGCGCAATATGTGTGTCGGCACCCCAACCCGCTCGGCCACTTCGCCGATGGCCAGCATGGCGCCGGCTTCCTTGCCCGTGTCGCGCCGGGAATCAGCCATCATGTCGTCCGCAGATCACCGGATCAACCAGCCAACGTCGCACGCATCGAATGACTGGCGCGAAACGTTAGCACACGGCGGGGCGAAATTGGCACTTCCACCCCAGTTTTGGGATTGCGCCCAACCCGCTCACCCTTGTCGCGCAGGACAAAAGTGCCAAAACTGCTGATTTTAACATTCTCACCAGCCAGCATTGCTGCGGTCATATGATCGAGGATCGATTCCACCAGCCGCGCCGACTCATTGCGCGACAGACCGATTTTGCGATTAATCGCCGAAGCAATGTCCGCGCGCGTCAAAGTTCCCTCAGCCAATCCAACTCTCCCCCACCATGATCATTCATCGCACCCCGACAGCATAACGGCACGAGTCCGTCGCATGAGTGTAACAGCTATCATTTGTGACGCAAAATCAAAACGGAGCCGCGCTGTGCCGGGGCATTGTCACGATGTGTCACATCCGGACGAGTGCCGCGCCCCAGGTAAAGCCGCCGCCCATCGCTTCAAGCGCGACAAGATCGCCGGTTTTGATCCGCCCGTCACGCACCGCAACATCAAGCGCGAGCGGAACAGAGGCCGCCGATGTGTTGGCGTGCTGGTCCACCGTAACGACGACCCGCGCTGGATCAAGGTTCAGCTTGCGCGCCGTCGCATCGATAATGCGCAGGTTTGCTTGATGCGGCACGACCCAGTCGATGTCGCTGGGTGCAAGTTTTGCTGCCGCAAGCACTTCGCCCAGCACCGATGTCAGGTTGGCAACGGCGTGGCGAAACACCTCGCGCCCCTGCATGCGCAAATGGCCGACGGTGCCCGTCGTCGATGGTCCGCCATCGACATATAACATATCGCCATAGCGCCCCTGTGCGTGGAGCTTGCTGGCCAAAATGCCGCGCGCGGAGTCTGGCTGTGTGGACAGTACGACCGCGCCTGCGCCGTCGCCAAACAACACGCAGGTCGCCCGGTCTTGCCAGTCCAGGATGCGGCTGAATGTCTCCGAACCGATCACCAGCGCGTGGCGGCCATGACCGCTGCGCAACATTGTGTCGGCAACGGTCAATGCGTACAGGAACCCGGAACAGACCGCCGCAACGTCGAAAGCCACGCAATCGTCGATACCCAGCAATGCCTGGACCTTGGTCGCGCTGGCGGGGAATGTATTGTCGGGCGTGGCCGTCGCCAGGACGATCAATCCGATGTCGCCGGGCGCTAGCCCTGCCGCCGCCAACGCCCGGCGCGCCGCTTCAGCGCCCAACGTCGCGGTGGTTTCATCCGCCTCGGCAATGTGTCGCTGACGAATGCCCGTGCGTTCGACGATCCATTCATCGGTGGTGTCGACGCGCGCCGCCAGTTGCGCATTGGTGACGCAGGTACGTGGCAGCGCCGACCCGGTTCCGGCAATCACACTGCGCAGCATCACGCAGTCTGGGCCCGGAAATTCGCGAGATCTTCGGTCACTTGTCGGGTGATGTCTTTTTCCACCAGTTCGGCGCAGACATGAACCGCGTTCGCTACCCCGGCGGCGTTGGCGCTGCCATGACTTTTCAGCACGACACCGTTCAAGCCCAGGAAAACAGCGCCATTATGATTATTGGGGTCAAGATGATGCTTCAACAGTTCGGTCGCAGGGCGCGAAATCAGGAAGCCGACTTTTGAACGCAGCGAACTGGTAAAGGCACGGCGCAGCAGGTCCGTCACGAAGCGCGCCGTCCCCTCCATCGATTTTAGCGCGATATTGCCGGAAAATCCGTCATGCACGATGACATCAATTTCGCCGCGCGACAGCTTGTCACCCTCGATAAAGCCCTGAAAGCGCATCGGCAGTCCCTGCGCGCTGCGCAACGCGGCAGCCGCGTCCCGGATGACGTCGGTACCCTTCATCTCTTCGGTGCCAATATTGAGCAGCGCGACGCGGGGCTCTTTCAGGCCCATGGCGGTGCGCGCATACGCCGATCCCATAATCGCGAACTGAACAAGATTATTCGCATCGCAATCGGTGTTCGCGCCCAGATCAAGCATGACAACGTCATTGTCCCCCAGCGTCGGCAGCAATGCGGCCAGCGCTGGCCGGTCAATTCCCGGCATGGTCCGCAGCGCCAGTTTGGCCATTGCCATCAACGCGCCGGTATTGCCCGATGACACGGCCCCGCCCGCATCACCGCGTTTTACCGCGTCAATAGCGAGACCCATCGAGCTGCCGCGCGCCTTGCGCAGCGCCTGGCTGGGCTTGTCATCACCGGTGACAATGCCATCGGTATGGATGATGTCTGTAGCAGCGCGCAGATTGGGGTGATTATCCAGCGCGGCCTTGATCTGCACTTCGTCGCCGACGAGCAGAAACTTTAGCCCGTCGTGACGATGGCGCGCGGCGGCTGCGCCTGCGACCATGACGCGCACGCCGCCATCACCGCCCATCGCATCGATGGCGATTCGCGGTGTCAGCCCCATAAACTTTTTCCAGTCAGGTCAGGCGTCAGGCGCCGATGGCAACCACTTCGCGGCCATTATAATAGCCGCATTTGTCGCACATGTTGTGCGGGCGCTTCAACTCGCCACAGTTCGCGCATTCCTGAAATGCTTCGACCCGCAGCGAATCGTGGCTGCGGCGCATGCCGCGCTTTGATGGAGAGGTTTTTCGCTTTGGAACAGCCATGACAAATCCTGTAATCTTATAAAGTTCAACGACAACATCCCGGTAGCGGCGTTTTGCCGCAACCGCGACAAAACAGCAACCGCCCGCCATTCCCCATCGCGCAAACCCTGTTCAAGGGCGTTCAAGACAAGGACCGGAGGGTGCCACAACGCCAGTTGGTGTCGGGATGCCGGACGGCGGGCGCTATAGCCATTCCCCGCCGAAAGGCAAGCCCCAATCCCCGGCAACCGCCTGCTTGCCAGCGCGCAGCAATCCGCTAGATCATGCGCAATATCCATAAGGGGGGTTTGCGCATATGACCATTTTACCGATCAGCATGACCATGGCGGCCATCGCAGCGCTTTTGAACATCTGGCTGTCCATCCGCGTTGGGCAGGTGCGCACGCGCGAAAAGATTTCAGTTGGCGACGGCGGTAACGAGGCCGTGATCCGCCGGATGAGGGCGCATAGCAATTATATTGAAAATACGGCGTTTGTTCTGGTTCTGCTGGTGTTGGTCGAGCTCGCGATCGGGCCCGCAACCTGGCTTTGGGCCGTTGGCGCGATTTTCTTCGCTGGCCGTATCGCCCATGGCATCGGGATGGACGGGGTCAGTAAAGCCCGGATGGCCGGAACGCTGACAACGATGTTGACCCAGCTTGGTCTGGCCATTGCAGCGGTTGTCATCGTATTCCTGACCCCGGTGGCGGTCACAGATGCGATGACAACGCCAAGCGGGGCAGAGGAGGTTGCACCGCAATAGGCAGGCTCACCCCGCCCCCACCGCCATATCGCTGACATAGGGGTTGGTGCGGCGTTCATGCCCGAAATTGCTGGTCGCACCGTGGCCGGGGACAAAGGTGATATCATCGCCAAACGGCCATAGCCGCTGGGTAATCGATGCGATCAGATCGGCATGGTTGCCGCGCGGGAAATCAGTGCGCCCAATCGACCCCTGGAACAGCACATCGCCGACCAGCGCCAGTTTTGACGGGCGGTGGATGAACACCACATGGCCTGGCGTGTGCCCCGGACAATGGACAACCTCAAACGTCAGATCCCCGACCGTGACCGTATCGCCGTGAACCAGCCAGCGGTCGGGTTCGAAGCTTTGCGCGACCATGCCCCAGCGCGGGCCATCGTCGTCAAGCTGTTCGATCCAGAACCGGTCATCCTCATGTGGCCCTTCGATGGGCAGGCTTAGTTCCTTGGCCAGCATCCCGGCCTGGCCGCAATGGTCGAGGTGGCCATGGGTGATAAGGATCTTCTCCAGTTCCACCCCATGCTGCGCAGCGACCGATTTCAGCTGGTCCAGATCGCCGCCGGGATCGACAAAGGCCGCCTTGTTGGTTGCGGTGCACCACAGCAATGTACAATTTTGCTGAAGCGGGGTGACCGGAATAATCACGGCCTTGAGCGGGGGTATGGCGTTGGTCATGCGCGCTATTTGGCGTGTGGCGACCCGTTTCGCAAGCCGCGGTTAGCGCAGCGTCATCCGGTCGCCCTCAACCGTGACGCCGTCCAGCCGTGACAAAAAGCTTTGCCCCAGCAAGCTGGTCGGCATGTCGGCGTCGATCACGGCGGCCTGCACCCCCATGACCTCCAGCCCCTCGACCCGCACCCGGTCCAGTTCGACCGGGCGGATCGGCACGACGCCGCCTGCGGTATTGGCGCTGCCCATTTCGGGCAAACGGTCGACGTCGATGCCAATCGCTTCGGCATCATCACGGGTCAGCGCGATGATTGACGCGCCGCTATCGACCATCATCCGCACGCTGCGGCCATTAATGTCGGCGGTGACATAGAAATGCGAATCACCCTCGCGCTCGATCTGGACCTGACCGCCGTTTTTATCAGGAATGGACGATGCCGGGTCGTTGCCCGGTCCCCTGAACCAGGGGCCGGAATCGACGGCTTTGCCTTCCCCCGTCGCAGCGCCGCCGTTAGCTGGTCCGCGACTCGCAAAACCGCCAACCGCGACAGTAAGGATCGCTAGAAAGACGACCAGGGGCAGGAACTGCTTGTACATGCGCACCGGCATAGCGCGCAGAAATGTGCGGCGGGTTAATCGGCGAGCGGTGGCGGATCGATAAAGGCGCGCCACTGCGGCGGATCAAACCGGATGCTGTACGACACGCGGACACAGGCGTGCTGCTGGCGGTTTTCAGCTTCTGCCGCTGTTGCTGGCCACGCTGCGCTGCTTTCCAGTTCGCGCCAGCAAATAATAGCGTCAGCCTCTGGGCGGCCTGCCAGCGCTGCGTAAACATCGCCCCCACCGGATGGCTGCCAGCCGAGCACCACCTGATCAAAGGCTTCTGACTTCACCACCACGCGGTGCAGGGCGGCGCCATCGTCAGCCAGCAGCGCGGCAATGCGTTCACGGTCAGCGGCGTTCAGCCAGGTGCCGCCAAAATAATCCTGCCACTGTCCCGATGGCCCATCACCAAGCACTCTTCCCAACTGCAAACCTGCCGTTTCGAACCGGGCATACCAGTCCGTTGCCATGTCCAGCGGAACCAGGCGTGAGGGAGCACGATCATCTTCGGGCGGCAGGATCAACTGCGCACTGGCGGGGACGGCAGCAAGGATAAGGGCGGCGGCAAGGATAGTGCGCATTATCATTATCTCGCTCATTCCACCTGACCGGTCAATGAACCGGCCTGCAAGGCATCCCGCAGCCACTCTGGCGCTCCGTCGATGCTGATCGCCTCGACCCGCCGATGCTCCACCGACCAGCCAAGATCGGGATAGGCCGCCAGCTGTCGCTTCGCATCCGCTGTGGCCATCGGCACCACCACCACACGGCGGTTGACCTTTTGCCGCCAGTTCATCCGTGCAGTATTTTCCTGCCCGACATAACAGCCCTTGGAAAAACTGACGCCGTGCAGTTCCGCCGCATTGCATTCCAGCCACAGCAATTTGTCGCTGCCCAGCTCATCGCGTCCTTCGGCCACACCCAGCGCCAGCCGGTGCGCGCGCCATCCCTCATCCACTGCGTCACCGCCATGTGCAGGGGCCAGCCAGCGCCGCCCCAGCGCCGACAACCGCGGGTCCGGCACCCCCGCGCCGCCATCGGGCGCCCAATGCACCACCAGCGCCTCTTCACGGGCAATGCTGATCGCGCGGCGCAACCGGTACATTGCCAGACGCTTGGCCAGATCGCCCGCCGCATCCCGCTCACAGTCGATCAATATGTCGTAGCTGTCGGCCCACAGGATGAAGTCGAACAGCAATTTGCCCTGCGGTGACAGCATCCCCGCCCAGCACGGCAGCGGCCCCATGACGTCATTCGTCACAAGGCCTTGCAGAAAGCCGTGCACATCTTCGCCCGAAAGGCGGATCAGGGTTCGGTTGGTCAGGATGCTATTTGGGGTGGAATCGTCCATCGTCTTAACCTAGGGGATTATAGAATATATTCCAACCGGACGAAACCATGACCGACCGCCTGACCATCCGCCGCCCCGACGATTGGCACGTCCATCTGCGCGACGGCCCCGCTCTGGCCGATATTGTCCCGCACACTGCGCGCCAGTTTGCGCGCGCGATTGTCATGCCCAACCTGTCGCCGCCCGTGACAAGCGCGGCCATGGGCGCGGCCTATCGCACGCGCATCGTCGCGGCGATCCCGGCGGGCGTCGATTTCACCCCGCTGATCATCGCCTTTCTGACCGATCACAGCGCTGCCGACGATCTGGCGGCGGGCCATGCGGCGGGCATTTTTACTGCGGCCAAACTGTATCCCGCCCATGCCACCACCGGCAGCGCGCATGGCGTTACCGACATCAACGCCATTTATCCGGTGCTCGAACGGATGCAGGCCATTGCCATGCCGTTGTTGATCCACGGCGAAGTCACCGACCACGATGTCGATATCTTTGACCGAGAAGCGGTGTTCATCGAACGCACATTGACGGCCATCGTGCGCGATTTTCCCGCGCTGCGGATTGTGTTCGAACATATCACGACGCGCGAAGCGGTCGATTTCGTAACCGCCAGCGGCCCCAATATAGCCGCAACGATCACGCCACAGCACCTCCACATCAACCGCGATGCCATGTTTGCTGGCGGCATCCGCCCTCACGCCTATTGCCTGCCCGTCGCCAAGCGCGAAGTTCACCGGCTGGCACTGCGCAAGGCCGCGACGTCAGGCAATCCCAAATTCTTCCTTGGCACCGACAGCGCGCCTCACGAGCGCGGGGCCAAGGAATCGGCCTGCGGCTGCGCGGGCATTTTCAACGCGCCGTTCGCGCTGGAAAGCTATGCCGCCGTCTTTGACCAGGAAGGCGCACTCGACAAGCTGGAAGGCTTTGCCAGCCTTCACGGTCCGGCCTTTTATGGCCTGCCCGTCAATGAAACCATGGTTACGCTGGAACGCGGCGCGGTTGCCGTGCCGACCAGCTTACCGCTGGGCGACACCGAGGTCATCCCCTTCCACGCCGGGGAAACATTAGGCTGGCGCCTGATCCTGTAATCGCGACTGGCGCCACGCATCCCAGCTGTACAGCACCAACCCCGCCCAGATCAGCGGAAAGGTGACGAGATGGATCGCCGTCAGCGGCTCGCGATACAAAAATATCGCGAGCAGAAACTGGATCGTCGGGCCGATATATTGGATCAGACCAATGGTGGCGTATTTCATCCGCCGCGCCGCTGACGCAAACAGCAGCAGCGGCAATGCCGTCACCACACCGCTCGCGATCAACAACGCATCGGTGCCGCCATCCACCGCGCCAAACCGCCCCTGCCCCGCGATCGCCCACCAGGCAAACATCGCCAGGGCAGCGGGTAGCAGGATGATCGTCTCGCTCGCCAGCCCCACCATCGGGCCAACCGGCGCAACTTTGCGGATCAGACCATAAAAGGCAAAGGATAGTGCCAGAGATAGCGAAATGCCTAGCGCATCCAGCGCGCCGGTGGCCATAATCGCCACGCCCAGCCCCGCCAACGCTACCGCGACCCATTGCAGCGGGGTCAACCGTTCGTTGAGGAACAGAAAACCCAACAGCACATTGAGCAGCGGGTTGAGGAAATATCCCAGGCTTGACGCGGCAATAAAACCGTTGGTCACGGCCCAGATGTAAATCAGCCAATTGGCCCCGATCAGCACCGCCGACGCCATCATCGGCACCAGCATCGCCCGCGTCGTTAGCGCCTCCCACAGCGCGCCCAGTCGTTTGCGAATCCACAGCAGGCCAAGCAGCAACAGCACCGACCACACGATCCGGTGTGCCACGACTTGCAACGACGGTACGGCTTTCAACAGGTTAAAGTAAACCGGCAGAAATCCCCAGATGAAATAGGCGCCAACCGCCTGCGCCAGCGCGCCGCGATCCGGGCCGCGCGCGACTGTCTGGCCCTCCACTTCGGGCATAAGGCTAGATCAGGCCACCACCGATAAACAGCCGCAGCGCGCAGAGTGCCATCACGACACCGCAGAAAATCTGTCCCGATTTCTTGTCCGACATCAGCCCAAGGACAAAGCCGAAAGCGGCAATGGGCAATATTAACCAGTTCGCCCAGCCAAAGAAAGGAATGGATGCCGGGATCGCAAAGACAAGCGCGATCAGGCCGATCAGGATGGAAAGGATATTCAACATATTTGCAATGTCGCATGCGCTCCCTTTCAAAACAAGCAGGATCGGCTTATGCACGCCGAAATTTCGCTAGCGGGGCGGATATTAAAGGGGAAATTTCCATGCTCAACGGTCCGTTGCTGGTCACCCGGCGCCTGATCCTGCGTCCGCCCGCGCAGGAAGATTTTCCGGCCTTTGCGGCAATGTCCACGGAACCGGATACCAATGCCTTTATCGGCGGGGTGCTTGAACCCTCACCCGCATGGCGGCAATTCTGCTCCATCGCCGGGGCATGGCATATTCGCGGCTTTTCGATGTTCTCGGTCATTGAACGCAGCACCGGCGAATGGGTCGGCCGCATCGGCCCGTGGGAGCCTGAAGGCTGGCCGGGCAAGGAAATCGCTTACGGCGTCCGCGCCAAATTCGCAGGCACGGGCTATGCGTTTGAGGCCACCGTCGCTGCGTGCGATTTTGCAGTCGAGTTTCTGGGTTGGGACGAACTGATGCACTGCGTCGATCCCACGAATGTCCGCTCGCAGGCGCTGGCCAAGCGGCTCGGCGCGGTTAACAGCGGCCCGACCCGCATGCCGGCACCCTATCAGGATTATCCAGTCGACGCTTGGCGCCAGAGCGCCGCAGACTGGCGCACGCGGCGACCGGGGTTCGATATATAGCCGTTCGTTATTGCGCGGCGAAGCCGAAGCAATGACGTATTGCCCATGCATTGGCCTTTCCCATCGCGGGACAGCTTTGATGCGCAAAACACTGCGCGTTAACGCTTTTTCCTTACGCATTCTTAACCATTCGGCGGCATCGCTAACAAAAGATTAAGGGAGTGTTAGCGATGACGCGCGGCGACAAATTTCTGCTTTCGGCCCTGTTGGGTTCGACCCTGCTCTTGTCTGCATGTGGCCGCGAACCGCAGGACAGCACCAAAGTTGACACGCTGAACGATGAACTGACCAGCCAGGATCCGGTCGTCAAAGGCGCGCTGGAAGACAAGATCATGGTCGATCCCAAGCTTGCCGGGCAAGCCAACCGCAACGCCGCCGGCCCTGGCAACCAGCCCGTTGATGGCGGCGTTCCGGGTGTGCGCGGCAGCAAGGCGACTGCCGATGCCGATGCCGCTGGTAAAGCCGCCGCCGGGGGCCGCCTCCTTGCGGCACCTGCTGCCAGGCCGATGGAAGAATGCACCGAATGCCCGGCAAAAAAGGCGGTAACGCTGGGCGCGCTCGCCAACGAGCAATCTAAAGGCGGCTGCGACGCCAAGCTGACCTATAACAATGGCTGGGCCAAGCGCCTGCCCGCGGAATTCGCCGTCTATCCCCGCGCCATGATCCGGGAAGCGGCTGGCGTTGCAGGCGGCAAATGCAACATCCGCGTCGTCAATTTCCAGACCGCCGCGTCGAAACAAGCCGTG
>Ga0105045_10002793_pt1 | contig 14819 bp, 12 predicted proteins | sample MAT02_FD_78089 | JGI IMG/M metagenome (GOLD analysis project Ga0105045, IMG submission 78089) | Freshwater microbial communities from Lake Fryxell liftoff mats and glacier meltwater in Antarctica - MAT-02 (megahit assembly) | ecosystem: Environmental > Aquatic > Freshwater > Ice > Liftoff...
AACCCCTTGAAACCAGCAAGTAACGGGATCGCAAACAGCAGTCGTGACATTGGGTGTGAGAAAAACCTCGGTGCGCTCCCAGCGGATATTCACCGGATTGGGTGAAACATTCATGATTTCTCCGTGCGCCGGAGAGTCATAAAGATCGGAGGCAGTAATGGTATCAGAAGGATTGGGATGTACTTCAAAGGCAGATTGGATTTGCGCTTGGGCAACTTGTACCAGCAAAAACGCAAAAAAAAGGGTAAAAAACAGATTTTTCATGGTGGAAATGTCTCGTAATAGCAGGTTTGTTAAATAATTAAACAAAGATACACCCTACGGGTCTTAATCAGACCCTATTTTTGTTCGACTGGCTATATTTATAGCAATTCGGACAATATTAGCAAAATGAAAAAGAAAAAAGGGTTGTTTTTTATCGGGTGGATGGTCTTCTGCCTACGTGTTTTGGCGCAACTGCCCGATGGCAGCATTGCGCCCGATTTTACGGCGCAAGACATCAACGGACAGACCCACCACCTCTACAGTTTGCTCGAGGAGGGCAAGATTGTTGTGCTAGAAATCAGCGCTACTTGGTGCCCGCCTTGCTGGGTGTATCACAACAGCCATGCCATGCAGGAGTTGTACCAAGCGCATGGCCCCAATGGCGATGATAAACTTCGGGTACTCTGGGTAGAAGGAGACCCCAATACCAATCTGAACTGCCTTTATGGCCCTGCGGGTTGCAATGGCGGCACCGCGGGAAATTATGTAGAAAACACCCCCTATCCTATTCTGAACAATTCCGGCATTGCCAACGCCTATCAAATTTCTTATTACCCCACGATTTATATTATTTGTCCCAATAAAAAGACCCAAGAAGTATCGCCCATAGATGCCGATGCTTTGTGGGAGAAGGCCCACGTTTGTCCGGTAGCCAAAGGAGACAATAACGCGGGTATTTTTCACTATTACCCCGGCACCGATTTGTCCGAGCTTTGTGGATGGCAGCCTTTAACACCCCATTTTAACCTGACCAATATTGGTTCCTCACCGCTCACCCAAGCCACCATTACGCTCAAATGGAACGACAATCCGCTCCAAACCATTTATTGGACAGGGTTCCTGAACACCTATCAAGAGGCCCTTATTTTGTTCGATACACACAGCGTAAGCAATACTGGCATCCTGAGCACCACTATTCTGGAAGCAAACGGCCTCAATGGCGATGATGACTTTTCGAACAATATTCGAAGTGACTATTTCTCCCCTGCAGCACAATTTAATACTACCAAGGTATTGTTGAAAATCCGCACGGATAATTTCGGAGCGGAAACGTATTGGGAAGTCCATGATGACGCCGACATAGTTCTCGAAAGTGGTGGAAATCATGGCGTTGGTCCGCAGGGTGGTGGCGCTTTTCCGCTCGGAACGCCTATCGGGCCGGGGACTTATTCCAATTTAGCCATTATTCGTGATACCTTGCATTTGCCCAGCGATGGGTGTTATTCTATTCACTTTTCTGATGCGTACGGCGATGGGATGTGCTGTAATTACGGCCCCGGATATTACCGCCTGTACAACCTCAATGCGCCTACTCAAGCCCTTATTTCTGGAGGCGAATTTGGGGATTATGCTAGGCGAGCCTTTGGGGTAGGCGTTACCTCTGCTACACACGAGTGGATGCAATCAGTTGACATTCAACTGTATCCGAACCCAGCAAATGATTTTTTACACTTAGAAATAAATGCTGCAGAAGGGTTGGACTTGTCGGGGAGTGTATTCAACTCTTTGGGGCAATTGCAGCATTCTTTTGCGTTGGAAAAAACCCAATTTTCTGGTAATGACTGGATGGTGTCTTTGGCTAATTGGCCCGCGGGAGTGTACTTTGTTCAAATTAATTTGGGCGGGCAGCGGATGTTGAAACGCTTGGTGGTTTCGCAATAACGCGGCTGTGGGGCGATTCATCGCCCCGTCTATAAATATTGACGCCGCTGTGCGGCTATGGATATTTCGCCGCTTTGCGGCGGCTATTTTTGGTGGGCTTGCATTTGACGGGCTATGTATTTCCCTAGGATATCGTATTCTACATTGACCCAATCGCCGGGGGATAGGGTCTTGAAATTGGTGTGTTCCCAGGTGTAGGGAATGATGGCTACTGAAAATTCATCTTCGGTGGGCGACACGACCGTCAGGCTCACGCCGTTGATGCAGACGGAGCCTTTGTCCACCAATAAAGCCGCTTGTTCGGGCCGAAAACCAAAAACATATTTCCAAGAGCCGCCCAAATCTGTCACAGAACGACATACTAGACGCTCATCTACATGCCCTTGTACCATGTGCCCGTCTAAGCGCCCACCCAAGGGCAGACAGCGCTCCAAATTGACCAAGGTTCCGGTTTTCCAAGTGTCTAACTGCGTTCGGCGAAGGGTTTCCTCCACCGCAGTGACGCGATGCCAATCCTCACCCAAGGCCACTACGGTCAGACAAACGCCGTTGTGGCTCACACTTTGGTCAATTTTAAGTTGCGTAGAAATAGGACTTTCTATCGTAAAATCTACATTGGAGCGGTCTTGCTCTATGGCCTTTACTTTACCAAGCGATTCGATAATACCCGTAAACATACTGCGATAAGTGTTTGAAAATGAGGTTATTATTTACCTTCCAAGCGTGCGCGGGCTTCCTTCGCTTCTTCGTATTCGGGTGCCATGCCATTGGCTTGTTTGTAATCAATGAGTGCAGCCTCTTTGTTGCCCATTTTTTCATTCACCAACCCTCGGTAATAATAGGCTTTTACGAAAATGGGGTCCACTTTGGTTGCAATATTGAAATGATCATAGGCTTTAGACAGTGAGTCTTGCTCTAAATACATCATCCCCAAATCAAAATAGGCATTGGCATAATCGGGGTCTCTGAGCAAGAGGTCTTTATAGATTGCAGAGGCTTTGTCAAACTCCCCACGTCGCTTGTAAAAAGCAGCCTTAAATTCTTGTGCTTCCAAAAAGGAGGAATCCACCCGAAGCGCGTTGTCAAAATACAGCAAGGCCACCGGTTGGTTTTTTTTGCTAAAAATACGGCCCAGAAAAAACCAAGCATCCGCGTTGTCTGCATCAATTTTGACCGATTTTTGGAGAGAGCCAATCGCATTAGTGGTATCGCCTTTATCGAGTGCTACCCGTCCAGCCATGTAGTAGGCCTCCGCGTTTTGTGGGTCGCGTTGGAGTATTTTATCGAGCGTAGCCAATGCATCGGCGTGCTTGCGTACAATGAGTTGAAATTCAGAGAGTTTGAGCAGTGTTTGGGTGCGTTCTGGAAAGCGCTGTGCGGCTAATTTGAGCACCTCAATGGCCCGACGCGAATCGCTGGGACGTGCATAATCGAGCAGCACATCGGACAGCAAGTGGTAGTACGCTGGCTGCATAGAATCAATGCGCATAGCGCGCTCCAGATCGGCTAAGGCTTCATCGAAAGCATCCAGTTTGTAATAGGTAGCCGCCCGACGGAATAGCAGGGTATCATTTTTTGGATTTTTGGCTAGCAATTCTGTGTATCGAACCAAATCGGGGTCCGTTTGGAGTTCTTTATCCACCTCCGAGACCGGTGTATCGGTGGAATTTGGGCGAAAATACCAGTATGCGAGTGCTGAAAGGGCTACGATGGCCAGCCCAATAAGAATGTTACGAGTTGTCATGTTCGGTCAATAAATAGCAAAATTAGCCGCTTTCTTTGGAATGGTGTGTTGATTTAAGCACAAATCACTTTGGTTTGAGTAAAAGACGGGCAAAGGGAGTCAAAAGGCGGGGTATGAGCCCAAAGAAAAGCGAGCCACCGCCGTTCAAACGGGATGGCTCGCAAAATATGTTTGTGCAAAGTGTTTAGAATGGACAACTTACAAAGAAATGTGTTTGAAGCCAGTCACCGTGAGTTCTTTGTCCAAAGAGCGGAGATATTGATCCACGGTTTGGTCATTGTTTTTCACGAATTTTTGGCTCAACAATGTATTCTCTGCGAAGAACTTTTGGAGGCGACCTTGTGCGATTTTCTCCAACATTTCTTCCGCCTTGCCTTCATTACGGGCAAGTTCTTTACCAATTTCGATTTCTTTTTCAACGATTTTGGTATCCACATCGTCGCGGCTAACAGACACAGGATTCATAGCAGCAATTTGCATCGCGATATCGCGACCGGCTTGCTCGAAATCGGGGTTGCTTTTGCTGAGTGCAACGGCTACAGAGCGCTTGTTGTTTGAGTGGTTGTAAGTCAAAATCTGTGCGCCAGTAAGTGGCTCATAGCGACCGATTTCAATTTTTTCACCGATTACACCCACCTGTTCGCCTACTTTCTCACCGACGGTTACGCTGCCTTCGAATGGAAGGGCGAGCAATGCGTCGAGGTTTTCGGGGAAGTTTTCGAGGGCGATGTCGGTGAATTTATTGGCTAATGCGATGAAGCCTTCGTTGCGGGCGGCAAAATCCGTTTCGCAGTTGAGGGCAACTACCACTGCACGCGTTTGTTCAGCGTTGGTTTTGGCAATCACGACTCCTTCTTTTGCTTCGCGATCATCGCGTTTAGCGGCTTTCGCGATGCCTTTCTTGCGGAGCCAATCCTGAGCGGCACTGGTGTCGCCATTGGATTCTTCGAGGGCTTTTTTGCAGTCCATCATACCTGCGCCCGTCAATTCGCGCAGTTTTGAAATATCGGCAGCAGAAACTTTAGTCATTATATGTCGGAATTGTGTTGTGTGTGGTCAAGTGTAAGTGTGCAAGAGCGGGTTTAACCAATCTTACTTATTCTGCTCCTTCTTTTTCGTCGCCTTTAGCAGCTTTGCGCTCATCTAATCCTTCACGAATGGCGGCAACGAGGTAGTTAGTGATGTAGAGAATCGCCTTTGAAGCATCATCGTTGCTTGGGATGGCGTAATCTACCAAAGTGGGGTCAGAGTTAGTATCAACCATCCCGAATGTTTTGACATTCAACTTCTTAGCCTCTGCAAGTGCGAGGTGTTCGTGGTGAATATCTACGATGAACACCGCAGAAGGAAGACGGTTCAGTTGTTCGATACCACCGAAGTGTTTCGACATTTTAATATGCTCACGACCGAACATAAGGCGTTCTTTTTTGGTGATACTGGTAAGGGTAGTATCGGCCAAAACGCGCTCGATGTGCTGCATTTTTTTCACAGATTTGCGAATGGTGGCGAAGTTGGTCATCATACCACCCAACCAGCGCTCCGTTACAAACGGCATACCCACGCTTTCAGCAGCCTTCTGAACGATGTCGCGTGCCTGCTTTTTAGTGGCTACGAACATGATCTTCTTGCCACTTTTAGCCATGGCTTTCATGGCCATGGCCGAGCGCTCAAGCATATCTGCTGTGCGATTGAGGTCAATAATGTGTACCCCTTTGTGCTCCATAAAGATATAGGGCGTCATTTTGGGGTTCCACTTTTTACGCAAGTGGCCAAAGTGGCAACCAGCATCGAGGAGTTCCTTGTATGTAGGCTTCTGCATGAGAAGAAAAATTTTAAGGTTGATTCGTTGATTTGATTTTTTGTTGACCGGAGCGGGTGCGAATCGTATTTAGAAAAACGAATGCAGCAAGCGCCAAATCAACCCAAAATCAGCGTTTGGAGAACTGGAAGTTCTTACGTGCTTTTGGCTGACCGTATTTCTTACGTTCTACGGCGCGGCTGTCACGAGTAAGGAATTTCCGAGCTTTCAACGGAGAGCGGAATTCTTCGTTGAGCTTTACCAAAGCGCGGCTCAAGCCCATGCGTACTGCCTCCGACTGCCCTTTAAAACCGCCACCACGGACGTTTACTTTCAGGTCGTATGCATTTTCAATGCCTACTACCATAAAAGGATCTGTTACGTTTTGCTGTACGTGCATTTGTGGGAAGTATTCGCGGTAATCGCGGCCATTAACCGTGATTTTACCTTCCCCTTTCATCAAATATACGCGGGCAACGGCGGATTTACGACGGCCCACGGCATTTATCATTTCCATATTGTAAAGGATGAGTTATGAATGGTAATGATGAATAATCAAATGAAGAACATAGGGTTATGCCTCGCGCTCCACTTCATACCCATCCTTATTCAAATGTGATTGCTTCTGGTTTTTGTGCGCTGTGTGGATGCTTGGTACCTGCGTACACAAACAATTTCTTGTACACCGCGCGGCCCAACTTGGTTTTCGGCAACATACCTCTAATGGCATGCTCAACGATACGCTCCGGGAATTTGGTGCGCATAACATCTGCCGTAACCACTTTCAAGCCACCTGGGTGGTGTGAGTGGTGCTTGTACTCTTTCAAATCCCACTTTTTGCCTGTGAAACGCACCTTTTCGGCGTTGATCACAATTACATAGTCGCCTGTATCGGCGTGTGGGGTGTAAGACGGCTTGTTTTTTCCGCGTAGGATGGAAGCGATTTCGGCACACATACGACCAGTGATTTGGTTTTCTGCATCCACGATGTACCACTTGTGCTCCGCTTTTTCTTTGCTGACGGAAACCGTCCGATAGCTCAGTGTATCCATTGTTTTTAAATAATTTGAATCGTTTGAAGGGGTCGCCGGGACAGCATTTTCAAGCCCCATTCTCCTAAGAGGCCGCAAAAGTAATGCGGGGCTTTTCGCTGTGCAAGTGTGCGCGAAAAGTTTTTTACGAAAAACACATAACTAGTTGATAATCAGGCGATATTTTGCACAAATTTTTTTTGTAGAAAAAATTGGAGAGTCATTTAGGTGGTGAAAATCAAGGGGTTGTGTAAATTTTTGGGGCGAAAGGAGGCTTGGCGAAGCCGAACGGTTGTTGTAACTACATCAATTGTAATGGGAAAAGACTACTACCTAGATGTAGCCTTTTTTCACTGGCTACCCAATTAATACCCAAATAATCGTGAATAGTGGGGCCAACTGCACATAAAATACCCTTTTGAGCGTTGGCGATGACCCCAAAATACCGATATAAACAACCGCGAAACACAAAAAGCACACTGGCCATAATGAGGACAACCTTTTTGAAGTATTTCGTGGGCAATTCAGACTTTTTTCTCCCCCAAAAAACCCGTAGCACAACCAAAAAAATAAGAAACAAACTTAGTTTTTAACCCCGTTTTTGCAAATATCTCGCTAGCCCTTTCCGCATGTCTAAATTGCTGGGTATATTGCCAAAGCATCTTATATTCCGTCGGGTTGCCGAGCAGAAGCCTACCCAATACTGGGATGACTTTCCCTAGATAAAAACCTTACAACACTTGCAACATGACCGGACGGGGCTTGGAAACCTTTACAAATGAAAATTGTCCTCCGGGTTTCAAAATCCGTTGGGTCTCTGAGGCCAATATATGTAGTTGTTCCTCGTCAAATGTTTTAAGCCCAAAGGCGCAGGTTACCAGGTCAAAATGATTGCTTGGTAGTTTGTTTTTTAATATATCTTCCTGTAAAACAGTTACTTGCCCACCAAATCTCGCTTCGCTTTTTTGATTTGCATACCGCAACATTCCTTCTGAAAAATCAAGGGCGGTCAATTTAGACTGGGGCCATCGCTGCTTGATAAGTCCCCAGGTTTCGCCCATTCCGGTGAGCAAATCTATGATTTCGATGGGCTGATACGTCTGCTTACAGGCACTTAAAAATTGTTTTCTCCACCGAATGGAGAAGCCAAACGATGTCAGATAATTCATTCGCTCGTACGAACTGCTCATGCGATTGAATAAATCTTTTACATAGTCGGGGTGATAAATATGATCGTTCATAAAAGTGCTTTTCAATCCTCTCTTTCACGCTTACGGTAAGGGTTTCTCAGGACATTTTTGCCCGATTAGACGAAACAAATGCTTCAAAAGATTTGGGCACATGGCCTGTGATACGCTCTACCCACTCCGTAGTTTTGGGTATTTTCTGAAATCGTGGCAAGTAATGCAGCATTATCATCACCAAAACAAGCATAGATGGCACATTTTCCCTTCTTTTTGCCCAGTAAAATTGCCATAAATTAGGGGAAATGTACTTTATTTCTTTCCTCAGTGTTCTACTCATTATTTGCGCCATTTCACCAAATGTCAAGGTTTCTCGGTTGGTTAATGCATATTTCTCACCTATGTGTGGTAGCGGGTCTGACAATATTTTGGCGGCCACAGCGCCAATATCGCCTACATCAATTACCGTAAATTTCGCATTCCCCGCAGGCAAATAAATCCTCTGTTTGTTGACTAAATCAGCACGCAACGTGGTTGTAAAATTTTGCATGAAATAAGCCGGACGTAAAAAAGTATAATCTATCCCACTATCGAGTATCAGTTGCTCAATTTTATGATGCGGAATAATCCGGCTGTTTTCAACGCCCTGTACGGACAAAAAAACAATTTGCTTTATATTGCAAGCAACAGCGGCGCGAATTAGCGGCTCAAAAAACTTGGAGACATCGGCCAACTGTGGTGGGCGAAGCAAAAAAAGAATCTCGATTCCACTCAATGCAGCATGGAATGTTTCAACGTTTTCAAAATCAAATGTGACCAGTGTAACCGGATATCCTTCCAGTTTTGCTTGGTCTGTTGCTAAGTTTCGCACCCCCGCATACACTTGCAAGTGCTCGCTTGGAAAAGAGATGGCATTCAAAATAGCCAGACCAACATTGCCCGTGGCTCCTGTTAAAAGAATTTTCACCTAAATTGGTTCGTAAAGTGTAAGTTTGTAAAAAATAAAAAAATCATTCAGCAAAGGTCGTTTGTTTTTATATCTTTTGTGCTCGTATCTGGCGTTTCATACCTCCCTTGTCTCTTCCATCACACTAAAAACCTCTTCCCACCCACATACCACATCGCCTTTCGGCGCGTTTTTGGGGGCAAAAGGTAAAAAACAGGTGGGCCGCCACGAAAAAGCCTATTACTTTTGCGGTTCGAAATGGAGGCAGACATCTTTTTGCCGCGCCACCGCGTCGAAGACCGAAATCCGAAAATTGCGATTTACATGAACAAACTATTGAGTATTACGACCCTATTGGTGATTTGCACCTTGTTTTTCAGTCACCATGCCGCCGCCCAAATGCGCGGCTGGGAAGTGGGAGGCTGGCTCGGCACATCTACCTATTTTGGCGATTTGAACACCAGTTATCGCCTCGACCGAATGCACCTAGCAGGCGGCTTGGGTGTTCGGTACAACCTCAACGACCGGCTGGCCCTCCGAATGGGGGCCAATGCTTGCCGAATCAGTGCCTATGACTCCGACTCCAAAAATGTATTCCAGCAGCGCCGAAATCTGCACTTTTTCAGCAACATCGTAGATGTAAATGCACAGTTCGAGTTCAATTTCTTGCCTTATGTGCACGGCCACCGCGACCACTACTTTACACCTTACATGTTTGCGGGCCCTTCTTTTTTTTGGTTTAACCCCAAAGCAGACCTTGACGGCAGCACCTACAACCTGCGGGAAATGGGTACTGAAGGCCAATTCAGAGGCGAAGAATACAGCACCGCACAAGGCTCGATTATTTACGGTATCGGCTTTAAATTAGATTTGTCGTACCGCTGGAGCCTCGATTTTACCCTCAGCGGCCGAAAATTATTCACCGATTACATTGACGATGTACAGGGTTCTTACGCCGACATCCGCGACATCCGCTCCCAACGCGGCGATGTGGCCGCCAGCCTCGCCGACCGTTCTGGAGAGCCTCGCATTGGGTTGCCCGGTCGCCAACGCGGCAATGGAAAAAACAACGATATGTACGGCATGATTGGCATCGGATTGAACTACTACTTCGGAAGTATTCGCTGCCCTGGTATTACACGTTAAAATCAGATTTGGCCATCTTCCCCATCCTCAGATGGCAATTTAACCACTAATTCCCCCCCGTTCACCCTTTTTCCTGCCTTGTATTGAGACATTTTTTGCCACATTTTATTCAGGAAAATTACCGAAACGGCATTCGGCAGGGTACCCTGCGTGCCTGCACAATGTTTGTTGACCTAAGTGGGTTCACCCGCCTCACGGAGTCGCTGATGGCCATTGGCCCTGAAGGCGCAGAAGAACTTTCGGAAGTACTCAATTATATTTTTCAACCCACCGTTGAGTTGGTTTACCAGCGTGGTGGGTTCATACCCTACTTTGCTGGAGATAGTTTCACCGCCATTTTTCCCAGTGAACACCCCGACGGACCGCATGTCGTAGCCACCGCCAAGTCTATTTTAGCCCGCTTCGAAAAAGAGCAAAACGACCCAAAATCTATCTTGTCGGAGCACAAAATCGGCATCAAAATTGGCCTCTCAGAGGGCAAAGTGGAATGGGGCATCGTGGGCCAACGACGCAAAGGATTCTATTTTCAAGGAAACCCAGTGGACGGCTGCGCCCAAGCCCAAACCCGCGCCAATAGCCTCGAAGCAGTAACCGATACCGCGTTTTTGCGCCTGCTTGATCCCTCCCAATTCCCCGCTGAAGACCTTGGAGATGGCTTTTACACCCTTTTGCACCCCCAAGATACCTCCGCAAAAGCCGCAAAAGGAGTCCCATTTGAACTCAAAAAAACAGTACTTCCCGAAGCCGACGTAGCCCTAACCACCCACTTTTTCCCAAAAGAAGTATTTGAAAATCAATCTATTGGCGAATTTAGAAATGTGGTCAGTGTGTTTTTATCTTTCGAGGGTGTACGCTCCCACGAGGCTTTAGACCACTTTGCTACCGTTGTGTTAGATCAAAGTGAAAATTTTGGCGGGTATTTCAAAGAAATTGATTTTGGTGACAAGGGGGGAGTCATGCTTTGCCTATTTGGCGCGCCCATCGCTTTTGAGAATAACACCGAACGCGCCCTCGAATTTGTCGCCGCCGTTCGGGAAGACTTGGCGCAGTTAACCGAACTGACGGGTGCGAAATTCCGCGTAGGAATGGCCTCTGGCCAAGCCTTTACCGGCGTAATTGGAAGTGCCGAACGCTGCCAATATGCAGCGGCTGGTGCACGGGTCAACCTCGGCGCTCGACTCATGGCACAGGCCGAGTGGGGCGAAGTGTTGAGCGATGAAAATGTATCGCGTAACCGAAATTTCAAATTTTCGTACCGCGGCGACGGCTATTTTAAAGGATTTGAAAGCAAAATCCCCACCTACTTGCTCACAGGACGAAATTTGGCGGGTAAAGCCAGTTTTTCGGGCGATTGTTTTGGTCGGGAAGACGAACTGGAAAAACTATTTGACTTTGCGCAACCACTGAACGAAAACCGATTTGCTGGAGTAGCGTATATTTTCGGCGAAGCCGGCATCGGGAAAAGTCGCCTGAGTTACGAACTCCGCCGCCGATTGCGCGATTCGATGGCGGTGAGTTGGTTCGGATGTGCCAGCGATCAAATTTTGCGGAAGCCGTTCAATCCGTTCATCTATTTTCTCAAAAACTACTTTGACCAAAGTCCGGAAAACACCCCCGAGCGAAACCGAGCGTTATTCGAGCAAAATTTCCTAGAATTACAATACGAACTGACCGAAAATCAGCACCCCGAAGCCGATGCCGTGCGCCGCGAAATTGCGCGTACCCAAAGTGTGTTGGCGGCGATGGTCGGGATTTTCTATGAAGGCTCCTTATGGGAGCAACTGGATGCCCGCGGCCGCTATCAAAACGGCTTGGCGGCTATGGCCAACTTGTTTGTGGCCGAATCGCTGCTGCAACCCGTGGTGATTGAACTGGAAGATGGACATTGGTACGATGATATGAGCCGGGAGTTTTTGGCACAATTTGCCCGCCGCGCCCAATCGTATCCTTTGTTATTTTTGGTGTCGAGCCGTTATGAAGACGATGGCACGCGCAACTATGTTTTTAAGCGAAATCTGCTGGATGAAATTGAGTCGCCGTTCTGTGAAGTTGAACTAAACTTTCTTAAAAATGAGGAGTTAAGGGCGTTTGCGGAGGCTCGTTTGGGCAATCCGCTGCATTCCGACTTATTTGAGCTGCTTCTTCGCATGACACAGGGCAATCCGTTCTATGTGGAACAAATGGCCGACTATTTTCGAGAAGCCAATTTGTTGAAACTGACGGAGGCAGGCGTTTTGCAACTTAAAAATGAAGACTTGCAAATTGCCGATTCGGTGAAAGAAATTATGATGGCTCGGATTGACCGATTGAGTGGACTGGTGAAGGAAACGGTAAAAGCCGCGGCTGTTATTGGGCGGGAATTTGAACTGCCCGTACTGACCGCCGTTATGGCACGACAGGTAGATTTTATTCGCAAAAATGGCGACCTCGAAATGGTGTTGCGCGAGCAAATTCAGACCGCCGAAAAATGGCAAGTTTGGTATGCCATGAACGAGTTGCGCTATATTTTTAGGCACTCACTGCTGCGCGAAGCCGCCTATGATATGCAATTGCGCACCCGTTTGCGCGAGTTGCACCAACTGATTGCAGAGGCTATTGAGCAATTGTACCCCAATTCTGAAGAGCGGTATGTAGATTTGGCGTTTCACTACGATGAAGCCGAGGATGAGCGCAAAACCAATAAATACTTGGAAAAAGCCGCGCGATATGCCCAGCGAAATTTTCAAAATCGGCAGGCATTACAGTTTTACGACAAACTGATTAACAATATTTTAGAAAAAGAAAAAGCCCATAAAAAAATCATTCGCTTACTGTTGCGCAAAGGATCAGTACATGAGTTAGTAGGCCAATGGGAGGAGTCGGAAAAAGACTACCGCATGGCGCTCAAACGCGCTAAAGACCTCAATGATTCCTTACTCGTTGGGCGTGCTAATCGGCGTTTGGGCCAGTTACGTATGTTGCGGGGCGATTATGTGGAAGCAAAAAAACACCTAGATGTAGCGACCTCGTTCTTTGATATCGCCCAAGACCAAGTCGGGACAGCCAAAACCTATGGCAATTTAGGAACACTTTTTTTTCGGCAAGGCAATTATGAATCCGCCAAAAGTTGGTTTGCCAAAGCCATTGAAAGTAATCGTACCAATGGCCGGGAATCTGAAAATGCCGCTATTGTGGCCAATTTGGGCCTGATTTATATGAACCAAGGCCATTACGACGAAGGAATTCGGTGGTTAGAAGAACAACTTGACTTGGCCCAACGCGCCAACGACAAACAGGGCCTCACCACCCTGTACACCAATTTGGGCATTATTAACCTCGAAAAAGGCTCGCTCGATTCGGCACTCCTCTGCCTAGAAAGAGGCCTGGCGCTGTCGGAGGAGTTGGGTAATAAATTGTTTATGACCATTTGTATTGGCTCCATCGGCTCCGTATGGGAGAAAAAAGGCGATTATACCAAGGCGATGGAAAACTTTGAGCGCGACTTACAATTAGTACGTGAACTGGGGGATAAACAGGGGCTTTCCATTGCTTGTGGTCTCATTGGCGACTTGCTCTCCATAATGGGTGATTTTGACAAGGCAGTGTCGTATTTGGAGCAAAATTTGGCCCTCAGTCGAGACCTCAACTACAAGAAAGGCATCACTAAAGCCCTCAATACCTTGGGTGATACTTGGTATTACAAAGGAGATTACAAGCGCAGTATTGCCTATTACAATGAAGCGATTGACCACGCACGAGCCATGGGCAACCGCTTGCTGCTAGGGTATTCGCTGATTGAAAAAGGCCTCGTGCACGTGCAAGCAGGCGATGTTGCGGCGGCCCGCCAGTATGTGGAAGAAGGTCGGGATGTTGCGTTGGCCCTGGGCAACGCCGAATTGACTTTTGGCGCCAATATTTTGCGCGCCCAAGTCATCATAGCCGAAGGAAACCGAGTGGAGGCTTTGCGCCAGTTACAACAACTGATGGGCATGGTACGTACCGAGCGGGAAGAAGCGGCCGTGCATTTTGAATTGAGGAGAGTAGCCGAAAATCCTACACCCCACCACCTGCGGGCGGTAGCCTTGTACAAATCCATGTATGCCCGAACCCCGCAATATATTTATAAGGTGCGGCTCGAGGAACTAGGACACGAATCCTGATTTTTACACTACGCTTTTGTTTTTTTCAAAAAAAGCCCTACTTTTGGGTACTTATCGGTTGCGCACAGCCTTTTGCAGTAAAATAAAAATCCACTCGTCGTAGTGGTTATACCAAAAAAAACAGAGATTTGTGCGACCAATTCGCATGTGTTTGGTAAAGGGAATCGCGAATCATACCGGATTGTTGGCAAGAATTGTCTGATTATCAATGTTTTATGCCCCAAGACCCGATTATTTCAATTTTCTCTTGTTAAAACACTTCTTCATTACACAAACAACAATTACCGCTTTCAATGGAAGAAGAAAAAAAGCGTCGTCCGCGCCTATCGAAGTCGGAACAGGATTCATCGCTGCAAGAGCGAAAAAAATCCGACCCATTTGAAGACCCATTTCAGGAACCTTCCGAAAAAAAACCCAGCGACCGCCCCGACGCTGATCGGAGTGCTGGCCTTGAACGCAAACCTTGGCAAGACCGCAATCAAGGCAGTGGCCCTTATGAACGCAAGCCTTATCAAGACCGCAATCAAGGCGGTGGCGGCAATTACGAACGCCGACCCTACCAAGACCGCAACCAAGGCGGTGAACAGGGGGGCGAGCGTCGGCCTTACCAAGACCGCAATCAAGGCGGAGACCAAGGGGAGCGTCGGCCTTATCAAGACCGCAACCAAGGCGGTGACCAAGGGGAGCGTCGGCCTTATCAAGACCGCAACCAAGGCGGTGGTGGCAATTACGAGCGCCGACCTTACCAAGACCGAAATCAGGGCGGGGACCAAGGTGGCGAACGCCGGCCTTATCAAGATCGCAACCAAGGCGGTGAACAGGGTGGCGAACGCCGCCCCTATCAAGACCGCAACCAAGGCGGTGCAAGACCGAGTGGCGGCGGCTACGACCGCAAGCCTTACCAA
>Ga0105045_10002794_pt1 | contig 14818 bp, 14 predicted proteins | sample MAT02_FD_78089 | JGI IMG/M metagenome (GOLD analysis project Ga0105045, IMG submission 78089) | Freshwater microbial communities from Lake Fryxell liftoff mats and glacier meltwater in Antarctica - MAT-02 (megahit assembly) | ecosystem: Environmental > Aquatic > Freshwater > Ice > Liftoff...
ACCCTTGCCTCCACGCCATGTGGGAAAAGTCCGCAAGTCGCGATGTTAGGCTTCAGCCTCTTGAACTAATTTTCTTTTCAATTTCTTGGATGCAATCCGGGGGCAATTTCATATACATGGCCTGCACCGAGTCCGTTATTTGCTCGGGTCGTTTTGCTCCCAATAGGGCTACGCTGACGCCAGGTCTGGTCAGTGACCAAGCCACAACGAGTTGAGCGACGGTGATATCAAGTTCATTCGCAATGCGTCGGAGTTGATCCAAGACATCTTGCGCGTCCTGCCACGCTTGTTCTTGAAAGATTGGGTAGGTCAGTCTTCGGTCTCCAGGATCGAAAACGTGATCGCGAGTCAGACGCCCCGATAGTAGCCCCTTCATCAAGACCCAGTAGCAGACCATTGAGACGTTTTTTTGCATAGCGAATGGCAACAACTCCTCGACGGCTTCCTGTTGAAACATGTTGAAGTACGGCTGGATCGCAACGATTGGGCATACTGCCGCGAACTTCTTCGATTGTTCAAGGGACACATTGGAGACGGCTGCGTATCGAGCCAAACCTAGCCTGCATATGTCTGCGATCGCACCGGCGGACTCCTCAAGAGGAACCTTGGGGTCGGGACAATGAAGATACATGACGTCAACATAGTCCGATCCCAACCGCTTCAAACATTCCTGAGCATGATTCAATAAGGTCTCTGGCCGACCGTCAACAACTCGCTGGTTCTGAGCGTCCCAGTGTGTCCCAACCTTGTGCGCAATAACCGCTCGATTGCGCTGTTGGCCTAATGCTTGACTCAGGACTCGGTCGCTCCGACCGTCATAACCATAGGAGTAGGCTGTATCAAAGAAATTGATCCCTTGGTCAAAAGCGGCTCGAATAGTGGCAATGGACTGTTCGTCGGTTACCCCGAGGGAGCTGATTCCAGACATGGGCCAGCAACCTAATCCGATCCGACTGACGAACAAATCGGAAGTCCCCAACCGGGTTAAGTGCGCACTGTCAATCTGGTTCGGCATAAGTCGCTCAGCAATGTTGCGTAGAATTTGGGGCTGGCGTTGGAGTATAGGCTTTTGCAGACGGATTCTGCAACTCCAACGGCCAAATCCTTAATTCCAACAAGCACAAAGTCTTGGCGACTTGCCTTACTAAACCGAAGCGGATGAAGCAGTGAACCAATCGTTTAGACTCTTGCTTGGAATTTGCACTTTGAGGACTGGCGCAAACTCTTGGAAGGACTTATCGACACTGGTCATCAAAAGAGAAAGAGAAAGATCGACCGTCCGAGATTGGGTAACGCGATCTACGCCTCGGATAAACTCACCCTCATCGTCCCATTGTTCATCCCGGCAAGAAGGCAGCAACGAAGCCAGGGCGACGCAAGCGGCATCGATTCGAGGCGTTGGTCCATCAAGCAATTCGTCCAGGGCTGGATGCCGCTCGATCAATACTGCGAATTCCTCTGGCAATCTCCAGTTGCGGCACAATGCGGCGGCGGCTTGAGCATGGTCCCAACCGAACAATTCTTTTTCGAGTGTTGAGAGCCGAATTCTTTCTTTCCCGCGTCGCTCTACCAGACCTTCGTATTCCTCTGGAAGTGCTTTAAGTAGTAGCGGGATCGCCATGTCCTGAAGAAGGGCAGCAGCGAAGAGATCCTCTGCGTTCGGCAACCGAAGTTCGCGACCTAAACTTCGCGCAAACACCGCTCGTCTCAAAGAATCTTGCCAAAGGCTCTTCAAGTCAAATGGCCCGAACTTTGGATTTGGTACGAGCGAAAAAACGGCGCTCCAGAGTGCGAAATTTTTAATCGTTCGAACGCCCACGAGTGTCAACGCTTGTTGGATCGATGAGATCTCGCGGGAAAAGCCGAAGTAAGACGAATTGACGAATCGAAGCACTTGTCCCATTAGCCCTGCATCTGCTTCAATCGGCTTAGCGTACTCAGAGGGTCCGTTATTTGTATCTTGGGAGAGCTCTAATAGTCGCATGGCGCTCGTTGGAAGAGCAGGTAACTGCGTATTCGCGAGAACTTCGTTCAAATTTCGGATGTCGAGTGTTTTTATCATGACGATATTCTTTTACGCGGGTTTTAGCGGCGGCAAATCCAAGTAGAGACTTTTCTATTCTCAATACTCCTTAAATTTAGGTTTAAAATCACCAATGGCAAATGAAGGCCGACACTTTAGTTGAAATATTTTCCGTGTGCAAACTTCACAACCCGAAGTGTAAGCGAGGGATTTTGTCGCCGGTCCCTCGCTTACGCTTCGGGTTGTGAAAGGCGTCACCGCCGAGGAAACAATGCTCGGTAACATTGCCGTTTGCGACGAATAAAGGGATTGCGGTACCTAGCCGGATAATTGTTGAAGTTTCAGGCTGCGCCTTTCCCTGCCGTGACTCTAGAACGGAGGTAAATGAATAAGTTGAGTTCACCTCGAACTTGGCAATTCCCTGTATTGATTGATTGATTGAGTGATCGATGGATCTTGTCCAAGTACAGAACCTTTGCAAAAGCTATCCAGACGCCGAACAGGGTGAGTTTAAAGCATTGGATAACGTAAGTTTCGTGGCCAAGGCCGGCGAAGTGTTCGGCTTGCTCGGTCCAAACGGAGCAGGCAAAACTACAGCACTTCGAATTTTGGCTACGATCCTCCATCCGACCTCTGGTTCCGTTCGTATTTTCAATTTTGACGTAACCAAACAGGCGGATTACGTGCGGCATTCCATAGGTTTCGTTTCTAATAACACCGCCATCTATGATCGCATGAGCGCTTGGGAAATGGTCGAATATTTTGGTCGGTTGTATGCATTGCCTGACGACCATCTTTATCCCCGAATGGAAAAAATATTCCGAAGACTGCAGATGGACGATTTCAAGGAATGCCCTGGCGCGAAGATGTCGACCGGAATGAAACAAAAAACCTCGATCGCGCGTGCCCTCATCCACGACCCACCGGTCCTCATTTTCGATGAGGCTTCGCTAGGACTCGACGTTATGGTCGCTCGGGCTCTGCAGTCCATCGTTTTGGACCTTCGCGATCAAGGCAAGTGTATTATCTACTCGACCCATATCATGCGAGAAGTCGAACGACTTTGTGATCGAGTTGCCATAATTTATAAAGGCAAAGTCATCGATTCAGGCTCGCTGGCCGACCTCGCAGCGCGACACGATCAAGATGACTTCGAAGAACTGTTCTTCCAGTTGTTGATGTCGGATGACGAGGAACTCGCGGAGAAAACTTCCTCGCTAGGAATGCCCACACTTAATGGCACAGTAGCCGCTTCCATGGGAGTTGGCCCACTATGAATTGGTCGCATGTAAAACTCATTTTTCATCGTGAAGTCCGCGACCAACTCCGTGACCGCCGCACGATGTTCACCATTTGCATCCTGCCTTTGCTGCTCTATCCCTTGATGGGGATGGTAATGATGCAAGTCGCTCAGTTCCACCGGGAACAGCATGTTACCATTGGAGTCGTCGGATATGAGAATTGGCCTGCCGACTTTCCTTTGATAACGGATGTCAAGAACGACAAGATTCACTGGAAGAAGCTGGCTTCGGATAGCGAGTTGGTCCAGTCGTTTGCGAAATCCTATGTGACGTCAGATCCAGGAACCAAAGATGCATCGGGAACGCAGGCTAGCAAACAGATCACAGCGCCCGTGGTTGCGGAAAGGGTTCTGCGGCAAATGGAATCCGATGCGATTATTTGGGTTCCTGAAAGTTTTAGGGACTCGATTGCACAAGATAGCTTAGTTGTTCTGAGCAACCAACGGTGGGAACGTTCCCAATTGGCCGTTCAGTGCTTACAAGAACGAATGAATGACTGGCACGCCAACTGGCTTCGAAACCACATGAAGGCAACCGAAATGGGGGCCACGATCTTAGAACCTCCGAAAGTTCGACAAATCGACGCATCGGACGCGGAAATGAAACGAGCCCTTGTTTGGTCGAAAATTCTTCCGTTCGTCATGTTGGTCTGGGCGTTGACTGGTGCGTTCTACCCTGCAATCGATTTGTGCGCTGGCGAAAAAGAGCGAGGGACATTAGAAACATTGTTGTGCAGTCCCGCCCGCCGACGAGAAATCGTTTGGGGGAAACTTCTAACGGTGATGTGCTTTAGCATCGGTACCGCACTTTTGAATTTAGCCAGCATGCATACGACGGCCTCCATTGTGATGTCGAAATTCGCTGGTCTCGGTGCAGGTGACATGGTGGCGGCCATGGGGCCATTGCCACTCCATTCGATGGTCTGGTTAATTCTTTTGGTGATCCCTATCTCTGCCATGTTTAGTGCTTTAGCGCTGGCGGTCGCTTGTTTGGCGCGAAGCACGAAAGAAGGACAGTATTACCTGATGCCTTTGCTATTGGTTGGCATGCCGCTGGTTATGCTCCCAATGATTCCTGGTGTAGTGCTATCGCCTGGAACGAGCATAATCCCCGTAACAGGCGCGGTTCTCATGTCTCGTGCGTTGATGGACGGAGAGTTTACACACGCTTTATTGCACTTGCCTACCGTTGCTACCGTTACCGTCTTGTGCTGTCTCCTAGCAGTGCGATGGGCAGTCCGACAATTTGAAAGCGAAAGCGTCATGTTCCGCGACGTAGAGCGAGCGTCGATGAAGCAATGGATTCGCAATGTATGGCGTCAGCGTGAGGATACCCCAACAACCAATGAAGCGGTCCTGTGCGGCTTGCTCATCCTGGTGTGCCTGTTCTTTGGACGGCTTGCGTTAGGCGGAATGGCACTCACCTGGAGCTCCATTGTTCAGTCGACCGTTGTTATTCAGCTCGCAATGATTCTCGCACCCGCGCTGATCATGGCGACGATTCTAACTCGCTCCGTACGAAAATCGCTTCGATTGCATCGTCCGGTTGGAGTTGAAATAGCGGGGGCGATACTTTTGGCGATCAGTTTGCATCCGACCTACGCTGTGTTCGCTTCCATGGTTGGAGCTGAATATAAGCTTGGTGAACAAACGATAGGAATGCTGATGCAATTTGATTCTATTATTGCCAGCACGCCGATTTGGAGCGTACTTTTGGTGCTTGCGCTGATTCCTGCCATCTGTGAAGAACTTGCATTCCGAGGATTCCTTTTCGCGGGTTTACTTAGAAATGGTGGTCATGTCCGAGCCATCCTTTTATCCTCAGTCCTTTTTGGACTTTCTCACGGTGTGCTGCAGCAAACCATAACAGCTGCAACACTAGGCTTGCTGATCGGCTGGTTAGCATACCGAACCGGTGGCGTTGGTTGCTCCATCGCGTTTCATTGCATCCACAACTCCCTTTCGATGTTACTTGCGGCGCATTCAAGTCGGGGGACGGGTGTCCCTTATTGGCTTACTTGGGCTTTAGAAATCAATGATGGACGAATCGCTTACACGAGTACATGGTGCACCTTGAGCGTCGGTGTGTCCATTGCTTTGATCGCTTGGTTCGCAACGAAGAAAGCGTTTGCAGTGTCCTTGAATCTTGAAGAGACACAAGGGATTCTTAGAGAAACCCGTAGCGGACGCCGCGTAGGCTTTCGGTGAATTGCCAGTAAAACCGAAACTCTCGGCGAGTTCCGCTACGTTAAGTCCACGTCATGCCCTCGTTCCCTGGCTCCGCGGCTCCGCCTGGGAACGCACTGCTCCAGAAGCTCTGCCTCGCTTAGCACCTACACTCGAGAACGGACAAGTACAACGACGGCAGGCGGAGCAGCGGAGCCTGCAAGTCAGTGGGTTCCACGGCGGAGCCATGGAACCAGTTGAGCACACCTCCCACAGCACCAATGGCGATCGCAGAGAAATCTCTTTCTCCCAAAAAATCGCATTGCCGTTCGCATTGTCAGAATCTCAACCTAGGGTTCTTCAACACAGTGCGCACCCCGAATGCGGTTGATCGTTACGAAATGATGAGATTCAAAATGGCAAAACGCAGACTCCAAAAGTACGTTGACCGAGAAGTGCAATCCAGTCTCTTGTGGAGACTGTGCGCCCATTGGGCATTGTTCATGATCGCGAATATCATGGCCATCACACTATGGACTAGGTTCATGGATACGCCAGCTGAGCCATGGTCAGAAACGTTTGCATTGACTTGGCCGCGTGTTGTGCCCTTTGTTCTAGTCTCCTTAGCGCTGGTCCCCGTGTTCATTTGGGACTCGCTCAAACTTTCAAATCGATTCGCAGGCCCGATCGTACGCGTTCGACGAGCTCTGGCACAAATTGCAGATGGTCAATCACCTAAGGCTATCAAATTCCGAAATGGCGACTTCTGGAAATCGCTCGCCGTGGATCTGAATCGAGCCTTTGCGACGAAGTTCGGACCAGGCGAATCGAAGTAGCATTAAACGAATCCAATTGCGAGCGAATCCAATCGGGTTGAGCAGGAGAAAATCATGACCGCAAAACGAAAAATACCTTTCAAACGTTCCAGAAATCGAGCGGGAGCTGCACTTGTTGAATTTGCCGTATGTTTGCCATTGCTCCTAATCTTGATTCTAGGAAGCATGGAAGCGACAAGTGCGATCTTTGTTAGACAGGCGCTCACAACGAGTGCCTACGAAGGTATTCGTGAAGCAATTCGAATTCGCTCCACAACTCAGGGAGCGACCAATCGCGCACAAGCTGTTTTAACAGCCCGCCAAATTCGAAATTCAACCATTCGATTTACGCCCGCAGACTTGCAAAGGGCTCCTCGCGGCTCCAAGATCATCGTGGAGGTGAGTGCACCCTACAAGGTGAACAGCCCGTTTTTTGGCAACGTAATCGCGGACCGAGTTACGACCGTTCGGTCCGTTATGGTCAAGGAATAGAATCAATGAAAACAGCAAAAAAAATCGCCTCAATCATGAACCCTATTAAGCCGCTCGGCATGTCGCAAAGACCATTTGGCAAAAAACGACGTCGCGCTAAGCAACGGCAAGGCGCAATGTTGGTACTCATTTGCGTCATGATATTCGCATTCCTAGTGACGGTAGCTTTCTCGGTCGATATCGCATATATGAATTTGGTCAAGTCGGAGCTTCGATCAGCGACCGATGCTGCGGCGAAAGCAACCGCAGAAACGCTTTCGAGAAGCCAGGATATCAACTTGGCAACCGCAAAGGGAAAAGAGATTGCCCTCGAAAACAAAGTTGCAAACAAACCGCTGCAGCTAGCAGACAATGACTTCGTTTTCGGTCGGTCCGCGCTGACCAACACAGGAGCTTTCGACTTCACCCAAGGCGGTCGACCAATCAACAGCGTTCGAGTCAACGGACAGAGAATGAACGGTTCATTGTCCGGCAATGTTCGACTTTTCTTTGGCCGTATTTTCAATGTACCCACCTTTCAAGTACAAGAATTCAGTACCGCAACTTTTATTCAGCGAGATATTGTGTTGGTGGTAGACCGATCGGGTTCGATGTTGGATTTTAATAAATTCAATGACTTGCGATCCGCGGTTGCGATCTTCACGCAGATTCTCACGGATAGCCCGGTCGACGAACGGGTCGGATTGGCTTCGTATTCCACCACCGAAACCGAGGACGTTCAACTGACAGAGAACCTAGCTCTGATCAATACCGCCATGGCGCGAATGCCAGTAGCTGGTTTCACCAATATATCAGGCGGCATCGACGCTGGTGGCCGAGTCATGTTCCAAGGCCAATCAAGGGATTATGTCGAGCGGACGATGATCGTTCTAACGGACGGTTTGCAAAATGTAGGACGACCTGCAAGATTTGCTGCCGCAGATCAAGTCGCTAGGGGCACCACGATTCATTCCATCACATTCGGTGCCGATGCGGACCAAGCGAGCATGCGTGAAGTGGCAACTATCGGCAACGGTCGCTACTTTCATGCGAACAATGGCGCTCAGTTACGACAAGTGTTTACGGACATCGCGTTGACCCTCAGCACGATCATTACGGAGTAGCTGCTATGATAACGCCCTCAAGTCATTCCAGTTGGTATCGCCGCCGCGCACTCAGCAGACGACGAGGGGCCGTCATGGTCGAAATGGCGATCTCCTTAAGCTTGCTATTTCTATTCTTCTTTGCTGCGCTCGAATTTTGCCGTGTCTCTATGATTCGCCACAGTGTCGAGCTGGCTTTGTATGAGGGTGGTCGGCGTGGGATTGTCCCTGGAGCGACAGCAGCAGCCGTCCAAACCAGCGCACGAAATGTACTGAATCGGATTGCGATTACGGGCGCGACAATTGACGTCACCCCGGCAGTGATTCAAAACTCCACAAGCGAAGTGACTGTAAGGATACGCTTGCCACTTGACCGCGGACTCTTTGCGCCTGCATTGTTTTTCGTGGGGAAGTCGCTCGATCGAACGCTCGTCATGCAGCGTGAAGGAAGCCATTAGGGGCTATGTTTTTGAGGCGGCTGAACGCGAGCCCCCCGGTTTCGAAGCTATTATTAGAGACTCACCGCACGGCTTGCGCAGTTCCGCTAACAAAAAATGACGGAGCGATTTAAGGCGGGTCTTTTGATCGAGCTGCGTGGCCAAGGAACCAACTGAGAAGTCGTTTTTCGGTAGACAAGAAACGGTCGTACTGTGCGTCATCTTCGCGAGACGTTCGGAGAAGAGGCCCATTCTGGGTCGAAAAGTTTGTTTGGACTCCTTAGTGCTCGCGGTTGGAAGGTACATCCCTCTCCGCTCGACGGAAAAGAACAATCGAGATTCACCGGTGGATTTATTGTCCAGTCGTATGGTAGCAACAAATCGCAACTAGTCGATTCGATGCAGCTAGAGTTTGGCGTCGAGTATCGTGCGAAATGCAAGCGAGAAAAGACGGCAGAGGTATTGGCAGACGCGCTCGTCGAATACTAAGCGGAGTACCGATCCGGTGAAAGTCGTTCGATGTTGATCTTGGTCGGCTTTCCGTGCAAGACTTGGTTCACGAGCTCGCCAGTCACAGGCCCCAGACTCAGGCCCATCATGGCGTGACCCGTCGCAATCGTTAGATTTTTCCAAGCCTTGGTTCTACCGATGTAGGGTAAACCGTCCGGTGAGACGGGGCGCAAGCCACACCAAGGTTGGATGCCATCGAAATGCTGGATTCGGAATCGCGGCATATAAACAGGAATGTTCTTGAGAATGCCATGAACCCGACGAGGATCGATCGATTGGTTTAGCTCTCCGATTTGCATAGTACCACCAAACCGAAGACCGGTTCCAATCGGTGTCACCGCTACTTTCGCTTCGCAGAGAATGGAGCAAACATTAGGTTGTTCAATCGGATTTGGAAGTGTCAGCGAATAGCCTTTGCCCGGCTGCAATGGCAGTTGCAGTTTCAGCGCACGTACCAGTCCATCAGAGTAAACACCGGCACTGAGCACAAACTCGTCCGCGTCGATCGCACCTAGATTGGTTTCCAATGCGTAGATGGATTGACCTTTGGTTTTCCATCCCGTTACCAAACAGTCCGTAAGTATCTTGCCACCGAGCGCCGTGATCTTTTCTTTAAGCGAAGTTAATAGCTGCGATGGATCAAGATGGCAGTCTTTAGGGTAGTAAACGCTACCCAAGATGTCCATCGTAACATTTGGATCCAAGGCTGTCGTTTCCGCAGCCGATAGTGTTTGTGCGGGAACACCGAGATCGCGAGCACGATGTGCGATGTTGGCCTCTTCGGTCATCGTATGCTCAGTTTTGCAGAGCATCAACAATCCTTTTTTGGCGAGCGAGCAATCGATCCCAGACTCGCTCCATTGGATATATAATTCTCGAGAAGCGAAACTCAAATCGCGAAGAAGTGGAGCCGCTTGTCCAACTTGCGATTCGGTAGCCGCTAAGTAAAAACGCAGCCCCCATTTCATCAAGTTCCAACTCAATCGTGGCTGGACATGAAACGGAGACTCGGGATCCAACATCCATTTGATCGCATTCGAAAATGCGCCAGGTGCAGCAAGCGGGATGAAGTGACTGGGCACGATCATTCCTGCGTTCCCGACGGAACAGTTGTCACCCTGGCTCGAAATCCGATCCACCACAGTGACTGCGGCACCTTCCTTTAGGGCAGCATAAGCAGTCGAAAGACCAATGATACCGCCACCAACGATTACGATTTTTTTGCGAGAAGCTACAACCATGCCAACTGTTTCAAACACGAGTCTGGAGATGAAAAGGTCGCATTCTAATCCAAGCTCGCGTCGTCTAAAACCGAACATACCTGCAAATTGCTATTTGGCGGGCTTTTCAGGCGCTCGATCGACACGTCCAAACAAATGGCCTCCAACATCGTCATGTTTCCATGTGCCAGCGTATTTCTTGTCGTGAAAGACAACTCGCGCAGAAAACGTTCCCAACCCAGGTAATGACACAGAATCCATCACCATTACCGGGGTTTTGCCGACCCATTCCACATTGATTTCGACAGGCAACGAAATATCCTTGTCCCCGTACTTGATCCGAGTCTCGATTTCCCAAAGCGACTCATAACCATCGAGTTTTTTGGCACTCTTGATCTCGTATCTTTCTTCCGTCAATTTGTCGAGCGGCTTCCCATCGACCGTGAAAACACCCGTAAGTACTGTGCCGGAAAGGTATTTCGCAAAATCTTCGACGGGTGGTTTGGCGCCTTTGGCTGGATCTTGAGCTACCGCCGTTCCCAAATATGGCGTCGCCAAGAAAGCCGTTCCGCCAAAAACGAAGCCACCAAAAAGTAATCCCGCGACAAGTCGAATTCGTTTTGTCATGATTTATTTCCTCGGGTTAAGTAGATCTAAATGTTTTTAAGAAATTGAACCGCCATTGAAATTTCCTCCAATGGATTTTGTGCGTTGTCTCTTTCGACGACAAAGTATCCTGGGAAGTGAAATTCCTCGAGAATTGCAACGATCTCGGGAAATTCGGCCATTCCTCGTCCCAAGGGCACTTCCGTTCCTCGTCCGCGCGCCTTGTCCTTTACCCCATCCTTGGCGTGCACCAACATGACATGTTTTGCGATCGACTGCAAGTTTTCGAGGTCAAATCCATTGACGAGAAGATTGCCTGGATTGAGGGTTATGCCGACGCAGCCGTCGGGCAAGGAGTCGACGAGGGTTGCTAACCTTGAAAGGGGCTCTGCACCCGTCTCACAACCCAGAAACGCGCCGACCCGATGGCTGTAGGAACCGAGATCGCTTAACACCGTCCGCATCAGCTGGAACGACGGGTCGTCGGTCGATTCTGGAATGGCTCCGACCTGGTTTACGACGACACTAGCTCCAAGATCATGGGCCATTTTCATGGCTTGTTTGGTACCATCGATACGACGTTCCAATTCGTCTTCGCATTCGTAACCCCGGCGTGTGGGGTACCTTACCGCTGCAACTCGCAAATTCAGATCTTCAAGCAATTTCCGGACTTGCCGAAGTGCTGTGCCGACAAGATCGGAAGGCTTTATTTCATAGCGAGCATCAATTTCGATTGCATCGGCACCCATACGTGCCGCCGCGTGCAAAGCTTCTTTAAACGGCAACCTCAATCCGGTGAGTTGAACCCCAACACGTAGACCAGGCAAAATGCGACCTCTATTAAATGCGTTTGGCCGACACCCGAAGGGCACAGCTCTCTTCTTGGGCTTCATTCTATACGGATGGGCCTTCGCGTCTACGCATCCTGGCGATAACTCCACGACTGAGATCGTGGCTGAATGGGATTTTGGCGGCAAAGAAGACATTAGACAGGACGGTTGGCCAGATAATTGGGCTCGGCGAACGGGGCGAGATTTTCCAAAATTTATACCGATTGCCATCCATCAGAACGCCATTACCCCCGAAGCGCTTACCGATATCGAGAATTTTCGAAGGTTTTCATCGCAATGTTACCTTGGCTGGGAACAAAAAAAGTGGCCTTGGCAAGTCATCCCCGAAAAGGTACCGCCGGCCATTGATCAGTTCCTTGAACGGACCATGCTGAATCCATACTTGCGAGTTCAAATGAATGGCGGAATGGTCGAAGTTTCTTCCGAGATAATTCAAGTCGATGTCCGTTCAGTCTATTTTATGACGGCAAGAATTCATAGCGATTCGACTGACTACGAAGCCAACGTCAAGCTTCGATTTATGGATGAACCTGGAAATACCCTGTTTGAAATGCCCACCAAATTCTGGTCTGGAAAGACGGGCTGGAAAACAGTCACGACGGATTCTCAATACCCCTATCGAGCGGATATTGCCAAGGTACAAGTGGTAGCGCAGGTCCAACCCAAAAACATCAAGGCTTATCGAGGCGAGTTCGGATTCGATGCCATCCGAATCTTACGTACGCCTCGCCTAAGCCTCTCCGTAGACAAACCCCTTCCATTCTACATGACGGGGGAAAAGGTCGTACTTCGATGCACGGCCAACGGAATGACAAGTGACCAGTCATCCATCGAGTTTGTCTTAGTTGACCACACCGGAAAAACATTAAAATCCGTTAACAAACTTCTTACGCCCGACGAATCACAGCAACCTAAACTAATCTCAAGCCGAGAGCCCCGAAAGCCCTCCAGAAACAAGCTCTATTGGGACGGCAACTGCGAGTGGACCACCGAAGGCCTTGAACCTGGGTACTATGAAATCACTGCAAAGCTTGGCAAAGGAAAAGCTGGAGACTTTGATTTGGAAGAGCAGTTTGTCGTGCTACCCAACGAAGTGCCGAAGGCCTCCGATCCACGTTTCGGCTGGACCATGTCACCGAGAAAAAATAACTTGAATGACATGAGCACAAGTCGCCTGTTAGAGATTCTTCGTTTCGGACACGTTGGGAAAGTCAAGCTGCCGGTTTGGTATGATTTCGAAGATCCAGTTGCAAGCAAATCCGCCAGAGATCGAATCGACCGAGTTCAAATGGCTGGTATTGGATGCGTTGGAGTCATTGCGTCCCCCCCGACTTCACTTCTAAAACACTTTCCTCGCCATACTCCAGATGAATCGGGCTCGGACCTAGAGGATTCGCTCGTCGTGCAAACGTTTTTGGAACCTGTCATGCGTGAAATGTGCGTTCGTATTTCAGATTTCCAGATCGGCTGGGACCATGAAACAGAATTGGTATTCAATCCTAGGCTTAGACCAACTTTGGAATCCATCAAAAAGCTCTCAAGACGCTACGGGCAAGAAGCTCAACTCATTGCTGCGAGAAATCCAACCGCGGCACAAGCCGACGTAGATCAAATCGACCGCTGGCAACTTCATTCAGCCAAACCGTTCACCGCTGCAGAAATCGGATTTGCGACCGAGAAGAAACAAAAGTCGGAATTTGGAAATCAAGATCCTTGGCTAAGCCTAACACCCATCAATACAACCGACTATTCGCTGGCCGTTCGAATTCAAGACCTCGCAGCGAGAATGCTCAAGGTAGCAGGTGATTCTTTGCTACAACAGACAACAGCATGGGTGTCGAATCCTTCTGACCAACAGGTAGGTATCTTGAACGCCAACGGCGGGCCTCGCGAGATGTTTTTACCATTTCGCTCGATGTCGAGAGCGTTGTCAGGAATGCGACAAATAGGTTCATTGCCAATCCCTTCACTTGGAGTCAACTACCTAGTCGTCGCAGGAGATCAAGCGAAAATCATCGCTTGGTCAACAAGACCAACAACGGCTCAACTCTATCTCGGAGACAATGTTTCCGCCCAAGATGTTTGGGGACGCCAAGTTAAAATAATACAAGAGATAACTTCGAACGGACCAGAACAGCGGTTCACGATTGACAAGTGGCCGATCATTATCGATGGTGTTGATATTCGCGCAGCCCGATGGCGAATGGGAATCGGATTGGAAGACCCACGTCTCGATCCGCTTATTGGTCAAACGCAAGAGCTTAAAATTCTATTTGCAAATCCTTTTAATAGTCGAGCTACAGGACAGGTTACGATTATTGCGAAATCCATTCTGGTGGAAGACGCAACAGCCAATTTTGACGTTGAGGGCAGGTCAAATAGCATTATCACAGTTCCCGTCCGAGTGAAACCTGACGCGAACACCGCCGCCGCAGCGATTCAAATGAAATTTTCGATTCAAAGCGACACGCAAGCTACGTTTGTTGTCGACCAAGAAATCCAAGTCGGAACAAGCGACTTTACATTTGAAACTCGCTATGAAATGAATGATAATAATGAAGTCCAACTGACTCTGGAAGTTTCCAACCATCAATCGGCTCCGCTAAATTTCGATTGCATCTTGCTGATTCCAGACCGACCGCGAGAACGAACGCAGATATCAGGGCTAAAAGAACGGATTACCAAAACAATGACGTTGGACAATGCATCGGACCTCATTGGCAAAACCCTTTGGCTTCGGTGCGAGCAAAAGGGTACCAATCGAATCTTAAACTTTCGCATTGAAATTCGTCCTTAACCCAATGCCTTGATGAAAATACTGATCGCCGATGACGACGCCTCTGCAAGATACGCGTTGAACAAGCCGCTCGTTGATACCAACAGGTCGATCCACGAAGCAACCGACGGCAAACAAACTTTGGAGGCGATCTATGAAGTTCTTCCCGATTTGGTCTTCCTAGACTTGCATATGCCAATCACGGACGGCAAAGCAGTTTTGCTTGGACTTCAGGAAAGGAGACCGCATTATGCTCCCGAAATTATCGTCGTCACGGCCAATGACACGGTCTCTGATGCGGTCGAGTGCATTCGCTTGGGAGCAACGGACTTCGTCACTAAGCCCTTTGAAATCGAGCGAATGAGGTCGATCGCCTTGAGGGCGCAGAATCGAGTCGCTCTTCAAGAACGTTTAAACGAAATTCAAATCCAATTGTAGATGCAAGGTGGCGGAAATTCCTTCGATGCAATGATTGGAATTAGTCTCGCTATGCGACAACTTTTCGCAAAGATTGCAAAGTCGGCAGCAACAACCCTCCCC
>Ga0105045_10002795_pt1 | contig 14816 bp, 11 predicted proteins | sample MAT02_FD_78089 | JGI IMG/M metagenome (GOLD analysis project Ga0105045, IMG submission 78089) | Freshwater microbial communities from Lake Fryxell liftoff mats and glacier meltwater in Antarctica - MAT-02 (megahit assembly) | ecosystem: Environmental > Aquatic > Freshwater > Ice > Liftoff...
ATATTCGCCCGTGCGAATCGACGCGGCCACGGAGAGCAGCGCGCGCACTTCGATCGCGAGCAGGGCGTCAGCGTGATTCGCATAGGTCTGCTCGATGGCGGCGAAGTCATGCGTCGCCAGGAAGCCGAGGAGCCCGCTGTCATCCTCCGGCCCCTTCGCGCTCGGCTCAGCCCAGGTGGGGTAGGGCGCGAAGGTGACCTCGTAGCCAGCGATCTCAAAGGGCACGCGCTTGGCCGGGGAGTGGCTCGCGTAGAGCGAGAGCAAGGTGCGTCCGTGGAAGCTGCCCTCGAAGGCGAGGAGCTTATGGGGCTGTTCTCCTGAAGCACGGCGCATCGCGTTCATGCAGAGCGCGTAGGCCTTCTCGTTGGCCTCGGCGCCGCATGCCGTGAAGCAGACATTCGGCAGGCCTGGAACGCGCTCGCGGAGCACGTCGGCATAGCGATCAGCGAGCACCTTGCCCGCGCCCTCTGCGATGGGATGCGGCTTGAACATCGTGTCTTCGAAGGCGCCGTCGATGTACGCGTGAACGAGCGCATCGTCGTTAAAGCCAAAGGGCATCGTCGCCGTCTGGCTCATCGCGTCGAGCACCGAGAGCGGCCGCTCATCGATCGAGACGTAGTAGCCGCCATGCGAGCGAAGGTGGTCAAAGATGGCCGGCTTCTTCTCGCGCACCGTGCGGTCTGCGGCATAGAAACGCTCCAGCCATGCGGTCGACTCAGGCAGGCGAATTGGCCCCTTGGTGATGGGCTTCTGGGGCCCGAGCGGCTTCGGCGAGTCGATAAGATTGCGCGCGGCCTCGCAGGCTTCTTCGCCTTCATGCATCGCTTCAAGGCGAGCGAGATCGGGAGGCGGAAGGTGCGGGGCGAGCGCGCTCAACGTGGGCAACGCAAACGAAGCGTTCGACTGCACGGCGACGGGGATCGCGAGGTTGCGCGGCGCGAAGCTTCCCGCAGGCCTGAAGTTACCCGAGCGCCCGGCACCTCCAAAAGGAAGACGCGGCGAGGCTTGGTTGGTTGAGCGATTGCGGTTGAGGATGCCGACGCGTGTCTCGCGATAGAAGCGATCAAAGCGCGCGTCGTTCGACGTGAAGACGCTGTTCGCAAAACCGTAGGGCGAGGCATTCACGATGCGGATCGCGTCGTCGTCATCGTCCACGATCTCGATGCCCAGATCCGGCCCAAAGAGCTCCGTGTCGGTGTAGCCAGGCACATCGTGCACGCCTTCGGGAAGCACGTGAAACGATGCGGTCTGGAAGAATCCGCCAGGCAGGCGCTTGCCTTCTACCGGCACGTCTGCGCCTGCATTGCGCGCAGCCTTCATCGCGTGCTCAAGCTTCTGAAGACCGGCCATGGTCGCGAGTGGTCCGCCGAACGCCGAGGCGTCATCGGGGTCGCCAAAGCGAAGGCTCCGCACGAGCGGGATGAGCGCGTTGATGAGGTCTTGCTTGCGTGATCGGTGAACGAGCACGCGGTCGGTGCATGTGCAGCGCTGACCAGTCGTGAGGTAGCTGCCCACGATGAGCTCATGCGCGACCTGACGAATGTCGGCGTCCTCGCAGACGATCGCCGTGTTCTTTCCGCCCATCTCCAGCGCGATCAGCATCTCAGGCTTGTCGAGCACGGCCTCGGAGATGCGACGGCCCACGGGCCAGCTTCCGGTGAACGCGAGCGCGGCCACATGCGGATGCGCGACCAGCGCAGCGCCCGTGTCACCCAGGCCATGGATGACGTTGAGCACGCCCGGTGGAAGCCCGGCCTCATGCGCGACTTCGGCGTAGCGAATGCCTGAGAGCGTGGCCACCTCGCTCGGCTTCATCACGACGGTATTGCCCAGCAAGAGCGCGGGGATCACGTGCGCATGACAGAGATGCAGCGGGAAATTGAAGGGCCCGATGACGGCCACCACACCGTGCGGATGCCAGCGCAGCGCTTCATTGGGGAAGCCCGCGAGCGCACCATCCTTCAAGTCGTTGCGGATCTGATCTGAGACCAGCGCAAAGCGATTGATCAGCGTCTGCACTTCGACGCGCGCCTCACTGCGGAGCTTGCCTATCTCTTGAACGATGCCGTCCGCGAGGTACTCCTTCTTCGCTTCGATAGAGGCACGAAAACGGACGAGGTGATTCCAGCGCTCATCGAAAGAGAGCTTCGACCATGCGGGGCTCGCCGCGCGTGCCGCGTTCACGGCTTCAAAGGCGCGCGTCTTGGTGACCAGCACCTCCACGACGACTTGCCCGTCTTTGCTGGGGTTCACGGAGCGATGAAGGTCGCCCTTGGGCTCAAGGAAGGCACCACCGATGTAGTCCGAACGAAGGCTTGTCATGCGCCGCAGAGTGTAGCTGCGTTGCCGCCCGCGCACCGACCTCCCGCAGCGCTGCGTGATGCATCTCGCGGATGGGCTCAGGCGTGGAGGAAGATATTCGCGGGCAGGCCTGCATCCAGCCAGAGCGTGGTGCCTACCAAGAAGAGGATCAGTTGGGCGCTGCCGAGGTGCGTGAGCACGATGCAGTCGTTCGAGGTGAGGCCGCGTGCGAGGCGTGGCCTGTAGAAGAAGAGCTGGGCTATCGGCGCGACCCCAAAGAGCAGCTCGCGTGCGCCGAAGATGCCTGCACCGAAGGCGAGGAGGATGACCGCGATGCTCAAGCCCAAGAGCGCGTTGATCAGCTTCTTCGAGGTCTCGCTCCCGTGCACCACAGGGAAGGTTGGGATGCCTTCTTGGGCGTCGCCTTCGAGGTCGCGGAAGTCGTAGAGGATCTCGTAGCTGACCTCAAAGGGCACGAAGAAGAGGGCCAGCGCGGCGACGTAGATCCACGTGACGATGACTGCGTAGTCGTTGGTAGCGATCGGGTAGACGAGGCCGGTGAGGACGAAGAGAAACGCCGAGCCGAAGTTCTTGAAGAAGTAGAGCTCCTTGATGCGCTTCATTCCGCTTGGGGTGGGCACGAGCCTGTAGCTGTAGGCCAGGCCAATGAGCTGCACGAGCAAGCGCCAGGGCGTGATCTGCGGGAAGACGAAGTGGCTCGCGAACGACCCGATCAGCAGGCCGTAGGCGAGCACGGTCAGCAGTTTCTTCTTCGCGAGGATGCGCTCGGTACCGGGGATGCCGTTCTTCAGATCTTCTTCAACGTCCGTGACTTTGTTGAAGAGGTTGATGAGGAACCAGTCGAGCCCGACGACGCACGCGAGGAGCCAGCCGTAGCGGCCGGTGGTGAGCCAGCCAAAGACGAGGCTCGCCATCATCGCGATGAGCACGATGTGGTAGCGCGCGATGCTGAGCGCGTCTTCGAAGGGCGTCCTCTGATCCAAATAACGTGGCTTTCCTTGGTTAGGACAGTCTCTTAAGAGCACCGCTCAAGATCGGACATGCACATAGCTCGGGCGGGGCAACACCTCTGGCCGGGCGAGCAGGCTGCGGTCTCACAGAGACCTCCCTGACACACGCCGCACGCTTCCATGCTGACGCACGGAGTCCGGTTGGGTACGCGGCTGTCAGGAGGGCAGACAGGGCTCATACCGTCACAGACCTCGGCGTTGTCACACGCGTCGTTCAGCAAGGCTCGGCAGATGGTTCTGCTCGGGAGCCACACATCCGCAGGGCACGCTGCACTTGCGCCCGTGCAGGTCTCGGGTTGGTCGCAGGTGGCGCCGTCCAGCGCGGTGACTGCTGCCCGGCAGACTATCGTCTCGGGTCGGAACGAACGCCGACACTCAGCAGACATGCCGCCACACGTTGCGATCTCACATGGACCTGCTCCCCCGCCGCAGATCGTTCCGCGACTCAGGAGTTCACCCGTCAAGCACATCGGGCTTGAGCCCGCGCATCGCGATGGCGCTTGGCAGGGGCCCACTGCGGCGCCGCATACGGTGGTTGCGGGTTCAAAAGTATCGGCCGGGCAGATGGCGGATGAGCCGCTGCACATCTCGGCAGGGTCGCAGCCGCTGGTGGATGCTCGGCAGACTCGGGTCGCGGGGGCAAAGCCGGTCTCGTCGCACATATTCGTGAGGCAGTTGTAGGTGCCCATGGCACAGGGTCGTCCGGCCATCAGTGTGCAGGGTCCGCTGACACAGGCGGCGTTGCAGAGTCCGGCGCCGTCACAACGGCTTAACCCGCCACAGCCCAGCCCTGCGCTTGCGAAGCGATCCGCGGGGCAATCCTTGGATGCGCCCGTGCAGACCTCCTCGAGGTCGCACCCGGTTAGCGCTGCGGCGCGACAAGTTCCGAACAGACGTAGGGCATCGGGAGGGCACGCAGGGCTTGTCCCATCGCACGACTCGGCCACATCACAGGGCCCGCCGACCTCGCGGCATTCCACGCCAGCGGCCATGCCCATGCAGTCGCAGTTCGCCGCGCAGACGTCGCCGCAGCAGGCCTCGCCCGCCCCGCAACGCGATGCATAGACGCACGACCCAGCGGTGCAGGTAGCGTTCTCGCAAGGGCGCGAGGGGCAGTCGCTGTCGATAGAGCAGCCCATGAATGCATCGCGGGGAACGCTGGCGTCGCCTGCATCGACCACGCCTGCATCCTGACCCTCGATGGGCAACTCAACACAGGCCCCGCCCACGCATGATTGGGTCTCGGTGCAGCGCGCCGCGACGGAGCGGCATGCATCGTCGAGCAACACCGAGAATGGTGTGCTCTGCCCCTCCACGTAGTGACCCCGCAGGTAGCTGCGACCGACGATCGCAGTACCCATACGCGCGACGATCGACACAGCGAAGACCCGGGACGCATCCCCGGCCTCAGGCACGACGACCACGCGCACGGGGTAGCCCGCAATGGTGCGCAGGCGCTGGCTGTATTCGGTGGTGTAGTTCGAGTGGCTTGTGCCGCCCTGCACCGAGACGATCAGCTCATCGATGTCGGGCCGGAGGGACAGCGCAGCGTCGATGTCGATCACCGCCTCGGTCGGAGATTGCACCGTGACGCAGGAGGCGAGCGTGAGCGCGAGCACCGTCGCGAGGAGGGTAAACTTACTGGTTTCCGTCGGAAAGAACCTCATGGGCGAACCTCCAGGGCCACGATCACGCCACCGGGGCCAACCACACCAACCGTCGGTGGAGCGAGCTCGGTGGTGTTGAATGCACCAAGGCCAGCGGCCACGCCGACACCTGCGCCAGCGACGCCCAAGCCGATGAGCGTCCAGAGCCACCATTGTTCCTCAATCGGACCCTCCCCCGAGGGTTGAGAAGATCGCGCGGCATCGGCGCGGAGCTGCTCATCGCGCGCGATGGTCTCTCGCAGCACACCCATGCGGGTCTCGACCTCAACGCGGTTATCAGCATCGGGGACCTCCGTGAGGTAACGATCGAACGCCTCCAGCGCCTCGCGATCGCGACGCAGACGGTCAGCCGCTTGTCCGATGTTGTAGAGCAGCGCGTGACGCTGGCTGAGCGCGTAGGCCTGCCGAAAGAAGTCGAGCGCTTCTGCGAACCGTGAGGCGGTGAAGGCCGCGCGACCTTGCTCAAAGAGCGTGCGCGCCTCTGCATCGCGCTCCTCCTCGGGCGTCGGAACGTGTTCGTCGGGCGGAAGCGGTTCAGCCACGGGTTCGGACGCAACTGTGGGTGCCGGCTGGGGCCTTCGCTGCGCTGAGCCTGCTGCGGGAGCGCTCGCGAGGGCGAGGGCGAGCAGGAGCAGGAGAGGATGCGTCGTGGAGGAAGCGGTCATGAAAAAGCACGCGAGGTTTGGGGTCTGTTGCGAGTCTACACAGAGAGCGTACGCGAGCCGCGTTTCGCGTGTGGCCTTTGAGCACCGCTCTTGTGCCGCAATTGCGGCTGAACGGTGGAGCACGATCGCTATACTGCCCGCCAAGTGACGGACGAAGAGCAAGATCAGGCCAAGCTGGACGCAGAGGAATCTGCGGACATCCCGACGCGCATCGACGCCAAGGCGCTTGTCTTTGATCCCACGCATTTGTCGCCTCCCGACGCAGAAGACCTGCGCATCGGCGTGGCAGACCTGGACGAGGATCTGCGGACAATGACGCAGAACAACCAGGAAGTGGCGCGCTGGCGACGCCTCTCAACGCGTGGGTTAGAGCGTCCGAGCGCAGCGGGAGACGATGAGCCGGTGACCGAGGAGCAGGAGATCCCCGACGTGACCAATGTGCAGATGCGTCCGCTCTCTCGCGATGCCTATCGACCGCCGCCGATGCGACCGAGCCCGGACACCGAAGAGCAATCGCTGGAGCCTTCGTTCGAGACGAACTCGCCGGGCACGACGACTTCGCCGGGCACGCTGCGCTCAGACACGACGCCGATGCCAAGCGCACCGAATCGCGCGAGCCGATCGTTTGGTGCGCCACGCGAAGTGCCGCGCAGTTCGGATGTGCCTTCGCATCCCTCGTCGGATGATCTCTCGATCTCCACGGAGCGCACAGCGCCCTTTCAAGCGCTGACCTCCGGGCTTTTGGCGCGTGTGAGTTCGGCGCCACCGGGTGGCAAGTGGGCTTCGAATCCTGCACCTGTCAGTCAGCCCGCGCCGCGCATGGCGTCTGTGCCATCTGGCCAGTCACCCAGTCAGCGACCCAGCGCGCGGCCGGTCTTTGTGCCCAAGCCTGCGCCGATGCCCGCGGAGGATGCGACCGAGGCGCGTCGTCAGCTCACACCCACGCAGTTTGTGCGATCGCCGCTCCTTCAGGGGCGTGATCTCGAGCCAGAGCGCGCCGAGGTGGCGGGCATCCCACAGTCTTACATTGTCGCCGCGCTGCTCGTCTTCGCGGTGCTGATCGTGTTCTCGACCTGGTGGGTCTTTCGCTGAAGGAATGTCGAACAATCGGTGCTCCTTCAGTTGCCTGACGCTCTGAGTCCGAGATCGCAGGCAGACTCGGCGGATGACGACCTTCCCCTGGCCGAGCCCGATCTCTCCCGAAACAATGTCGCGCGGCGGTGCGCGCTATGCCTTCCCGACGCTGCATGCGCGTGGAGCCGTCTGGGTGGAGAGCAGGCCCTGGGAGGCCGCACGCAGCGTGATCGTGTTGCACCAGGAGACGACGCGCGATCTCATCCCCGCGCCCTTCAGTGCGCGCAGCAAGGTGCATGAGTACGGAGGGCTCCCCTATGTGCTCACGGGCGACACGCTTTTCTTTATCGAGCAGAAGGACGGTCGCGTCTACCGCACCTCACTTGAAGGCAGAGAGCCCACCCCCGTCACGCAGGCATCGCCCTTTCGACTGGGTGAGCTCATTCTGGACACATCGCGAGATCGCCTTCTGGCAGTGGGCGAATTGCACTCGGAGGGAGCCCAGCCTGAGAACGGCATCGTGAGCATCTCGCTCCAGACGGGCGAGATCGCCTGGCTCGTTCGAGGCTTTGATTTCTGCGCCTCACCCGCTCTCTCGCCCGATCAGAAAGCGCTCGCCTTTCTGACCTGGAACCTCCCGCAGCTCCCGTGGGACGCCGCTTCGATGCATATTGCGATGTTGAATGAATATGGCGCGATTGAGGTCTCGTCGGAGATCGCTGGTGGAGAAACCGGCGCTGCATTTCAGCCCACGTGGAGCCCAACCGGAGACCTCATCTTTGCGCTGGAGCGCGCCGTCGGGGACGACGCTGCATGGAACCTCCATCGCGTGAAGCACGCCTCGGATCTGCGCATGCGTGGTGAGGTGGAGCGGCTCTTTGTGAGCATGGATGAGTGGGGCGCGCCGCTCTGGAATCTGGGCACGCAGCTCTTTGCGTTCGTCGACGCGGAGACGGTGATCGGCACGCCGATGCGCGAGGGCGTCTCAAGGCTCGTGCGCGTGAAGCTTGGCGAGGAGACTTCCTATGAGGTGCTCGAAGAAGACATGACGCATGTCGGTCACTTCGCGGCCTCGGGCGATGCGCTGCTGCTCTCGTATGGCTGGGCCGGGCAGGGCAACCGCATCGAGCTTCGCTCTCTCTTGGATGGCACCAAGCGCACACTCGCCTCGGCGCTGAGTCCGCTCTTCGAGGGGCCCAATCCGACCCTACGTGAGGGCGATATTCCTCTAGCGGAGCGCGTGCAGTTCCTCTCCGATGGCGCGCCGGTACACGCATTTTTCTACGCGCCGAAGAGCGCGAGCGTGTCTGGTTCAGGCGCGCTCCCGCCGCTGCTGGTCATCGCGCACGGCGGGCCGACGGGCGTGACATCTCCCATTCCCAGCATGACGATTCTGCAATTCACGACGCGCGGATTCGCCGTGCTCGATGTGAACTATCGCGGCTCGACGGGCTTTGGTCGCGCCTACCGTGAGCGGCTTCGGCATGCCTGGGGTGAGGTCGATGTCGATGACTGCGTGGCGGGCGCGCAGGCGATGGCGGCGCTCGGCAAAGTGGATGGAACGCGGATGCTCATCCGTGGTGGCAGCGCGGGCGGCTACACGCTCTTGATGGCGCTGCTCCGGCACCCTGGTGTCTTCTCTGCGGCGACGTGTCTCTACGGCGTGAGCGATCCGCGCTCGCTCACCGATGACACGCACAAATTTGAGTCGGGCTATGCGAGCACTCTCTTTGGGGATGGGGAGGTTCGCGAGAAGGCGTTTCGCGAGCGCTCACCGATCCTGCAGGCGGACGCGATCACGACGCCTGTGCTCTTTCTGCAAGGCAGAGAGGACAAAGTCGTCACGCCGGATCAGAGCGTTCGGATGCATGCGGCGCTGCAAGCGCGGGGAATTCCAACGGAGATTGCGGTCTATGAGGGCGAGGGGCATGGCTTTCGACAAGCGGCGACGCTGCGCGATGTCTTTCAGCGCGAGCTCGCGTTCTATGCGCGCGTATTTGCGATGACGGCGTAGGCGCGGGAACCTTCATTTCGAACGCTGTTGGGGCTTGCCGCTGATGGCGCAATCCACCGACGTGACGATCACCTCGCACGCCCTCTCTGCCGAGCTGGACGAGAGCATGCGCCGCGTGACTGAAGCGCTCGTGATGACCGCGCTCACGCCAGGGCTCAGCGTGGAGCTGGAGATCCCCGAGGGCGTCCTTCTTACAATATGGAGATATGCAAGGAATATCGCTGCGTGCAGGGCATCTCCGTGCCGTCGACAGATAGAGCGTCGCGCCTTCACTTTCGAGTCGCCTCACCTCGGCGATCACCGCAGGCATCGGGATGCGCTTCTGGCCGACAGAGCGGACCATCGTGTCGTCGATGTCGACTACGGGCTTGGGCATCGCTTCAGCGGCCGCGGCCCGCGGTCATGGCGCGGGTGAGCAAGGCGGGCGTGAAGAGGGCTGTCGAGCCTGTGGTGATGCGCGTGCGGACGGTCGCTTCCGATGTGGCCCAAGCGGCGGCGTTCGCGCTGTTGTCGTTGGCGGTCATGCCGCGCGCGGTGAGCGTCGTGTAGTAGCGCTCGTCGTCCTGACGAAGCTGGCGCTGAAGGGCCGTGTGGGCGCGGGTGCCGGTGCTGCGGACGGTGGCCTGATCCTCAGTGCTGAGTGCGCTGAGGGCCGACGACGAGAGCACCGTGGCGCCGACGAGCATGCCCGGCGATTGCACCGTCACGTTGTTGAGCGTGCTGTTCCAATTCATCGCGCCGACGGCCATCGCCGAGGCCATCACCACCTGCACGCGCGTACCCAGGGCAGGCCGCACTTCCGCGATCGTCAGCGTCACCGGCGTGGCGCCGACGGCTGCGAGGAATTGCGAGGAGACCAGCTCGTCCGCCGGCTGCCAGACCGTCGCGCCCTGGAGATCACTGGGCTGACGAATGGGACGCGACGAGAAGATGCGGCCTCGACCCAGATCGCCCCAGCCGATGAGCTCCATCTGCTCGCTGGTGAACAGCGCGCGCAGGTCTGTGTCCATCGCCGTGCGTGCACGATCGAGCGCGGCGACATCCGCGAACGCACCTGGCGCTTGCAGAACAAGCAGCGAGCGGTTGATCTGCCCTAGGCCAATCGATGAGACGACCGCGCCGTGAAGCGTGTTGCCGCGCACACCTTGGACTAGGCCGCGCTCGCTGGGCTGCGTGACCACCTGAAGGACCACGCGACCGCCTGTCGCCTCACGAAGCGAATTGCTCCACGCCGAGAAGACGCGATGCCAGGGCGAGCCATTGGGCGCCACGGTGCCTATCCGCAGCGTCGTCGGGGTAGCTTGCTGCGCGTCCGCCGGCGGGTTGCTCGGCAAGAGCACCATGCAGAGCGCGAGCGAGAGCACAGCGAAAGAGCGACGGTTCAGTAGGCTGTTCATAGTCTTGCAGCATAAGGACGAAACTGCGGGGCGCGCATTCAAGCATAGAGATTCGCGCCATGTCTGCGCCGCGGACATAACTCAGCATGATGTGGATCCTCATCGCGGTGCCCTTGGTGGTTTTGGTCATGCTCTTGGTGCTCGCGTTCAAGCGTGGGCCGAGCTTTCCCGTGCACCTCGATCCGCCGGCGTTACGCACCACAGCGCTCGTGACGTGCAGTGACCTTGAGACGGCCGAGATGCTGGATGTGCTCGAGGTCGCGTTGCGCCGATGTGGCCATGAGGATGTCTCCACGGGCTACGATCGCGATGGCTACGTGGTGACGGCGACGCATCCGATCTCGGGCCCGCGTTCGCTCTCGCCCGTGGTGATCGCTCCCTTCATGCAGGTCTTCACTGGTCTGCGCGTTGACGCTCAACAGACGCGCGATTTCATGCGTGCATTTCATGAGGCGCTGCGCACAGATCCCCGCGTGAGTACGCTTCGCTGGGTGAAGTTCGAGCACCACAACGCACTGCCCGACCGCTCTGAGGCAACACCTTTTGATGGCTTTTGAGCGCTAGGACGCGGCTCTCTTCGTCATTCGGGAGGAGTGCGGGATACTCCGTGAATGCTCTGGTTTTTTCTCACCCTCCCGCTCTTTATCGCAGGCGTCTGGATTGGGGTGGCTGTGCTGAAGAAGCTCTCGCCACCGCCGCCACCTGAGCCCGATCCCGTGGGGCTGCGCACGGTCGCTCGCTTCTTTCATGAGGGTGGCGACCCAGCTGGGTTGATGGACGCAGTCAGTGAGGCGCTGGAGCAAAAGGGCTTCGAGGTAAACCCCTGGCGTTGGGATCGCGAGGGCTGCTTCGTCGACTGCACCCACGGAACCACGCGCTTTCATTTGAACCTGGCGATGTACGGCGAGTCCACGCTGATGGTGACGGGCTACGACAGCCACCACCTGCCCGTCGGCCCACCACTCGATGGTAGCGCGACCCGCGTTCTGCTGCGCACGCTCGATGGTGTGCTGCGCGCGCATGCCAAGGTGCGTGATCTGCAATGGCGACGTCGCGAGCTGCACCTCACGCAGCAAGAGGGGTCACACCAGACGCCCTTCGACGACGCTTGATGCCGGTTTCCGTTCGGGAACTTCGCCGGTTTCCCTTTCAGGAAAGAAAAGACCCGAGGCGCGCTCGGGTCTTTTTGCGTGAGCGCGCCGTCAGATCAGAGGCGGGACATGCCGATCTGTGCGTCGCGGTTGTTGGGGTCGAGATCCAACGCGCGCTGGTATTCGCGGCGAGCACCTGCGCTATCGCCGTTCTCTGCCAGGGCACGTCCAAGGGCGGCGTGCGGACCTGCGGAGGTGGGCGTGAGGCGCACGGACTGTTGGTAGGCCTGCACGGCGCCAGGGCGGTCTCCAGCGGCCATGCGGGCGGCACCAAGGCCATTCCAGATGCCAACGTTGGTGGGTGCAAGACGGGACGCGCGCTCGTAGGAGGCGGCAGCTTCGCGGAAGCGACGTGCACGGAAATGTGCGAGCGCTTCGGCGCGAACGGAGTCGACATCGCCCCCGGCGGCAGGCGCTGCTGGCGTTGCGGCCGGTGTGGACGCAGGCGTCGCGCTGTGCGGGCGAAGGCCGGATGCGAGGCGGGGTGAGGCCGTGGGGGCAGGCGTCGGCGCAGGTGCGGTCGTTGGCGCGATGCGGGCAGCGAGCGGCGCGGGGGCGGGCGCCGGCGCAGGTCGTGGGGCTGGTGTGGCGGGGGCCGGTGTGGGGCGAGCCGACGCGGGACGGGCCTCCGGAGCCGGGGGGACGGGTGATGGCGCAGGCCTCGGTGCGATCACCGCGACGGCCGGCGCCGATGCCGCCAACGTGAACGTCTGCGGACGCGCGCCCCAGGCGTCATCGATCGTGACCTCGCTCGCCTCGTAGCCCGCAAGCTCGGCGCGCACCGGATGCGGACCTCCGAAGAAGACCTCGAGCTCGCAGGGCGTGGTGCACATGTGCGCCCCGTGCTGAGAGATCGCCGCGCCACTCGGGATGGACTCAATGTGAACCAAACGCGACTCGGGCGCGGCCGCGGTGGGCGCAACGACGACGGGAGCTGGCGTTGTTGCAGCCGGCGCCACCGTGGGCACGCCCGTTGGAACAGGGACTATTGGCTGGTTTCCCTCGCCGTAAATAACTGGAAGCTGGCCGCCACCCATCGCGAGGGTCTGCACATCGCCGAGGTTGAGGAACCACGTCGCGCCCGCGCCTGCCACCGTCGAGACGCCACAGAAGCTCACCAGACCGAGGGCCACCCAGAGCCCCGTGCGGCTCTTCTTGGGCTCCGGCGTCGAGGTATAGGGCGCTGGCGATTGCATCCCTGGGCTCGTCGCAAAGCCCTGCTGTGGTGCGCCAAAGCCTTGCTGCTGGGGCTGCGCCGGTGCGTTGAAGCCACCCTGCGCGGGCGCGCCAAAGCCCTGCTGCGCGGGCGCTCCGAACCCTTGTTGTGGCGCCGGTGCGCCAAAGCCCTGCTGTTGCTGTGGCGCTCCGAAGCCTTGCTGTGGCGCTCCGAAGCCTTGCTGTGGCGCTCCGAAGCCTTGCTGTGGCGATCCGAAGCCTTGTTGCGTCGCCTGGGGCTGGGGCGACGGAAAGCCATTCTGCGAGCTCGTGAAGGCGTTCGGCGCGACCTGAATCGACGCCTCCGAGGGTGCGGATGGAACGGTTGCTCCTTGCGACTCAGGCTCGATCGCTTGAAGACCGCCAAAGGCGCGGAGCTCATTGACCATGTCGCGATTGACGGCCTTCGTCTCGGCGATGTCGTCGTAGTCGAGATCCGCAGCGGCTTGCGGGGGTGGGGGAGGAGGCACCGAGACGCCCGCAGCGGGCATGCCCGTCATCGTGGCCTGGCGCGGTGGCGCACCGGATTTGCGTGCCCCTGGTGGCACAGGCGGTGGTAGCGAGACGCGTCCTGGGGGTGGCGGTGGGACGACGGCGGCGGGCGCTTGCGGCACTGCGGTCGCGACCGGCGAGGATGTCCACGTCGTCACGCCCGCCGGCAGTGCGCCCGCGAGCGGCTCGAGCACACGACGTACCTGCTGCGCCGAGAAGGGGCGCTCACGTGGCTCCTTCTGAAGAAGCTGAGCGAGCAGGGTCGCGACGGGCGCGGTGGCATTGGCCGTGACGGGTACGGTGGCCGAGCGATGGGCTTCGAGGAGCTCATCGTTGGTGCCTTGGAAGGGGGGCGTGCCGGCGATCATCTCGTGAAGCACACACCCCAGCGAGTAGAGATCGCTGCGAAAGCTGACGAGCTTTCCGGACGCGCACTCAGGCGAGACGTAGGCCGCTCGACCGACGACCTCGAAGACGGAGTTTGTCGGTACGCGCGCTGCGATCGCCGTGCTGATCAGCGCGATCGACCCATTCTCACGGATGATGATGTGCTCGGGCGAGAGATCGCGCTGGAGCAAGCCCGAGCGATGAATCTCATCGAGGGCGGACGCGAGTTGCGTCGCGATGGAGATCGCGTTGGGCAGCGGACCCTGCGAGAGGTAGTCGCGAAGTGAGTCGCCCTCGACCTCCACGCGAAAAAGCCAGGGCGTCTCATCGACGATCCCCGCTGCGAAAACCTCTGGGAGATAGGGATGGCGAAGCGTCGCCAGCTTGTCGAGTTCGCGTCCAAGACGACCCCGCTCGGCGGCCGTCCACGCGGAGGCGACCTGCACGAGTTTGAGGACACCGATGCGCCCGGTCGCGTGCTCACGCACCTGGTAAGTCGGGCCTGTGCTGCCAGAGGCAAGCAGGTCGCCGACATCAAAACGCTGCGCGAGAGTCGCCGGTATCGATGGCTGGTTTCCCTCGTGGGAAAGAGTGGAGGTCATGAGGCGCGGAGGGTAGCGAAGCTGCCCTGTAAATCAACGCTGGGGCGCTTCGTTTGAGGTGGTTTGACCTGGCTCGCGTTGATCAGACCTTGGACTCAACGATCAGCGCGAGCTTGGCAGGGCGGCCAAGTTACAATCGCGATCGATGAAAACACTTGGTCTTTTGCCTCCTCTCGCCCTCTTTGCGCTCCTTGGATGTGACCCCGCGGTGACCTCGTCGGACGCCGGACCCAGCTGCCCGTGTGACGCGAATATGGCCGCAGATAGCGCGCTTCTTCTGGACGCTGCAGCCGCGATCGACGCACCGCCCTCAGCCGACGTGGCCTTCGCGAGCGAGCCCTCGCACGACGCAAGCCGCGATACGCCTAGCAGCTGCAACGAGACAACCACGCTTCAAGCCGCCGCCGCTGACGTACTCTTCTTGAGCGAGAGCGATCGCGTGATTGAGGTGCGCGTCTTCGTGGGTGACGGCGGTTCCGCACCCACCGAGGCGAGCGTCGTGGCGTTCGCAGGCTTGCCGGCAATCGCAGCGTCAGCGACGCGTCCGACCGAGAATTTCGCGAGGGCCTTCGAGCCCGATCTCGGCGCACCGAAGACGGCGCCTGCGACATTGGTGGCGGCGATCGACGCAAGCCTGACCGACCTGATCTACGTCGCGATCATCGACCCAGCGCTTCCCGCCGAAGTGCATGTCATCCTCGCCGGGCGCACCCTATGTGGCGACATTATCCTTTTGCAATCGGTATCAATCGAGACCTAGACGAAAACGCATCGAATATAAGGCGTTTACTTCTAGTATCGCGATCGATTCACGATGGCA
>Ga0105045_10002797_pt1 | contig 14808 bp, 12 predicted proteins | sample MAT02_FD_78089 | JGI IMG/M metagenome (GOLD analysis project Ga0105045, IMG submission 78089) | Freshwater microbial communities from Lake Fryxell liftoff mats and glacier meltwater in Antarctica - MAT-02 (megahit assembly) | ecosystem: Environmental > Aquatic > Freshwater > Ice > Liftoff...
ATGAGCACCGGAATAATCGGATTGATGGCTCTCAACGACATCGGATTCTCGCGCAGGTGGATACACGGGCAGCATAGGCGTCGACCATGACCGAGCCTATCGGCGCAAGACGAACGCCTGTGTCGGACAACGCGCCGCTGGTCCTGCCGTCGGATGCGGCAAACTCCTACATGGCGATCTGTCCATGGCCGACAACGCCGCCGCAACAGGCTCCCTACCATGGCACCGTCAGTTCCCAACTTGCTCGCGCACGCACCCGCAGCAAGGCATCACCCAACCACCGAGGACAACCATGGACAACACCATCACCCTGACCGATCGCCGACCCGCTCCCCGTGCTGCCGCTGCTGCCGTTGCTGACGCTGTCGCACTCCAGGAGGTCATCGACGCACTGAACAGCCTGATCGAAACCTGCGCAGACGGTGCCTATGGCTTTGCCTCCTGCGCCGACTACTCCAACATCAGTCGGCACCGAACGTTGTTTCGCCAGCGCGCCCGCGAATGCGACGAAGCTGGCAAGCTACTGCATGCGCTGGTGCTGAGCCTGGGCGGACAGCCGGCTCGCGGCGGGTCCACCAGCGGCATGCTGCACCGTGGCTGGGTCGCTGTGCGGGGTACGCTCAGCGGATTGCGCGATCAGTCGATCCTTGCCGAATGCGAACGCGGTGAAACGGTTGCACTCGAACGGTATCGCGCTGCGCTCGGGCTGCGCCTGCCGAACGACGTGCGCACTGCGGTGCAGCAACAATGCCGTGGAGTCGAAACCAATCTCGACCAGATGCAGTTGCTGCGGGAAGCGGAAAAAGCCCTGGCCTGACACGCAGGAGATACATGCCCCGTCCCGGTCATCGGGTCGGCTGTGCGCCCTTCACGGCGGCTGGCCTGCTGGCGATTCGCCCCGCCAATGCCCGGCAGTCGGCACTGGCTTCGGCCGTGGCGGACGCATCACCCGGATCGATCAACGGGATCAAGGCCGCAAGCGGATTGATCAGGCCGAGCAGAAACGAACCGGCCAGTCTGGCACCCAGGGCCGATGACTCCACCGACACCTTCGGATCTGCAAAACCACCCTGCACGTGCAGCGGACTGCGCAGCGTGAGAACACTGAAGTCCTTCGGCATCACCGCAACCCGAAGATCCATCGACTCCTGCGCCAGCGACACCATACCGTCAACCACCAGCACCGAATCATCGGTGTCGACGACGAACACCGTGGGTCGGATGGAACCGTCAGTCGCCGTCATTTCTGCAGCGGCGCAGCGAATCGGCAACCTTTCGTCCCCGACAATCAGCAATCCCAGTGACTGAAACAGGTCGATGCCGGCCACCTCGACCGCGAGATGCGACACCTTGCCCTGGCGCAGGAACACCCGCATCGGTCCGTTCAGACTGCCCAGAATCTGCGCGGTCGACTTGCCCCGGCCGGTCCATTGCACGGAACCGTCGAGTTTGCCGGAGACGTAGGGCGGCAGGTTTGCGGTGCGATCCTGGTGAATCCACTGTCCAAGCTCTACGCCGCTCCAACGGAGATCGGCCTTCCACAGTGCCTGCTCCTGCCGCCCGTCGAGCTGCATGCTGCCTTGCAAGCGCCCCTGGGCGGTGCGGGCATCGATACTGTTGATCCGCAACACCCCGTCAGTCAAGATCAGATGTGCGCGCAGCGGGCGCAAGGGTTCGAGCAGATCGGTATCGAGATCGACTTCCTGCACATCGATCAGGATGTTGGCCTGCATCACGCGCAGCGATGGCAAGTCAAAACTCCGATCCGGCAGCATCTTGCCAGCGGCGCGTCGGGGCGCATCCGGGCGGCCGCCCACGGCTGGGCCCAAGTCCGCCAAGTGCAGGCGCATCCCCGTCAATTGGCCTGACAACACCGGCAGGGATGCGCCCGCATCATATTCAAACGCACCCTTGAGTTTGCTCGACCCCACTGTCGCATCGTCGAACACGATTTGCCATTTCTGACCGCGGCGCACGACCTGGCCCACCGCCCGGAATTCCGTCGTGGTGGGCAATGTCACTCCGAAGGGGTCTCCTACTGCGGCCAGCGACGGCCCCTTGAGCAGGAATCGCCCACTGGCCTGACTGGCGCGCAACACATCGACAGCCGTGCCATCGAATTCGAGCGCCGAAGAGCCCCAGGTTCCGTCGATGCGCAGTCGCGTTGCGGCACGCGCTTCGTCACTGAGCAAAGGCAAAGCGCCGTCGGCCCGAACCTCCAACGCCAACGGTAACTGGCGCACGCGTCCTTGGGCTGTCATGCTTAGCTGCCCACGCGCCGACGTCCCCGCAGCGGCGCGGCTTTTATCCGGTATGGCCGCTGTCAGCGCGAGCTCTGCGCGTACGTCGGCGTCGTTGGGCGCGTCCATCCAATGCACGGTCCCCTTGTTCACCTGAAGTTCGCCGATGGTCGGCAGCCGCGCCAGCGTGCCCGGGTTGGCTCTTGCATCTTGCGGCGGTACGGGGCCGAATTGCCAGCTTGTCCGACCATCGCTACGCCGCTCCAGAACCACGTCAAGCGAGACAGCCGACAGCGCCTGCAGGCGCAGGTCGCCGCCACGCCATGCGCGCCACAGATCGCCATAACGCAATGCCAGCTCGACGCCTGTGGCCTGCACCGTGGGTGCAGCCGATGGTCCCTGCCAAGACGCAGCGTCGATGCGCAGCACAGGCACCTGGGCCCGCACGCTGCCCAAAAAGCGAAAGCGTGCACCCTGTGTGCCGGTTGCATCGCCGGTCAACTGCACATTGCGGTCAAGCCGCTGCGCCAACCCGTTCTGCAAAGGTGCTGCCAGCCACGGCCAGCCGGACCATTCGCCAACTGCCAGCGCAACCGCCAGCGCCGCCAGCCCCCACGCTGCAGCGCGGGCAAACGGTCTTCGGGCCAACGGGCGGCGGCCAATGACCTGCGCTAGAGAACCGTCCGGCGGCCCATCATGCTGATCCTGGATTGTCTCGGTTGTCATCACGACTTCTCCTGGGGACTTCGGGTTTACGAATACGCAAGGGGATCTACAAGGTTTCACGCGCAAGCAACATCCGATCGTCGCCGCGATCAGGGGTCGAGGGCATCGGACGTGGTGGCTTTGCCATGTAGGAGGACGCCCACCGATCAGCGCCTCGGGTGAGCCGACAGCCGCACGGCGCGCACTCCTACAGCGCCAAGCGCTGCAGACCGATGGCCGAGCGCTGACGGAAGTTCTACATTGACTTTACCGCGGCAGTGCTCTTGCAGCACGGCAAAAAAATCCCCATTACGCAGGAAGCCAGAATGAAAGACTCGATCAAAACCAGCAACGCCACGCAGGCGGCCCACACACCGATGCGCCTGGATGAAGCAGCCATCGACAAAGCACGCAAGAGCCTCGAAGACGGTGCTGTGACCCCCAACTACGGTCCCTGGCGTGAGGACGTCATCGCATTGCTCAATGATGCACTGGCCACAGAACTGGTTTGCGTGTTGCGCTACAAACGTCACCATTTCACGGCCGATGGCCTGGCATCACCCAAAATCGCTGAGGAATTTCTGGTGCATGCCAACGAAGAATCAGGCCACGCCGACCGGCTTGCCACCCGTATCGTGCAATTGGGTGGTGAACCCGACTTTTCCCCTGATTCCTTGATGCGTCGCAGCCACGCGGCGTACGACGACTCCAAAGACCTCACCGCGATGATCCGCGCCAATCTCGTTGCTGAGCGAGTAGCCATCGAGGCCTATAGTCAGATGATTGCAATGATCGGCGACAAGGACTCAACCACCCGTCGACTGCTCGAGGACATTCTGAGTGACGAGCAAGAACATGCAGACGAACTGAAAGACTGGCTCGCGACTTGACACACGGGTATCAGGCGCAAATAGCCAGTTCTGGCTAGGAAATCAGCCACCCGATCTCACACGCGGCCGAGTATGCCGCACACTGTCCAACGCTGCACAAGGAGCACATCATGAATTGGGACCGTATCGAAGGTAATTGGAAACAACTCACCGGCAAGGCCAAAGTGCAGTGGGGCAAACTGACCGATGACGACCTGGACGTCATCGCGGGCCAGCGCGAGCAGTTGTCCGGAAAGCTGCAGGAACGCTATGGCATCGCCAAAGACGAGGCCGAGCAACAGATCGACATCTGGACGCGATCGGCCAGGGACGACTGGTTCCCCCGCACAGCCGATCGCGTCTGATCACTTCTGATCGCACTCCGAATCAAGAGGGTGTGAGACAGGGTCTCCCGGTGCTGGCATCGGGAGACCCTTTTTTTCGGCAGGCATCCGTCGCAGGCCAGCCACGGTCGTACCATCGCGGTGAACCAAGGACTCCGCTTCATGATGCTTTCTGCGCTGCACCGATCTGTACAACTGGCGTTTCTGTGCGCTGTAACGCCCGCCGCTGCGCAACTGCCTATCGCGCTGTCCGAATTGCTGGCCCAGGCACATTTTTCTCGCATGGCTGCAGGTCCGGTTGCCGCGCCATGGCGGGTAATCGGTCTGCCAGGGCAGAAGCTGCCGCTGACCCAGTTCGACATCCAGAACCTGGACGAGAACTCCGTGCTGCGCATCCGGGCCGATGCCTCGTACGGCAACCTGGTGATCGAAACCCAGCGGGCGCAGCTCACGGCCCAGGCCCGCTTGCGCTGGCGCTGGCAGCTCGAACGCGGGCTGCCGACCTCCGACCTGCAGCGCAAGGAAGGCGACGATGTGCCGGTGAAAGTCTGTGCACTCTTTGACATGCCACTGGATGGCTTGCCGTTCGGCGAACGTACCCGGATGCGCATGGCGCGGACCCTGCCCGGCGAACCGCTGCCGGCCGCCACGCTTTGTTATGTCTGGGACCGCCTGTTGCCCCAAGGATCGGTGCAGGCCAATGTGTTCAGCCCGCGGGTACGCTATTTGGTGGTCAGCGAAGGACCGGCCCAACCCGGTGTATGGCGCACCGTCGAGCGCCAACTGGCGCAAGATTTTCTTCAAGCCTTTGGCCATGAAACCCAGGTCGTGCCTCCCCTGATAGCTTTGGCTGTCGGGGCCGATGCAGACAACACCGGTGGCAGCAGCCTGGCGCTGGTCGGGGACCTGCAGCTGGCGGTGCCCTGATGGATCGGCCTCCGCTTGGCCGGTGTAAGAATCGCCAGAGCCCGACGACTCTGCTTCATCAACCCGGCGCATTCGCAAGGCGCAGGCCGCAACCACGAAACGGTGCTTGTCGGTGAGCCTCAAGAAAGTACTGATCCCGGTCGTCCTCATCGCAGCGGTGCTGGCGTTCTTCCTGTTCGATCTCGGGCGTTTTTTCAGCCTCGATTTCGTCAAGCAAAGCCAGCGCCAGTTCGCCGACCTGTTTGCAGACAAGCCAGTGACGGTCACGCTGGCTTTCTTCGCCGCCTATGTCGGCGTCACGGCCCTGTCGCTACCTGGCGCAACGATCATGACGCTGGCCGCCGGTGCCGCTTTCGGCCTGGTCGTGGGTACGATCGTGGTGTCGTTGGCTTCCACCGTGGGTGCCACGCTGGCGATGCTGGTGTCGCGGTATGTGCTGCGCGATGCCATCGAATCGCGCTTTGGCCGTCGGCTTGGCGAGGTCAACAAGGGCATCGAACGCGAAGGCGGGTTCTATCTGTTCACCTTGCGGCTGATTCCGGTCATTCCGTTTTTCGTGCTCAACCTGGTGATGGGTCTGACGCGGATGAAGACCTGGACTTTTTTCTGGGTCAGCCAGATCGGCATGCTGGCCGCCACGGTGGTCTATGTCTACGCGGGCACCGAATTGGCCCAGATCGATTCGCTCAGCGCAATTCTCTCGCCCGGGCTGATCGGCGCTTTTGTGCTGCTGGGCATTTTTCCGCTGATCGCGCGCAAGGTCGTGGATATGGCCCGCAGGCGCAAAGTGTTCGCGCGCTGGAAGCCCCAGCGACCCGCCAGCTTCGACCGCAACCTGGTAGTCATCGGCGCCGGTGCCGGTGGTCTGGTTGCTGCGCTGATCGGCGCTACCGTCAAGGCCAAGGTGACGCTGGTCGAATCGCACAAAATGGGTGGCGACTGCTTGAACTTTGGCTGCGTCCCGAGCAAGGCGCTGATCCGAACTGCCAAGCTGCGGCACCAGATCCGGCATGCCGAGCGGTACGGACTGGCCGATGCATCGGCCAGTTTCAGCTTCCGAAAGCTGATGGCACGCATTCACCGGGTCATCGCCGATATTGCGCCGCATGACAGCGTCGAGCGGTACCAGGGCATGGGCGTGGATGTGCGCCTGGGCCACGCAACTATCGTCGATCCGTGGACGGTGGAGATCAAGGCGCACGACGGCAGCATCAGCCGTGTGACCACCCGCAACATCGTGATTGCAGCTGGCGCGCGCCCGTTCGTGCCACCACTGCCGGGCCTGGATACGGCGGACTATGTGACCAGCGACACGATGTGGGATGCCTTTGCCGCGATGGACGAGATGCCCCGTCGCATCGTCGTGCTCGGCGGCGGGCCGATCGGCTGCGAGCTGTCACAGGCATTCGGCCGACTCGGCGCAGAGGTCACGCAAGTCGAAATGGCACCACGCATCATGATGCGTGAAGACGAAGATGTCTCGGAGTTCGCGCGCAAGACATTGCAGGCCGACGGTGTGCGGGTGCTGGTATCGCACAAGGCGCTGCGCTGCGAGAAAGCCGGCGACGCCAGGACGCTCGTGGTCGAACATGACAAACAGGAGCGCCGCATACCGTTCGACGCATTGATCGTTGCTGTGGGTCGCACGGCACGGCTCACCGGCTACGGACTGGAAGCGTTGGGCATTGCGACCCATAAAACCATCGATACCAATGAGTACCTGCAAACCTTGTACCCCAACATCTATGCCGCAGGCGACGTCGCCGGACCCTACCAATTCACCCACACGGCGGCCCACCAGGCCTGGTACGCGGCGGTGAATGCCCTGTTTGGCGACTTCAAGAAGTTCAAGGCCGATTACACCGTGATCCCCTGGGTGACCTTCATCGACCCGGAAGTGGCCAGAGTCGGACTGAACGAACAGGACGCCAAAGAGCAAGGCATCGCCTACGAGGTGGTGCGCTACGGCATCGACGACCTGGACCGCGCGATCGCCGACAGTGAGGCGCAGGGTTTCGTCAAGGTGCTCACGGTGCCAGGTAAGGACACCATCCTGGGCGTCACCATTGTCGGCTCGCATGCAGGCGAGCTGCTGGCCGAGTATGTGCTGGCGATGAAGCACGGCCTGGGCATGAACAAGATCATGGGTACCATCCACACCTACCCGACCTGGTCCGAGGCCAACAAGTATGCAGCTGGCGAATGGAAGCGGGCCCACCAGCCCGAGCGGCTGCTGGCCTGGGCGCGCAAATACCACGATTGGAAACGGAGCTAAGGCCGTGATGACGCATCGAAGAACCATGCTGGCACTTGCGCTGGTCACGCTGGCAACGGCTCCCTTGCTTGCCCTGGCCCAGGCCGATGGCCCCTTCGACCACGGCTATGCGGCCTGGGACGCCTTGCTCAAGCAGCATGTGCGCTGGCTGCCGGACAACAAGCAGTCACAGGTGGACTACAAGGGATTTGCCCGCGACCGCGCGGCGTTGACCAAGCTGCTGGCCGACTGGTCGGCGGTGACGCCGGCGCAGTTCGCCGCCTTCTCCCGGCCCCAACAGATGGCGTTCCTGATCAATGCCTATAACGGTTTCACGGTCGAACTGATCCTGACCCAATATCCGAATCTGAAGTCCATCAAGGACCTGGGCAGTGTGTTCCAGAGCCCCTGGAAAAAGAAGTTCTTCCGCCTGCTCGGCGAGGAGCGCCACCTGGATTGGATCGAGCATGAGCAGCTGCGTCCGCGCTACAACGACTGGCGAGTGCATGCCGGCGTCAATTGCGCATCGATCGGCTGCCCGGCGCTGCGCCCCGAAGCCTTCACAGCCGGCCAACTGGATGCCCAACTCGACGACGGCATGGCGCGTTTCATGTCCGACCGCACCCGCAACCGGTATGTCGACGGACGCGCCGAACTCAACGAAATCTTCAAGTGGTTCATCGAGGACTTTCAGAAAGGCCACCGCGGCATCCGTCGGCTTGATGATCTGGTGCTGCGCTACGCGGATGAACTGGGCGTACCGATCGCCGACCGTCAACCGATCCGCAGCGGTTCCGTGCGGATACGTTATCTCGACTACGACTGGACGCTCAACGACGCCGGACGTTGACTTCCTCTTTGCATCCGTAAAATGTGAACACTCTTTGGAGTGAACCCATGTCTGCATCTATTCCTGTCATCCTCGACTGTGATCCCGGCCATGACGACGTATTCGCGATCTGGCTGGCAGCCGGAAATCCGGACATCGACTTGCGTGCGATCACCACCGTTGGCGGAAACGGTTTCTTGAAGTACACGACCCTCAATGCACGAATCGCCTGCACGGTCGCGGGGATCACCGGTATCCCGATCGCGGCCGGAGCGGACAGGCCTCTGGTGCGCGAATTGCGCCCGGCGGCTCACATTCATGGCGAGAACGCTCTCGGTGGGCCGGTTCTGCCCGAGCCGACGGTACCGCTGGACGATCGCACCGCCGTGCAGCTGATCTCGGACACGCTTTTGGCGTCGGCCGAACCGATCGTCCTGATCCCTACCGGTCCGCTCACCAACATCGCGCACCTCATCCAGCAGCGGCCCGACGTGATGCACAAGGTCAAGGAAATCGTCTGGATGGGAGGATCGACCACGCGAGGAAACCACACGCCGTACGCCGAGTTCAACGCCTGGGTGGACCCGGAAGCCGTCGACGTGGTCGTGAAATCAGGCCTGCCGCTTACCATGGTTGGACTGAACATCACACACCAGGCGCTGATCACCCGCAAGGTCATTGATCGCATCGCGGCGATCGACAACGAGACGGCTAGGTTCGGCGTGGAACTGCTCACGTTCTTTTGCTCGCGCTACGATGCCTGGGAGGATATGGCCGAGGGACCGCTCCACGACCCGATCACGGTCGCCCTCGTAGCATTGCCCAGCGTCGTCAAGAGTCAGCGTGCCCACCTGGATGTCGAACTCAAAGGCACGTTCACGGCTGGAGCCACGAGCGTCGACATGTTCAACATGCTCAAGCAAGAACCCAACGTGACCATTGCCACGGTTCTAGACGTTGATGCGTACTGGAATCTCATCGCTGACGCTGTTGCGACTCTCAAGTAGCCGGCGCCAGGGCCGCTCACCGAGGGCCGCTTACTATTATTTACAACCGACTACGGAGTCGGGCCTGCAAAATTCGCCCGCATCGCCAAGCGGCGTGACGCCGGTGACGAAGATTGACGGGCGCTTGATCGGAGACGGAAAACCAGGTCCGGTGACAGCGCGGGCAAGTACTCTGTACACACAGGCTTGCCTGGACCCATCCACCTGAGCGCCAACGCGCGCACCGTGACCGAGGAGACGGCATTCAGTCCCGTGGCGCGTTCATCTCCGGCGCTATGGCAATCACCGTCCGCCCCTTGATCCGCCCACCCGCCACCTCCTGCATCAGCCGGGGCAGCTGATCGAAGGCATGCACCTGGGCAATCCGAGCCAGCTGGCGCGGTCGCAAGTCGCCACCCAGACGTTGCCAGAGGTGCTCGCGCAGGGCAGGTTCATTGTCTGAGTTGATGCCGATCAGGCGCAGGCCGCGCAAGATGAAAGGCATCACCGTGGTGTTCAACGCAACGTCCATCGCGTTGCCGACGCTGGCAATGACGCCGTCGCGTTGCATGGTGCGCGTCAGCCCGGCCAATGCCTCGCCACCAAGGGAATCGACCGCACCTTGCCACAACGCAGATTCGAGCGGCCGCGTAGCCACGGCCCGACTCGCGCTGTCGATCACCTCCGCTGCGCCCAGACCCTTGAGATAGTCGCGCTCCTGCATCTTGCGCGTGGCCGCGACCACGGTGTAGCCGCGTTGGGTCAGGATGTCGATCGCGATACTCGCCACGCCACCGGAGGCTCCATTGACGATCACCTTGCCGCGCAAGGGCGCAAGGCCGTTGTGCTCCATCAGTTCGACCGCCAGCGCGGCGGTGTAGCCCGCCACGCCGATCGTGATCGCCTCCAGCAGGTCCATGCCTTGCGGTATGCGGTTCACCCAGTCAGCGGGCACCCGCGCCAGCCCGGCATAGCCACCATGGTGCGACACGCCGAACCCATGGCTGTGGACGATGACCCGGTCGCCGGGTTGGAAACGCGGCGAATCGGACTGCTCGACGATGCCAGTGGCATCGATGCCGCCGATGCACGGAAAACGCCGAATGATCGGTGCCTTGCCCGTCGCCGCCAGCGCGTCCTTGAAATTGATGCTGGCGTAGGCGATTCGTACCTTGACGTCGCCCGGGTCCAGCGATGCCGCTTCGAACTGCGTGAAATCGGCGTTGATGACTCCCTCGGTGCGCGAGATCAGATAGGCGGTAAACGAATCCATGGCGAAAACTCCCTTGCGTGTTGACGACCCACCAGGCCACACTGCATTGTGCCGTCGGTATCAGCCGAACCAACGGTGCCGATGACCCTTCGACGGTATCGCGCGACCGACGGCGCGTACCATCCAACTCGGAAGTGCCGGGGCTTCGGGGCTTCAGCGGCCATCGTCACAACCCACCGGCTTTCATCACTCCCCCCACCATGACGCCCATCATTCTGTTGCTGCTGCTATTGCATGGCTGGGTGGGCTGGCGCATTGCCCCGGCGCTGGCCGCATGGAGTCCGCTGGCCGAAGGGTCGATGTGGGTCCTGTTGTACGCGTCTGCACTGCTGATACCGCTCGGATTCACCTCCCGGCGCCGGCAAGGCGGCACGCCACTGGCGCAGGCCGTGACCTGGGCCGGACTCATCGCCATGGGCCTGTTTTCGACGCTGGTGGTCCTTACGCTGATGCGCGATGCGCTGCTGGTGGCCGGCTTGGCCCTGACCATCGTCGCGCGCTTCACTGCTCGGGGGGACGTTGCACTGGACGCGCTGCTGGCGTGGAGCGCGGCCGCTGTGCCCCTGCTCTCGCTGCTGATCACCGGCTGGGGCTTGCGAAATGCGCGCCAGACCGCGCAGGTGATCCAGGTGGATGTGCCAATTGCCGGTCTGCCCGAAGCATTGCAGGGTTTTAGCGTGGCACAGATCTCCGACATCCACGTCGGGCCGACGATTCGCCACGGGTATCTGCTGCGCATCGTGGAGCGGGTCAATGCGCTGGGGGCCGACATGGTCGCCATCACCGGCGACCTGGTCGATGGCTCGGTCGACGACCTGCGCATGCATGTAGCCCCTTTGTCCCAGCTGGTCTCGACGCATGGCAGCTTTTTCGTCACCGGCAACCATGAGTATTATTCAGGTGCCCATGCCTGGATGACCGAATTGCGCAGCCTCGGGGTGCAGGTGCTGATGAACGAACACCGGGTGCTGCACCATGCCAACGCCAGCACCCCTGTAGCCGATGGCCTGGCCATACTTAGCGACACCGAAATGGTGGTGGTGGCAGGCGTGGCCGACTTCAGCGCCCACCATTTCGACCCCAGCCACCGCAGCGACCCCCACGCGGCTATGCGCGGCTCGCCATCGGGTGCCCGTCTGCGGCTGTTGCTGGCGCACCAGCCCCGCAGCGCACTGGCGGCGGCTGGCGCAGGGTATGACCTGCAGTTGTCCGGCCATACCCACGGTGGTCAGTTTTGGCCCTGGATGCATTTCGTGCGATTCCAGCAGCCTTTCACCGCCGGACTGCGCCGGCTCGACAACCTGTGGGTGTATACGAATCGGGGCACAGGCTACTGGGGTCCGCCCAAACGGTTCGGGGTAGCCTCGGAAATTACGCACTTGCGCCTGGTGCGCGCGTGAATCTTCTGAGTGCTGGTTACGATGGTGACGCGCTGCGCCGGAATCGAAAAATAGGGGTCATCTGGCGATCGGCAGTTCCAGTATGACCCGGGTGCCGCTTCCCATCACGCTTTCCACCCGCACCATGCCACCGTGCAGTTCGGCAATCCGCTTGACGATTGCCAAACCGAGACCTTTTCCTCCGGTGCCGGTGGCAGGTGCGACTGACTGTCGCGCCTGGTAGAACCGATCGAACAGATGCGACACGTCAGCGGCCGGGATGCCGGGCCCGTTGTCGCTGACGACGATATCCACCATGTCGTCCCGTACCGCCGCCGACAGGTCAATGCGGTCGCCTTGGGAGCAGAATTTGAGCGCGTTGTCGATCAGATTGGCAATGGCCCGCTCAAACAGTTCGATGTCCAGCGCAACCACCGGCGGCAAAACCTGGGGTCCGGTCGGCTGGACGGCCAGCAGCGTGGTGCCCTGGGCTTGCGCGCGTTGCGCGAACCGCACCGCGATGTCATCCAGCAACTCACCGGCATCGAGCACTTCCAGGCGCAATTGAAACTGCGGCTCGTCGAGTTGCGCCAGGTCGCCGAGCGACTGCACCAATCGCGCCGCATTGTGGGTATTACGCAGCGCCATTGCCACCAATTCGCGATCGGCCGCGCGGGCGTGGTCTCCGTGCCAGCGCGCTTCCAGAGTTTCCAGGCATGCGGTGGTAGCGGTCAGCGGCGAGCGCAGATCGTGCGAAAGGTTGCTGACACCTTCACGCCGGAAGTGGTCGAGGCGGCGCAGAGCCGACCATTGGCGGCGCACCGTCTCGAGCATCATCGCGAAGGCCTGCGTGAGCTGGCCGAATTCGTCCGGCGTGCGCGCGGGCAGCAGGCTCTCGGGCATGCCGGGCGCACCTTCATCCAGCCCATCTTGCGAGATCGTTGCCACCGCATGCGTCAACTGCCGCAACGGCCGAGTGACGGCGGCAATGATCCAGACGGCCATCAGCGTGGCGAGAATTACCACACCAAGAATCGCGACCAACGCCGGCTTGGCGATGCTGCTGCCCAGCACCTCCAGCCGACCTTGCGGCAACACCGGCTTGTGGCATACCAGGTACAGGTAGCCGGCCACCGGCTCGTCATTGCGAATCAGGCTGCGGCGGACCACCCGCGCCGCGACGATCGCGCCGGCCTCCATGCGCTCGGGGTCGTCACCCATCACGTAAGGCATATCGGGGTTGCCAGCGGCTTCCTTCACCGGGTCCAGTCGCACCTTGAATCCGGGCGGCAACACCGCGCTGCCGGTCGATGACAGCACCGTACCTTCGGCATCGAGCAGGTAGAGCTGTGTATCGGGCTCCAAAAGCACCAGGTTACGCAACAGCTGGTTGAACTCCTGCGGTTGGTGCTGGTGCATTTCGAAGATGTTGTCGTACATGGCGACGACGCGGCCCAGGAAGGCATCGGCGCGCTGGTACGAGGTCTCGTGCTCGAAGCGCTGGAATGCGAACAACACCGTGGCGATCACGCCGATCGCGGTCAATGCGCCGGTGATAAAGATCGTCAGCGCGATGCGAAACCGCACACTCACGACGCCAGCGCCTCTTGCGGGGGTCGCCACCGTGCAAGGCGAAGCGCCACGGCAGTCAACCTGGTGCCTCACGCATCTTGTAACCGGCCCCGCGCACCGTCAAAATCAACTCGGGGCGCATCGGGTCGGATTCGAGCTTGGCGCGCAATCGATTGATATGGGTCGTGACCGTGTGCTCGTAACCATCGTGGGTGTAACCCCAGACCGCGCCGAGCAATTGCGCGCGCGAGAACACATGGCCAGGATGCAAGGCGAAGTGCAGCAGCAAATCGAACTCCAGCGCCGTGAAGTCCAGCCCGGTGCCGCGATAACGTACGCTGCGCTTGACCGGCGCGATCTCCAGATCGCCATTGCGCACCAGCGTCGGCTGCGCCAAGGCATCGTTCTGCGCGCGGCGCTGCAGGTCGGCGCGGCGCAGCAAGGCCTTCACCCGTGCCAGTAATTCGGCCAGCGAAAACGGTTTGGTCAGGTAATCGTCAGCGCCCAGTTCCAGACCCAGCACCCGATCGAGTTCGGTGGATTTGGCGGTGAGCATCAGTATGGGCGTGCTGCGCCCGCGTGCGCGCAGGGCCTTGCATACCTCCAGGCCATCCATACCGGGCATCATCAGATCGAGGATCAGCAGGTCGCTGGCCTGCTCATTCTGGCTTTCCAGCGCCGCAACGCCGTCGGCCACCGCCTGCACCTCGTAATTGGCGTTGCGCAGATTCATCACCAGCAGTTCGCGGATGTCTGCCTGGTCTTCTGCAACAAGAATCGATGGGGCCATGCCTGGAGTGTCGCCGCTGAGCGGGTGTTCTTACGCAAATGTTAGCGCCCTGTGACATTGCGCGATCAAGGCGGGATAGGGGCCGCGCACAGTCAAGCCGTCACAACCCCATTCCCACGGAGATCTACATGCCCGCCACCGCCACCCTTCCCTGCGCAGCGCCCACTGGCCCCGACCTGGCCGTTTGCTGGACCGACATGGTCGCCCATCGCAAGGACCTCGTGCGTTTTGCCCAACGCCGACTGCACGACCCGATGCTGGCCGAAGACGTGGTGCACGACGTGTTCGAGGCGGTGCTCTCGGGTAAGGCCGCCTTCGCCGGTCGCTCCGCCCTTCGCTCCTGGCTGACCGGCATTCTGAAAAACAAGATTGTCGATTTGGTACGCCAACGCGCAGGCATCGACAGCCTGGAAGAGCAAAACAACGCCGACGGCATGCTCGGCATCGCCTGCCCCCAACCCGGACCGCAGGAAGTGGCCGAACAACGCCAGCGCCTGGCGCACACCCTGGAAAAAATTGACCAGTTGCCCGCCGTCTTGCGCGACGCCTTTGCGCTGCGGGTGCTACAGGAAGCATCGACGCAAGAGGTCTGCGCCCGGCTGTCGATCAGTGCAGACAACCTGTTCGTGCGGCTGCACCG
>Ga0105045_10002798_pt1 | contig 14804 bp, 10 predicted proteins | sample MAT02_FD_78089 | JGI IMG/M metagenome (GOLD analysis project Ga0105045, IMG submission 78089) | Freshwater microbial communities from Lake Fryxell liftoff mats and glacier meltwater in Antarctica - MAT-02 (megahit assembly) | ecosystem: Environmental > Aquatic > Freshwater > Ice > Liftoff...
CGCGTCGTCCTTGCCCGAAGCGCGCATGTTGGTCAGCGGCTTGGTCTTGATCGCGTTGACGGTCAGGTCGTTGTCCTTGGAGTGGATGCCGATCAACTGGCCCTCGTAGACATTGTCGCCTTCGGCCGCGAACAGCTTGCCGCGCTCTTCCAGCGGGCCGAGCGAGTAGGCCGGCGTGGCGCCTGCCGCGTTCGAGATCATCACGCCGTTCTGGCGCTTGGCAATCGCGCCCTGCTCCCGCGGGCCGTAATGGTCGAACACGTGGAACAGCAGCCCCGAACCCTGGGTCAGGGTGCGGAACTCGTTCTGGAAGCCGATCAGTCCGCGCGCCGGGATCATGTAGTCCAGGCGCACGCGGCCCTTGCCGTCGGACTCCATGTTCTTCAGCGCGCCCTTGCGCACGCCCAGCTTCTCCATCACGCCGCCCTGGTGCACTTCCTCGATGTCGACCACCAGCTGCTCGACCGGCTCCATCTGCTGGCCGTCGATCTCCTTGATGATGACTTCCGGGCGCGACACGGCCAGCTCGAAGCCTTCGCGGCGCATGGTTTCGATCAGCACCGACAGGTGCAGCTCGCCACGGCCCGAGACCAGGAACTTGTCCGGGTCAGAGCCTTCCTCGACCTTCAGCGCCACGTTGTGCAGGGTCTCGCGCTCGAGGCGCTCGCGGATCTGGCGGCTGGTGATGAACTTGCCGCCGCTGCGGTCCTTGTTGCCGGCGAAGGGCGAGTTGTTGACCTGGAAGGTCATGCTGATGGTCGGCTCGTCCACGGTCAGCGCCGGCAGCGCCTCGGGCGCGTCCAGCGCGCACAGCGTGTCGGAAATGGCCAGGTCGGCGACGCCGGAGATGGCGACGATGTCGCCGGCCAGGGCCTCCTCGACCTCGATCCGCTCCAGCCCCATGAAGCCCAGCACCTGCAATACCTTGCCCTGGCGCTTCTTGCCATGGCGGTCGACCACGCTGACCGGCATGTTGGTGCGCACCTTGCCGCGCTGGATGCGACCAACGCCGATCAGGCCGACGAAGTTGTTGTAGTCCAGCTGGCTGATGCGCATCTGGAAGGTACCGTCGCGATCCACTTCCGGCGGCGCCACGTGCTTCATGATGGCCTCGTAAAGTGGGGTCATGTCGCCATCGCGTGCGCTGTCTTCCAGGCTCGCGTAGCCGTGCAGCGCCGAAGCGTAGACGATCGGGAAGTCGAGCTGTTCGTTGGTCGCGCCGAGCTTGTCGAACAGGTCGAACACCTGGTCGATGACCCAGTCCGGGCGTGCGCCCGGACGGTCGATCTTGTTGACCACCACGATCGGCTTGAAGCCCATCGCGAAGGCCTTCTGGGTGACGAAGCGGGTCTGCGGCATCGGGCCGTCCATCGCGTCGACCAGGATCAGCACCGAGTCGACCATCGACAGCACGCGCTCGACTTCGCCACCGAAGTCGGCGTGTCCCGGGGTGTCGACGATATTGATGCGGTTGCCATTCCAGTTGATGGCGGTGTTCTTGGACAGGATCGTGATGCCACGTTCCTTTTCCTGGTCGTTGCTGTCCATCATCCGCTCGGTGGTGACCGTGCGTTCGCTGAAGGTGCCGGACTGCTTGAGCAGGCAGTCGACGAGGGTGGTCTTGCCGTGGTCGACGTGGGCGACGATGGCGATATTACGGAGATTCTGAATGGACATGCGAAAAAGCGCGCCTTGAAGCACGCGGGGCTTGGGGAGGAATGGGGCGTATTATAACGGGTTAACCCGCCCGGTCAGGCAGTTTGCCGCCCCCGATCAAGCGGGATTAAGCGTTGGACCGGCCCCAACGGCCCGTTCCGGCCCCCTCCAGCCCCCGGATTGACGCCAATCCGCCGCACGACCCCAGGAGTTCCCATGAGCCTCACCGCCCTCTTCGACACCGCCCGCGGCCCGATCACCATCGAGCTGTACCCGGACAAGGCTCCGCTGACCGTGGCCAATTTCGTCAACCTCGCCCAGCGCGGCTTCTACGACAACCTCACCTTCCACCGTGTGATCCCGGATTTCATGATCCAGGGTGGCTGCCCCGAGGGTTCGGGCCGCGGCGGCCCGGGCTACCGGTTCGAGGACGAGACCGGCAACGGCTTGGCCCATGAGCGCGGCGTGCTGTCGATGGCCAATGCCGGCCCCAACACCAATGGCAGCCAGTTCTTCATCACCCACGTGGCCACGCCCTGGCTCGACGGCAAGCACACCGTGTTCGGCAAGGTCACCGAGGGCCTGGACGTGGTGGACAGCGTGGCCGGCGGCGATGCGATCAAGTCGGTGAAGATCCAGGGTGATGCCAGCGCGCTGCTCTCCGCGCATGCAGACCGGATCGGCGAATGGAACCGCCACCTGGCGGCCTGACCGTCCCGCGACGACGCGCCCGATGCCGCCAGGTGGCCTCGGGCGCTGTGTTAAAATCAGTCATCCAACCGCCCGCCCGCAGCTCCCGGGGCAGGCCTCCCGAGAGGTTTCCAATGCTCAAGCTTGCCGCGCGCATGGCTCGCGCGAAGCCCAGTGCCATCATGGCCGTCGCCGACAAGGCGAAGAAGCTCAAGGCCGAAGGCCGCGACATCATCAGCTTCTCCATCGGGGTCCCCAACTTCCTGCCCGGCGAGCACGTGTATGCCGCGGCGCGCGAAGCGCTGTCCCGCGACTCGGGGCAGTACGGCTCCAACCGGGGTGCCGATGCGCTGCTGGATGCCTTCCTCAAGCACATCGAGGACCTGGGCCTGGCCGGATACGGGCGCGCCAACCTGTCCACCGGCATCGGTGCCAAGCACGTGCTGTACAACCTGGCCGAGGCCTTGCTGGACGAGGGCGACACCATCGCCTTCCCCACGCCCTACTGGACCACCTACGTCGACATCGCCGAGATCGTGAATGCCAGGGTGCTGGAGCTGCCATGCCCGGCGACCCAGGACTACAAGCTCACGCCAGCACAGCTGGACCAGGCACTGGCCGAGCACAAGCCCAAGGTGTTCCTGTTCAACAACCCGTCCAATCCCACCGGCATGGTCTACGACCGCGCCGAGATCACCGCGTTGGCCGATGTGCTGGTCAAGCATCCCGACACCTGGGTGATCACCGACGACATCTACAACCGCATGCTGTTCGACGGGCTGGAGTATTTCAACTTCGTGCAGGCGCGCGAGGAATTGCGCGACCGGGTCGTGTTCGTGGATTCGCTGTCCAAGACCTATGGCATGCCTGGCTGGCGCGTGGGTTTCATGGCCGGGCCCGAGGTGGTGGCCAAGGCCGTGACCACGCTCAATTCCAACCACATCACCAACCTCCCCGAAGTGACCACGGCCGCCGCGATCGCCGCGTTGTCCGGGCCGCAGGACGTCACCGAAGCCAAGAACCTGGAGTTCCAGGGCAAGCGTGACCAGGTCATGGCGATCATGGACGCGATCCCCGGTGTGGTCTGCCCGCGCCCGCAGGGCGCGTTCTACGTATTTCCCGACATCAGCTGCGCATTCGGCAAGTCGCACAAGGGCAGGTTGATCGGCAACGACGTGGACTTCTGCAATGCGCTGCTGGAAGCCAAGGGCGTGGCCTGCGTGCCGGGCTCGGCGTTCGGCGAGCCGCGCGCGCTGCGCATCAGCTACACCTGCCCCACGCCGCAGTTGCTGCCGGGCATGCAACGCATCCAGGAGTTCTTCGCCGAACTGGGGTGAATGCGGGCAGGTCCGTGCCTGCCACTGCACTCGTTCCGGTTCGCCAAGCTCCGTTCCCGCTACGCTTTCCATTGGAGTCGCCACCATGAAGACCCCCGTTCGAGTCGCCGTCACCGGCGCAGCCGGCCAGATCGGTTACGCACTGCTGTTCCGCATCGCCTCCGGCGAGATGCTGGGCAAGGACCAGCCGGTCATCCTGCAGCTGCTGGAGCTGCCGATGGAGAAGGCCCAGGCGGGCCTGCGTGGCGTGATCATGGAGCTGGAGGATTGCGCGTTCCCGTTGCTGGCCGGCGTGGTGGGCACCGATGATCCGGATGTCGCGTTCAAGGACGCGGACGTGGCCCTGCTGGTCGGTGCGCGTCCGCGCGGCCCGGGCATGGAGCGCAAGGACCTGCTGCTGGAGAACGCCAAGATCTTCACCGCCCAGGGCGCCTCGCTCAACAAGGTCGCCAGCCGCGACGTCAAGGTGCTGGTGGTCGGCAACCCCGCCAATACCAACGCCTACATCGCCATGAAGTCCGCGCCCGACCTCAAGGCTGCGAACTTCACCGCGATGCTGCGCCTGGACCACAATCGCGCGCTGTCCCAGCTGGCTGGCAAGGCCAATGTGGCGGTTGGCGATATCGAGAAGCTGATCGTGTGGGGCAACCACAGCCCCACCATGTACCCAGACTACCGCTTCGCCACGGCCAAGGGCGCCTCGCTCAAGGACCGGATCAACGACCACGAGTGGAATGCCGGTACGTTCATTCCTCAGGTCGGCAAGCGTGGCGCGGCGATCATCGAGGCGCGCGGCTCCTCCTCGGCGGCCTCGGCCGCCAACGCCGCCATCGACCACGTACGCGACTGGGTGCTGGGCAGTGACGGCAAGTGGGTGACCATGGGCGTGCCGTCCGACGGCAGCTATGGAATTCCGGAGGGCATCATCTACGGCGTGCCGGTGACCACAGTCAACGGCGAGTACACCCGTATCGAAGGCCTGGAAGTGGACGAGTTCAGCCGCGCGGCAATGGACAGGACCCTGGCCGAGCTGGAGGAAGAGCGGGCCGGCGTGGCCCACCTGCTCGGCTGACTCCCCGGGCCAGGCTGGACGAAACGACGCCGGGCTTGCCCGGCGTCATGCTTTGCGGGCGACTGGCCCCGACCATGGTCGAGGGGCGTTGCTGCCTGCGCAGGTCTATGCTGGCGCACCGTCCCACCGGAGTGCGCCATGGGATACGAAGACGCCTACCGCCAGTCGATCGAGGATCCTGAAGCGTTCTGGGCCGAGGCCGCCAAGGCCATCCACTGGCACGTGCAGCCGCAGCGGATCCTGGACTATTCCAGCCCGCCGTTCCGCCAGTGGTTCGTCGGTGGCCTGACCAACCTCTGCTACAACGCGGTGGACCGCCACCTGGAGGCACGCGCCACCCAGTTGGCACTGGTGGCGATCTCCACGGAAACCAACGCGACGCGGGAGTTCTCCTACGCCGAGTTGCATCGCGAAGTGAATGCGTTCGCGGCCATCCTGCTGCGGCTGCAGGTGGGCCGGGGCGACCGGGTGGTGATCTACATGCCCAACATGGCCGAGGCCGTGTTCGCGATGCTGGCCTGCGCCCGGATCGGCGCGGTGCATTCGGTGGTATTCGGCGGGTTCGCCGCGCACAACCTTGCCCTGCGCATCGACGATGCAACGCCGGCGCTGCTGGTGATGGCCGATGCGGGCATGCGCGGCGGCAAGGTGATCCCGTACAAGGCGCTGGTGGACCAGGCGCTGGCCAAGTCGGCGTTGCCGCCGCCCAAGGTGCTGATCGTCTCGCGCGGCCTGGATCCGGCCCACCCACGGGTGGCCGGACGTGACTTCGACTACGCTTCGCTGCGCCTGGAAGTGGGCGACGAACAGGTGCCGATCACCTGGCTGGAGTCCAATGAGCCCAGCTACCTGCTGTATACCAGCGGCACCACCGGCAAGCCCAAGGGCGTGCAACGCGACGTGGGCGGCTATGCGGTCGCGCTGGCGCTGTCCATGCGCACGGTGTTCGACTGCGGTCCGGGCCAGGTCATGTTCTCCACCTCCGACGTGGGTTGGGCGGTAGGCCACTCCTACAACGTCTATGGGCCGTTGATCGGAGGCTGCACCTCGCTGCTGTACGAAGGCCTGCCGGTCAACCCGGACCCGGGGGTATGGTGGGACCTGTGCGAAACCTACGGGGTGCGCACCCTGTTCTCCTCGCCCACTGCGATCCGCGTGCTCAAGAAGCACGATGCCGGTTTCATCCGCAACCACGACCTGTCCCGGCTGCAGTACCTGTTCCTGGCCGGGGAGCCGCTGGATGAGCCGACCGCCCACTGGATCCACGACGCACTGGGCAAGCCGGTCCTCGACAATTACTGGCAGACCGAGACCGGCTGGCCCGCCATCTGCCTGTTGCCCGGCCTGGACATGAAGCCGGTGCGGTTCGGCTCGCCCGGCTTCCCCAACCTTGGCTATCGCATGAAGGTCGTCGACGAGGCCACCGGCGTCGAGGTTGCGCCCGACACCAAGGGCGTGCTGGTGATCCAGCCGCCACTGCCGCCGGGCTGCATGACCACGATCTGGCACGACGACGCACGTTTCCTGGAAAGCTACTTCAGCCATTTCGACGCGCTGCTGTACAGCTCGCTGGACTGGGCCATCCGCGACCGCGACGGCTACCTGTTCATCCTGGGTCGTACCGATGATGTGATCAACGTGGCCGGTCACCGCCTGGGCACGCGCGAGATCGAGGAGTCGGTGTCCGGGTATGCGGCGGTGGCCGAGGCTGCCGTCATAGGCGTCCACGACGAGTTGAAGGGCCAGGTGCCGGTGGTGTTCGCCACCCTGCGCCAGAACACCGAGGTGCCCGGGGAACGCAAGGCGGCCGCCGACGGCATGCGCCTGGCGGTGGAGCAGGGGCTGGGCGCGGTGGCCCGGCCGGCGCGCGTATACATCGTCGATGCGCTGCCCAAGACGCGCTCCGGCAAGCTGCTGCGGCGTTCGTTGCAGGCGCTGGCCCAGGGCACGGATCCGGGCGATCTGTCCACCCTGGACGATCCCAATGCACTGGACGAGGTGCGGCGCGCGCTGCTGCGCGGGCCCGAGTCGGGCAGTTGAGCGGCTGAAGGCAGCACCACGCCGGCGCCGTGCAGGGCCGCCGCCGCGGGCGCCTGGACGGAGGTACAGCAGGCGCAAGCCGCGCCTGCGCTAAAATAGGCGACTGCGCAGCTGCGCATGCGATGGAGACAGGCATGGACCCGACACGATCTGCCGGTGCGCGCTTCCGCGCTGCCCTGGCCCAGGAACAACCACTGCAGGTGATCGGCGCGATCAACGCCAACCATGCGCTGCTGGCCCAGCGCGCCGGGTATCGCGCCATCTACCTGTCCGGCGGCGGCGTGGCGGCCGGCTCGCTGGGCCTGCCCGACCTGGGCATCAATACCCTTGAAGACGTGCTCATCGACGTGCGTCGCATCACCGATGTTTGCGACCTCCCGCTGCTGGTGGATATCGACACAGGCTTCGGCCCGAGTGCGTTCAACATCGCGCGCACGGTGAAGTCGCTGGGCAAGGCCGGCGCGGCGGCCTGCCATATCGAGGACCAGGTGGGCGCCAAGCGTTGCGGCCACCGCCCGGGCAAGGAGATCGTGACCACCGGCGAGATGGCTGACCGGGTCAAGGCTGCGGCCGACGCCAGGATCGATGACGGCTTCTTCCTGATCGCGCGCACCGATGCGATCCAGGTCGATGGGGTGGATGCGGCGATCGAGCGCGCCATCGCCTGCGTCGAAGCGGGGGCCGATGGCATCTTCGCCGAGGCCGCCTACGACCTGCCCACCTACCAGCGCTTCGTAGATGCGGTCAAGGCGCCGGTGCTGGCCAACATCACCGAGTTCGGCCAGACTCCGTTGTTCACCGTGGACGAACTGCGCGGCGTGGGCGTGGGCATGGTGCTGTATCCGCTGTCCGCTTTCCGGGCCATGAACAAGGCGGCCGAGGCGGTGTACACCGCGATCCGCCGCGACGGCCACCAGAAGAACGTGATCGACAGCATGCAGACCCGCGAGGAACTGTACGAACGCATCGGCTACCACGAGTACGAGCGCAAGCTCGACGCCCTGTTCGCCGCCAGGAAGTGACCGGAGAGAAGACCATGACCGAAACCGTCCCGTTCAAGCCCAAGAAGTCGGTTGCCCTGTCCGGCACCGCCGCCGGCAACACCGCCCTGTGCACCGTTGGCCGCAGCGGCAACGACCTGCACTATCGCGGCTACGACATCCTCGACCTGGCGCGCAGCTCCGAGTTCGAGGAGATCGCCTACCTCCTGGTGCACGGCAAGCTGCCGACCGAAGCGGAACTGCGCGGCTACAAGGCAAAGCTGCGCTCGCTGCGTGGCGTGCCGTCGGCGGTGCGCGTGGCGCTGGAGCAGTTGCCGGCGTCGGCCCATCCGATGGACGTGATGCGCACCGGTGTTTCGGTGCTGGGCTGCATCGCCCCGGAGAAGGACGACCACAACCATCCTGGCGCGCGCGACATCGCCGACAAGCTGATGGCCTGCCTCGGACCGATGCTGCTGTACTGGTACCACTGGAGCCACAACGGGCGGCGCGTGCAGATCGAGACCGATGACGACAGCATCGGCGGGCACTTCCTGCACCTGTTGCACGGGCACCCGCCGCGCGACTCATGGGTGCGGGCCATGCACACCTCGCTGATCCTGTACGCCGAGCACGAGTTCAACGCCTCGACCTTCGCCGCGCGCGTGGTGGCCGGCACTGGCAGCGACATGCATAGCGCGATCACCGCGGGCATCGGCGCGCTGCGCGGGCCCAAGCACGGCGGCGCCAACGAGGTCGCCTTCGAGATCCAGAAGCGCTATGAAACCCCGGACGACGCGGAGGCCGACATCCGCGCGCGGGTGGAGCGCAAGGAAGTGGTGATCGGCTTCGGCCATCCGGTGTACACCACCGGCGACCCGCGCAACGAGATAATCAAGGACGTGGCGCGGGAACTGTCCGACGAGGTCGGTAGCCGCAAGATGTACGACATCGCCGAACGCCTGGAGACGGTGATGTGGGACATCAAGAAGATGTTCCCCAACCTGGACTGGTTCAGCGCGGTGAGCTACCACATGATGGGCGTGCCCACGGCGATGTTCACGCCACTGTTCGTGATTGCGCGCACCGCCGGCTGGAGCGCGCACGTGATCGAGCAGCGCATCGACGGCAAGATCATCCGCCCCAGTGCCAACTACACCGGCCCGGAAGACCAGGCGTTCGTGCCGATGGCCGAGCGCTGAGCGAAGCAGCGGACAGGCCAGATGGACTCAGCCTACAACCAGATCACCCTGCTGCTCTTCGCCACCGCGGTGCTTGGCCTGCTGGCGTTGCGCCTGCGCCAGCCGGTCATCATCGCCTACATCCTGGTGGGGATCCTGGCCGGTCCGTCGGTACTGGACTGGGTCAGTGCGCATGAGCCGATGGAGCTCCTTGCCGAGATCGGGGTAACCATCCTGCTGTTCGTGGTTGGCCTCAAACTGGACATCAAGCTGGTGCGCCAGCTGGGCCCGGTGGCCCTTGCCACCGGCCTGGGCCAACTGGCCTTCACCATCGTGTTCGGCTTCCTCATCTGCGTCGGGCTGGGAATGGACTGGCTGCGCGCGACCTACGTCGCAGTGGCGCTGACCTTTTCCAGCACGATCATCATCGTCAAGCTGCTGTCGGACAAGCGCGAGATCGATTCATTGCACGGTCGCATCGCGATGGGCTTCCTCATCGTGCAGGACGTGGCGGTGGTGGTGGCGATGATGGTGATCGGTTCCCAGGGTGCTGCCGGTGGGGAAGCCAGTGGCGGGGCCTGGATCAGCCTGGGCGAGATCGCCGCCAAGGCGGTGGGGCTTGCGCTTTTCATGTTCCTGCTGATGCGCTATGTGCTGCCCGGCCTGCTGCGCGCGATGGCAGGCTCGCAGGAGTTGTTGCTGGTGTTCGCGGTGGGTTGGGGGGCGAGCCTCGCCGCAGGTGGAGAATGGCTTGGCTTCAGCAAGGAGGTGGGCGCCTTCGTCGCAGGCTTCTCGCTGGCATCGCTGCCGTTCCGCGAGGCGATCAATGCAAGGATGGGCAGCCTGCGGGATTTCCTGCTGCTGTTCTTCTTCGTCCACCTTGGCACCCAGCTGGACCTCGGCAGCCTGGGTGCCGAAATACCCTCGGCCCTTGCGCTGTCGGCCTTCGTGCTCATCGGCAACCCGCTCATCGTCATGGCGATCATGGGCTTCATGGGCTATCGCAAGCGCACCGGGTTCCTGGCAGGGTTGACGGTGGCGCAGATCAGCGAGTTCTCGATCATCTTCGTGGCCATGGGCGTGGCCCTGGGACAGGTGGATCCGGGCGCGCTGGGGCTGGTGACCCTGGTGGGCCTGGTGACCATCACCCTCAGCACGTACATGATCCTGTATTCACATCGCCTGTATGCCTGGTGCGAGCCTTGGCTTGGCTGGTCCGAGCGTCGCGACCCGTTCCGTGAGCGTGCGATGGAAACGCCTCCCCCGCCCGCCGACGTCATCGTGTTCGGCATGGGTCGTTATGGCCGCCGCCTGGCCGAACATCTCGACGCCAAGGGCGTGCGCGTGATCGGCGTCGACTTCGATCCGCAGATGCAGGCGCATGCGGGTGCGGGCGTGGGCGCGATCCCGATCATGTTCGGTGACGCGACCGACGATGAATTCATTGCCCACCTGCCGATTGCCGGGGTGCGCATGGTGGTCAGTACCCTGCGCGACATGGAGGCGGACATTCGACTGGTCTCCGCGCTGCGTCGCCAGGGGTTCACCGGCATGCTTGCAGCCACTGCGCATTCGCCACGCGAAGGCAAGCGCCTGCATGCCGCGGGGGCCAATGAGGTGCTGATGCCGTTCGTCGATGCTGCCGACCATGCCTCGCAACGCATCGCGGCCTTGCTCGCAACCGGGGGAACGCGATGAACCAGGTGCTGTCCAGGGTCATCGCGGCCACCGATTTCTCGGAACCGGCCGAGCATGCGGCGATTCGTGCGGCGCAGCTTGCGCAACAGCAGGGCGTGCGCCTGCACCTGCGGCACTCGCTGGAGGAAGGCGACTGGTTGCAGCGTCTGATCGATGGGAGCCAGGGTGCCTTCAGCCGCGAGCTCTGGCGACGGGCGGCAGAAGTGGCCCTGGCGCAGGCATGCGATCGGGCGCAGCGCGCAGGGCAGGTGGCGGTGGATGTGCAGGTCGCGGACGGGCCGCTGGGCGTGGAGCTGGATCGACTGGCCGACGGCGATGCACGCAGCCTGGTGGTGGTGGGCGCGCATGGCGGGCATGGGGTGCGTGAGGCATTGCTTGGTTCGACCGCAGACCGGCTGCTCAGGTCCGGGCGGATGCCGGTCTTGCTGGTGCGCAACCTGCCTGGAAACGGCTATCGGCGCGTAGCTTTGGCCACGGATTTCTCCAGCGTGTCCCGGCAGGCGGCCCTGCTGGGACTGGCGCTTGCCCCGGGTGCAGACCACTTCCTGTTCCATGCCATCCAGCTGCCGCCCGACCGGGACCTGGCGTTCGCCAGTCGGTCGGCCGAAACATTGGCGCTGTTCCGGGATGAAGCCAGGGCCTATGCGGCGCAAGGGCTGGCAGGTTTCGCGGACGGGCTGGGACCCGCTGCCGCTGGGATAGTCCGGGCTCCGCGCGAAGGCCCTCCGGCGAGGGCCCTGGCAGCCTTCGTGCGGGAGGCGCAACTGGACCTGGTGGTGATCGGTACGCGGCCACGAGCCCGCTGGGAAGCCAACCTGCTGGGCAGCACGGCCCTTTTCGCGGTGACCAGCCTGCCGTGCGACGTGCTGCTGGTACCCGGAGTGGGCTAGTGGGGTGCTGACACAATCCAGGCATCAGTGGCCCGGTGCCTCCGGGGTCGGTCAGGAAGCCTTGGGCTTGAGGTTTTGCACGCGCAGGAAGGTGTGGTCGCCGATGGTGGCCACCTGGTAGGCGTTGCGCCAGCTCGGGCTGGCGATCGCGTGGGCCATGAAATGGCTGGCCCCGGGCACGATTTCCTGGCGCTCGCCGCTGGGGAGGTCCCAGTTGCGCTGGGCACCCAGGGCCACGTCGATCGAGGCGGCCCAGGCGTCAGGATTGCCCAGGCGGGTACCGGGCGCGACGATGCCGGGTGCGAACTGCTTGCGCGCGGTAACCACTTCGCACATCGAGTTGCCCCACAGACCAGAGTCGAGGCGACGCAGGGCGACCTCGGCCACGGCCTGCTGCCCGCGCAGGGCCTGGTCACGGGCTTCCAGGTAGACGGTGGTGCTGAGGCAGAGCGAGTCTGCTGCGGGCTGTGGCAACAATTGCGACAGCCAGAGGATCCAGGCCAGTTTCATCGGGAACTCCTTGCTCCGTCCTTGCCGCACCCCTGCTTCCTCCAGCCGAACGGGCGGGGGGGCTACGCGGGGACACGACCGGGCGTGAGGGGGAGGCAGGGGCGCCGGGCGCATGCCTTCTAGGTCCGGCGCAATGCTGCGGGCCGGGGAGGGCCGCCAATAGGTGGGCGGGCCGAAAGTTGGCGCAAGGTACGGGGCGCGGACCGAACCCTACCTGAACAGGGAGCCTTGACATTCAGGCCAAGTGATTGATTCCATTGCCCAGCTACGTAGGAGCGCCCCATGGGCGCGATGCTTTCCCCGTCAACCTACAAGGCTGCTGCCAGCCGGCACCCCTGGTCGATGGCGCGCTTGGCATCCAGCTCCGCGGCCACGTCGGCACCACCGATCAGACGGCAGCTGATGCCCGCCGCATCCAGTTCCACCTGCAGCTCACGTCGTGGTTCCTGCCCGGCGCAGACCACCACGTGGTCCACCGCCAGCAGCTGTTCCTGGCCCTCGTGCAGGATCCGCAGGCCCTGTTCGTCGAAGCCCAGGTACTGCACGCCTGCAAGCATGTGCACATGGCGTGCCTTGAGGGCGGCACGGTGGACCCAGCCGGTGGTCTTGCCCAGGCGCGCACCGGGCCGTCCGGGTGAGCGCTGCAGCAGCCACAGCTCGCGGATCGGCGGCTCCGGCCGGGGCGGAGCGAGGCTGCCGCGGGTTTCAAAGCTCGGGTCCACGCCCCACTCGGCCATCCAGCGGGCCGGGTCCAGGGTGGAAGAGTGTCCTTCATGGGCAAGGAATTCGGCCGTGTCGAAACCGATGCCGCCTGCTCCGACCAGGGCGGCGCGCTTGCCTACCTGGACATGCCCCCCCAGTACGTCGACGTAACTGACCACGCGTGGGTGGCCGGCGCCTGGAAAATCCACCTGGCGCGGCACGATGCCCGTGGCCAGCACCACCTCGTCGAAGCCGGCCAGGGAGGCCGCATCGGCCCGGGTCGAGAGCCTGACCTCGGTTCCCGTTTCCGCCAGTCGGTGGGCGAAATAGCGCAAGGTCTCGTGGAACTCCTCCTTGCCGGGGATGCGCTTGGCGTAGTTGAACTGGCCACCGATCTCGGCGGCTGCCTCGAACAAGGTGACCTGGTGCCCACGCTGGGCCGCGACCGTGGCGCAAGCCAGCCCTGCGGGACCGGCGCCCACCACCGCGATGCGTCGCGGCTTGCGGGTGGGGAGGTAGTTGAGTTCGGTCTCGGAGCAGGCGCGTGGATTGACCAGGCAGCTGGCATTGCGGTTCTCGAACACGTGGTCCAGGCACGCCTGGTTGCAGGCAATGCAGGTGTTGATGGCGGCCGACCTGCCCGCCCGTGCCTTGGATGCCCACTCGGGGTCGGCCAGCAGCGGGCGCGCCAGCGACACCATGTCGGCCTTGCCATCGGCAAGGATGCGCTCGGCCACGTCGGGCATGTTGATGCGATTGGTGGCCACCACCGGCACCGACACGTGCGGGCGCAGCTTGGCGGTCACGTCCACGAACGCCGCGCGCGGTACCGAGGTCACGATGGTCGGCACGCGCGCCTCGTGCCAGCCGATGCCCGAATTGATGATGGTGGCGCCGGCTGCTTCAATTGCCCTGGCCTGGGCCAGGATTTCGTCCCACTGGCTGCCGCCCTCTACAAGGTCGAGCAGGGACAGGCGATAGATGATGATGAAGTCAGCCCCACAGGCCTCGCGTACCCGGCGCACGATCTCCACGGCGAAACGCATGCGCTTTTCCGGCGTGCCGCCCCAGGCGTCGGTGCGCCGGTTGGTTCGCGGTGCAGTGAACTCGTTGATCAGGTAGCCTTCCGAACCCATCAATTCGACCCCGTCGTAGCCCGCCTCCCGGGCCCGCCGCGCCGCGTCGGCATAGGCCTGGATCTGCCGCTCCACGCCACGCGCGCCCAGCGCGCGCGGGGTGAAGGGATTGATCGGAGCCTTGATCCGTGACGGCGCCACGGTCAGCGGGTGGTAGCCGTAGCGTCCCGAGTGCAGCAACTGCAGGCAGATCAGCGCGCCGTGGCTGTGCACGGCGGCGGTGACGAAACGGTGCGGCCTTACTTCCCAGGGCCAGGACAGCTTGCCGCCAAAGGGCTTGAGCCAGCCGACCATGTTGGGGGAAAAGCCGCCGGTGACGATCAGCCCCACGCCACCCTCGGCACGCTCGGCGAAATACGCGGCCAGGCGCGGGAAGTCGCGCGCGCGGTCTTCCAGGCCGGTGTGCATCGAACCCATTAGTATGCGGTTGCGCACCGTGGTGAAGCCCAGGTCCAGGGGCGCGAACAGGTGTGGGTAATGCTGGTTAGGAGCAGGCTGGTTAGGAGCAGGCTCGTTAGGAGCAGGCTGGGAGGTTGCCGGACCGGTGGACGAAGGCTGGCCAGTGGCGGGGAAGTGCATGGGTTGGGATACGCGTGCGTACGGAAGCTGCACGATGCCGCTAAATCCCCGCTACGGCAACCCGCTACCCGCTGGCCAGCACCAGCTTGCCGATGGTCGAGGCGGACTCCTGCCGCTGCGGCCGCGCCGGCAAAGGGCGCGGAGGGCGCGATCTGGCAAAATGGGCAGGTTCCCCCAACCCGAGTGACGCATGAGCCACCACGACCTTCGTTCCGCCGCCCGCCCTGATCCCGACCAGCCCATGGTCGACATCGCCGACTACGTCGCCGACTACCGGATCGATTCGCAGGAGGCCTACGACACGGCCCGCTACATGCTGCTCGATTCGCTGGC
>Ga0105045_10002800_pt1 | contig 14800 bp, 11 predicted proteins | sample MAT02_FD_78089 | JGI IMG/M metagenome (GOLD analysis project Ga0105045, IMG submission 78089) | Freshwater microbial communities from Lake Fryxell liftoff mats and glacier meltwater in Antarctica - MAT-02 (megahit assembly) | ecosystem: Environmental > Aquatic > Freshwater > Ice > Liftoff...
AGTCGGCCCAGCACATTGGTCACAAGCGACGTTTGCTGCCGCCGATCGAGCAATCCCCAACGGACGCGTTCGCGACCGAGCAGAATGTTGTCCTGAACGCTCAGGTCAAGACAAACGCTCAATTCTTGATAAACGATCGCCAGTCCCGCTTTGCGAGCCAAATCGGGGCGATTACGCTGAATCGATCGACCATCGATTTCAACAGTTCCCGTATCCGGATCAACCGCACCGCTCAAGATTTTGACAAACGTGCTCTTTCCAGCCCCATTCTCGCCCAGTAGCGCTAGCACTTGGCCGGGTCGCAATACGAGGCTCGCATCGCGAAGCACCCAATTTTTGCCATATCGTTTGCCTAGGCCAGCAGCATTCAACGCGGGGGCGGCAGAGTTCACAATTCAATCCCCATGTATCAAGAAGAAAACGACATTTCACATCTTACCAGAATCAACGCTCAGCCACGCCACGACCCGATCTCAACACCCTGGGAGGGCCGATCCTAAACGAGGGGTGGTCAAACATCAACTTGCGACCCAACCGGTCGCTTTGTGTTTAGATCGTTGGCGGAGCTTGCGAACTGTTCTGGCGGCTGATTCGCCACATCATCAATGCGGCACCGATAAAAATCGCGACCGCATTGCTGCTGGTCACAATCTGGTAAGTGAATAGATTGACCTCAAACCTCTGAAGAAACGCAAATGTCGAGAATGGGTTAAAGATCGGTACCACCAGCGACAGTACGATCGCGAGGTCGAGCCACCGATTCTGCTGTGCCGATTCCCATCGCATGCCAGCCCAACCGACCAGCGGTGCCATCAACAAAATTGCATCGTAAGAATTATGATAGATCGCCACAATCGAAGCGATCATAATTAGCGATCCTGATAGATCTGTAACGCCGCCATGCTGGAATCGGCGCTGACTTCGCCAGAGCAATGCCGCCGGGATAACCAGCAAAACTATCATGCAACCGATCTGGACGAATTCGTTTACGTCGCGATTGATCAATTTAGCCATAACAGCGGCGATATCGATGCGAACCCAACTGGTCACTGGCGATTCGAGCGGATCGCTCATATGAACCGCTTGCCCTCCGAGAACATCATTGACGATTTGCGTCACCGCATCAAGACTGAATCCTGTAATCCACAGCATGCTTGCCAATCCGCCGACAGTCGCCAAGATCATGCCACGAACGATTGCAGCGTAGTCTCCGCGCGCCGCCATCAATGCGATCAGCGGTAAGAAATATGTTGGCTTACCCGATGCCAGCGCGATTCCGATCGCCGCTAACCAAGGCCGAGATCTTGCGGCAGAAAGCGCGATGAACGTACCCAACACCAATTCGAATGTGAAGTATCCGTTGAATAAGGTAACGTGACCGGGCCGCGACCAAACGATGAAGGCGACCACTGGCCAGATACAAGCCAAGATCGTCGATGTCGGCAGGTCAGTCGTATCGCGCACCAAAACCCATGCGATCGCAATCACACAAACGATCATGAAGATAAAGTAGCAAACTTCGGCGATTTCTAGCGGCATCAGTGCAAATGGGACATGCAGCGCAATGACCAGCGGTGAGTATGGCGGCACTTGCCGCGATACAGGATAAGCGTCGGCGTAGGTTTGTGAGTAAGGACTGATCTGCCTCGCAAAAGCCAACGACGGGAAATAAATACCGTTATGGAAGTCACAGAAACCTTGCATAGCCGGATCGAATGGGCCAGGCGTCTGATGGTAAGCGGAAATCCTCGCCGCAGTGGCGATAATCCCTGCAATCGATATCAGCACCCAAAGCGCCACCAAGAATCTTGATTGACAGCATCGTAAGAGCGGTGTCTCTAGCATGCCGATTCTCGATCAGATTGTAAGGCATTAAGAAAAGTTTCAAGTTCTATGGACCAAGAACTTCTTGGGCGGCGGTGGGTCGATAAAGCATTCGCGCCACGCGTTGAATCGTCAGTGTTGGCGAACATGATGCGGCCCAAGCCAACCGCAGCGTCCCCCGGATCGGATGGTCGCCCTGACGTTCGGCAATTGCCAGTCGATAATGGATGCGAGCGTGCAAGTCAATGTTTTCGGCAACCTTCTTCCACCAAGATCGCATTTCCATCTGTTTGGCGTAATCGACATGAGAAATCGGCGGCAAGTTATGCTGCCGACGCAGTGCACATTCGATCGAATAATCGATACTGAATCGCATCCGTCGCATTCCGGTCCCATTCAAACTGCCGCTGTGAACGCGATAATGGAATAGGACTTTATCGAGGTTTGCGAGTTCGGAGATTTCACCAACCTTCAGCGTCATATCCCATTCGTCTTGGAGCGGCAGCGTCCAATAACCACCCACTTCAAGCAACCTAGCCGCACGAATCAACAGACATGAATGAGCGATACCATGTCGCCCCGCCATCATGTCGTAAAAGATTTCCTGATGAGTGGTTGGCATTTCCAAGCTACGACCGACCCCTTTATCGCCCATCGGAGCCATCTGGCATCCAAGCAATCCGACTTTAGGGTGTGAATCCATAAAAGCGACTTGTTCTTCTAATCGTGTCGGCAACGAATAGTCATCCGCGTCCATCCTGGCGATGTATTCACCGGTGCAGTATTTCAATCCATGCTGTGCCGCCGGACCGGTTCCCGTATTAGATTGCGAGATAATCTTAACTCGGGGGTCGGTCAACGATGCCAAATACGCGGACGTACCATCATTAGATCCGTCATCCACAATGATGTAATTGAAATCGGAAAACGTTTGGCTTAAAATCGATTCGACCGCCTTGGGTACATACGGCATGCCGTTGTAGACGGTTGTTAGAACAGAAACGCGTGGCATCGGAAACAGCTTCGTCAAGTGAGGGTCGTTAATCGCGGATTCTGCCGCATATCAGCGACCCGCGACGCAATGAAAATACATGAAAAAACGATTGCGGCAGAAAGCGATAAGAAACCTCGCGCGTGGATGTATGCCACACACAAGAATCCTTGAAACGCCCCTAGTACAATGAAGGTGGCAAATAACCGAAAACCGAGGTCTTGATCGAGTTTCAATCGTTTCAGGCATTCAAAGAAAGCCAAAACAGTAGTCGTCAGTCCCAGCATGAGCCCCACCGAGCCAAGCGTCGCGAGCACTTCCAAATAGGCGTTGTGAGCGTGGTGAGGAAACCATCGAAGTAACTTGCCCAAACGCTCGACCCGCTTGGTTACAAAGAAAGCGCCATAACCGACTCCTTTGGATCGATCTTTGCTAGTCATTGTAATCACTGCTTTCCACAAGTCGCTTCGTCCACTCAATTTCGCGTCTGTACCGCGTCCCATTGTGGCCGAATTGATCGCCGATCGCTTTTGGCTTTCGGTAACCACGCCACTGAGGATCATGAACAAACCGGCTACGACAAGAGAAAGGGCAACCGCTTTCAAAAATCCACCGATAGGCTGGCCAATGATCGAAAGGACATACATGGCAACGAAAAAACACATCATACCGTTCCGCGATTTTGTTAGCGCTACGACGACAAATCCAATAGCAATGATTGCCAGCCAACCATACTGCCGCTTCTCGCTCTTAATCACAAAGAACATGGCGATCACGGACATCAAAGTTGCGTTGTCGGCCAACCCATTGGGGTGCAGCGTACCTGTCATCCGGTAGGCGCTTCGCCAAGGCTTAAACTCGCCGGTTAAAATATCGGTCGCGACCGCAAGGGATACCGAACCGGCGGCCACGATAAACATGATCGCAACGATTTCATCTGCCGTGTACTTTCTTGCGATTCCAAAGGCGAGAAGCATCCACGCGCTCAGTCGAATCAATTCTAAAAACGTCTCACGCGGGAACTGCGACCAAGTGAAGCTCACATATGTCCAAAATGCCATCAACACTGCCGAAATCAGCAACGGATAATTGGTGATCTGAAGGCGCCGTCTGGGTGTGATCAGACAGAACCCGCCCAAACCGATCAGCATGACGAAGCCGACTTTTCGCATTAGCGGAGCCGAGTTGACGTTGGACTCAAAGTCGGCCCGATCGTCAACGCCCTGTCCCATTTCAAGCTCGGCGTATTTCGCCGCATTGCCGGGCGGCTCATGCAACATGAATATAAAAACCAACAGTAGCCAAAAGCCGGAGAAAAGAACTGAGTAACTCCGCCAGGGCGAAAGCTGAACCGAGTCGCTATCCACGCGGTTTTGCGTGGCGTAGGAATTACCGGGATAGAAATTTTGTCCGACTGCTGTTGTCATGTGGTGGCTCCGGATGTCAAAACCGCAGGTGTAAGGCGGTTGGCGATTGACTTACGGAAAATGGTTAATTGAATCGTTAAGACCGCAATCGTGCGAAGTGCCATCGTGATACCGACACCCGATGCGCCCAGCAACCAAATGAGCGGAATACCAACGGCGATCGACAGGGTGAGATGCGTTACAGATACGTTAAACAGTTTCCGCCCTTCTTCCATCACCATCTGCGAGCCTTCGACCGGAATAATCAGTGCCTGAACGCATAATCCGAGCGAAACCGAAGTAATGACAGCGCGGTCTGCATAATCGGCATTAAAAATAGCCTGAAGAAACCACGGGCCGATCATCGACATTCCGGCGACCGCCAAGACCACGAAAATCGCGATGCCGATCGTTCCAACAATTACGAACCGTAATAATCCGTCGACTCCTGAAGCGGCAAAGATTTTGGCTGCGAGCGAACGAGAGAACATGGTCGCGGCCAGGACGAGCGGGTTAACAATGTTTCCGATCACTGCGGCGGCCGAAAACGTACCCAACTCTTTCGCGCCGTGAAATCCGGTCAAAAGCCCTCGCATCGACATATCAGACGCCAAGTAAATCACGGCAATGGCCAACAACCATTTTCCGAATCGCCAGCTCTGATTCGCAAGGACGAGAATCTCGCGGCGACAAAAATGATACGTTTTCGATACCACAGCGAGTCTTATAGCGCAGACGATTCCGCCAGTGGCCACGGCGTAAAAACCAGTGACCACGGTCAGCTTTCCGGTCTGCAAAAGTACCGCGACCACCACTAATTGCGTCAAGCATCCAAAGATGTCAATTTGCAGCAGCATCCATCCTTTGAAGTCCGCGATCGCAAGTCGTCTGACATGCTCGCGGATCATCATGCTAAAAAATAACACGGCTATCGGCAACGAATAGGTGGTTATCCATTGCGGCGAGACGAAAGATGGTATCCAAGATTCAATCGCAACAATGAAACCGCCAATTAACATCGGAATACCCGCGATTACAACCGCCATACCGAACAGAAGCGACGTCGAACCGCCCTGCAAAGCCGCCAGCCGGCGCGGGGATGTTTGCCGAGGCGCTTTGGTGGCATATTGTACCCAGATGAGGGCATTGGGAATACCAAGCACCAACCAGCCAAGTGTGATTCCCAGCACAAAATAGCCGAACTCTTCTTTCGAACCTGCGCGACCGACAAGCACCGTTACCACGAAACTCGTAAGGCTCATCAACGCTTGGTCGACAAGGGTCAAGGAGGCGTTAGCCGCTGTGCGGACTTTGTCGGCCACGTACGTCGTCCGGTGAGCGAGTTTGCTGGAAAGATCTTTCTGAAGCTTTGTATTTCCAACTGGATGGAGAAAGCATCCCCATTTCCAACCAAGTATCGATCAGCGTTTGCGTCGCAAAAACCAAGGGATGTAAGATCGATGGCGATTCAACACTGTGCCCGAGATCTTCACATTATCAATCAGGAACTGATTTTGAGTTTTTTGAATATCGAATTGCGTCGTTTCCTCGCTCGCGATCACTAAGATCATCGAATCAAGGCTTTGCAATAAAGGCCTCCAATTGCTGAGCGATTCGTCCGAAGGAAAATCGAACACAACCACTGAAAAATTGTTGCGGATTTCCTTGATGAATCCGTCGACAGCTCCCTCCATTACCGCCAACGGTGCCATCTTACTGCGGGTGCGTGACCCGAGTACAGAGAGACCTTGAACACGTGTCGGAACGATCGCTTCATCCAAAGCAATCGATCCGCCAAGCACTTCCACCAAGCCAGGGCCTTCGACGATCCCGAAGTGGCGTCGTTGACGTGGATAATCGGTATTCGCTTCGACCAACAGGACCGAGCCGTTTTGCAGGTCCGCAGCACGAATTGCGACATTCGCGGCAATGGTCGATACACCCGCACGCCGATGACAACTGGCGAAACCGAGAAATAGCCCTGATCCGTAATGTCCAGACTGTTGCAACAATCGACCGAGCAACAAGTCGTATTCACTTGAACCGCGACGCGAACGAGGTTGACTCATATTTTGCTGTGCCGCGCGAGACATTGAAGCGGTCGTTCGTGGTGTTTGTGGCACCGGGTCAATCGTTCCGCTAGACGATCTGGACGCGTCTGCGCTTCCGTGCGATGTTGATTCGATATTCATAGCAATACTAATGACGAAGATATTGAAATTTGCGAGCGACTAAGCATCGGAGCGGAAATCAAGCGTCCGCTCATTGCTAAGATCCGGATCGCGATTGAACCGGAAATCTTACTATCCGACCAAACGACCGATGCGACTATCCAAAGGCAAGGTCGCCATTACCGGAACACCTAACAATGATTCGGCTGCTGCAGGAGTGCGAACCCGTTGATCTGTTTTTTCACTTATTACGACTATTGAAATGGTTCCGCCAATTGCCACTAACAACCCGCCCAACGCGACCAGTGTCTTGGACGGTTTGATCGGTTTTTCAATCAGTGCCGCGGGTTGTACTAAGCTGATATTCGAGATCCGTTGTTCTTCCATTTCGGCGTCGATACTAGCCTGTTCCAAGTCATCGGAATAACGGAAGAATTGTTTCTCAGAGACGGCGACTCGGCGAGTGAGGTCGTCGATTCGAACTTCTGCATTGTTGAGTTCGTTCAAGTTTTTTAATACTGACACCCGTTGTTGATCAAGCGTTTCCAACAATGCGTCCAGTCCCGCGCGAGCACTTTGCTGCTGGGCCAGTTGCAATAGTAACGCTTCATGAATCGGATTGACGCGATCGACCACTTCTTCCCGTGTCGATTCTTCGGCGTCGACTACACCCTGTGCTTCTTTAATTTGGCGAGTTACCGCTTGCACCAACGGGTGCTCTTCGGAGAGTCGTGACACCAAATCAAGTCGTTTGACCTTCAGCGTATACAATTGCGAGTTCAGTTGATCGACACCACTGTTGGGCATGGTTCGTTTGTCACCGGTATCACGCATCGGTATCGTCTCGGTTTGCGTGATCAAATCATTTATCGTGGCAATGTTTCGAGAGAGTTCTTGCTTGGCTGAATACTGGGCGACTTCCACTTCCTTCATTTCGCTTTCAAGTGTCATGCGGCGATCAAGAACCGAAACGACGCCGATTTCATTCTTGGCATCACGCAGATTCCACTGAGCCGTTGAAAGCTCCTCTTCCAACTGTTTCAACTGCTGCACAAAGAACTGTTTGGAGTTTTGGTTGCGGTGGATTCGCAAATGCTCTTCTTGAAACACGGATATCAGTTCCTTGAGAATCAATTGGGCCAATTCCGGCGAGTCGGCCTCGACTTCCCATTGCATGATCGTCGACCCACGTTCGACCGAAACGTCCAAGGCCTTGCTCAGTTCGATGATCGCTTCTTCATGCTCGCTCACCTTGTCAATATTCTTTACCACGGCCAACATATCACCAACCAAGCCTTTGATCGCCTTGACCACGGGGTGGACTTTTTTTCCACCTTCTACTTCGCCCATGCCGAGCACGACATCCGACCCGAGTCGGTCGACGACCAGCGCCAAAACTTCGCGGCTTTGCAGCACGTCGACTGCGGATGTCATTTCATCATCACGACCGGTTTGTTGCAGGCTGATCATGGCCCCGGTCGATGCAGTGGGGTCGATGCCGACGCTCTCGCGACCGACTTGGACGAGCACCCGAGCTTCGCTGATGTAGCTTCGCGGATAATAAAGGATGACAAGTACGGCCATGGAAATGACCAGCAGCGGAAACATGACAATCTTCCACTTGTGGCGAAAGACGGTTTCGAGGATCGAGTTGATGGGATCCGATGGGGCAAGTCTTGACGGCATTCTGCTCTCAAACAACGTAAAAGTCTAAGTCTCGTAAGTTCATCGGGTGGTCGAGGAAACGCGTTGGGTATTGCAAGCCCCACAGCGTTTGCTGGCTAAAGGGGTCCGCTTTGATGTCGATCCACCGCTCGGCCCACTGTTTTGGGACAAAAAGCTTAAGCCGATACTGCATTGGACGCTTTTTCGCGTGACACGTCTCATTTAAACATACGATTTTGTTCTGTAAAACGAATACTCGCCGAATGAAGTAAAATTTCATCGAGTGGGGCGTTAAGATCGATTACGACGTTCGCCTTAAACTTGAAGGAATGGGTGACTTGATTCGGCTGGGGTCGACGGGGAGCGTTTCGATGGAACGAACGACAGCTTGACGGGGCCGCCTAAGATGTTCGTATATGAAGCCAAAGCATTATTCCAGCGATTGGCGCAGAACTGGCACCAGTTGCGGCGAGCATACCGTTGGACTGGTCGTGATCGATTCGCTGCAACGTTCTTGCCAAAAATCGTCTGGAACCGGTTCAGAGTGGATTGCCGCTTGGTACGCCAAGTCGATCGCATTCGACAGCCGTTCCCATGAAAAATTTTGAGCCCGATTGACCGCGATTTCGCTGAGTCGTCGCCACAGTTCAGGATTGGCAGCCAACCGTCTCACCGCTTCGCCGAATCCCTTAACTGCCATCGCGGGGCTGTCGGTCGATACTGAAATACTGCACTGAGGCGACATGATGTCATGTGCCCCTTGATGATCCAGTCCGATGATGGGCGTGCCAGCGGCGAGAGACTCCAATAAACCGGTACCTGACGTATCTCGCAGACTAGTGAACGCGAACGCATCCGCCCAACGGTATTGGCGCAAGCCCTCGGTATAAGATGGCCATCCGATCCACTGCACACGGTCAGCGATCTTAAAGCGATCGGCAAGTTTTCGCCAACGTTTTTCCGATGTCCCGACTCCCATGACCCGCAACTCAAACGCTACTTCACCCGGTAACTGCCCAAGGGCTTCCAGCAAGATCGGCAACGCCTTCCACTCTCGCAATCTTCCCGACCAAAGAATGCGAAATGGCCGCGTTGTGTCGAGTTCACGACAAGGCGCAGGAGTGACCGGCGATACGGCTGTTTCCAGCAGTCGACCGCAATGAACCCCGGTGCCCCGAAGCACATCGCGCTGCGCTTGGGATGATGCAGCGAACACGGTATGTGCCTTTTGCGCAGCCATTCGAACCCGGCGACTTCGACACAATTGCCAATTGTTCATGCGATTGCGAATCGATTCACGAACCGATGATCCCCAGGAAATACTTCCTAAAAAACGATCTGGAAAATTCTGGGTGCCGCCAACCGGTCCCCAGATGAATGGAATATCTAATTTCCACCACTCGCCTGGCTCACGGTATCCGCAATAACTGACTAAATGAACGAGGTTGAACGGTTCTTGTTGGTGAATAACGACGGCTTTTTTGAGAGCCGTGTTGTGCCAATCTCTGTAACCGGCCCAGTAGACCGCGTCGCAAGGAACTGGTATCCACATCATCCAAGTCCTTACGGATACAAACTTTAGGCTGCTGGCATGAATGCCCATTGATGCAGCTTTTCGAGCGAGTTCTGCTGATGAGAACTCCGCGCTGTGAATAACGGTTGTGTCGTAATCTTTCGATGCGGCTACGGCGCGGTTCCAGCCGATTCGGGTTTCCATGTTCAAATCCGGATGGCAAGCGAAAGCCACGATGAGAACACGGTTTCGAGGAGACGGTGTTGCCGATATGATCATTGATGAGCGTCTTGGAAGTATTGGGCAAACGTTATTGTCTACTTAACATACTACTAACGGCCTTCACGTTTTGCCACAACAGCGGGGGCGGTACTGGCAATTAAATACAAATCATACCAGAGACACCTGCGTTTTATGTAACGTAGGTCCATTCGTACCCACTCATCAAACGAAACGCTGTTGCGACCTCGAATCTGCCAAATGCACGTCAAACCGGGACGCACCGACAAACGCCGCCGTTGCCACTGCTGACAATTCTGTGACTCGTCGATCGGCAGCGGTCGCGGCCCGACCAAGGACATGTCGCCTTTGAGAACGTTCCACAATTGTGGCAATTCATCAATGCTTGTTTTCCGCAAAAAACGACCGAACGGCGTAATCCGCGGGTCGTCGGTCATCTTGAACGCTGGTCCGTCTTGCTCGCTGTATGCCCGCAATTCGCTCTTCAACGATTCGGCGTCCGGGCGCATGGTCCGGAGCTTATAGATTGGAAAAGATTTGCCGCCGAGGCCTTCGCGCTTCTGGACAAAGAAAGCACCGCCGGGAGATGTCGCGCGGATCAAGATCGCCGCCACGCTGATGACGGGCGCGGCCACTATCAAGCCGACAGACGCACCAGCCACGTCGATCGCCCGCTTCCATGTCGGACATCGCCACGCAAACAGCTCTTCCGCCGAATCCATGCGGTGAACGCCCGCGACAGATGGCTCTCTGTTCACATTAAGCCCGCTGGGGCGAGGGCAACCAACTTCTTTCCGATCGGTCGAAAGTTGTTCGAGCGAAGAGTCGTCGTCGCCGTTTAATTCATCGGGATATGACGCGATATCAAAATCGATCTCACCGATCGATGTGCTGAGAATACGACGAAGATCGTCGGCGACTCGCATCGCCCCAGCAATCGGCGTATCGGGTAATAGGAGCATCAACCTGCCGTCGATGGCAAGCCCCGCGGTGTCGGTGATCCGCAGACGAAGTTGCAACTGCTCACTTAAAAGCGACAAATTGGCATTCGGAATTCCGCAAAAGCTGCGAGTGCTGCGCAGAACCGACAAAACCGATCCGTTACGATCAACCCGCGAACGCTCGCAGATCGCCATGTGTGCGAGTTGACCGGCACCGAGCAGAAAATCGACACGAAGACGCGAGCGCCGAACCGCTCGCCTCGCCAAACCCGACAGCCAAGATGCAATAATCATTCAGTAACTACTCAGAGAAGCCCAATCTGATTTGCGTGCCTATTGCACCGTCGTGTCAGCCTTCCTTGATTTCGCCGCCACAAGAAGCCGTCCTTCCGCTTTTTTTTTTTCAATCGCTCTTTTTTTCGATCGATTGCTTCTGCCAGTCTCACCATTGAAGCCACTTTACTTCAATGGCCAGCGTGCGTCGGTGCGAACAATCGCAGCGTTACGATCGAAATGCGATTAAAGCGGTTGAACCGCCCGCCCCAGAGGGATACCGACCTCGCAAGCATAATCAACCTCCCCCATTCATGGAGGCATTTTAATAGCATTTTATTGATGTAAATTAACGCGGGCGGCAATGAACATCCAATGGAAATTGCAACGCCCTTAATCGTCTTTTGTGCCAGCTTCTGCTCATTTCGTAGACGAAGAAAAAAGGCAGATTGGGGTAAATCGGTCGAGAATAACGGCCCAGCCGCCCAGCCGTTGGGCCGTCAAAGAACCGGCGAAGTCACTTCGCAGAACGCATTCACGCTCGGATTTTTCGGAAAAACCGTTTTATCCGGCTGTTTCGTCACAAACCGGATTTCTTTCAAAATGATGACAACCGCGTAAATCAATCCGAATCAGCGACGCGATTACCATTTATGGCGTTGAATATTCCGGCCGCCTGACAAAACTATTAGCATCGTCGCTGGTGTCCGGTGTGAGCTTCAGACTCCGTCGCGAAGCCGCCACCAATGGCGGGATAGTCGAACGAATCTGTGCTGCCGCTGTCGGCTGCGGCCATCATCTTTTGAAACCTTTCCCGATTTCTAAGCAGAAGCGAATGAGTATCGCAATCGTCACCGGATCCGCAGGGCTTATCGGATCTGAAGCAAGTCGCCACTTTGCCAATCAGGGTTTAACCGTAATCGGCATCGACAATGACATGCGAAGCGAATTGTTTGGGGCAGAAGCCTCGACGCGTTGGCAACAACAGGCTCTGCAACAAGAATTGGGCGACCGCTACGTCCACGTCAGCGCCGACATTCGTGACGACGCGACGATTGATCGGTTGTTTGCAAAATACGCAACCGACATCAAGTTGGTCGTTCACACCGCCGCCCAGCCATCGCACGACTGGGCCGCTCGCGATCCCAAAAAAGATTTCACTATCAATGCCAACGGCACCTTGAACCTGCTCGAAGCGACTCGCCAGAACTCTCCTGATGCCGTTTTCATCTTCACATCCACCAATAAAGTTTATGGCGATCGCCCCAATTCATTGCCATTGGTCGAAAAGGAATTGCGTTGGGAGATCGACCCGTCGCACGAGTACAACGATGGCATCGGCGAAGACATGTCGATCGACCAATGCATCCACAGTTTATTCGGGGCATCGAAAGTCGCTGCGGACGTTCTGGTACAAGAATACGGTCGATACTTTGGCATGAAGACCGCCGTTTTTCGAGGTGGCTGCTTGACCGGGCCGAATCACAGCGGAACACAATTACACGGTTTTCTTGCTTATTTGATGAAATGCACAATGACCGGGACTCCCTACACCGTTTTCGGATACAAGGGAAAGCAGGTTCGAGACAACATCCACAGCTATGATTTGATCCAAGCGTTCGATCATTTCTATCGCGATCCGAGATCGGGCGAAGTTTACAACATTGGCGGCAGTCGATTCAGCCATTGTTCGATGTTGGAAGCGATTCAAATCTGTGAAGAAGTGTCGGGACAGAAGTTAAATTATTCTTACCAAGAGACCAATCGAACCGGTGACCACATTTGGTATGTCAGCGATGTGTCGAAGTTTTGCCAACACTATCCTCAGTGGCATTTGACTAAGAATATCCATGACATCCTGGGCGAGATTTTCCACGCTAATACGTCGCGATGGGAAACGGCGGACGCATAATGATCGAATTGGGAAAGTACAATCTGCTGGGCGTGAATGTCTCGGCGGTTGATTACGAAGCGGCAGTGGGGAAAATCGTCGATGCCGCGGAAAATCGCCGTGCTTTGGGCGTTTCCGCGCTTGCGGTGCATGGCGTGATGACCGGTGCGATGGACGATACTCATCGCCACCGATTGAACCAGCTCGAATTAATCGTGCCTGATGGACAACCGGTCCGGTGGGCATTGAATCTGTTATACGGAACCGCATTGCCCGACCGCGTGTATGGCCCCAACTTGATGTTGAAAACATGTGCGGCGGCGGCGCAACGTGGATTGGGGATCTTTTTGTTCGGCGGCCGTCAGGAATTGTTAAACGATTTGCAAAGTAAGTTATTAGAAAAAATCCCCGACCTGAAGATTTTAGGGACGATGCCATCACGCTTTCGCACAATCACGCCCGAGGAAAAGAGTGAGATCATTCAGGCGATCGCCGCAAGTGGTGCGGCGATCACAATGGTCGGGCTTGGGTGTCCACGGCAAGAAGTTTGGGCGTATGAGTTCAAGGATGAATTACGCATGCCAGTGCTGGCCGTTGGTGCGGCTTTCAACTTCCATGCTGGCCGATTACCCCAGGCACCGCCATGGATGCAGCGGCTTGGGCTAGAATGGTTTTATCGATTGACGAAAGAACCGACCAGATTGTGGCAGCGTTACCTGTTGTTGAATCCCTACTATTTAACGCTGTTGTTCTTACAGTGGTCAAAGTTGAAGACGTTTGACCCTGCGTCCACAACACCACCGGAACGTGAAACACTGTACGGTTGAGCGATTTAACGACTTCTCCGCCACCACTGTTCCCCTCCAAAGTTTCCGCCATGCAGACCCCACGCCAATATTGTTTGGCTTCATTCTTGGCCGTTACATCGATTGCTCTTTACGTTTCGGCAACGTTTGCCCAACAGCCACCGATCACGCAACAACCACCGATCGCGAAGCTCGATCCAGAAATGGATGTCAATCGCGCCGCGAAAGATGGCCTAGCGTGGCATGACGTTACAACATGGGGCATCGAGGGTCGTATCTTGCCCGATCAAGAACGCAAAGTTTGGTTTGACCGCTTGCCCGCTTCTGCCGAAGATACTGTGACGCCAAGCGTCTGGAATCTCAGCCGCGATAGCGCCGGTATGATGGTCCGCTTCAAAACAGACGCCAGCGCGATTCACGTTCATTACAAACTGCGTAAGGCGAATCTTGCGATGCCACATATGCCAGCGACCGGCGTCAGCGGCGTCGATCTTTATGCGCGCGATCAGTCGGGACGGTGGCGATGGGTTCAAGTGACCAAGCCAGCGGCTCAAGAAGTGAAGGCGGAAGTGATCAGTGGCCTGGCACCAGGCTTGCGTGAATACGCCGCCTATTTGCCGCTTTACAATGGCGTCGAATCGATGAGCGTCGGCGTGAAACCAGGCAGCCAGTTTGAAGGATTAACACCACGCGAAAAGCCGATCGTTTTTTATGGCACCAGCATCACTCATGGTGCCTGCGCCAGTCGCCCCGGAATGGTCCACACTGCGATTCTCGGTCGGCGACTAGACATGCCGGTAGTGAACCTTGGTTTTTCTGGTAATGGCCGGATGGATCAAGCGGTCGGTGAGTTTCTGGTTCAAATCGACGCAGCCGCTTATGTGATCGATTGCTTGCCGAACATGGGGCCAGCGGATGTGTCGCAAAAGTGCGTTCCGCTCGTAAAGCAGATTCGTGCGGCCAAACCCGACACACCGATCCTTCTGGTCGAAGATCGTCGATTCACCAATGAGTGGATCACGCCGGCGAAAAAGATATTTCATGACGAAAATCATGCGGCGTTGAAGCAGGCTTATGAG
>Ga0105045_10002803_pt1 | contig 14786 bp, 11 predicted proteins | sample MAT02_FD_78089 | JGI IMG/M metagenome (GOLD analysis project Ga0105045, IMG submission 78089) | Freshwater microbial communities from Lake Fryxell liftoff mats and glacier meltwater in Antarctica - MAT-02 (megahit assembly) | ecosystem: Environmental > Aquatic > Freshwater > Ice > Liftoff...
ATTTTGGAGACACCGCTTCTCAGTTTCAATTCGCCGCCAAGTTCACGGAATCGGCGAACCAAATGTTTGAGGATTAGGCGAACACCTTTGAACGGGCGAGCGAATCCCTCAAGGAAAATGCTTCGAAACATGATGCAAAACTGACCCCAGTCCATATCGTGTTCGCGTGCGTTTCCGTACCACATAAGCGGACAGAGAATCATTTCGATCAGCAGTGGGTCCGTAAAAATCTCGTCCAAAATTTTTCTTGTTGAGAGTTGGAAGTCTTCCTGAGCGAGATCGTCGTAATCAACCAGTCGATCGAGCAGAATTTGGAAGGCGTCTTTCTGGTGTGGGAATTTGGCGTTGATCTCCGATTGGAGCATCTGAATATCGTTATTGAAATCCAAATGGACGCTTGGGAAGGCGATTCGAGAACCTTTCTGTTCGGCCAATTGGAGGTCATCCCAGCGGAAACGCAGTTGCTTTAGAAGTCGAGCCAATGGGCCTTTTTTGGCACCTTTTTCTGTAAAATTGGTCATCGCATGAAGGCCAACATCGTAATTTCGGCCGTTGACACGATAGAAAGAGTTCAGTCCACCGATGGTCCAGTGTTTTTCCAAAACACAGACTCTCTGATCGTAATGGGCCAAGCGAATGCCGGCGGCCAAACCGCTCATACCGGCGCCAATAATGATAGTATCATAGTCGTTTGACGAATTCATGCCGACATTATCAGTATCAAACAAGTTGCGCCCAGGGGCGTAAGTTCAATTGGCGATTGACATTTCAACCAAGGGGCGATAGCTTTTCGGCTTGTTGCGCAAGACACGGGGGTAGTGGAAACGGGGATCTGAATTCACCACCCCCTACCAAAACTACCTACCCAACAGATAACAACGGAATGAATCCACAAGAATTGCTCCGAATTGTAGATTCGTTGCATCGAGAAAAGCAAATTGACCCAGAGTTGGTCATTTTGGCGATCGAGTCTGCATTAGTAACTGCCGCTAAAAGACAATTCGGAGAAGAAGCCGAGGTCGTGGTCAAAATTGCGCGCGACGGCGGAGCCATTCTGGCAACTGTGAACGGTCGAAACTTGAGCGAAGACGAAATAGGTCGAATCGGCGCCCAAACGGCAAAGCAAGTCATCATTCAGAAGCTTAAAGAAGCCGAACGCGATGCTCGGTTGGATGAGTTTTACACCCAGATCGGGCAGCTTGTTACCGGAATCGTACAGCGGACGGAGCGTGGCGTTACAATCGTCCAGCTTGGGAATGTTGAAGCGATTCTACCTCGAAGCGAACAGATCCCAGGCGAGAGCTATCACAATGGTTCACGTGTCCGGGCTGTCATTTACGAAGTCAAGGCCGCTGGGAATCGGGTTAAGATTATCCTGTCCCGCACCAAAACGACCTTGATTCAAAGATTGTTCGAGCAGGAAATTCCCGAAATCGCCGAAGGTGTTATTCGAATTAACGCGATCAGTCGCGAGCCTGGCTATCGAAGCAAAGTGGCGGTGAGCAGCAGCGATCAACGAATTGATTGCGTCGGTGCCTGTGTTGGAATGCGTGGAAACCGAATCAAAAACGTGACTGGTGAATTGGCCGGCGAACGAATTGATATTGTCCGTTGGAGCGATGATCCGATGGTTTTGATTCCTAACGCATTGCAGCCTGCCGAAGTTGAGCAAGTGCTCCTTTGCGATATGATTGGGCGTGCGATTGCGCTAGTAAGCGACGAACATTTGTCCCAAGCAATTGGTCGTTACGGCCAAAATGTAAGGTTAGCGAGCAAGCTTTGCAGTTGGGATATCGAAATCATGACCGCCCCCGAATTGGAGCGTCAAATCGAACGAGCCATGGAGGGATTCATGGAAATCGAGGGGATGAATGAGTCCGTCGCACAGCAGCTGGTTGAACAAGGTTACCTTTCTTACGATGATTTGTCCGTCATTGAGCCCGATGCTTTAATGGAGATGGGCGGTTGGAGTGAGGAAGAGGTGGATGCGATTGTCCAGCAAGCGGACGATAAGGCACTGGAGCAAGAGGCCGCTGAGGAAGATCGCAAACGTCAGGAAAAGTTAGACCGGGAAAAAAGAGCCACCGAAGAGCTCGACCGAAAGGAGGGGGTTGTAACGCCGCCTCCTCTAGTGGTTGATGTGTTGTCCGAGGAACCAGCTTCGGGAGAACCTGCTTCGGGAGAGCTGGGGGATTCAGTTCCGCCGGTGGATTTGCCCGTTGTAGGTACTGATGAGCAAACTGGCGGAAACGCCTAACGCAAGAATGATTTATGCATTACCATCATAGGCAGCATAAGTTTTACTCTTCGAAGCACCCTGTGCTTTGGGGTATACGAAATCGTTCGGCATGTGTCGTGTCGAATCGGGTGGGTGACCCGCTATATCAGCGCGGGGGCAACCTAATGAAATAACTTTACGCAGAGACAGGTGAGCAACTAACGCCGGATGACCGGCCGACTTGCCTCGTTTCACAGGGCCTACGCCCAAGGAATTTTGCTCAGTGGCTGTAAGAATTTATTCGCTGGCTAAAGATTTAGGATTGGACAGCAAGGAGCTAGTCGACCTGTGTACCCGTCTGGGCATTCAGGGCAAAGGAAGCGCGCTAGCTAGTCTCGAAGACGAAGAAATTGCGCGAATCAAGAAACATATTGAAGACAAGAAGGCACCGCCTGCTGCACCGGCTGGTCCCACCGCCCCGGCCAAGCCTGCTGCGCGGGAGCTTCCAAAGGACACGCCGATTCGCGATCTGAGCGGTCGAATTGGCGGAGCTAAACGAGACCTCTCGTCGGTTCGTAAGCCAACGGCGCCTGCTGCGACCGAACCAGCGATTTCCGAAGCTTCACCTTCAGAGGAAATGCCTTCGTCAGGTCATCCGACACAACTCGAGGCGGTTGCTTTCGATGATTCGGACGTCGGTACTGAGGTTCCGGTTGAACAGGAGGTTGAACCGATAGGAAAAGGTATCGGTTTCGGAAGCGAACCTGAATCCGCAGAGGGAGTGGAGACTCCGACACAGGATGGCAGACCTGAGCGACCTTCCGATTCACCGCGTCGAGACTTCTATTCACCAGCCAACACGAGCGGAAAAGTCCGCGTGATTGGAAGCCCACGGCCACCGTCCGATGCAAAGCCAGGAGTTGATAAACCGCGAAAGACTCGCGAAGCTGTTCTCAATATCAAGCTTGCAGGGATTCCTAAATCTGGAACGCAACAGCCCGCCCCTAAGCCCCAGGAGCAAGCGACTCAAAAGCCGATCGTCAAGCTGACCCCGGATGTGATCCGTGGTGTGAGCAAAGGGATGGACAAACCGGCAGAGAAACCGGCTACCCCAACTTCACCTGCCAAGCCAGGCGCACCCGCGATGGGCGGGGGGAGAGCTTCAACGCCGAGCCAAACGCAGCATTCTGGCTTAGCTGACTTCAAAGCAAATGCTGAAAACAAACTCAACCTCAAGGCTAAGAAGCCCGTTGTCGAGGAAGAAGCACCGACCAAGAAGAAGGGACTTGCTGGGCTGGAGTCCAGTCGCAAGGACCGAGGGCCACGCATTCAAACGACTCGCGATTTGGCTTCGCTAGAGGATGATGATCGCGGTCCACGCGGTGGTCGAGGCCCTCGTCGTAAACCGACGCCAACGGCTGCTCGTAAGGAAAAAGTGATTCTTGCGATGCCGTGCACGATTCGAAGCTTCTCCGAAGCTGCCGGCGTGACGGCAGCAAGAATATTGCGTTCGTTGATGACAATGGGGACGATGCAAAATATCAACTCCTACCTCAATCAACAGCAAGCGGAATTGATCGCAGCAGACCTTGGGGTTGAACTCGAATTCCGACAAGCGGAAACGCTCGAAACAAGCTTGATCGGCAAGATGGACGATATTGAGGACGATGCCGAGGACCTAATCACTCGTCCGCCGATCGTTACGTTCCTTGGGCACGTTGACCACGGCAAGACATCGTTGCTTGACTACCTCATTGGTACGAAAATTGTTTCCGGCGAAGCGGGTGGTATCACCCAACAGATTCGCGCTTATCAAGTAAAGAAAGATGGCCGAGCCATATCGTTTGTCGATACACCAGGTCACGAAGCGTTCACTGAGATGAGAGCGCGTGGTGCAAACGTTACCGACATCGCCATCTTGGTTATCGCGGCGGACGACGGTATTATGCCTCAAACAGAAGAAGCCATTTCGCACGCTAAAGCGGCTGGTGTTCCTATCGTGGTTGCTGCCAACAAGTGCGATTTGCCCGGCGCCGACATCAATCGCATCATGACGCAAATGACCGAGTACGGTTTGACACCGAGTGCTTGGGGTGGTGACGTCGAAGTCGTTCCGACCAGCGCCATAACTGGCGAAGGAATGGACGAGCTATTGGAAACCGTTTTGACGGTCGCCGAAATGCACGATTACAAAGCCAATCCAAGACGAGCGGCCATGGGCGTTTGTCTGGAAAGCGAACAAGCATCCGACCGCGGCGTTATCGCCAAAGTGATGGTACAAAGCGGTACCTTGCGTGTGGGAGACATCGTCGTTTGCGGTTCAACCTTTGGACGAATCAAAGCGTTGTACGACACGATGAAGCGAAAGAAGCAGATGACCGAAGCGGGTCCATCCATGCCGATCAACATAACGGGCTTGGACAAAGCACCTGAGGCAGGCGAGCGTTTTTACGTTCTGGACGATATCGGCCAGGCACGTCAGATCGCAGCGAGTCGCGAAGTGATTGTTCGATCGCAATCATTGTCTGGTACATCGCCCAAGGTTTCGTTCGAGACGTTCCAAGAACTGCTCCAGTCCGGCAAACTCGGTGTGAAAGAAGACAAAGTTATTCTGAACTTGATCATTCGAGCCGACGCACGCGGTTCGCTCGAAGCTATCGAAAAAGAACTTACCAAGCTGGACCATCCCGAGGTCGAAATCAAGATTCTTCAAAGATCGGTTGGTGGTATTTCGGCAGCGGACGTCACGCTTGCGAGCGCCTCACAAGCGGTCATCGTTGGCTTCAATGTGATTCCAGATGAGCCTGCTCGCTTGCTAGCAGATGTTCGAAACGTCGAAATACGTCGTTATGACATCATTTACAACTTGGCACTCGATATCAAGGCGTTGATCGAAGGTCGCCTCAAACCTGAGGAGCGAGTTGTCGAACTCGGACGAGCTTTGGTCAAGCAAGTGTTTACGGTATCTCGCGTCGGAACGATCGCTGGATGCTATGTCGCACAAGGGGTCATCGAACGCGGTTGTCGTATTCGAGTGAATCGCGAAGGGCGCCGAATCGGTGACTACGCATTGGACACGCTCAAGCGAGTGAAAGACGATGCAAAGGAAGTTCAACGCGGACTCGAATGCGGTATCCGACTAGCTGGCTTTAACGACATCAAGGTAGATGACGTGTTGGAAGCGTATCGAATCGAAGAAGTCGCTCGAGTGCTTGAGCTGTCGAGATAGCAGTCAGTGGTAATTAACGGGTTGCTTGCCTTGCGAATTGCATTGAGAGCAACCCATCCTATCGGCGAGTCCCATCCGGGCTCGCTGAATCAGTTTGGTTTTCGCATCCGGTACGATCTAGCAGTTTTATGAGTGCACGCAGGTTATTAAAAGCAGGGGAAGCAATTCGAGAGGTCGTCGCTATGGCGATTTTGACCGAGATCCGCGACCCTCGCGTCAAAAACATTACGGTTATCGGAGTCGAAGTCGCTCCGGACATGCGTGAGGCAAAGGTGCTGATCAGCATTATGGGTAGCGAAAGCCAGCAAGCGACAAGCTTGCGTGGACTCCAGAATTCGGCTGGCTTTTTGCAAGCCAAGATCGCAGAACGCATAGACACCCGATATACACCGAAGCTGACTTTCGTCGCAGACGAAGGTGTCAAGAAATCGCTTGCAGTCGCCCAGATTCTCGACCAAATAGCCCTTGAAAAACAAAAAAGTGAATCGGCCATCGAGCCATCCAAGAATGCCGACAACGCCGACAACGCCGACAATTCCAACGAGGAATTGACTTTAGATGATCAGCTTTCATCTGAAAAAGAATAGTTACTAAAAAGAGTAGTTCCTAAAGCGTCCCCCCCGCCTTTGCCCCAAGCAACATAAGACCCACATAATCGACAACATGAGCAATCGAGCCGCGAAATACGAGCAACTACACAAGTCCTTAAAAAAGCACTTCAAGCCGCAATCGGAACTCGGCGAACGAACTGTACTGGAGCACTTGATCTACGCGTGCTGCCTTGAGGATGCAAGGACCGAACAGGCCGATGAAGCGTTTGCGAAACTGCAACAGGCTTACTTCGACTGGAACGAAGTCCGCGTTACAACGGTAATCGAATTAGGCGAAGCGCTCAGCAGTTTACCAAACGCGAGTCAAGCAGGCCATCGAATCAAGCGATGCCTTCAGTCTCTCTTTGAGACGCGCTACGAATACAACTTGGATGACATGAAGAAGGCAAATCTTAGCAAAGCGACCGAAGAGCTTACCGCTTTGAAAGGGGTTACTCCGTTCGTATTGAATTATGTTTCGCAGAATGCTTTGGGTGGCCATGCTATTCCCGTCGATTCGCTTGCATTGGAAATTATGGTCCAATGTGAAATCATTACCGCTGCGGAAGCAGAAAAAAGAAGTCTTCCAGGGGTTGAGCGAGCCATTCCGAAAAACAAAGGTTTCGAATTTGGATCTCTGCTGCACCAGTTTGCAGTCGAGTTTCAGCAAAATCCAAAAAATGTAGACGTTTTGGCTGTGTTCAAGGAGCTGGGCGTTACTCCAAAGGCAAAGGAAGTACAAAAAACTGCGCCGAAAAAGGAAACCAAAAAAGCGGAAGTTGTCGCAGCTGCAATTGGCAAATCTAAGTCAGAGGCTGTAACCGCAAAACCAGAAGCCTCTGCTGCAGCAAAAAAATCGGACAAGCCAGCCGTTGCTACTAAGGAGCTAGCTGAAAAGAGCAACGCGACGAAAACTGTTGAATCGAAGAAGAAGGTTGAAGTAAAGGGCGACGAGACCAAGAAGCCTGAGGCTAAGAAAACTGAGGCAAAGAAAACAGAGCCGACAAAGCCTGAGGCAAAGAAAACAGAGCCGACAAAATCTGAGGCAAAGAAAACAGAGCCGACAAAGTCTGAGGCAAAGAAAACAGAGCCGACAAAGTCTGAGGCTAAGAAAACAGAGCCGACAAAGTCTGAGGCTAAAAAAACAGAGCAGCCCAAGCCCGAAGTAAAGAAATCAGAGGCAAAAATACCTGACTTAAAAAAGCCAGAAGCGAAGACCTCTAGCGGTAAGGTCGAGGCAAAACCATCTGAAAAGAAACAAGACGCGAAGCCTGCGGCAAAGGCGCTAGATAAAAAAGAAGCTGCTCCAGCGAGAGCTTCGAACTCAGCACCAGCAACCCAAAAGAGCGTCCCAGCCAAAAAGCCAGCAGAGACAAAAACTACACCCACCAAGAAAAAGCCTCGCTGATTTAACTGAAACAAACTTTCCATAAAATCGAACACAGAACCAAGACTCGTGACTTCTCCTCTACAGGAGCAAACGCATGGCCGGACATTCACAGTACTCAAATATCAAGCACCGCAAAGCGCTGGTCGATAGCAAGAGAAGCAAACTCTGGAGCAAATTGTCGAAAGCAATTATCGTCGCTGCCAAACTCGGCGGTGGTGACCCTAGTGGAAATGTTCGACTTCGTACCGCTATCATCGACGCCAAAGCCGTTTCTTTACCGCGCGAAAACATCGAGCGAGCGATCAAAAAGGGAACAGGTGAGCTTGAGGGTGGCGACGTCGAAGAAATTCTCTACGAGGGTTATGGTCCTGGTGGAGTTGCGGTTCTTTGTGACATCATGACCGACAATCGCAATCGCACCGCACCTGAAATGAGGAAACTCTTTGAAAATCACGGCGGTAAGCTTGGATCGACCAACTGCGTTGCTTACCTCTTTGATCGCAAAGGTTTGATCGCCATTAAGCAGTCAGCGGTCGACTTGGAAAAGCTCATGGAACTAGCTTTGGAAAATGGCGCCGATGACGTAACCGAGATTGGCGAACTCTATGAGATTACTTGCGCTCCAGATGTTTACAGCACAGTCGTTGAGGCGATCGAATCTCAGAGCATCGAAATCGAAATCAAACAAGTTACTCGAATCCCAAGCAACACCGTCGAAGTGGATTCAGAAACAGCGGTTCAAGTGATGAAGCTTCTAGAACTGCTCGAGGATCATGATGACATCCAATCCGTCGCATCCAATGTGAATTTTTCGCAAGAGCAACTCGCATCCTTCGGTTGATTTAAAAAAATATCAATGAATTCCAATTTGCTATGCATCGAGCGACTCGACGCCAGTCTTCCTAGTTTTGCTGCCGATGTTGCAAAGTTGCGAAAGAAGTTAAGCCCTGATGGTTCGGTTGTTTCGGAGCGTGGTCGGCAGTTGACCTTGTCTGTCTTCGGAGAAGCGCTCTCCCCACAAGCGGTCGTGGAGCGTATCTGCGATGACGTTCGGGAACGAGGAACGGAAGCGGTATTGCAGTATGCCAGAGCGCTGGACAACAAAGAAACTACGGCGGACACGTTGCGAGTTTCTTCGGAGTTGATCGAGCAAGCTCATGCCAACGCTTCACCGGAATTCTTAAAAACCGTTCGCCGCATTCGAGCGAACATGGTTGGATTTCAGTCTGCCATTTTGCACAAGAGCACGGTGACGCAACCGAGTCCAGGCGTTGTTTTGGAACAGCGTTACGCGCCTTTGCAACGAGTGGGCGTTTGCGTACCAGGTGGCGCAGCAGCATATCCGTCCACGGTTTTGATGACTGCGATCCCGGCTCAATGTGCTGGTGTTGAGCAGATAGCCATTGTGGCTCCACCCACGTCGCTGGGCGCCTACAACCCGGATGTTCTTGCGGTCTGTTGCGAGCTTGGCATTCGCGAGATTTACGCAGTGGGCGGGGCTCAGGCGGTTGCCGCGATGGCCTATGGAATTCCGGAAATCCCTTGCGTTGACAAGATCGTCGGTCCTGGAAACCTTTTCGTAGCTCTGGCGAAGCGATTTGTTTATGGGACAGTCGACATCGACTCGATCGCTGGCCCGAGCGAAGTCGTAGTGATTGCCGACAAAACAACCAACGCCGACTTCGCAGCCTCCGATATGCTTGCTCAAGCGGAGCATTCACCGGGAGCGAGTATCGTGGTTAGCTGGGACAAAGACGTATTGGATCGCGTTGAGCAGGCCATGATTCGGCAACTCATGGGGCTAGAGCGAGCGGAGCTTACGCTGGCATCACTAAATGATTTCGGTGCCATGATACTTTGTAGGGACGAAGACGAGGCGTGCACGGTGACGAGTCTCTTAGCACCAGAGCATCTTCAGATCGCGGTGCAAGAACCGCGACGATTGCTGGCCAAAATCAGAAATGTCGGCGCAGCGTTTTTAGGTCACTTTTCGCCGGTCGCATTGGGAGACTATGCAGCGGGTCCATCGCACGTATTGCCAACCGGCGGGACAGCCCGCTGGGCTTCCGGGTTGTCATCCAATCACTTCCTCCGTTCGAGCAGCGTGATCGAATTCGACCAAAGTGCATTGCAGGAGATTGCGTCAGACATTGCACTATTGGCCGACAAAGAAGGTCTCACCGCGCATAAGAACAGTGTGTTGATGCGGCTCGGCTAGCACGACGTGCATACCGACCAGGGCCGGGGTCGGGCAATCGTTCTGGGCATTTGCTATGTTTGGTAGCAGGACAGTTGTTGCTCCACCGACCGGGGTCGGTGGCAGCTCTACCCGCCGAACTCTTTCAGCCACTTCTTTTTCTCTTCTTCGCTCAGCTCTCGATTCTTGGATTCGGATTCGATATCTGCCAGCGACTGGCTGTTGGGGCCGTCTCGAGCGATGCGGGCTCGATTCTCCAACTCTCGATCAAGCCATTCGTCGCTGTCGATGACCTTTGCACCACGAGCTAAAGCTTTTCGATGGATTGCATGATCCGAGGAAACTACGGTCAACGTCTTGGGTGCCGAATGGCGACGGATCTCGGTTTGAATCAATTCGTCCGCAGAGTTCCAGTCTCTGGCGAAAACAATTTGAATTCCGTGATGTAGGTATTTGTCCGGCAAGCCAAGTGGCGCTTTCTTGGCATCGAAAACGATCATTGTTTTGTCCCGCATCGATTCTTCGATCAGATCGACCAGCAAATGCAGCAATCGCCCTCGGGCCGCCCGAAGAGCATTCTTGCCATCCAATCCGCGCTCGATCGACGTGCTCTCGAACATCAAGTTGTAACCGTCGATCAACAATCGCATCTTGGGATACTACCGATTCGCCAATCGGCTGTTGTGGTAGCCATAAGCGAAATAGACAGCTAGTCCGACCAAGCACCAGACGCCGAATCGCAACCAATTGAGGTGCCCGATACCTGCAATCAAATACAGATTCGTGATGACTCCAAGGACGGGAATTAGCGACCACTTTCGAATGCTGGTCAGAATGGAGAGAGCGAGGAATACTGCCCAAAAAACAAAGTAAGGGAACTTCTCCCACGTCCAGCTGTGAGTCAAATCATGGTTGTCCGGCATCCATCGCATACAGGCTGAATAAAGGATAAATAAGATCGGCACAACAAACTGACCGTTGATGTAGAGGACTTTGAAACCCGATCGCATCACCGCATTGCCACTTTGGGCTGATTCTTTACGATCAATTGCATTGAGTTCCAAAATACCACCGCAAACCAGAACGAAGGCAAACAGTGTTCCAATCGAACACAGGTCCAATACGATTTGTGAATTCAGAAACAAGGTAGGTATCGCGACCGCAACTCCAGTTACTATCGTTGAAAAAGAGGGGGTCTTGAATCGAGGATGGATCTTAGCGAACTGCTTTGGAAGCAAGCCATCACGCGCCATGCTCATGAAGATTCGCGGCTGACCAAGCTGGAAAACAAGAAACACACTCGCGACTGCAATCACTGCGCTTAATGAGATGATTCCTGAAAGCCAATTTAGATTGTGCTTGGAGAAGACGATGGCGAGCGGATCGTCAACATCTAATTCTTTGTAACTCACCATCCCTGTAAGGACAAAGGCCAAAATCACATACAGAACAGTACAGATCCCAAGGGTGAGAAGTGTCGCCAGGGGAATATCTCGTTTTGGGTTTTTGCACTCCTCGGCGGTTGTTGAGATTGCATCGAATCCGATATACGTAAAGAAAACCGCAGCGATTCCTTGTAGAACGCCAGTGGCGCCATTGGGAGCAAAGGGAATCCAGTTCGATGGGGTGACGTAAAATGAACCGATCACAATCACGCCAATTACGACACTGAGCTTCAAGAATACCATCGTATTGCTTGCCAGCTTTGACTCTTGAATTCCGATATAGACCAAGCAAGTGATGATGAAATTGATCGCAAGGGCAGGCATGTCCAAAATGATTCGCAATCCACCCAATCGCGGTGCCGTTTCCCAAATTGAAACGAGTTCGGCTTTAAATGTCGGGTTCTTTAGCGTGTCAGCTGCCTTTCCAGCTTCTTCCGAACAAGAGTAGTAATCGGTTTCTAGCCAGCCCGGTAACGGATACCCGATCCCGTTGAGGATGTTTGAAAAATAGTCGGACCATGAAAATGCGATCGTGCTATTGCCAATGGCGTATTCCATGAGCAGATTCCATCCGATGAGCCAAGCGATTAACTCGCCGAAAACAGCGTAGGAGTAAGTGTAGGCGCTGCCGCTGACCGGTATTCGAGATGCGAACTCGGAGTAGCACAACGCAGAAAACAAACATGTGACGGCAGTGAGCACAAACAAGATACTTACCGCTGGGCCACCGTCTGCAGCGGCTTTTCCCAGCGTCGTGAAAATGCCTGCCCCAACGACGGCCGCGATACCAAAACAAGTCAGGTCGAGCAATGTGAGACTTTTAACTAGCGACGTACCAGCGGTGTCGCGGTCCGTTGATTCTTGATGCAGTTCCTCAACGCTCTTCTTGCGGAAGATCCGATCCAAAAGAGATCCCTTACTCATGCTCGTAATACCCTTCCAAAGGATAAAGTTTAACGTTCAATTGTTTTTTTGAGCTTTTGCCGATCGGGAGGACGCAATCACGAAGCTGCTAAACAGAATCAATGCCAACCAGACCAAGGCAAATCCATAAACTCGACCTAGCGATACCGATTCGTGAAATAGAAATACACCGAAAAGAAATTGTAGCGAAGGAGCGATGTACTGGAGCATCCCCATGGCCGCCATCGGTACAGTTTTCGCCGCAGCAGCGAACAAAACTAGCGGGAGAGTTGTGATTGGACCGCCCAAAACAAGGAGCATCCAGGTTCTCGCCGTGCGAGGTTCGCTATCGTGCGTATAGTACGCAAAATAAGTCAACGCAATGAGCGTAATGGGGGTCAAGATGGCGGTCTCCATCCCGAGCCCTGCCACTGCCGGCAAGGTCGTCTTTTTCTTGGCCGCCGCATACAGCGCAAAGGAAAACGCCAAGGAAAGCGCAATGAATGGAAATTCACCGGTTTGCACCGACATGACCGTTACCCCCAGGGCTGCAATGGAAATGGCCAACCACTGAACTGGATGCATTTTTTCTTGAAACAGCAAAACTCCAAGCAAGACGTTGAGCAATGGATTGATGAAGTACCCGAGGCTCGTTTCGACCACGAACCCGTTTTGAACCGCCCAGATGAAAACCAACCAATTGATACTGATTAAGGTCGCAGACACGGCGCACAAGGCAAGTCGTCTATAGTCCTTGAGCAGCGTGCGTATCTCTGGCCATTGGCGACCGATGCTAATGACAATCAATAGTGTCAACAGCGACCAGAGGATGCGATGGCAAATGATTTCAAACGAATTGACCGGTCGCAGCAGTTTCCAGTAGAGCGGGAAGATCCCCCAAAGAATGTAAGCTGCGACGGCTTGAAGATAGTTCAATTCATCCCCCCGCGAGACGTGGGTAGGCAGATCATGCGTTACCCTTTTAGTTTTCCGTCGAGCGCGAGCTGATGGAAAAAGTGGGGGGTTGTTTCTTGGTTTTTAAGCAACCAATCGATAGTGGGCTCATTGTTCATGGCTTTGGCGATCGCCTTGGTCGTTGCCTCGCGATTGGTTTTAAAAAGCAACTCTGGGTCGTACTCGACATCAACAATCGATGGATCAAGCCAGACGGAGACGATAATGCCAAGATCGTTTGCTTTTTCCTTAGGAATGTGACCGGCTCGAACCGCGTCGAGAACACCATGCGCAATTGCCGCTTGGACGGTGCCCATCAAAATATTGGTATAAAGAGAGCTATTGACGGTTACTTTACTGACCATGACAGTCGCCGGTTTGACTTGGACATCGCAGTTCAAAATAGCAAAAACTTTGGTGTGCCCTTTGACTTGATTGCCGATCAATTGTGCGATTGCAAAACCGACAGGACCATCGAGTTCTCCAATTACTATTTCGGGCTCGGCGGCGGCCCAGGCTGGTTCGGCCTCAACTAACGCTTCGCCAGTTCGCATGACGATTCGTCCCATCGGTTTGGTTTTGGACTTGGTGGAAGCTTTCTTTTTCTTGGCCATGCTGGAGTCTCTGGATGGATGGGTAAGAACAAGGAATGTATCGACGAATGGAACGGTTGTACTAGAACTCTGGCCTAAAAGAGCCCAAACGTAGAACTCTGATCTTGGGGAAGAGCAAATGATTCTTGAAGCCAAAACCCCAGATACGTTGGGGACGAAAGAAAGGGGAAGCTATTTTGGCCCCAAACTGGGCTTTCATGTCGCTGGACATGAAAAACCCAATTCAAAAAACCCATTCTAAAAACGGAGAGGACAGGATTTGAACCTGCGGTAAGAATTTCTTCCTACGCCGAATTAGCAATCCGGTGCTTTCGACCACTCAGCCACCTCTCCAGTTCCCCGTATTCTGCCTAATTCCGTACGGAATGCAAGACGGATTGCTAGAATCCTTTTGATAATCCTTGTATGGCCGCTGGCGTTTGCCAAACGGCGCTCGTTCCTAGCATACGTGAGCCGCTAAACGCGAGTGCCAAAAACCGAAAAGTGACTGTTAAACATACCGTGGGTCGTGACCGCACTTCAATCCAAGAAAAAGCCATGGAACACGAAAGCGTACAAACATGGCACTGTGCCATGCAACCTTGGCATGGCACCGTGCCATGCAACTTTGGGAAAGCCATTCCACCAAGCCGTACCGCGTTCGCGTCGGTTGCCGCTCCGCAAACCGGGGCTGACGCCCGTCGGCTTATATTGTTTACTGAAAACGCACTAAATCCGCAGATTCCCTCAAAAGTTGGCGATTGCGGTCATTTGGATTATTGCTTACCTTCTTGCTTCGATCAGCGATTTATTCACAGCCCTGCGATACGCGGGCTGCGTACGGGTCGCACTTAGAACTTTGCCATTCACTCGACCCGTCACTAAACATGGACTACCAACAGGGAGAGTTGTTTAAAAACGAACTCGCCCCTTGGGAAATCGATGCGGCAGCGGAGACTCCCTGCGCTTTGGTCGCGTTCCCAGAAGCCCCTTTTGGGCCTTACGACTATCGCATTCCGGACGAACTTGGGGGCCAAATCAAGCCAGCGATGCGTGTCGTCGTTCCTCTCGGTCGAGGCAATCGCGAGATTGTAGGCTACACGATTGCCGTCCACATCAGCCAGCATCCTCGCGAACTGATCAAGCCAGTTCTGCGGGCCATCGATCACGAACCACTTTGCAATTCGAACTTGTTGCAATTGATCCAATGGATGAGCCGATACTATCTCGTGCCGCTCGGGCAAGTGTTCGAAGCAGTAATCCCGGC
>Ga0105045_10002804_pt1 | contig 14783 bp, 12 predicted proteins | sample MAT02_FD_78089 | JGI IMG/M metagenome (GOLD analysis project Ga0105045, IMG submission 78089) | Freshwater microbial communities from Lake Fryxell liftoff mats and glacier meltwater in Antarctica - MAT-02 (megahit assembly) | ecosystem: Environmental > Aquatic > Freshwater > Ice > Liftoff...
ATGATCGATTCAAATTTTTCTTCTTTGGTTAAATAGATTACATCGGCATGATCTTGACGAACACAAGGTTGATTCGTTGGGATCACCACCACTTCTAAACTGTAAATTTGCTGGAACTCGTAAGCTTCTGTATCTGCAGTACCTGTCATGCCTGCTAATTTGTCATATAATCTAAAAAAGTTTTGAAAAGTAATGGAAGCCAGCGTTTGGTTTTCGCTTTGAATCGCCACTCGCTCTTTCGCTTCAACCGCTTGATGCAAACCATCAGACCAACGACGGCCTGGCATGGTACGTCCGGTGTGTTCATCAACAATCACCACTTCGTTGTTATGTACCAGGTAATCGACATCTCGTTTAAAAATCGCATGCGCTCTAAGGCTGGCATTTAAATGATGTAATAAGCCGATATGCGCAGGATCGTAAAGACTTTTACCATTGGTCAATAAACCATCTTTAACTAGTAAAGCCTCAACGTGATTGTGCCCTTCTTCGCTCAAATAAACTTGTTTGGCTTTTTCATCAACCAAATAATCGCCCGGGCCATCTTTGACTTTTTGCGCGGTTAATTGCGGTGCAATTTCATTCATTTTGATATAAAGATCAGAGCTATCTTCAGCTTGCCCTGAAATAATTAAGGGTGTGCGTGCTTCATCGACTAAAATAGAGTCCACTTCATCGACAATCGCGAACGATAATTCTCTTTGTAAACATTCATCTGCGGTAAATGCCATTTTGTTACGCAGATAATCAAAGCCTAATTCATTATTGGTGGCATAAACCACATCGCATAAATAGCTTTGTTTTTTGACTTCTTGGCGCATTCTGGGAACAACCACGCCAACCGTTAAACCCAGCGCACGATATAGCGGGCCCATCCACTGCGGATCACGACGCGCAAGATAATCATTGACGGTAACAACATGAACCGATTTGCCAGATAACGTGTTTAAGTAAACGGGCAAGGTTGCTGTTAAGGTTTTACCTTCACCGGTCGACATTTCAGCGATTTTGCCATCATGCAAAACCATGCCACCGATAAGCTGCACATCAAAATGACGCATGTTTAAGGTACGTTTACTGGCTTCACGAACCAGTGCAAATGCCTCTGGTAGCAAATCTGCCAGTGTCTCACCCTTTTGGAAACGGGCTTTGAAGTCTGCTGTTTTTTGCAGAATATCTTCATCAGAGAGCTTCTCGAAGCTTGGCTCTAAAGCATTTATTTGCTCTACATTTTTTCCATAACGCTTTATTAAGCGCTGATTACGGCTACCAAAAATGGCTTTTAAGAATCCACTGAACATATCGTTTCCATCATTTACTGTGAGACGTGAATAACCAGAGCAGCCCAATTTGCACTGGTTGGCATCTTGCAAATATATCATATCTAAGGACATTTTATCCCAGCTAATAAAATTTATTAAGTTGACTTATTTCTTTTAAAGTCCGGGAAAAATTCACCCGGATCAACAGCTTGGCCATTTTTATGTACTTCTAAGTGTAGGTGCGCTCCTGTTGAGCGGCCACTTGAACCTAATAGCGAAATGGTTTGCCCTTTACGAACCACTTGGCCCTGCCTGACGAGAAGTTCCTTGTTATGGCCGTAACGTGTGGTTAAACCATTACTGTGTTTGATTTCAATGAAGTGTCCGTATCCCCCTTTGGTGTCGGCAAAAGTCACGACACCTGCTGCAAGGGCTTTGATTTCTGCGCCTTCTTTGCCAGCAATGTCGACCCCACCGTGCCAGGCTTTGCGGCCCGTAAAAGGATCGTAACGAGGCCCATAAAAAGAGGAAATCCAACCATGGGTAACGGCTTTGCCCACGCCGGTAAAAGATAATTCCAGCTGTCCCCAATGCATTTGCAAGGTTTGGTGCAAAGTAATTAATTGCGCGTAACGCTTGTCCAACATGGCACTCAATTGATGGACGCTCGCTAGCAACTCCTCATGGGTATTCTCTCGCATAAAGGTGCCACCGACCGGTACGTCATGGCTAAAATCAAATTCTTGGGGATCAAGATGTGCCGACAATACCAGCCGTTCACCTAGGGCATTGATGCGCATTAAATTCGCCTCAATGCGGCCAATATGCTGCGTTAGCACCCGCAAATGTTCCTCTGTTAACTCATCCATGGGTTGTACAGAGGCTGCAATGGGCTCAAAAAGGGTTTGTGTAGCCATTTTCAAGCTAGCGATGTGATAGCCGCCCCATAGGGCACTAAAAAAAACTAGGATCATTCCCAAAAAAATAAGGAGCCCTGTTTGAAAGCTGATTTGGAAACTACCCTTTAAACGCTTAGAATGGAGATTAGTTGTTTCAACATGATGCTTCATCCATGACCTCATCGAGTTATCTTGTTAGCAATCTTCTAACTGGCGAAGGTTCTATGCTCGCCAAATTAATCGAGCAAGCAGAAGCGATTTCGGCCCTAAACAACACCTTAACGCAAGTACTCGACTCCGAACTAATATCACATTGCCGGGTCGGATACTACGATAAAGGCGTTTTAACCTTACTGGCACAAAGTGCCGCGTATGCGACTCGTCTGCGTTATTTTACCCCGACTTTATTAAGCAAGCTACGTACCTATAAAGATTGGGTAGCCTTATGCTCTATTCAAATTAAAGTCGAAACCTTTGTGGTCCCTACCATTGAACAACTGAAGCCTGTGCCAGAAATCAAAATCCCAAAAAAATTATCAGCGGAAAATGCAGAGCGTATTCAAGCCTTAGCCGATTCACTTAGAACAGATGATCCGTTAGATAAGTTGGTGGCGAGTTTGGAGAGATTGGCGAAGCATAAGTGACGAAATCCCCCACTTAAAAATCCCTCTTGCCGTCGGAACGGCCTCTCCCTTTTACAAAGGGAGATATTGGTTCGCTACGCTCACACTCAGAAAGAACGCGCGCGAAGCGCATTAGCCCACTTTTTAAAAGGGGTCCGCTCGCTGTTTACAGCAAGCGGGGAATTTTGGGAGATTTAAGCGTATTTAGGCGGGAATTGGATCACCGAGTGACTCTGGCGCCGCATACGTAATTGGAGCTGTTTTGTTGTCTTCAAAGCTCACAATTTCGTAGGCATTTTCTTCAGCCAGTAATGCACGGATGAGTTTATTATTCAGCGTATGGCCTGATTTGATACCATGAAATGCCCCGATTAACCCATGACCGAGTAAATACAAGTCACCGATAGCATCGAGTACTTTATGACGAACAAACTCATCTTCATAACGTAAACCATCTTCGTTCAAAACTTTGTATTCATCTAAAACGATAGCGTTATCCAAGCTAGCACCCGATGCTAAGTTTTTAGCTCTTAACCATTCGAAATCGGATAAGAAACCAAAGGTTCTCGCACGACTAACTTGTTTGATATAAGCCATTGAAGTGAAATCTAAAGTGGATTTCTGACCACCGTTACGAAAAACGGGGTGATCAAAATCAATAGTGAAGGAAACTTTAAAGCCCTCGAAAGGTTCGATACGAGCGATCTTGTCGCCATCACGAACTTCAACTGCCTTTTTAATTTTGATAAAACGCTTGGGAGCAGACTGTTCTTTTATGCCTGCTGACTGAATTAAAAAGACGAATGGTCCTGAACTACCATCCATAATTGGCACTTCTGGTGCGCTTAATTCAATAATCGCGTTGTCGATACCCAGACCTGCCATTGCTGACAAGAGATGTTCCACGGTTCCGACCCGCACGCCATCTTTAACAAGCGTCGTGCAAAATGAGGTATCCCCCACATATTCAGGTCTTGCAGGGATCTCAACGGGTGGGACACAATCTGTCCGCACAAACACAATCCCGCTGTTAGCAGGTGCCGGACGCAGGGTTAGGAATACCTTTTGACCAGTATGCACCCCAACCCCAGTTGCCCGAATTACATTCTTTAATGTTCGTTGCTTAAACATGCCACCCGCTTTCCTCTAAGTAACCTATACAATGATTTGATGGGCATCATTATACATCTAATCTACGTCTAGTCTTCTTGGCGACGTAAAAAAGCTGGAATATCAAGATAATCCAGCTCTTCAGCTGCCGTTTCTTTGGTTCTGCTCGACGTCGTGGTTGTCGTATGAGTCTTTTTCAAGGCTCCCTGACGCATTTGGCGGAAGCTTTCACGTGATTCTTTCTCTTCTGCCCAAGGTGAGCCAGCTTTTTGACTTCCAAGGCCGGTAGCGACTAAAGTTACACGCAATTCATCGGTCATTTGCGGATCAATCACGGTACCCACAATTACGGTTGCGTTATCGGAGGTGAAATTCTTGATCGCATCGCCCACTTCTTCAAATTCAGAAATAGACAGATCCATACCGGCAGTCACATTCACTAATACGCCTTTGGCACCCGCTAAATCGATATCATCTAGTAAGGGGCTAGAAATGGCAGCATCAGCAGCAACGCGAGCACGATTTTCACCGCGTGCGGTACCCGTACCCATCATCGCAATACCCATTTCTGACATCACGGTACGCACGTCAGCAAAGTCGACGTTGATCAAACCGGGACGAGTAATTAACTCAGCGATGCCTTGAACGGCACCGAGTAACACATTGTTTGCTGCACGAAATGCATCAAGTAATGTGACACCTTTACCTAATACGGTTAGTAATTTTTCGTTAGGTATCGTAATCAACGAATCTACGTGCTGGCTTAAATTACGAATACCTTCTTCAGCAATTAACATCCGTTTGCGACCTTCGAATGGGAAGGGTCGTGTCACGACAGCAACGGTTAATGCGCCCAATTCTCTGGCAATTTCTGCCACAACCGGTGCGCCACCGGTACCCGTACCACCGCCCATACCGGCAGTGATAAACACCATATCGGCGCCTTGTAATACTTCTCGAATACGATCGATATCTTCTAAAGCAGCTTGACGACCAATTTCTGGATTCGCCCCAGCGCCTAGGCCTTTGGTAACATCGCCACCTAATTGCAATACGGTGCGTGCTGCTGAGTTACGCAAAGCTTGCGCATCGGTGTTAGCACAAATAAATTCAACGCCTTCAATATCAGCGCTAACCATATGTTCAATGGCATTACCACCGCCACCGCCCACACCGATAACTTTGATAACGGCGGTTTGAGGATAACTATCCAGCAGTTCAAACATTTGACTCATCTTCGCTCCTTTGGCATTGTCTTTTGCTTAACGGTCTGCGCCATTAAACCCGTATTCTGAACTAAAAATTCCCCTGAAACCAACGTTTTACCTTACCCCACACACCAGACAAGCGCTGCCCAGTTGAAACATCTATATGACGTTCCAATTGTTGCTGTCTTCCGTAAAGGAGCAAGCCAATTCCTGTAGAGTAAATCGGGTTGCGTTGAACATCAACCAAGCCAGTTACATAGCGTGGCAAACCAAGCCGGACGGGCATACGAAAAATGTCTTCAGCCAATTCGATCACGCCAGGCATTTGTGCACTGCCGCCGGTGACTACAATACCAGAGCCTATCACTTCTTCTAAGCCTTGGCGCTGTAACTCTGCCTGAACCAAGCTGAACAACTCTTCATAGCGGGGTTCTACGACTTCCGCTAACGTGGTGCGCGAAAGTTGGCGAGCAGGCCTATCTGTGCCACCCGGAATATCAATCATTTCTTCATTGTCAGCTAGATTTCTTAGTGCGCAAGCATATTTTAACTTAATGACTTCTGCATTTTGCGTGGGGATGCGTAAAGCAACCGCAATATCATTAGTTACCTGATCGCCCGCAATCGGAATTACTGCCGTATGACGAATCGAACCATGGGTGAAAACCGCGATGTCGGTCGTACCGCCACCGATATCTACCAAACAAACACCTAACTCTTTTTCGTCATCAGTCAACACTGCATAACTCGAAGCGAGTTGTTCAAGGATAATATCGTCAACTTCCAAGCCACAACGACGAATACATTTAATAATATTTTGCGCCGCACTAACGCTGCCGGTAACCATATGTACCTTTGACTCAAGTCTTACACCTGACATTCCAATAGGTTCTTTGATACCATCTTGGGCATCAATAATAAATTGCTGCGGCAGAATATGGAGAATTTTTTGATCGGCTGGGATAGCCACGGCCTTAGCAGCATCAATCACGCGATCAACATCGGCCTGAGTGACTTCATGTTCACGAATAGCCACAATTCCATGGGAATTCAGGCTGCGAATATGGCTGCCTGCAATCCCAGTAAAGACGGAATGGATTTGGCACCCTGCCATTAATTCAGCTTCCTCGATAGCGCGTTGTATCGATTGAACCGTTGATTCAATATTGACAACCACCCCTCTCTTTAAACCCAAAGAAGGATATGAACCAATTCCAATTACTTCAATATTACCTTCAGCGGAAATGTCACCAACAATAGCGACCACTTTGGAAGTACCAATATCGAGTCCAACAATTAAATTCTTGTCCGGTCTTTTAGACATTTAACTCATGTCTCCCTATTATCAATAATCCATTATCCCGGCGAGTTCTAAAACTATTGTCATTAGCATAAACCAAATTATGAACAAACCCCATGTTTATTCAGCAAGAAGTTTGAAATAATCACAAAATTTATCCATTTGGCTCCTCTTGGATGCCATTTTGGTTAAGCGTCCTTATTTCCAACCGACGGCCATGCCACTCGTATAACGCAAATCGACATAGGCCATCTGGCTTTGCTTAAGCGCAAAATGCTTATCATAGACACGAATAAATCGATTTAAGCGCGTCAAAACATCATGCGTTCCTAGAACGATCGTCGTTCCATTGGATAAATGCAGTTGCCACGCGCCACGAGGCGCCAGAACCAAATGGGTAATATGAAGCTGCAAGGGGGCCAACATCTTTTCCATTTCCAGATATTGCTGCCAAACCGTACTAAAACGACCATCAGGCCCTTTCAACACCGGTAAATCGGGTAAAATGAGCTTAGCCATGTCAGGGATAAACAGAGCGCCTTCCTTGCTTAGCAGACCCGTATCGCCCCAAAAGGCAGCTGGCATATGCTCTTCAAAGCGAATAACTAACTGATTTGGCCAGACCTTACGAACATCGACCTGTTTTACCCAGGGCAACCCCAATAATTTGCTGCGAATTCTGGATACTTTCAGTTGGAAAAAACCGCGCTTCATTTCAGGAATGATAATTTGATAAAGCTCTGGCTGTGTGAGGTGCTTTTTATCGCCAATGAGCTTAACAGAGGTCAGTGGAAAATTGACCGGATCTAAAAACCAACAAGAGGCATACCCGATTACAAAAAAAAGACATAGGGAACTTAACCCCATCCCTAATTGTTTCCAAATCTGAATGGGTGGCTTGTGCCGTTTTTCAATAGCATGACGAATTTTTTGCCGAGGCGTTTTCACCATAAATCATCAATACCAATTAAGCTGTTATACCAACTAATTTTTCCGGCTGCGTTTCAACCAGCGTTGTTTCTAAAATCTGTAGCACCAGCTGGTCAAAGTCTATCCCTGCGACCGACGCTGCCATGGGGACAAGACTATGTGAGGTCATGCCGGGTATAGTATTCACTTCCAATACCCAACATTTGCCATCTGTATCTTGCATAAAATCGACACGCCCCCATCCTTCACACCCTAACGCACAAAAGGCTCTATAGCTAAGCGCACGAAGCGTGCGCTCGATCGCCATGGATAAAGGAGCAGGACAAATATACTGTGTTTCTTCCGATTCATATTTAGCATTAAAGTCATAAAATTCACTGGAGGTGCGAATTTCAATGGAAGGCAAAACCTGATCACCTACAATAGCAACCGTAAGATTTTTTCCTTCGATCCATTTTTCAACTATCACATCACCATAACGAGCTGCTTTTTCAAAAGCATTGTTCAAATCAGCAACTTCATTAGCACGAGTCACACCGATGCTCGATCCTTCTGAGACTGGCTTAACGCAAACCGGGAAGCCCATTTTTTCTGAAATAATCCGCGCTTGATCGATTGTCTTCGCCACGCCAAACGCAGGCGTTGGAATTCGTAAACCATGCATGACTAATTTTGCTCGCGCTTTATCCATCGCTAAAGCAGACGCTGCCACACCACTACCCGTAAAAGGAATACCCAGCATTTGCAGCAAACCTTGGATAACGCCGTCTTCACCGAGGCTACCATGCAGAGCAACAAAAACGCGATCAAATTTTCCTTCGATGAGCTTTTGTGCCACATTTTCGCTTGGATCCACTCCATAGGCATTCACGCCTTGGCGGATAAGTGAAGCCAATATATTTTGGCCACTTTGCAAAGAGATCTCTCTTTCAGAAGAACGACCACCAAAAAGCACTGCGACTTTGCCAAAATCACTCATTTGAGTCGCGCGTATAGCGGGTTTGACTAAGGTTTTTTCAGTGAAGCTTTCATAATGATGAACGAGATCAGCCATTTGCATCCCCTGTTTGTCCCAGAATTTTCACTTCTGATTGTAAACGAATACCAAACTTATCTTGAACAGTTGACTCGATAGTGTTCATGAGTACTTCCACATCATGGGCACTGGCTTTGTGACAGTTAATAATAAAATTCGCATGCTTGGGCGAGACCATGGCATCCCCCACGCGGTATCCTTTAAATTGGCATTCTTCTATTAGTCTAGCCGCAAAATCACCGGGTGGGTTACGATAAACTGAGCCGCAGTTCCAAGTGCCAATGGGTTGCGTTGCGCCACGCTTGCGCAGCAATTCTTTAATGTTGTTGAGTCCATCGACATTTTCTTGTCTTTTGAAACGAAAAATGCCTTCTACAAAAACGCTCCCCATCCTTAAAGGATCGGTAGGTTTAACGCTCCGATAGCCGATATCATAATCCTTGGGCGACAAAGGCTGGATTGCGCCTTGTCGATTCATTACTGTCACCGACTCAACCCATTCCCAGGTCTCTCCACCAAAGGCGCCGGCATTCATCGCAAGTGCACCACCAATCGTTCCTGGGATCCCTGCAAAAAATACGGCGTCCGCTAAGCCTGATCGACAACAAAAGCGCGCAAATTTCGCACAAGTCACACCCGCCTCGGCAACCACCGCTCCATCTTCACGTTGATAGAGCTGTTGGAGCTGGCGCATGCCAATCACCGCGCCTTTAATGCCGGCATCGCGAATGAGCACATTACTGCCAAGTCCTAACCAGGTCACCGGAAGTTCGCAACTTAACAGACTTAGGTAATCAGCTAATAATGTGGCGTTTGTAGGGCTATAAAAGCGCTCTGCAACCCCACCAATACGCCAACTGGTCCAAGGTGCTAAATTTTCATTAAACACTTCACCCGGTAGTAAGGGGATCGCGCTCACGTTTACCTCGTTCCACTCTTCGCAGCGGGCAGCTGCTGTCCGACCAGCTCTACCGCAGCCGCACCAATATTACCCGCGCCTTGTAAAAATAAGACATCATCTGCCATTAAGACATTATCGAGCACTTCTTTCAATTGTTGCACTGATTGTACGAAAATGGGATCGACACTCCCGCGCTGACGAATTGAGCGACATAACGTGCGACTATCGGCTCCGGCAATAGGTTCTTCACCCGCCGCATAGACCTCTAACAAGATCAACACGTCAACATTTGATAACACTTCGGTAAAATCTTCAAACAACATACTGGTACGCGTATAACGGTGTGGCTGGAAAGCCATCACTAAGCGCTTGTCCGGCCATGCGCCACGTGCTGCTTCAATGGTGACGCGCACTTCTTGCGGATGGTGACCATAATCCTCTATCACCAAGGCAGAACCTTTCGGTGATGCATATTCTCCATGGATATGGAAACGTCGACCAATACCCGCAAACTCTGCCAATGATTGACAAATCGCGCTGTCGTTGACACCTTCTTCTGAGGCAACTGCAATGGCCGCCAAGGCATTCAGCACGTTGTGCTTGCCTGGTAGGTTCAAATGAATTTGTAACGTGGAACGATTAGGACGATGAACCTCAAAGTGGCACTGGGTGCCTTGCTGTTGATAATTCGTCGCACGATAATCTGCTTTATCATGAAAGCCATAGGTCAGTAAGGGTCTGGCCACTTGCGACAAAATTGATTCTGTCACGGGACAATCAATGCAGACGACGCCATAACCATAAAAGGGTAAGTTATGCAAAAATTGGACAAAGGTTTCCTTGAGTTTGGAAAAATCATTGTCATACGTACCTAGGTGATCGGTATCAATGTTGGTGACAATGGCCACCATCGGGTGCAGATGTAAAAACGACGCATCGCTTTCATCGGCTTCGGCCACTAAGAAACGGCTAGCGCCTAACCGCGCGTTAGTATCCGCACTATTTAATTTGCCGCCAATCACGAAAGTGGGATCTAATCCCCCTTGGGCTAAGATGCTTGAAATTAAACTGGTAGTCGTGGTTTTGCCATGCGTTCCGGCAACGGCAATCCCATAACGAAAACGCATCAGCTCTGCCAACATCGCAGCACGCGCCACAATAGGGATCCGCAACTGTCTGGCTTTGATAATTTCCGAGTTGTCTTCTTGAATGGCACTGGATACCACCACAACATCCGCGCCGACCACATTATCAGCGGTGTGGGTGTGATAAATATGGGCACCGAGTTTCTCTAAGCGTGCGGTCACTTGGTTACGTACAGGATCGGAACCGGTGACACGATAACCTTGTGTTAATAGGACTTCGGCAATACCGCTCATGCCAACGCCACCAATCCCCACAAAGTGGATGGTTTTAATACGCCGCATTTCCGGCACGCTAAAATTATTCTTATGATTCACAACTAACCTCTAAACACTGTTCTGCTACGATTGTCGTTGCCAAGGGTTTAGCTAATGCATGGCTAGCAATCGCCATGGCAAGACGCTTTTCGGGATGTTTAATTAAATCTAATAACAATTCACTTAAATCTTGTGGGGTCAAAGCAGATTGCTTGATTAGCAAGGCCGCACCCCGCTCACTCAAATGTTGGGCATTAAATGTCTGGTGATCATCAACCGCAAAGGGAAAGGGAATTAAAATACTGGGGAGCCCCACGGCACAGATCTCTGCAGTCGTGAGTGCACCTGATCGGCAAATCACCATATCCGCCCATGAGTAGGCTTCTTTCATATCTTGAATAAAATCGGATACCTGCGCTTTGACTTCACAATCTTCATACGCTCGTTTAGTGATCTCAAGATTATTTTTACCTGTCTGATGCCAAACTAAAGGACGTTGTTCAACCGGTAATAAAGCAAACGCTTTTGGGATCACTTCATTTAATTTGGTCGCCCCTTGGGAGCCACCTAATATCAACACGCGCACTTGTGATTGACGAGAACCCAAGCGTTCTACGGGTGGCAATACATTTAAAATATCTTGACGGACCGGATTGCCGGTTTCGACAATATTGGTGGTTTTGCGTCCTCTAAAGGCATTGGGAAATGCCACCATAATACTTGATGCAAAATTGGCTAATACGCGATTAGTCCAACCAGCAACGGCATTTTGTTCGTGCAGCACAATCGGACAACGCAACACCCAAGCGGCTATTGCTCCCGGCCCTGACACATAACCGCCCATGCACAAAACCGCATTAGGGCGTTCTTTCGCTAATACGCGATAAGATTGCACAATGGCTTTCAGAATTTTAAAAGGGGCAAACAATAAGATGTAGGCTTTTTTACCGCGCAAACCTTGAATATCGATGAAAGAGAGTGGAATATTTTCTTGCGGGACTAATCTTGCTTCAATGCCAGCACGCGTTCCCAGCCAATGCACTTGGTGACCCAGTTGCTTAAGATGGCGCGCAACAGCTAACGCGGGCATCACATGTCCCCCGGTACCGCCGGCAATGATCGTCACTTTTATTTTATTTTCTGTAGCGCCCAATGGTAGTCTCCCGGCTGGCGGCTAAACGATTTTCATAATCAACCCGCACGACTAAGCCGACCGCAATGCAAATAATGAGCACGCTTGAGCCACCATAACTTAAGAAGGGAAGCGTTAAACCTTTAGTGGGCAATACACCCGTATTGACACCAATGTTTATCAAAGTTTGCAAACCAACCCAGAGGCTGATGCCGTAGCTCACAAATGCAGCAAAACGATCGCCGCGCTTCTCAGCATTCAAACCGATTATCATACCACGCCAAACAAAGAGGATATACAAACCGATAGTGGCAAGCGCGCCGACTAAACCCAATTCTTCGGAAAGAACCGCAAAAATAAAGTCAGTGTGTGATTCAGGTAGATAAAATAGCTTCTGGATACTGCTACCAAGCCCAACCCCAAACCATTCTCCCCGACCAAAAGCAATCAAGGCTTGAGTCAGCTGATAACCACTATCAAACTGCACTGCCCAGGGATCTAAAAAGGACGTTAAGCGCTGTAATCGATAAGGCGCCGACACCGCCACCAACCCTAACGTCAGAGCGACCATGACCAATAACACCATGAACTGCCATAACGGTACACCTGCTAAAAAAAGCATGGCTAACGCGGTGGATAAAATCACCACGGTCGCCCCAAAGTCCGGCTCAAGTACCAGTAAGGCACCGACTAACGAAAGCAACAACATCGGACGAATAAATCCGGAAACACGGCTTTTAAGATCCTGGTTATGTCGCACCACATAACTGGCCAAATAAAGAACCACCGCTAATTTAGCAAATTCAGAAACTTGAATGGCGGTAAATCCTAAATTTATCCAACGCGCACTACCATTCACCACACGGCCAATACCTGGGATCAACACCAATACTAAGGATCCTAACGCAGCGACCATTAATAAACCGGATAATCGAAACCAAATTTTGGTGGGCACTGCGGCAACAACTATTGCGCAAGCAATCCCCAGCACCATGCAAAAACCTTGATGGAAAGTATAATAAAAGGGATGCCCCAAACGGCGTTCAGCAACCACAATAGAGGCTGAGGTCACCATAATAATGCCAAGGGCAAGCAGCGTTAAGACCGAGCCAATAAATAAGGGATCGTGCCTGCTGATATAAGGGTTAGCTGACGTTCGCATCGCTATGTAAAATCCTTTTTACGGCCTCCACAAAAGTATCACCCCGATGCATAAAATCACGATACTGATCTAAGCTAGAACAAGCGGGTGATAAAAGCACAACATCCCCTGCTTTAGCTGTTTGGTAAGCGATCTGTACCGCATTGAACATATTACTCGCAAGGCTGGTGTCTACTTTGTGTGCTAAGGCTTGTTTGATAAGAGGCGTATCTTTGCCCATCACAATAATTCTTCGACAAAATTGTTTCACCATCGGCGCCAGGTCGTTAAAATCGGCCCCTTTGCCATCACCCCCCATTAATAACACAATTTTACCATTCAGTTGTTTGCCGATCCCTTCCAAGGCGGCTTGGCAAGCACCAATATTAGTGCCTTTGGAATCATTAATCCACTTAACTTGATTGAGTTCTGCCACCAATTCACAACGGTGCGCTAACCCTGAGAATGTTCGCAAGGTTTGCAACATCTTATCCATGGGCAAGCCCGCTTGTTGGCCAAGCGCTAAAGCACTCAAGGCATTGGCGTAATTATGCTGACCAAACATTTTCATGTCCGAGGTTGCCATTAACAACGTCTCGCCATGGGCTAACCAGCATTCGTTGTCTCGCCAGAGTAATCCCCATTCACCTATTTTAGGCTCGTCTAAGGTAAAATAATGACGCAGGGTTTGTCCGGTGATAGTTTCGCTGTCTGACAGCGGGTCTTGCAAATTAATAATGGCATGTTGAGCGCCCGAATAAATGCGGTGCTTAGCAGCAGCATAATCGGCAAAGCTGTCATAGCGATCAAGATGGTCAGGCGTAATATTTAAAACCGTTGCGGCAATCGGTTGCAAGCTATAGGTGGTTTCCAATTGAAAACTGGAAAGCTCCATTACAATAAGATCCTCATCTTGTTGCTCATTGAAGGCATCTAATACCGGCGTTCCAATGTTACCAATGACAGCGACTTTTTTGCCCGAAGCTTTGGCCATTTCTCCCACCAAAGTGGTCACGGTACTTTTACCGTTGGCACCCGTGATAGCAATGACGGGTGTGCGATTGAAACGCGCAAACAATTCAATATCACCAAAAATGTCAACACCACGCTTTTTTGCTTCTTGAATACAAGGCGTCGCAATCGCAACCCCAGGGCTGACGATTAAACATTTTGCGTCATTTAAAACTGACTGCGGCCAGTGCTTACCCGTGTAAACCAGCACATCAGGATATTGGGCGCGAAAGCTGTCTAGGTTAGGTGGGTTGTCTCGGGTATCCATCACTGCAAACGGCAGGTTCTGACGACTTAAAAAACGGGCGCAAGAGAGTCCTGTTGCTCCTAATCCAATAACAATATGTAAATCTTTGTTTTTCATTAGCGTAATTTTAAGGTTGATAAGCCAATTAATACTAAGACGACGGTCATGATCCAAAAGCGCACAATGACTTTTGGTTCAGGCCAACCCTTCAACTCAAAATGGTGGTGAATAGGCGCCATCCGGAAAATACGCTGTCCGGTTAATTTAAAGGAAGCCACTTGTAGAATCACTGACACGGTTTCCATGACAAAAACACCACCCATGATAAACAACACCACTTCTTGGCGTACCACAACTGCAATCATGCCTAATGCGGCACCCAACGCCAATGAACCGACATCGCCCATAAACACTTGAGCCGGATAAGCGTTAAACCATAAAAAGCCAAGACCTGCACCCATTAACGCCGCACAAAAAACACTCAGCTCGCCAACCCCTTGCACATATGGAATGGCAAGGTAGTGCGCAAAATCAGCATGCCCCGCAAGATAAGCAAATATGCCCAGTGCACCACCGACTAATA
>Ga0105045_10002807_pt1 | contig 14781 bp, 13 predicted proteins | sample MAT02_FD_78089 | JGI IMG/M metagenome (GOLD analysis project Ga0105045, IMG submission 78089) | Freshwater microbial communities from Lake Fryxell liftoff mats and glacier meltwater in Antarctica - MAT-02 (megahit assembly) | ecosystem: Environmental > Aquatic > Freshwater > Ice > Liftoff...
CGCAATCGGAGGCGATTGTCGTCAATTCGATTCCAGAAAATCGTTGAAGAGGCAGTTTTCGGGTATCCCCGAGCACCTCCTCCCCGAGCACCTCCCCGGTTCGCAAAGCACGCAGGCTCCCGCCGCGTTGTCGAGTTCTTCATCCCAAGCCGGGAAGAAGGACAAGTGGAGTTGGCTTCGCAACGCTGGCGTTAATTTGGCAAGTGATTCTTTCCAATCCCCATTCGGATCGAGCTGAATTTCCTTCATCAGTTCCTGTCGCTTCCGGTTGAGTTGTCCGATGGCGTGCTTCGGCAGTGAATCGGTCATTCGCCAAGTGATGAAGCAGACCGTTCCTGCCTGAGCCCAATGCGGCAACCGCTTCCAGCCGATGGTATGGTCTTGTTTTGGATCGAAGTATTGCAGGCCCGGAAGAGAGGTTGTGCGTCGGTCATGATCGGATACTATAGTCGGGGGATTGTTCGTCGATTGAAATGCGAGTCACTGGAATGACTAGCCTACGTAGCTCAGTCATTCCATGACTGAGATTTACTTTGCAGTCAGTTGCTGACTTTCGAATTCCGTCTCACTGTCACGAGATACGTGTTGCATAATCAGGGCCTAGTTGTAGGAAGCCATATGTCGAGACGCGACAAAAGCTGATGGATAAGTTTCAGGTCGGAGACGAAACGGGCAGCTTGCGTTCACCTAGCGGGTGGCTTAGGATACGATGGACTTGTAAGCTCTCCGGTGTGCTTTCTGTCACTTGAAGTGCCTCCATTGTCATTATAAGAGGAGGCCACCCGCCACTCCACGTCGCAACTTGCCGCGAATTCCATGCCGCTTGATCCGTCAAAGACCTTCTATTACAAGAGAGCTCGGTTTACAACCCGACTTCCGACGGATCGTTTGTATGATCGAGCTCACTTTTGGATGCTGGAGATTGACCAGGGGATTTATCGGGTTGGATTCACTAAATTCGCAACGCGTATGTTGGGTGACTTGGTTGAGTTGAACTACGATGTTTCCGTTGGTGAAAGTGTATCACTCGGGCAGGTTATTGGTTCTGTAGAAGGCTTCAAGGCGATCTCAGATGTGTATTGTATTTTTGATGGGATTATCGAGGCCCGCAATGGGAACCTAGAAACGGATTCGACACGGTTGGACCGTGATACTTATGACGAAGGGTGGCTGTATACAATTCGTGGCGTTCCGACAGAGGCTGCCATGGATGTCAATGGCTATGCCTTGCTTTTGGATTCGACAGTCGATCGCATGTTAGACATTCCTACGGAAAGCAGCGAAAAACAATGCTAAGGTCACGATACATGATGGTCGGCGGTTTTCTCGGCGCTGGGAAAACGACAGCCGTATTAGTGATCGGAAAACTTCTCAAGGAAAAAGGCTTGAGTGTTGGTTTGATTACGAATGATCAGAGTATTGGTCTTGTGGATACGGCGTTGCTTCGATCACAGGGCTTTGCGACTGAGGAAATATCCGGCGGATGTTTTTGCTGCCGATTTAATTCGCTCGTGCAAGCTTCCGAGAACCTTTCCACTGAGGATAGACCATTAATCTTTATCGCCGAACCTGTTGGTAGTTGCACAGACCTTCGTGCAACCGTGAGCTACCCGCTGCAGCGCATCTACGGAGATCAGTTCTTAGTGGCCCCTCTGAGCGTCGTCATCGATCCGATTCGATTGAGACGCATCCTAGGACTAGAATCTGGGAAGACCTTTTCACCCAAGGTACTTTATATTTACAGTAAACAGCTAGAAGAAGCGGATATCTTAGTCATCAATAAGTGCGACCTTTTAAGCGGCGAAGAACTTGCCCAACTAGAGGCCGTTTTGAAAGAGCGTTATCCAGAAAAATCGATCATGCGAATCACTGCGAGAACAGGTGAAGGAGTAGAGGCTTGGCTGGATGTACTTTTGGAAAATGAAGCAGGCCAACATGACGCAATGCTCGTTGACTATGACGAGTACGCGGATGGCGAAGCAAAACTTGGGTGGATGAACTGGTCGGGCCTTGTTGCAGGTGACGAGTTCGACGGAAACGCGTTGTTGACAAGTCTTGCTGGTCGGATTCGAGAGAGTCTTAAAACGCAAAGTATCGAGATTGCGCATCTGAAGATGACGATGATGCCCGATAGTGGGCCTGATCTTGCGGCAGGAAACTTGGTTCAAACAGAAGCCAAGTTCGAGTTGACCTACGAGCTAGCTGAACCGCTCGACGAGGGAACTTTGATCATCAATTTGAGAGCTGAAGGAGCTCCAGATGTTCTGCAGGATGTGATCACAGCGGTTATTCAAGATCAAATGGCCGCTTCGAATCTTGAGTGTACAGTCCATCACTTAGAAGCTTTTCGGCCAGGACGTCCCGTGCCGACTCATCGATATACGGATACGACTTTATAAACAAGTTTTTTACGCCAGTCCTACCCGAGAAATCTAGATGTCTGCAGCTCCTAACAATATTCTCTACTGCCACTGTGCTTACGCTCAAGTCATCCCTGACGAGGTGAAGCGAGCGGTATTGCTCGGGCTGGTGGAATCGAAGGTCGAGTTCGAATCGGTACCCGATCTTTGCGAAATGTCGGCCCGCCGAGACCCACTCATGAAAATACTCGCCGAGCGTCCCAACCTCCGTATTGCTGCCTGCTACGCCCGAGCCGTCAAAGGATTGTTTCATTCGGCGGGATGCTCGCTTCCAGAAACCGGTCCACTCGTAGTGAATCTTCGCGTAAAATCTGCCGAACAGGCTTTGTCGGAGCTATTAGACACTGCCTGTCCAACGAGTTCGATTGTAACGCCGCCTGTTGATGCCCCGCGTGATGAAACGGTCGAAGACACCTTATTGGTAGGGAAAGACGAATGATTACTTCTGTAGTTGCGAAGCCTTGGGTTGCAATTGAGTCCAATATCGATGTGCATGGTGGGGAACCTTCATCAGCCGCAAAGGACCAGGCTGACCTTCTCAAGCAGTTACTGGAACGTGGATTTCCCGTGACCAGTTTTCGTCGTGATGGAAAAGGTATCCCCGCCGAATCGAATCAGCGTCGATTCGTTCTCGCCCGAAAGAAAACAGAAATGGGCGAAGAGTCTCTTGCGCCCGAGTCTGCTGATCCGTCGGTAACCACCATCGATATCTCTTCACTTGGGCTCCCTGAGATTGTTGCTCGAGTCGAAGACCAGCACGCATCGATATCCGAGGGCGTCAAATCTAAGAAGTGGAAGCCTTGGTTTCCAGTCATCGACTACGATCGCTGTACTAACTGCATGCAATGCTTGAGTTTCTGTCTGTTCGATGTTTATGGAGTAACGACGGACAAAAAGATTACGGTCCAGAATGAAGATAACTGCAAAACAGATTGCCCTGCCTGTTCAAGAGTATGTCCAGAGGTGGCAATCATGTTTCCCAAATACAAGGCGGGTCCGATCAACGGCGACGTGGTCAGTTCTGACGACGTACGAAGAGAAGGAATGAAGGTGGATATCTCTTCGCTTTTGGGAGGCGATATCTACGCAATGCTCAAGGACCGAAGCGCCAAGGCGAAGTCGCGTTTCTCAGCCGAGCGCGATGAAGATCGGGCACTGAAAGAGAGAAAACGCTGCTTGGATAAACTGAAATCGCTGATGGGAGATTTGGAAATCCCGGCGGATCTACTGGCGTCTCTTCCGAGCAGCGATCAGATTCAATCGCGAGCTGAATCGGCAAAGAAAAAAGCGCTCGACGCCCTTTCCGATACGGTAGAATCGGGTAATTAGTACATCCTGTATTGGTTCAACACCGCATTTGTTTGATTTGTAGACTGACCTTAACAAGACGAAGCAAAAATTCATGTCTGTAACGCTAAAACTTGCAGGGCGAATGATCAAAGGCAGGGATGCACGATTATTGTGGAAGTTCGGTTGGAACTTTGGCTACAAAGGGATGCGGTCGGTCCAGAAATTCAAGAAGCGGCTTAAGCAAGGGATACACTTTCCTCCCTTCATCTTCATTTCGATCATTAACTCTTGCCAGCTTCGTTGCAAGGGTTGCTGGGTGGATGTTTCGTCGAAACGCCAAATGATTGAGCTGGATGATTTGAATCGCATTATCACGGATGCAAAAAAACACGGGAATAGCTTTTTCGGCCTGCTGGGCGGAGAGCCGTTTATGCACCCGAACATTTTAGATGTTTTGGCGGCACATCCTGATTGCTACTTTCAGATCTTTACCAATGGGCAATTGATTACGCCCAAGGTTGCCAAGGAACTTCGGCGACTCGGAAACGCCACGCCTTTAATCAGTATTGAAGGCACAGAGATTGCGAGCAACGAACGTCGCGGCGGTTTGAACGTTCTAAACAAGACGATGGAAGGCCTTCAAAATGCATTGAATGAGCGATTGATTGTTGGCGTTGCAACGAGTGTATGTCAAACGAATATCGACCTCGTCAATGAGCAATGGCTGCAGAAGTTGATTGACATGGGGGTCATGTACGCTTGGTTTCATACCTATCGAGTCGTCGGACCGGTTCCAGAACCTAAGCTGGCTTTGACGCCTGAGCAAGTGCTCCAAATTCGTCGCTTTGTAGTTACCATGAGAAAGACTTTACCGATCGGTCTTGTCGACGCTTATTGGGACGACAAAGGTCAAGCTCTTTGCCCCATGGCCACTGGGGTGAGTCATCATATCGGTCCATCGGGTGCCATTGAGCCGTGTCCGATTATTCAATTTGCGAAGGAGTCGATCCATGATTCTCCAAGTATCTACGACGCAATGACAAATTCTAAATTCCTGAACGATTTTAGAATCGAGGCTGCGAAGGCTACTCGTGGTTGTATTGTCTTGGAACGGCCCGATATCGTCAAAGAGTTGGTGCTTCGACACTCTGCTAGGGATACAACGCAACGTGGAACCGCCCTGGCGGAACTCGACGAGCTTTTGCCCCGAACGAGTCAGCATCTGCCGGGTGAAGAAATACCTGAGGAGCATTGGATGTATCGCTTTGCCAAGAAGCATTGGTTCTTTGGTTTCGGCGCTTACACTTGATTAGAAGGTTGTCATTGCCATTTTGGTTGCTATTTTAGATACTTCGTATCTTCGCTCAGAATAATTCATTTTAAACCTCAGATTAAAAAACCACGGTTTAAAAAACCGTTTAAAAAACCACCGTTTAAAAAACTGTTTAAAAACCACAGAGTCCGAACCAATAACGTATAGATCGCTGCGGAGCCCGACGAATGATTCAATTGAACGTAATACAACTGCCTCGATCGGTCGCTCTACAAAAGCAACGTCAGCCCAAAGAGAATGTTCCGCAAACGCTTCCTGAACGCGAGAGAATTCGGGTTCGGTTGGCTCCATTTGTTTTGGAGAAGAAACCGGTTCCGCCCTTGGGGACGTCGGAGCTTCGGACGCTTGCGGAGGAGTTTGTTGAGAGAGAAGGGCTCAAGCCAATCTATACCGATTACGTCGGGGTACTGCTTAACGGCGAAGTCTGGAAGGACACACTAGCCGCAGTTCCATTCGAACGAAGATTGTTATTGCTTCCGAAGTGTCTTCGGATCGAAGAAAAATGCCCGGCTCCTTTTGATGAGTTTGGCCTACTCTGCAAACAGTGTGGACTTTGTTCGATTCAGGATCTTCAAGAAGAAGCGGAGAGACTGGGCTACGCGGTACTTGTTGCCGAAGGTTCCGCTCTTGTGATGGCGATCATCGAGACTGGAAAAATCGAGGCAATCGTTGGGGTCAGTTGCTTGTCGGTGCTTGAGAAAGCCTTTCCGTTCATGGAAGCGGCCGCGATTCCCGGTATTGCGATTCCACTTCTGCAAGATGATTGCAAAGATGTCACCGTCGACTTGGAGTGGATCTGGGAAGTGATCCACTTGAGCTCTGGGGATCGAACCTACCGATTGAATCTCGATGAACTCCGTGCGGAAGTTCAAGAGTGGTTCGGCAGTGATTCTCTTGACCGCTTATTGGGGGAATCGATCTCCAATACGGACAAGATTGCGAAGGAGTGGCTTGGAAAAGATGGGAAACGATGGCGTCCATTCCTTGCGGCGTGTGCATGGAAAGCGTTCCAAGAAGATTCTGAAACACCAGTTCCGGTCGATCTGCAACGCTTGGCTTTGGCAGTTGAATGTTTCCACAAAGCTTCTCTGATTCATGATGACATCGAAGACGATGACGCGTTGCGGTATGGCGAGTCGACATTACATATCGAGCATGGAATGCCGATGGCTTTGAATATCGGCGACTTGTTGATTGGCGAAGGATATCGGCTGATTAGTGAATGCAGTATGCCTGGAGAGCAGCTTAGCCGCGTACTTCAATCAGCGTCCCAAGGACATCGAATGCTCAGCTTAGGGCAAGGCGAAGAGCTTTATTGGACTCGATCGCCCAAACCACTATCCCAGTCAGAAGTCTTGGATATCTTTCGAAGAAAAACCTCTCCTGCCTTCGAGGTTGCATTGCATTTGGGGGCAATCCTGGGCGGAGCAGATCGCAGTGTTTGTGAAATTCTTACACGCTACAGTGAGGCCCTCGGTATCGCTTATCAAATCCGAGACGATATCGAAGACTTGTCCGGCGGCGAGACTCTCAATGACTTGTTGATGATGCGTCCGACACTACCCCTGGCGATCTTGTACGAAAGGACAATTGCGAAACCCGAGCAACGGAAGTTGGTCGAGCGGGCATGGTATCGCAAGAGTACCGTGGAAGAGCTAAGCCTGATTCAGCAACTCATGGACGAGTACGAAATCCCGCATCGATGTAAAGTGCTTCAGGAATCGTTCAAAGAGCAAGCTCTTCGAGTCCTGGCTGAACTACAATCGCCAAGTCTAAAGGGATTACTCCGTCGAGTCGTTAGCAAAATTTTTAGCTTGGAAGTAAAAGGTTGGTGCAGTGAATCTGAGACTCGAAATGGTACAAGTGGCGAGGCTAGCACCCACGATTCTCGCGAGCTCAACGCCGTTAGTAGCTGAATTTATCGAAAGCCAGCGACATCCCCAGGGTGGCTTTCGGGATCGAGCTGGCAATAGCGACTTGTATTATTCGGTATTCGGGGTGGAAGCGGCTCAAGCGTTACAGTTGACGCTCGATGAGAATTGGCTGCTCCAGTACGTCCGGTCGTTCGGAAATGGTGAAACGCTCGATCTGGTTCATGTCTCTTGTCTGGCTCGTTGCTGGAGTGCCATACCCGTTCGCTTTCGAACGGATTGTCCTGTCGAGCAGTTTGTCGATCGTATTCTGCAGTTTCGGAAATCGGATGGCGGATATGACGTCTCTCTGGAGAGTTACCAGGGAACGCTTTACGGCAGCTTTATGGCAGTTGGGGCGTTCCAAGATTTAGGCTACCCGATTCCCCACCTGGAATCGCTTGGCGACTTTGCAGAAGGTCTGCGAGATCCTAACGGCGGCTTCTTCAATAGCCTCGACATTCCGATTTCCTTAGTTCCACAGACTGCTGGAGCGATTCGATTGATGCGATACTTAGGTCGCAGCGCCGATGAAGCAAAAGCTGGTGAATATCTGCTGTCTTGTTTTCATCCTCAAGGCGGATTTTGTGCTAGCTCGTTTATTCCGATTCCGGATCTTTTATCAACAGCCACATCTCTTCATGCGTTGGATACGCTCAAAATCGATTTAGGGCCAGCTTCGGAGCTATGTCTAGACTTTGTTGACAGTCTTTGGACCAACAAAGGTGGGTTCTATGGCCAGTGGGAAGACACGCATACGGATGTAGAGTACACGTACTACGCGTTGCTTGCTCTGGGACATTTATCACTCTTGTCATCTGGAACATCGGAATAGAGTTTCGCCATGCAAGACGCTCGATTCCAGAGGACACTCAAAAATACACGGTCCACGCTGCTTGACTATCGATTGCCACATGGCCATTGGGAAGGCGAGCTTTCCTCGAGCGCACTATCGACCGCGACCGCGATGATCGCGTTGAAATGCTACGCCAATCGAACGACACCCATCGGCGCTGGCTTGCCTGACAATCAAAAGGTGGCTCACCTCATCAAGAATGGTCTTCAATGGTTGCTGGACTCTCAAAACAAGGATGGCGGCTGGGGAGATACGATATGTAGCGAGAGTAATATAAGCACCACAGCGCTCGTCTGGGGTGCGATAGCGTCGGCAAAAGAGGAACGTGCGAAAAACGCCGAGCGGGGATGTGAAGCATGGCTACGGGAACGAGCTGGCTCATTGGGGCCTGATGACCTGTCGAAAGCGATCATCGCTCGCTATGGCCAAGACCGAACGTTTTCCGTTCCGATTTTAACAGCTCTCGCTATCACCGGCCGATTGGGGAGCGAATCATCTGCATGGGACACAGTTCCGCAATTGCCATTTGAGATTGCGGCCTGTCCGCACCAATGGTTTGCTGCGTTAAATCTGCCTGTCGTTAGCTACGCACTTCCGGCACTTATCGCAATGGGCAAAGTTCGCCACCGTCGTCGACCGACGCGAAATCCAGTCCTTCGAGCGATACGCAACCTCGCTTGGAGTCGCACCGGTAGAAAGCTTATCGATCTCCAGCCGACCAACGGTGGGTTCTTGGAAGCGACGCCGTTAACAAGTTTTGTACTCATGGCACTTCTCCACGCGGATGGGACTCCCCAGCCGGTCATCGAACGAGGGGTTCGTTTTCTAGACAGCTCTGTTCGACCCGATGGCAGTTGGCCTATCGATACAAACCTCGCGACATGGGTTACGACACTTGCGACCAATGCGTTGGCAATCCCCAAAGGCTCAGCAGGTTTTGTCGACGCCGAGTTCCAATCGGTTCGAGATTGGCTCTTGCGGCAACAGTATCGACTTGTTCATCCATTCACGCGGGCCAGGCCAGGCGGTTGGGGGTGGACTGACTTGGAAGGCTCTGTACCGGATGCCGATGATACGTCTGGCACATTATTAGCCCTGAAGAAATTTTCACGCAGCGAAGACTTGCTTGCTGCGGAGAATGGGTTGACGTGGCTCATAGAACTACAAAATCGCGATGGAGGTATTCCAACGTTTTGTTATGGGTGGGGCACGCTTCCTTTCGACCGAAGCAGTGCAGATATTACGGCACACGCAATTCGAGCCTGGATCGCCTGGTACGCCAGTGCCAATCATAATTTACAAAAGCGAATCGACATAGCGATCGATAAAGCCGTAGGTTTTCTGTGCAAACAACAGCGAGCTGATGGCGCTTGGGCACCGCTCTGGTTCGGAAATCAAGCGGCGGCTCCCGAAGAGAATCTTGTGTACGGAACATCGCGAGTTCTTCTCGCTTGTGCAGCAATGCATGAACATCGTCCGATGAATCAGTACGCAAATAAGCAGTACTCAAAACTCCGGATCGGCGAAGCGACGAGTTGGTTAGTGAAAATTCAAAACTCGGATGGGGGCTGGGGATCTGAGCAGAAGATCGATTCGTCGATCGAAGAAACAGGGCTCGCTGTCGAGGCTCTTTGCGGTGTTTATGAAGCTTATCGCGAACATGGATTTGCCAAAGCCGATCTTGTCAGCCTACAAGAAGGAATTGCGAATGCATTACGGTCAGGCATAGATTACCTTATACAAGCAACGGACGAGGGAAGTGTGTTTCCGCCATCGCCGATCGGCTTTTACTTTGCAAAGCTTTGGTACTTTGAACAACTCTACCCGGTTGTGTTCAGCTTAGCTGCCCTCGAGAGGTTCTCAAGCCTTAATATCAAGAAGAATTCGTGACCGCAATCTACTTAGATCATAACTCGACAACGCCCATCGATTCGCGAGTGCTTGAAGAGATGGTGAGATGCTTTCGTGAGGACTACGGCAATGCAGGTAGCCCACACGAATTTGGACTTCGGTCTAAATCGCTAGTCAACCAGGCCCGCGAGAGGATCGCTCAGGTAGTTAATGCGAGACGTCACGAAGTAATTTTTACCAGTGGTGCGACTGAGAGCAACAATTTGGCAATTCTTGGACTCGCTGAGCACGGGACGAAGGTTGGCAAGAAGCATATTGTGAGCTCTCAAGTGGAACACAAGGCTGTGCTGGAGCCGCTTGAGGTACTATCGCGCCGTGGATTCGAGGTGACGTTGATTCCGCCCCTTCGAAGTGGGGCGGTCAGTTCCGCTGCGATTCTCGACGCGATCCGAGACGATACGCTCCTGGTTTCATTGATGCATGGCAACAATGAAACGGGAGTCCTGCAACCTATCCAAGAGGTTGCAGACGGGCTTTCAAGTCGTTTCAGAGGAAATTCCAACTCGCGATCTGACGTTTACTTTCACGTAGATGCGTCGCAAACCTTTGGAAAAACGGATTCGGGCCTTAGTCATGAACGCATCGATCTCGTTAGCATTAGCGGCCACAAGATAAATGGCCCTTCGGGTATCGGAGCCTTAGTCGCACGGAAAAGAGGAACCAGTTCGATTCCGATTTCACCAGTCATCTTTGGTGGTGGGCAGGAACTTGGATTGCGATCCGGGACACTTCCTGTCGCATTGATTTGCGGATTGGGATTGGCGGCTCAACTCGCCGCTAAAGAACAACGGGAAAGACGCTTAGCTTGTCAGCAAATTCGACAAGATGTTCTTTCTAAGCTGGCCACTCTGAATCCTACCTACCATGGCGATCCATCTCTTACGATGCCACACGTGATTAGCGTGTCATTCCCTGATTGGGATGCAGAAGAACTTATTGAAGAGCTGGAGGGAATCGCAGCGGTCTCCACGGGAGCGGCATGTACGTCAATCTGTGCTACGGCGAGCCACGTTTTATCGGCGATGCACGTCGACCCTCGTTTGCTCGACGGGGCGATTCGAATATCTTGGGGGCATGAAACCGATCGGCGCAAAATGGCGCAGGCGATCGATAGGATGATCGAAAGGCTTGCGAGCAAAACGAGACCTCAAGAGTTGGCCCGCCGTGTTCCGTGATCTTTTGCCCTTCAATCCGGTTTAAAGTGGTCTGTATTCATGAACTTTTCAAAATCAGTTTTTTGCCTATGCCTATATCACCTCAAGGTAACGTCACGGAAAAAACAAGCACTCAACCGGTCTGGTCGCTTTCGCGTTTTCAGTTGACGCTGTTGCTCATCTGCTTTTCGATTGTACCACCCGCTTTTGTCGTTTCGTTGGTTGTGCTTTTCCCCGCCGCTCCCGAGTTAAAACTAGTCGCCAAGATCCGTTTTGATGTTAGCGTAATTCGGCCTCGAAAAGACCCCGAGAATCCAAGGATTCTTCCGAGTGTCGTGATTCAGAATCCGACCGACGAAATTTGGAATCGAATTGCCGTTAGCGTCAACAAGGATTTTTTCTTTTATCGCCCGGAGGCGCTTCAGGGAGGTGATGAGTTTTCGATTCCGCTTGAGTTTTTCGTCACCAAGAGTGGCAATGTTGCCTTCCAGCCGGGGAGCGAATGGGTACACCGCGTGACGGTTTACGCACAAGTCCCTTCTGCGGCGAGAGCCGTCTCGGAGAACTACTTTGATCAGCAAGGAAATCCGACGGAGCCCCCTAAAAAGGCTCGGTAAGCATCGAGATCTCCCCAAAGTTGTCCTTACCAGGAGCAAAGAGACTACTTTGTGCTAGATACTGTCCAATTCTCCGTCGAATGGGTAACATCCGGAGCTCTGAATTGGAAATCGCAAGAAGGGATTGAGCTAGTATGAACGCTGACAACCATCTGAAGGAGTCGCTCCCTGCACTGACGGGGAAGATCGTGGATTCCTACGAACACGATAATCGGATCCATCATCTTGGACATTGTCCCCTGCCAAAGTATGAAGTCATTACGCAGATCATCGAGGATTTGAAGGATTTGATATATCCTGGGTTTCGTCGTCGCGAAGGATTACACAGCGGCAACGTCTCGTACCATGTGGGAAATCTGGTCGATACATTGCACGATAAGTTGACTACGCAGATCGCGAGAGCCCTGCTTCACGCGGATCGAGTTTCTGGGAAATCGGCAGTGGATTGCCAAGAGCCTCGAAATTATGAGGCAATTGGCCAGAAAGTAGCCTTTGAATTCCTAGAGAAAATCCCCGAATTGAGGGCGATTCTCGCGACCGACGTCGAGGCGGCTTTTGTTGGCGATCCTTCGGTCTCAAACCGCGATGAGATTATTTTCTGCTTTCCTGGTCTCGAAGCGGTCACCATTTATCGATTAGCTCATCAATTGGCGAAGTTCAAAGTCCCGTTTATTCCCCGAATGATGACCGAATGGGCACATAAGCAGACGGGGATCGATATTCATCCCGGTGCCACGATCGATAAGCATTTTTTCATTGACCACGGTACGGGAGTCGTTATCGGAGAGACTTGCAATATTGGGCAACATGTCCGAATCTATCAAGGTGTTACCCTCGGCGCACTCAGTTTTGCAACCGACGGTGAGGGGCAACTCATTCGTGGAACGAAACGGCATCCCACGATCGAAGATCGAGTAATCATCTACGCAAATGCGACAATTCTGGGTGGTAAGACGGTAGTTGGGCATGACAGCGTGATTGGTTCTAGCGTTTGGATTACCTCCACTGTCGCTCCTCATACAACCGTTGTTTTAGAAAAGCCGCGATTAAAAATGCGAGGCGTTGTCACAGCCGATCCAGTTGAACTAGACTTTCAGATCTGATTACAACGACACGATTTTTGAGTTCGTTGTAGTAATCTATCAAAGTCATTCTGTTCGATTGCAGCGTTAACATGGTATTGCAGGAAATTGCGAAGATTCGCGTTCGTCCGAAAGCCCATTCGGCGATACTTGGCGGACATCCTTGGGTGATTCGAGACTCACTGACGATTCCCGCTGAGCCGATCGACCTTGGAGCTGAAGTCTTGCTTGTAGCTCCCGATGATAAACCGCTTGCTCGGGGGCTCTATCACCCAACCAGCCGCATAGCAGTCCGGGTTTATTCGCGCGATGCTCGACAAGTCCTGGACGAGGCTTTTTTTCTGGGGCGATTGGAGCGTGCGCTGAAGCTCCGGGACCTTCCTCGCTTTGGCGACCAGAACCACGCTGTAAGGCTCGTCTTCAGTGAAGGCGATTCGCTCAGCGGGTTAGTCGTCGACCGTTATGGTCGGCATTTGGTTGTTCAGCAAACGGCGGCTGTCCTAACTCCTTTTATTCCAAAGCTTATCGAGCATCTTCATTCACGCTACTCGCCTGAATCCATTCGATGGATGGTTGACGAAGGAGTTGCTAAGCTGGAGGGGATTGAAGTCAGAAACGTATGTGAACAAGGGGTTGCACCCGAAGGATCAGTTGAAATTTCCGAGAACGGCCTTTCTTGGAACGTTGACTTGGTTTCCGGCCAAAAGACAGGTTATTATCTCGATCAACGCGATAATCGAGCGGCAGTGGCTAAGTGGCTTCCTCCATTCGCGACGGTTCTCGATGTGTGTTGCTACGAAGGCGGTTTTGCGCTAACGATCGCTGCTCAGAGGCCGGATTGCTCGGTTTTAGGAATCGACTCCAGCTTGCGAGCTATCGCAGCAGCCAAGGAGAATGCCAATCGGAATCAAATCGCCAATGCAGATTTTCAGGAGGGAGACTTCATCAAGACACTGCAAAGCTGGAACTCGATCAATAATGACATTCTCCATGGTGGGAACATCATGCAAACGGAAATAGATACAACAATCGAACTACCGTTGGCTTCCAAGAAACGTGACTATGACTGCGTCGTCTTAGATCCACCAAAACTTGCCGGTTCGCGTGATTCAATCGATCGAGCCATGCGAGCGTACCATCGGTTAAACTTCTTGGCAGTCAGTTTGTTAAAGCCAGGTGGGATTTTGGTGACTTGCAGTTGCTCGGGACGTATTTCTCACGAGGACTTTCAGTGGATGCTTCGCGGAGTTGCTCGACAGTCGCGGCGATCGATCCAAATTTTGGAGCGTCGCGGGCCTGCGCCGGATCACCCTGTTAACGCTGCGTGCCCCGAATCCGATTACTTGAAATGTTATATTTGTTGTATCGGCGAGGTCGAGTCGTCGAAGGTATCCGCTCTTTAGTTGCTTTCAATAGAATCTCTCATTTATTGTTTTTTGGTCGTTTTACTGGAGTTTTGAATGTCGAGTTCTGGTCTGTCGCACATGGTTTACTTTACGCTTCATGATGAGTCGCCGGCGAGTATTGATGCTATGATTGCTGCGTGTCACAAGTATTTGAATCACCATCCAGGCCTTGTCTACTTTTCCGTTGGGAAGCTAAACAAGTCGTTGGCGAGGCCTGTCAATGATCATGGCTATCACATCGCCTTAAATGTCGTTTTTGACAGTATGGAGTCGCATGATGCCTATCAAATCGAACCACGACATCTGAAGTTTATTGAAGAGCACAAGCCTTCATGGAAGCAAGTGCGCATTTTTGATTCTGATTTGGTGTAGGCTCTTCGAGCAAGACCGTATCGCTAACGTGATAGGCTCAGTTTTTATCAGGCCACTTCGGTAAAGATCATTCGTCGCTTGTTAGACTGATCGATTGTGAGGTTTTTACGCCAGAAGCAATAAAGTATCGTTTTGATTCGAACACTTCGACCTCGTTGTATGCAATCGGAAGATTTTCTTCATACCACCCTGGCTGTTTGGTTACCAAGACAAGCCTACCACCCACCCGTAGCGATCGGTGGGCCAGATCGATGAAGTGCTGAGCGATACGGAAATCAGCGAAGTAGGGTGGATTGGCAATTGCCATGTCGAAATAACCTTCCTCGCCATAGTTCCCTGAGTGATTCAATTCGATTCGCATGTTCCCAATTCCATTTAGCTTCATTCCACGACGCGTACAATCAATCGCACGCGCAGACGAGTCAATCGC
>Ga0105045_10002808_pt1 | contig 14780 bp, 18 predicted proteins | sample MAT02_FD_78089 | JGI IMG/M metagenome (GOLD analysis project Ga0105045, IMG submission 78089) | Freshwater microbial communities from Lake Fryxell liftoff mats and glacier meltwater in Antarctica - MAT-02 (megahit assembly) | ecosystem: Environmental > Aquatic > Freshwater > Ice > Liftoff...
GGACTGGGCCGGCCACCGTCAGCGGCGACTGACCTGCGACATGCGACAATGCCGCGACAGTGTGGGGGCGCAGCCCGGCCGCAAGCAGGGCTTCAGGCGACAGGTCTTCGTCAGTGACCAGCAGCAGCGACCGCGCTTTGCGATCAATCCGGTCTCCAGCCGGTGGCGTCAGCGGGGCCGGGTGTGGATAAAGATTACGCCGGGCGGCATAGATCCAACCGGCCTTCGGCAGGAATGCGGTCAACCTGTCAAGCCCGGCGGCGCGGGTGGGGGTGACGTCAGGCATCACTAGGGTGTATGGCAGGCGGGGCCGGTTTCAATCCAAGTGGGACCGCCTGACGCAGCCAGATCGGCGCCCTTGGGGAAATCGCGTCACCCGCCCTTGCAGCCCCCGTTCCGCCCAACTAAGACTCTGGCAATACTCCGGCGATATTCCCTTTGGGCAGACTAGAGGCAGGCACCGATGCGCGACCCCGTTGACCACTACATGAATACCCTTGTCCCTATGGTCGTCGAACAGACGAGCCGGGGCGAGCGTGCCTATGACATCTTCAGCCGCATGCTGAAGGAGCGGATAATCTTCCTTGGCGGCCCGGTGCATGACGGCATGTCCAGCCTGATCTGCGCGCAGTTGCTGTTTCTTGAGTCGGAGAACCCGTCCAAGGAAATCAGCATGTACATCAACAGCCCCGGGGGTGTTGTGACCTCGGGCCTGTCGATCTACGACACGATGCAGTATATCAAGCCGAAAGTTTCCACGCTTGTGATCGGGCAGGCCGCGTCTATGGGGTCCTTGCTGCTTACCGCCGGTCATCCGGGTATGCGCTTCAGCCTGCCCAACAGCCGCGTCATGGTGCACCAGCCGTCTGGCGGGTATCAGGGGCAGGCGACGGATATCATGATCCACGCCCGCGAAACGGAAAAGCTGAAGCGCCGGCTGAACGAGATTTACGTCCGCCACACTGGCAATGACTATGACACAGTCGAACTGGCACTGGAGCGGGACAACTTCATGTCGGCGGAGGATGCCAAGGAATGGGGTCTGATCGACCAGATCCTGGAAAGCCGTGGCAAGGCCGACGACACGGCGACGTGAACAAATGGTGCCCCCGCCCATCGAACTGGCGGGGATTTTCGGATTGTGGTGACCTTGGGCTTGCCCTAAACTTTCTTTTCATAACCGGGGCGGCGCGACCGGTGAGATACCAGAGACAGCGTCTAGAGGGCTTTGGATGGCGAACAACTCCGGCAGCGACAGCAAGAACACGCTTTACTGTTCTTTTTGCGGCAAGAGCCAGCATGAGGTGCGCAAGCTGATCGCCGGACCAACGGTTTTCATCTGCGACGAATGTGTCGAGCTTTGCATGGACATCATCCGCGAAGAGACGAAAACGACGGGTCTGAAGTCTTCGGACGGGGTGCCGACCCCGCGCGAGATATGCAAGGTTCTGGACGATTACGTGATCGGCCAGATCCACGCCAAGCGTGTGTTGTCGGTGGCGGTGCACAACCACTACAAGCGGCTGAACCATTCGTCGAAGACCGATATCGAACTGTCGAAGTCAAACATCCTGCTGATCGGCCCGACGGGTTGCGGCAAGACGCTGCTGGCCCAGACGCTGGCACGGATCCTGGATGTGCCATTCACGATGGCGGATGCGACCACGCTGACCGAGGCCGGGTATGTCGGCGAGGATGTGGAGAATATCATCCTCAAGCTTTTGCAGGCCAGCGAATACAACGTGGAAAGGGCGCAGCGCGGGATCGTCTACATCGACGAAGTCGACAAGATCACGCGGAAGTCTGATAACCCCTCGATCACAAGGGATGTCAGCGGCGAGGGTGTGCAGCAGGCGCTTCTGAAGATCATGGAGGGCACCGTCGCCAGCGTTCCGCCGCAGGGTGGCCGCAAACATCCGCAGCAGGAATTCCTGCAGGTGGACACGACGAACATTCTTTTCATCTGTGGCGGCGCCTTTTCGGGCCTTGAAAAGATCATCGCACAGCGCAACCGGGGCTCGGGCATCGGCTTTGGCGCTGATGTAAAGGGGCCTGACGATCGCGGCGTGGGTGAGCTTTTCAAGGAACTGGAACCGGAAGATCTGTTGAAGTTCGGCCTGATCCCGGAATTTGTCGGCCGCCTGCCGGTACTTGCCACCCTGACCGACCTTGATGAAGCAGCCTTGGTCACTATCCTGACAGAGCCGAAGAATGCTCTGGTCAAGCAATACCAGCGCCTGTTTGAGATCGAAGGGGTAAAGTTGACCTTTACCCCGGACGCGATGGTGGCAATCGCCAAGCGTGCGATCAAGCGCAAGACCGGCGCGCGGGGCTTGCGATCAATCATGGAAGACATCCTTCTGGATACGATGTTCGAACTGCCCGGCATGGACGGTGTCGAAGAGGTCGTGGTCAAGGATGAGGCGGTCCATTCTGGTGCCCAGCCGATGTTGGTCTATACCGAGACCAAGAAGAAAGAACCGGTCAAGGCGTAACAGCCGGACCCTGTGATCATCAAGGGCGGGCCGGTGGCCCGCTCTTTTTATTGGCTGCCAACGGCGCCGGTTTGCCGCTGCGACCCGCTTGGCCCTAGACCTTGGCAGAGGTTTCGGCCATATGGGATGAAACGAAACCGGAGGCCCGCCGATGTACTTCCTCAAGCGAATGTTGACCTGGTGGAACACCCAGACGCTGGGCACCCAGATATTCACCGCGCGCAAGGGCGTAAAGGTCGGCTCGGATGAGGCTGGAAATCTGTTCTACCAGACCAGTGACGGCAAACGCCGCTGGGTCATATTCAACGGCGAGATGGAGGCATCCCGCGTGTCGCCGGACTGGCACGGCTGGCTGCACCACACATGGGATGAGCCGCCCTCGCAAACTCCGCTGAAACACAAGGTCTGGCAAATACCGCATCAAGAAAATCTGACCGGCACTGTTGCGGCCTACGCGCCGCCCGGATCGATTCGCAAAGCTGATCCCGTCCAGCGCCGGGATTACGAGGCGTGGCAGCCCGAGTGATGGCGGGTGAACGTTCAGAGATCCTGACCGGCGCTGCGGTTCTGGCCGTGGCGATCGGGTTTGCCGTGTACGCGGCGCAAGGCGCAGGCCTGATGCGCGCGCCCGACAGCTATCCGCTGACCGCCAGTTTCCGGTCAATCGAGGGGATCACTGTCGGATCCGATGTGCGGCTGGCGGGCGTGAAGGTAGGTACCGTCACCGACATGGCGCTGAACCCCGCTACCTTCTTCGCCGACGCGCAAATCACCATGCGCAACGACGTACTTCTGCCCGTTGATTCGACGATTCTTGTGTCTTCCGAAGGGCTTCTGGGTGGAAACTTCATCGAGATCCTGCCCGGCGGCGCGCTGGATAATCTGGCCCCCGGCGAAGAGATCGAAGATACCCAAGGCGCGGTTAGCCTGATCACCCTCTTGCTGAAATTTGTCGGCGGCGACGCCAGCGAAACCCCGGCCACGCCATGAAGGCGCTTTGGCTTGTGGCTGTGCTTTCCTCTGCCGTCCCGGGTCTGGGGCAAAGCTTTGTCGACTCCGACGGCGCGACGCTGCGCTTTCTGGACAAACTGACCAGCGAGACCGGCAATGTCGATCTCGGCCGCGGACAGGCAGCGCAGTTCGGTCGACTGGTGGTGCGGCTGGACGATTGCCGTTACCCGGCCGACAACCCCGCTTCGGACGCCAGCGCGCATTTGACGATCATGGATACCGGCAGTGAAGTCGAGGTGTTCAACGGCTGGATGGTGGCATCGTCGCCCGCGCTGTCGGCGCTGGACCATCCGCGCTATGACGTCTGGGTGCTGGGCTGCCTGCTGCCTGCGGCAACCTCCGAGGCCGAGGGCGAATAGCCTGGCGGATCGAAGGCCGCCGGTCGCGCCAGCGCGCTGGCCAGACGGCGGTGATACTCGGCCCTAAGGACTTCGACCGCGCCAAGGCTGGCCAGATGCGGCGTCAGGAACTGCGTGTCAAACAGCTGGAACCCCCCGGCGCGCAGGCGGTGGACTGCATGGGCCAGCGCAATTTTCGACGCATCGGTGACGTGGGAGAACATGCTTTCACCGAAGAACGCCCCGCCCAGCGTGACCCCGTAAACGCCCCCAACCAGCGCATTACCGTCCAGCACCTCGACGCTGTGGGCGAAGCCCCGGCGGTGCAGTTGGCCGTAAAGTTGCTGGATATGATGACTGATCCAGGTTTCGCCCCGGTCCGCGCAGGCGCTGACCACGGCGTCGAAATCGCGGTCGACGGTCACGGTCAGCGTGGTCTGACGCAAGGTTTTCGCCAGTGATCGCGAGATATGGAAACCATCCAGCGGAAGCACGCCGCGACGCCGCGGGTCGACCCAGTGGATATCCGGGTCATCGCGGTGCTCGGCCATGGGGAAGATGCCCATGGCATAGGCCTGCAGTAGCGTTTCCGGGTCCAGTTGGTCGGCCAAAGTCAACCTTCGAAGATTCTGCAAAAGCTTTCAAGAACCTTTGCGTCAGGGCGCCCCGCCCGGGATGCACTGCTTATTCTAGCCGAACTGCCTGGCCAGCCACTTTTCCAGCCAGTGGATGTTGTAGTCGCCGTTTTGGATCTCAGGCTCGGCCAAAAGCATGTCGAACAGCGGCACTGACGACTCGACACCGTCGATGATCAACTCACCCAGCGCGCGCTTCAGGCGGGCGAGCGCCTCGGGCCGGTCGCGGCCGTGCACGATCAGCTTGCCGATCAGGCTGTCGTAATAGGGCGGAATCGAATAGCCGCCATAAAGCGCCGAATCCATCCGCACGCCAAGACCCCCCGGCGCATGAAAGGTGCGCACCTTGCCGGGGCAGGGGGCGAAGTTCGGCAGCTTTTCGGCGTTGATCCGGACTTCGATGGCGTGGCCATTGATCTCAAGCTCATCCTGGGTGAACGACATCTCCATCCCGGAAGCGACGCGGATCTGTTCGCGCACCAGATCGACGCCGAAGATGTATTCGGTGACCGGGTGTTCGACCTGCAGGCGGGTGTTCATCTCGATGAAGTAGAAGTTCCCGTCTTCATACAGGAACTCGACCGTGCCGGCCCCGATGTAGTTGATTTTGGCCACGGCCTCGGCGCAGATCGTTCCGATCTCGGACCGCATTTTCGGGGTCATCGAGGGGCCGGGGGCTTCTTCAAACACTTTCTGGTGCCGGCGCTGGAGCGAGCAGTCGCGTTCGCCCAGATGCACCGCACGCCCTTTGCCGTCACCGAAAACCTGAATTTCGATATGGCGGGGCTTTTGCAGGTATTTCTCGATATAGACTTCGTCATTGCCGAAAGCGTTCTTCGCCTCGCTGCGCGCAGTGCGGAAAGCCATTTCCAGGTCGTTGGCATTCTGCGCCACCTTCATTCCGCGGCCACCACCCCCGGCGGTGGCCTTGATGATGACCGGAAAGCCGATCTCTTGTGCGGCCTTCATGGCAATGTCGAAATCCGCTACGCCGCCTTCGGACCCCGGCACGACCGGAATCCCAAGCGCCTTGGCGGTTTCCTTGGCGGTGATCTTGTCCCCCATGATGCGGATATGTTCCGCGCTTGGGCCGATGAAGGTCAGACCGTGGTCTTCCAGCGCCTGCGCAAAGCTGGCGTTTTCCGACAGGAAGCCATAGCCCGGATGCACCGCCTGCGCGCCAGTGATCTCGCAGGCCGAGATGATGGCGGCCTTGTTCAGATAGCTTTGCGAACTGGGGGCCGGGCCGATGCAGACGGATTCGTCAGCCATCCGCACATGCATCGCATCGGTGTCGGCGGTGGAGTGGACCGCAACCGACTTGATCCCCATTTCCTGGCAGGCGCGGATCACGCGAAGGGCGATTTCGCCGCGGTTGGCGATCAGGATTTTCTCGAACATGGGCCTACTCGATGATCATAAGCGGCGCGCCGTATTCGACGGGCGAGCCATCCTCGACCAGAATGCGCTTCACGGTGCCGGATTTCGGCGCCGGGATGTGGTTCATCGTCTTCATCGCTTCGATGATCAGGACGGTCTGGCCTGCGGTTACCTGCCCGCCAATAGTGACGAAGGCGGCTGATCCCGGCTCGGGTGACAGATAGATCGTGCCGACCATGGGCGAAGTCACCGCACCTGGGTGTTGTGCCGGATCTTCCGGGGCCGCAGGGGTCGGGGCGGCTGCGGCATGCACGGCAGCCGCAAGGTGGACCGGGGCAGGGGTCGCAGCGGCGACTGTCACGACATTGGCCTGCTTGACCACGCGGACTTCAAGGCTGTCATCCTCGGCATACTCGCGCTTGACCGACAGTTCCGTCAGATCATTCTTGTTCAGAAGTTCGGCCAGTGCCGAGATGAAGGCCACATCCGTTTCGGTCGTCTGCTTGCTCATGCCGTCCTCTGTTTTCTGGTCGGTGTCACGCCGGGCGCCTGTGTGCGGGAGGGGACCCCGCGCTCTGGTGTGGAGCGCTTATACGCGAGGGGGGCGAGGCTGAAAAGCCGCGAAAGCGGTGACCGGAAAAGCGGCAGACGTGCCGGGACGGGTGCGATTTCCGGTCTGGCGAAAATTTACCGTTTGATAAAAAAATTGTCCTGTGCCAGTTTTTGGAAAACAGACAGGGGAGGACACCAAGTTCCATGACGAACAGCCCGCTGACGCCCGGTATTGTTCCGGCCCGCCTGCCAGCCGCCGTTTATGCCGCGAACTTTGACGACCACACGCCGCCGCTTGACCGGCATGAGGCGCTGGTTGCGGCGGACCGGTGCTACTTCTGCCACGATGCGCCCTGCATCACGGCCTGTCCCACCTCTATCGACATCCCCCTGTTCATCCGCCAGATCGCGACCGGTACGCCCGAGGCGGCAGCGACCACGATCTGGACGCAGAACATACTGGGCGGCATGTGTGCCCGGGTCTGCCCGACCGAAACCCTGTGCGAAGAGGCCTGCGTCCGTGAGGCGGCCGAGGGCAAGCCGGTGGAAATCGGTCTGCTGCAGCGCCATGCCACCGACGTGGCGATGGCCAAGGGGCTGCATCCGTTTGAACGGGCGCCATCCACCGGCAAGAAGGTCGCTGTTGTGGGCGCGGGACCTGCGGGACTGGCCTGTGCGCACCGGTTGGCGATGCACGGCCATGACGTGGTGGTGCTGGAGCGGCGTCCAAAAGCGGGCGGTCTGAACGAATACGGCATCGCCAGCTACAAGACGACCGGCGGTTTTGCGCAGACCGAGGTAGAGTGGCTTCTGGAAATCGGCGGGATTGAAATTCGTACCGGGGTCGATCTTGGCCGCGATGTCAGTCTTTCCCAACTGCAAGGTGAATACGACGCGGTGTTTCTGGGGATCGGACTGACCGGGGTGAACGCCTTGCGCGCGGCGGGCGAAGACCTTCCGGGCGTCAGCAACGCCGTCGATTTCATTGGCGCGCTGCGGCAGACCGCCGACCTGTCCACCTTGCCCATCGGGCGCGATGTGGTGGTGATCGGCGGCGGGATGACGGCGGTGGATGCGGCAGTGCAGTCCAAGCTGCTGGGCGCCGAGACCGTGACCATTGTCTACCGTCGCGGGCGTGAGAAGATGAGCGCGTCGGGCTATGAGCAGGACCATGCGGTGCAATCGGGCGTCCGGATCATCCACAACGCTGCCCCGGTCAGGGTGATCGGCGACGATCATGTGACGGCGGTAGAATTTGCGTATACTGAGGACGGCCCCGGCGGGCTGGCCCAGTCCGACGAGACCTTCACCCTGAAAGCCGATCAGGTGTTCAAGGCCATTGGCCAGACCCTTACCGGCGCGCCCGGCGGTCTTGCCTTGGCTGGCAGCAAGCTGGCGGGAACCTCGGGCAAGGTCTGGGTCGGCGGTGATTGTGCTGCAGGGGGCGAAGATCTGACCGTGACCGCTGTCGCCGAAGGCCGTGATGCGGCCGAGGCGATCCATTCTGCGCTGACGGGCGCCTGATGCGGCGGTTTTGCCCTTGCCTGACACGGGCTTTCCAGCCAAAGCGCAGGAATGCAGGGAGCGGGCATGGACGGCTGGATCGACACCTTCATCGCGTTCATAGAGAGCAATCAGGATTGGCTGCCTCTGATCATGCTGATCTTTGCGGCGGCCGAGACGACGGCCTTCCTGTCGATCCTGATCCCTTCCACCGCCGTTCTGGTCGCCGTCGGCGCATTGGCCGCCACCGGGGCGGTTGCGTTCTGGCCGCTCTGGGCCGGGGCGACGGCGGGTGCGCTGATCGGGTCGACCTTCAGCTACTGGCTGGGCTGGCGCTATGGCAGCACGATCCTGTCCATGCGACCGCTGCGCGATCATCCCGAAATGGTGGAAAAAGCGCAAACTGCGTTCGCCAAGTATGGCCCGGTCACGATCCCGATCGGTCATTTCGCCACCGTCTTTCGCCCCGTGGTCTTCCTGATGGCCGGAATGAGCGGCATGACCGTGGCCCGCTTTGCCTTCTGGAACACGATCGGCTGCGTGGCCTGGGCCTTTCTGATCCCGAAACTTGGCCAGTATGGTGGCGATCTGATCGGCTTCGTCTGGTCGCTGTTCTGACCATAATTGGGCGGATCGCCCACCATACACCCAATCTTCTCCCAGCGTGCCGCAAGGAGGCTTGCCATGGCTAACCTGTCCGCCGATTTCATCGGTATCAAGTCGCCGAACCCGTTCTGGCTGGCCTCGGCCCCGCCGACGGACAAGAAATACAACGTCGAGCGCGCCTTCGAGGCGGGCTGGGGCGGTGTGGTGTGGAAGACGCTGGGGTCGGAAGGCCCGCCGGTGGTGAACGTCAACGGCCCGCGCTATGGCGCGATCTGGGGGGCGGACCGCCGACTTCTGGGGCTGAACAACATCGAACTGATCACCGACCGCCCGCTTGAGGTGAACCTGCGCGAAATCAAGGAGGTCAAGCGCAAGTGGCGTGACCGGGCCATGGTCATCAGCCTTATGGTCCCCTGCGACGAGGAGTCTTGGAAAGACATCCTGCACCGGATCGAAGATACCGAGGCCGACGGGGTGGAGCTGAACTTCGGCTGCCCGCATGGGATGGCGGAACGCGGTATGGGGTCTGCCGTGGGGCAGGTGCCGGAATACATCGAGATGGTGACGCGCTGGGTGAAGATGCACAGCCGAATGCCCTGCATCGTCAAGCTGACGCCGAACATCAGCGACATCCGCAAGCCGGCCGAAGCGGCCCGGCGCGGCGGGGCTGATGCGGTATCGCTGATCAACACGATCAACTCGATCACCAGCGTCAACCTGGATGACTTCAGCCCCGAGCCGATGATCGACGGCAAGGGCACCCATGGCGGCTATTGCGGCCCGGCGGTCAAGCCGATCGCAATGAACATGGTTGCCGAGATCGCGCGCAGCGCGGAAACCCGTGGCCTGCCGATTTCCGGCATCGGCGGTGTCACCACCTGGCGCGATGCGGCCGAGTTCATGGCGCTGGGGGCAGGCAACGTGCAGGTCTGCACGGCGGTGATGACCTACGGCTTCAAGATCGTACACGAGATGATTTCTGGCCTGTCGCAATATCTGGACGAAAAGCAGATCGGGCTGTCGGACCTTGTGGGCCGGGCTGTCCCGAATGTGACCGACTGGCAGTACCTGAACCTGAACTACGTAGCCAAGGCCGAGATCGACCAGGACCTTTGCATCAAGTGCGGGCGCTGCTATGCGGCTTGTGAGGATACCAGCCATCAGGCCATTTCCATGAGCCCCGGGCGGGTGTTCGAGGTGATGGACGACGAATGCGTTGCCTGCAACCTGTGCGTCAACGTCTGCCCGGTGGACAATTGCATCACCATGGTGCCGATGGCCAAAGGGTCCGTTGACCCGCGCACCGGGGCCACGGTGGGCGGCTATGCCAACTGGACCACGCATCCGAACAACCCAAGCGTTCAAGCGGCGGAGTGACGGCAACCCGGATGCCCCCCAGGGCAGCCGACCATGGGTCTGGGATGCGCGCCCGTGACAAGGTTCACTGTCAAACAGAAGATCGGCTATACGGACCTTGCTTTTCGCCTGCCGCTTCCCGTGTGGCAGGCGCAAGAAAAACCTGACAGGCGTCAGACCCCCGGCAGCGGCAGGGGGCTGATCCCCGCGGCGATGCTGGCGTGGATATAAGCGGCGCGGGTGGCTTCGGCGGTGGCGGCCGCGCTGGCATCCGGCGTGTTGCGGGCAGTCAGGAACTCCGGGTCAATCGCCATCGGCTTGGCGGGCACCGGTTGAGGCGCGTCGGGCAGGGTGGTTTCGCCTGCCAGCGCCATGTTGCCCAGCGACTGGCGCTGGTCGGTTCGCTGATCACCCGCAGCGGATGACCTCGCGGGGTCAACTGCAGGTATCTGGGCCCGGACGGGGGTTATCAATCCCATGACTTGCCTCCCTTCTTGCGGATGCCTCGGAATGAAGAATACCTTAACTTGGTCAGGAACGCATGCGTCTGATCGTTAAAATGCATTCGATCAGGGCGCGAGAAGTCGCTTGAACAGTGTTTCCAGAAAGTGTCCCGCCTCGACAAAGGGGTCATGACCGGGGCCAAGGACCGCGCGCACCTGAACGTCGAAATCGGCATAATGCTGGGTCAGCGCCCAGATCGAAAAGATCAGATGCACCGGATCGACCCGGGCAATCCGGCCTTCCTCCATCCAGCGCACCAGCACCCTTGCCTTGTCATCGACCAGCGCCTTCAGATCTCCCTCAATCGCCTCGCGCATCCTGGGGGCACCTTGCAGGATTTCCCCGGCGAACAACCTGCTTTCGCGGGGATAATCCCGGGCAAGGTCCAGCTTGCGGCGGACATACCCAAGGATTTCGACCACCGGATCCCCTTTTGGGTCCATCGTTCGCAGGGGGTCAAGCCAAGTGTCCAGAAGCCCGGTCAGAAGGGCCTTGTGAACCTCTTCCTTGGAGGAGAAGTAGTAGAGCAGATTGGGCTTCGACAGCCCCGCGCCGTCGGCGATCTGGTCCAGTGTGGCACCCCGGAAGCCGTGCTGCGAAAACACCTCCAGCGCCGCGTCAAGAATACTATCGCGATTCTTCTGCTGGATGCGGGAACGGGGGCGGGTGCTGGGGAACATGAGGACCGGGGCTTGACGACGTGAACCCCTTGGATAGCGTGAGGCCAAGTGATAGGTCAAACCATTCGCCGACTTCGGCGGCATCTCGGTCGGTGGGATCGTGAACAACCGCAAGATTTTTGGCACGCCGTGATCGTGGAGCCGATGGCAGGATCAACCGGCGTGCTGATGCCTCCGAAAGGTTATCTGGAAAAGCTTCGCGCGATCACGAAGAAACACGGAATCCTGCTGATCTTCGATGAGGTCATCACCGGCTTCGGGTGTCTTGGTTCTGCCTAGTTCTGACCACCGCTGCCTTGCATGATGCCTTCATGCAGGGGCCTGATCATATGATGAATCTGTTCCACGGCTGCATACATAGCGGCAACCCGATTGCGGGTCGCCGCCGCTCATCGTCTCCAAGGCCGAGATCCACCAGCTGATAGGGACCCTTGGTGATGTCCTGAAAACGCTGGACTGTTCCTATTGAACCAGTTGCATTATGCCCCACGGTACGACCGTAACCATTGCAACGATGATCAGGATTGAACGCTTGAGGCCTTTGAACATGGTGGATCTCCTTTTTTTCCTTCCCGCGGATCTAAGGCCAGAAATCCTTTGCGCAAGAGGTGCGTGATGAAGCGACGCAACTGTAGCGCGACGGTCATGGTGGATGACGAACGGGTGCGCGTGACACGTTTCGATTTCGCCCCGGGTGCGGAGACTGGATGGCACCGGCACGGTCATGACTATGTGATCACCGCCCTTACCGATTGCCACATGCTGCTGGAAGAACCCGGCGGAGGTGCCCGCAAGGTCCTGGTGCCTGCAGGCTCGGCTTACCGGCGTGCCGAGGGGGTAGAACACAACGTGGTCAACGACGGAGACGCATTGATGACATTTGTCGAAGTCGAGTTGAAGGAACCCGCTAGGCCCCGATAAGAGCCTTCAACCCGCGGACAACCAGCTTGTGATCCTCGACCTGCGGCAGACCCGAGACGGTTGCCACTGCCACGACACCAACCCCGTGCACGCGGATCGGGACCGCACCGCCACTGTCGGCATAGTCTGCGGAGTCTAGGCCGTGGTGGTCCAGCGTCTCGCCCTTGGCCTTGTTGCGGAGGCCTACCACCAGCGAAGCCTCCTGGAACATCAGCGCCGTGTTCGATTTGCGCCGCGCCCAAAGGTCATTCAACGCCGCTGCACCTGGCAGGCTTGCGTGAAACAGCGTCCTGTTGGCAGTCCGGATGTCTATGACCACGCAAAGGCTGGCTTCCCCGGCCAGCCGCACCAGTGCCAGCCCCAGTTTCAGCGCTGCCCCTTCGTCGAACTCACGCAGAACCAGTCCCGCAAGTTCGCTCTCGATTTCCGCAATCTCCATGTCGTTTCCCTAAATTGCCCCGATCCCGCGCAGGACCATTTCCTTGACATTGGTTTTGGCGTCTTGCCACTGCCGGTCCGTCAGCGCCCGGCCACCGTTAAGCGTCTGGATCTGGTGGCCGAAGTCAGCGTAATGCTGGGTGGTGGCCCAGAGCATGTACAAAAGATGCCTTGGATCCACGGGCAGCATCTTGCCTTCATCAACCCAGCGCTGGATGGCCTTGATCCGGCCTTCGGTCCAATCCTTCAGCGTGGTTTCCAGATAGTCCTGGATCACCGGTGCGCCGTGCATCACCTCGGACGCCCAGACCTTGGACCCATGCGAATGGCTGCGCGAGATATCCATCTTGGCATCGATATAACCGCCGATGCCTTCCACCGGGCCGGGCGCGTCATCGAACAGCATCGCAGCATCCAGCCATATCTCGAAAATCTGCTGCACGACGCGGCGGTACAGATCTTCCTTGGTGGCGAAGTAGTAGTGAAGGTTGGCTTTGGGCAGCCCTGCCATGTCGGCGATCAGCTGCATGGTGGCCCCGCCAAACCCCGCCTCGGCAAAGACCTTCTCGGCGGCGTCAAGGATCACCCGCTCATTCTCGCGCCGGATATCCGTGCGACGGCCGGGTTTGATGCGTGAAATCCGGGCGTCTGTGGTCATCCGTCCCCGCCACATTCTTGTTGACCGGTTGGTCAGGTTGTGGTGCGCTTCAGCCTGACCATACGGTCAGGAAATGAGTCGCGGCAAGGGGCAGCATGGCCCTACCGCTACGGGGAGCGCGCCAGATGCCAGCAACCGGGGATAACCTGCGGATCAATTCTGAACGCTTGTGGCAGAGCCTTGAAGAAATGGCGCTGATCGGGCCGGGCGTTGCGGGGGGCAACAACCGCCAGACGCTGACGGATGCAGATGGTGAGGGGCGGCACCTTTTCGCGGGCTGGTGCAAGGCGGCGGGCATGACCATGGGCGTCGACACCATGGGCAACATGTTTGCAACGCGGGCTGGGACGGATGCGTCGGCCTTACCGGTGTATATGGGCTCGCATCTCGATACCCAACCGACCGGGGGACGCTATGACGGTGTGCTGGGCGTTCTGGGCGCTTTGGAGGTGGTGCGGACGCTGAACGACATGGAGGTGAAGACGAAGCATCCGATCGTGGTGACCAACTGGACCAACGAGGAAGGCGCACGCTTTGCGCCTGCCATGCTGGCCTCGGGCGTCTTCGCGGGCATCCATACCGAGGACTACGCGAAGTCCCGCAAGGACCTTGACGGCATGGTCTTCGGCGAGGAACTGGCGCGGATCGGTTGGGTCGGGAATGAGGTTGTCGGTGCGCGCAAGATGCACGCGATGCTGGAACTGCACATCGAGCAGGGGCCGATATTGGAGGCTGCGGGGGCGTCGATTGGCGTCGTCACTCACGGGCAGGGCCTGTGGTGGCTGGAGATCACGCTGACGGGCAAGGACGCGCATACCGGCTCCACCCCGATGGCGATGCGGGTGAATGCGGGCCTCGGCATGGCGCGGGTCACCGAACGGGTCCACCAGATTGCGATGAGCCATCAGCCGAACGCGGTGGGGGCAGTGGGGCAGGTCAAGGTTTTTCCCAACTCGCGCAATGTGATACCGGGCAAGGTTGTGTTCACGGTGGATATCCGCAGCCCGGATCAGGCCAAGCTGGACGCGATGAAGGCCGAAGTGATGCGGGCCGCTCTTGCGGTGGCAGCGGAGTTGGGTTTGGGCTGCGAGATCGAGGATGTGGGGCATTTCGATCCGGTGACGTTCGATCCGTCGTTGGTGAAGATCGTCCGGCAAGCTGCGGAAAAGCTTGGGTATTCACAGATGGATATCGTCTCGGGCGCCGGTCACGACGCCTGCTGGATCAACCGGGTGGCCCCGACGGTGATGGTGATGTGCCCCTGCGTGGGGGGGCTGAGCCATAACGAGGCGGAGGAGATTTCGTCCGAGTGGGCGGCGGCGGGGGCAGATGTGCTGCTGCATGCGGTGCTGGAAGTGGCGGGGGTGGTGGGGTGAGGGCATTCCTAGTCGGCCTTACTCTCGTTTTTTCTGCATCTACTGCGGCTGCAGATGAGCTCATGCCGCTTCAGCAATTGCTTGGGGGCCAACCAGAAGATTCCTATCAACATGTCCGGTGCACTGCATTTTACTTGGCCAACATCGAGTGGGGTGGGCAGGCGCTGAGTGAGGCGATGTTTGAAGAGAGCAAGGCCGTGATAGGGGCCCTCTTTCTAGTCGCCACACTTCAAAGGGCGTCCAAAGTGGATGGTGACGTTGAAAGCCTTGCTCTTACAGTGAACGCTGACGCTCGGGCTATCGCTGACCTTTTTGAGATCAACTACC
>Ga0105045_10002809_pt1 | contig 14780 bp, 11 predicted proteins | sample MAT02_FD_78089 | JGI IMG/M metagenome (GOLD analysis project Ga0105045, IMG submission 78089) | Freshwater microbial communities from Lake Fryxell liftoff mats and glacier meltwater in Antarctica - MAT-02 (megahit assembly) | ecosystem: Environmental > Aquatic > Freshwater > Ice > Liftoff...
GACCGCGAGGGGGGCCCGCACAACTTGGGCCTGCTTCCCGGTGTGATGCCCGGCTACGCCGACCTTGACCCCCAAGAGTTCGCGGCGCTCATCATCTACATGCGTGAGGGCCTCTCGGGCGGCGACCCAGCCGACGATCCGAACTTCAACTCGGAGCTCTTCCTCGCCGATCCCGAGGCGCTGGCGGCGCTCATCGAAGAGGCCGTGGCGCTGGAACTAAACGACCCCGATGCCGTGGCCACGCTCGAAGGCGCCGAGGCCAGCGGCTGATCAATGACCCGGCGCCATTGCGCCGAGTCGTCCGTACACTCCCCTCATGTCCACCGCAACGGATCGCTACGACGTCTTGGTAGTGGGCGGCGGACCCGCCGGGGCGGCCACCTCGTACTGGCTGGCAAAGGCCGGGGTGCGCGTCGTCTGCGTCGAACGCAAGACCTTCCCCCGAGACAAGACCTGCGGCGATGGCCTCACCCCCCGGGCGGTCAAGCAGCTCGACGACATGGGCCTCTACAGCGCTCTCGAGGAGTACCACCGCTACACCGGCCTGCGCGCCCTTGCGCACGGCGTGACGCTGGAACTGGCGTGGCCGGACCACCCGATCTACCCGGACCACGGGTTCGTGGTTCGTCGACGCGACCTCGACAAGCTGGTCTTCGATCACGCCACCGAAGCGGGGGCCGAAACCCACCAGGGCACCGAGGCAGTCTCGCCCATCGTCGAGGGCGGGCTGGTGACCGGCGCGGTAGTGAAGGACAAGGCGACCGGCGAGACCCGCGAGATCCGGGCCCGGTACGTGGTGATCGCCGATGGCGCCAACTCCCGGTTCGGGCGGGCACTGGGGACGGCCCGGAACCGGAGCTACCCCCTGGGCATGGCCATCCGGACCTACTACGAGAGCCCCCTGCACGACGAGCCGTGGATCGAGTCGTGCCTCGACGTGCGAGACCGCAACGGCAACTCCATGCCCGGCTACGGCTGGATCTTCCCGGTGGGCAACGGCACCATCAACGTGGGCATCGGGCTGTTGTCGACGTTCCGCGACTGGCGCGAGGTCAACACGTCGCACCTCATGACCGAGTGGGCGGCAACCGCCCCCGACTACTGGAAGATCGACCCCGACAACCCGGTGTGCGCGCCCACCGGCGGGCGCATCCCAATGGCGGGCTCGGTCAACCCCAAGGTCGGCCCCACGTGGGCCGTGGTGGGCGACGCGGGCGGTTCGGTGAACCCGTTCAACGGCGAGGGCATCGACTACGCCTACGAGACGGGTCGCCATGTGGCGGGCCTGCTGGCCGAGGCCATCGAAACCGGCGACGGCATGTACCTCCAGCAGTACCCGAAGTGGCTCGAGGCCGAGTATGGCCTCTACTTCAAGGTGGCCCGGCTCTTCGCGCAGATCATCGGCCAGCCCGCGCTCATGCGCGAGCTCACCCGGGTGGGCATGCGGTCGCGCAGCCTGATGGACTGGGTGCTGCGCATCATGGCCAACCTCCTCCAGCCCGACGAGATCGGCCCTGCTGAGGCCGCCTACGCCATGGCCGCCGCCATCGTGAAGCGGGTCCCCGAACCGCTCCCCTGACGCTGCCCGCTGCCCGATCGTGTGCAGCAATGTGGCGTAGGTCCACCTTTCTGCACACGAGTCCCACCACCTTGGTGAGGCGAAGCCGGGCGCGTCAGCCCGAGGCTGGGGCCAGGGGGTCGAGCCAGCCGCCCGCGGACTCGGCCAGGACGTCGGCGCTGGCGGGGCCCATGGTGCCGGGCTCGTACAGCTCGACCTCGTGGTGGTGCTCGAGGACCTGCTCCACGATGCGCCACTGCTCGTGGAGGGCGTCCTCGCGTCCGAAGCGGCGAGCGTCGCCATCCATGGCGTCGTCGAGGAGGCGCTGATACGCCTCTTCGCGTGGACCGAGGGCCTCGGCGTAGGACACATCGAGTTCGATGGGTTCGGGGATCAGCTCGTCGCCCGGCTTCTTGGCGTTGAGGTGGAGCTTCACGCCATCGGCCTTGCCCAGCATGAACCGCAGACGGTCGGGGCCAGGTTCGGGTGCACCCTCGGGGGTGAACAGCAGCCGTGGTGGCGCGTTGAACGTGATGATTGCCTCGGTGCCGGTGACCGCGAGGTGTTTGCCGGTGCGCACCAGCCACGGCACCCCGGCCCACCGCCACGAATCGATCTCGAAGCGCACGGCAGCGAACGTCTCGACGTCGGAACCGGCCTCGACCCCGTCCTCGTCGACGTAGCCGCGGTACTGGCCGCGGACGAAGCAGTCCGGCGAGATGGTGCGGACCTGGCGGAGCAGCTTCACCTTCTCGTCGCGCATCGAGGTGGCATCGGCGCCGGCCGGCGGCTCCATCCCAAGGATCGCCACGATCTGTAGGAGGTGGTTCTGCAGCACGTCGCGCAGCGCCCCCACCGACTCGTAGAACTTTCCCCGGCTAGCTACGCCGAAGTCCTCGGCCATGGTGATCTGCACGCTCGAGATGAAGTTGCGGTTCCACACCGGTTCGAGCAGAGAGTTGGCGAAGCGGAACACCAGCAGGTTCTCGACCGACTCTTTGCCGAGGTAGTGATCGATCCGGAAGATGCGCTCCTCGGGGAACACGCCGTGAATGCACGCGTTGAGCTCTGCGGCGCTGGCACGGTCTCGGCCGAAAGGCTTCTCGACCACTACCCGACCGGAATCAGCGATGCCAACCCGGCCGAGGCCGCTGACCACGTCATCGAACAGGACCGGCGGGATGGCCAGATAGAAGAGCGCGTTGGTGGCGGCACCCAAGTGCGAGGCCAGGGCTTCGAACACGCCGGGCTCTCGGTAGTCGCCCGACACGTAGGTCAGGCGTTCGATGAGGCGATCGACGACGTGAGGATCGAACCCGCTGACGTGTTCGTGGATCGAGGCCCGGAACTTCTGGTGGATGAAGTCGTCGTCGCCCGCCGACGACGCCACCCCGATCACCGGAACCTCGAGGCGACCTGCGGCGGCCATGGCGTAGATCGCCGGGAAGATCTTCTTGCGTGCCAGGTCTCCCGTAGCCCCGAAGAGCACCAGCGCATCGCACCGACCCTCATCGACGGCGGCCATCAGTGCACCTCGCCCTTCGGGGTCACCATCTCGATGGCGTGGCCGCCGAACTGGTTGCGCAACGCCGAGATGACCTTCATCGCCATGTCGTCCTCGCGCTGCTGGGATGTGAACCGGGCGAAGAGCGCAGCAGAGATGACCGGCGCGGCCACACCGTTGGCGACGGCCTCGGTCACGGTCCATCGACCTTCACCCGAGTCGGCGGCGACCGAAGCGATCCCGTCGAGGTTGGGCGTCTCGGCCAAGGCCTTGATGAGCAGGTCGAGGAGCCACGAGCGCACCACGCTCCCCTCCTGCCACGATCCGATGGCCGCCTCGACATCGATGCCAAGGGGCGAGGCCGCCAAGATGGCGTAGCCCTCCGCATACGCATGCATGAGGCCGTACTCGATGCCGTTGTGCACCATCTTCACGTAGTGCCCGGCCCCGACCGGACCGGCGTGGGCGAACCCCTTGGCCGGTGAAAGGGCATCGAAGAGGGGCTGCGCTATGGCCACAGACTCCGGGGTCCCTCCGACCATGAGGGCGTACCCGTTCTCGAGGCCCCAGACCCCGCCCGAGGTGCCACAATCCAAAAAGCCGATGCCCTTGGCCGCCAGTTCTTCGCCGCGACGGATGGAATCGAGGTAGTTGGAGTTGCCGCCGTCGATGACGAGGTCGCCGGGCTCCAAGAGGGCGCCGAGCTCGATGATGACCGAATCGGTGATGGGCCCGGCGGGCACCATCGACCAGGCCACCTTGGGCTGGCCGTCGGCGGCCAACAGGGGAACCAGCTCCGACACCGAGTGGGCATCGGCGTCGGGCTTGGCGGGATCCATGCCGATGACCTCGTGGCCGTGGCGGCGCAGCCGCTCGGCCATATTGGCGCCCATCTTCCCGAGGCCGATCATTCCGAGCTTCATGCGCGTTCTCCGTTTGCGTGGGCGGTGAGTTCCGCCAGCGTGGTGCGGGTCACCCGCAGGCCCCGGCGATGGAGCGTGAGCAAGTCTCCATCAGCTTGGGCCCGCTTGAGTTGCGAGAACGTGAACTCCTGACCGGGAATGGCGGCGTCGCTGGGGTCGTCGCCCACTACCTGGAGGAACACGCCGGTGGGCGGGCCGCCCTTGTGGAGCTGTCCGGTGGAGTGCAAGAAGCGCGGCCCGAGCCCCAGTGTGGTGGCCACCTTCAGCTCATCGCGCAGTAGCACGCGGATCTCTTCGAGCTCCGCGATCTCGTCGCCCCCGGGATCCACGTAGGCGTGAAGCGACACGTAGTCGCCCGGTGCCACGGTGGCGAGCACGTCCGCCAAAGACGCATCGGGCAGAGCCGCCGGCTCCGACGCCTCCAGGACCTCGCTGGTCGCCGCCTTGGCCTCGGCCACGTTCGGCTGGTCGAACGGGTTGATGTGGAGCACAGCACCGCAAAGGGCAGTGGCCACCTCCCACGCCAGGACCTGGGCACCGAGGTCGAGCGGATCATCGAGCTTCAGTTCCAGCACCGGGTGACCGGACTGGGCCAGGACCTCGAGCCCGATGGCCTGGTCGACGTCGCCGATGGTGACGAACAGCCGGTCTGACCCGTAGACGCCGACGGGGCCCAACGGCTCGGCAACGACGGGCACCACGCCGGTCCCGGCCTTGCCCGTGGATTCAGCGATGAGCTGCTCCAACCACAGGCCGAAGGTCTCGATGCGCTCATCGATGACCAAGGTGAGCTTGTCACGGCCGGCTTGGACGCCCGCGGCAAGGAACGCTCCGAGCCGGAGACCCAGGTTGGCCTCGGGGTCTGCGGATTGAAGCGACGGGGTCACCGCCACCGCCGCTGCTGCCAGCGCCTTCCAGTCGGCGCCCGCGAGCGCAGCGGGAACCAGGCCGAAGTAGCTGAGCGCCGAGTAGCGACCCCCGATGTCGGACCGATTCTCGAACACGTGCCGGAAGCCACGGGAGCGGGCCAACTCGCCCAGTTCCGAGCCCGGGTCTGTCACCACCGCGAAACGATCGCCTCGCCCGATGCGCTCCCAGAAGAACTCGAGATGGCTTCTCGTCTCGATGGTGGAGCCCGACTTCGAAGATGAGAGGTACAGCGTGGTGGCCGGGTCGAGCCCGGCGATGTGGGCCACCGCTGCTGGGTCGGTGCTGTCGAGCACGTGGAGTGCCAGGCCCGGGGTGCCCGTGGGAAATGAACGAGCCACGACTTCGGGAAACAGGCTGGAGCCACCCATGCCCATGACCACTGCGTCGGTGAGGCCGTCGGCCACGCATCCCGCCACGAATCCGTCGACCACGGTGGCCGATGCGAGGAGCTCCTGGGCCACCGCCAGCCACCCGAGGCGGTCGCTGAGCTCGGTCGGGTCGTCGGACCAGAGCGTGTGGTCCGATGACCACAGCCGAGCAACGGCGTTGCGCCCAGCCAGGTCACGAAGGATGTCGTGGAACGGACCCTCGAGCGGACCGAGCCACTCCCGGCGGATCACTGCGCTGCTCACGGCGTGGCTCCAATGCGTTGTCGATGGCGTGCGGGGTCAGGGACCCGACCTGATCGAGTGTGCCACGGCGCTGGCCCCTCGCCGATCGCCACCTGCGGCTCACCGAACCGCAGCTGTGACCGGTCCGCCGGCCCGGAGCAGGGCGTCGATCTCATCAGCGGTGACGGACTCGCTGAACAGGTGGCCCTGAGCCAGCTCGCACCCCAGCCGCTCGAGCACCTGACACTGCGCATCGGTCTCGACGCCTTCGGCCACGGTGTCGAACCCCAGGTTGTCGGCCAGCACCAGCGCCGCCGACACGATGGCAAGGTCGTGGGAAGACGGGTCGCCGAGACCGGCAACGAACGAGGCGTCCACCTTCAAGATGTCGGCGGCCGAGAAGCGTCGCAGGTAGTCGAGCGTGGCGAACCCGGTGCCGAAGTCGTCGATGGCGAGGCGCACGCCCAGCTCCTTGAATCGGCGCAACTGCTCGACCACCGCGTCGGGATCGGTCACGAGGTCGGCCTCCGTGACCTCGAGGCACAGCTGCTCGGGGGGAACCTGATGGCGCGCCAGGCAATCGCTGACGAAATCGACAAGATCCGCATCGGCAAGCTGGCGGGCCGAGAGGTTGGCGGCCACCTCGAGCGTGGGCCACCTCGCCGCGGCACGCGACGCCTGCTCGATGACCCATCGGCCGAGCGGGAGGATCAAACCGGTGTCGGTGGCGATCGGCACGAATGCGTTGGGCTTGACCAGCCCCACCCCAGGTCGGTCCCAGCGCAGCAGCGCCTCGACACCCACCATGGCGCGATCGCGCAGTCGGATGACCGGCTGGAAGTGCAGCACCATCTCGTCGGCCCGCAACGCATCGCGCAGCGCGTTCTCGACCTCGAGCCGGGCCATGGCCTTGTTCCGCAGTCCCTCGTGGAACAGGGCGGTGCGGTTGCGACCGCGCTCCTTGGCGTCGTACATCGCCAAGTCGGCGTCTTGGAGCACCTCGGCCGGCTGGGCTGGCCCGACGGCATGCACCACGCCGATGCTGGCCGACACCACGACGCGACCTCCTGGGAGGCTGATGGGCGAGGCCAACGCGTCGGTGAGACGAGCCGCCAAGGCAGCCACCGCGCCGACATCGTCGACGTCGGGGCACAGCACGACGAACTCGTCGCCCCCGACGCGCGACACCAGGTCCGCGGGACGCAACGCCCGCCGGAAGCGCAACGCGACTTCTTGGAGGAGCAGATCTCCCGCTTCGTGTCCCAGACTGTCGTTGATCAGCTTGAAGCGATCGAGATCGACGTAGAGCAGCCCAGCCTGCGAGCCCTGGGGCGCAAACGTCTCCTCGAGGCGATCGAGCAGGAACCGGCGGTTGGGCAAGCCGGTCAGCGCGTCGTGCAGGGCGCCGTGGGCGAGGCGAGACAAAAGGTGGTGGCGCTCGACGGCGATGGTTCCGAGATCGACGGCCAGTCCGAGCAGGTCCACCTCGGTCGGCCGCAGGCCATCGTCGCTCTCGCGCACGAGGACCAGTCGGCCGGCAAGGCCATCGGCACCCGTGAGATCGGCAGCCCAGACCCGGACGAACCGGCCACCTGACGTGGTTTTCACTACTGAGTCCCAACCCTCGCTCGTGAGCAGGAACGGTGGATCTTTCTGGCTCGGGACCGCCAACGGTGGCCGACTGATACCCGTGCGCTCGAGCACAGCCAGCATCTCGTCGTCGAGGGTGGGCGAGGTGGAGACGTACCCCGATCGATCGAAGAAGCCGATCACGATCTCGCCGTCCATGCGGCGCGCCGCGAGATCGGTGATGGCGCGAAGCGAGTCGGCGACGGGGGCCCCGCGGGCGATCTGCTCGAGCAGCACCGTCTGTTCCGACAGCAACGCGGCGGCATCGCGCTCGTTGCCGGGCTCGCGCCCCGTCAACAAGAGCAGGTGGTCGCCCAGGTCGGCACCAGCCGTGCGCTCGAGCTGGATCCGTCTCCACGTCCCGTCGGCCGAGCGCATGCGCACGACGCGCTGGCGCCCAGGGCCAGTGCCGATCAGGCGGTCCAGTGGCAGGGCATCGCCCACGTCGCCCAGGAGGTCGTCGGGGTGGATCAGCGCTGCGATGTGGGTGCCTCCCAGGTCCTCGCTGGCGATGCCCAAGATGCGCTGCACCGAGGGGCTCACGTAGGAGAGCCAACCGGCACGATCGGTGACCATGACGAGGTCGGCGGCGCCGCGTAGTAGCGACGATGCCCAGGCATCGCGCTGGCGGTAGATCTCCGATGTCGCGTCTCGATCGGTGAGGTCACGACCGACGGCGACGAGGAACCCGACCTCCGGATCGTCGACCGCATTGGTGATCATGAACTCGATCTCGCGTAAGCGACCATCTTCGGCGACCATCGTCACCTCGATGGGGCCATGGGTCCCCGGCGTCGCCACCGCATTCGCCATAGAGCCCACATGGAGATCGCGGTTGGCATGTTTGGCGAACAGATCGAACACCGACGTGCCCACCACAGCGCTCGGCTTCCAGCCCAGGACATCGGTTCCGGAGGAACCAATCCACGCGATCGTTCCGTCGGGGGCGCACAGCGCGACGAGGTCCGGCAGAAGTCCGAGGAGCCGGTCGGCGGTGACGCCGGGGGGCAGGTCGGCTCCGTAGGGATTCATCATGGCGACGGGTGGCGCTCAGCAACCTCGAGCGCAGCCGCCCGAGCCCCGTCGACGATCTGGTCCATCACGGCATCGTCGTGCGCCAAGCCAGGGAACATGACCTCGTACGCTCCGGGCGCGAGCGCCACGCCCCTGCGCAACATGGCGTGGAAGAAGTTTGCGTACAGCCCTTCATCGGTGGTGCGGGCGTCGGCGTAATCGCGAGGTACGTGCGCCCCGAAGTGCAGGCCGATGAGCGGGCCGGCCGTGGTGACCACGGCGGTGAGCCCGGCCCCGCTCAGCGCATCGCGCAGCCCGGCCGCCAGGCATTCGGCTTGACCGATGAGGTACCGGTAGGCGTCGGGCGTGCACAGCTCGAGCGCAGCAAGGCCAGCCGCAGTGGCCAGCGGGTTCCCCGACAGCGTGCCGGCCTGGTACACGGGGCCGAGCGGTGCCAGGTGATCCATCAGATCGGATCGGCCTCCGAAGGCACCGACGTTGAGGCCACCACCGATGACCTTGCCGAAACAGGTGAGGTCGGGCGTGACGCCGAAGGCCTCTTGCGCCCCGCCCCGTCCGAGCCGGAACCCGGTGATGACCTCGTCGAAGATCAACACGGCGCCGACGCGATCGCACTCGGCGCGGAGACCGGCGAGGAACCCCTCGACGGGCTGAACCAGGCCCATGTTGGCGGCCACGGGCTCCACGATCACGCAGGCGATGGAATCGTCGAGTTCAGGGATGTCGTTGTAGGGCGCCACGATGGTGTCGGTGACCGCGGTGCTGGGGACACCAGCAGACCCGGGAACCCCGCCGGGGCTGTGGGCCGGGTCGAGGTGGGCCACAGCGGAGCCAGACTCGGCCAGCAGCGCGTCGCCGTGGCCGTGGTAGTTGCCGGCGAACTTCACCACCTTGGTTCGGCCGGTGGCCCCGCGTGCGAGGCGCAGTGCGGTCATGGTGGCCTCGGTGCCGCTCGACACCATGCGCACCTTCTGGCACGACGGCACCCGGCGGCCGATCTCTTCGGCCAGCAGGACCTCGCGCTCGGTGGGGGCGCCATAGGAGGTGCCGTAGCCCGCCGCGCTACGGATGGCTTCGATCACCTCGGGCCGGGCGTGCCCGGCGATGATGGCGCCATAGGACTGGACGAGATCGAGGTACTCGGTGCCCTCGACGTCCCAGACCCGCGCACCCTCGGCGCGCGCCACGAAGTAAGGCGTCCCGCCAACCGAGGTGAAAGCGCGGACCGGCGAGTTCACGCCACCGGGGATCACCCGCTTCGCCCGTTCGAAAAGTTCGGCGTTGGTGCTCATGCCAGCGCCTCGGCGGCTTCACGGGCCAGGTAGGTCAAGATCAGGTCCGCACCGGCCCGCTTGATGGAGGTGAGGTGCTCCATGGCCACCCGGTGGCCGTCGATCCATCCGTTGGCCGCCGCCGCCTTGATCATGGCGTACTCGCCCGACACGTGGTACGCCGCCACGGGCAAATCGTGCTCGGCCCGCACCTTGGCGATCACATCGAGGTAGGCCAACGCGGGCTTCACCATGATGAGGTCGGCCCCCTCGGCCACGTCGAGGCGAACCTCTTCGAGCGCCTCGCGTCCGTTGGCCGGATCCTGCTGGTACGCCTTGCGGTGGCCGCCCCCTGCGATCTCGACATCGACGGCTTCGCGGAAGGGCCCATAGAGAGCCGAGGCGTACTTCGCGGCATAGGCCAGGATGGCGACATCGCCGAACTCGTCTTCGTCGAGCGCATCTCGGATGGCCGCCACCTGGCCGTCCATCATCCCGGAGGGAGCCACGATGTCGACGCCGGCCTCGGCCTGCGCGATGGCCACCTCGGCGTAGCGGTCGATCGTGAGGTCGTTGTCGACGGCGCCCGACGGCGTGAGGATGCCGCAGTGGCCGTGGTCGGTGTACTCGTCGAGGCAGAGGTCGGCGATGACCACGAGGTCATCGCCGAAGGCCTCCTTCAGGTCGCGGATGGCCACCTGCACGATGCCATCGGGGTCGCTGGCGCCGCTGCCCTCGGCGTCCTTGCGCTCCGGAACGCCGAACAAGACGACGGCGGGGATGCCCAGGTCGAGGAGTTCCTTCGTCTCTTGGCGCATCGAGGTGAGCGAGTGCTGCACCACGCCCGGGAGCGAAGAGATGGGCCGGGGCTCGTCGATGCCCTCGCGCACGAACAGCGGTGCGATCAGGTCCGTGGGGTGCAGCCGGGTCTCGGCAACCATCGCCCGAAGAGCAGGCGTGCGACGAAGGCGGCGAAGGCGGCGCTGGGGGAACACCGGACCAGCCTACGGTCGGCCACGCTCAACCGCCGAGGCGCGGAGATCCCCGGTGGTCATCTTTTCCGGCTGCTCGTGCACCGCGGGGCGTTCGCCGGCCACGAGGGCACACTTCGCGGTGGCTGATCAGCCCGGCACGAAGGCGGCGAGGGTCGCCAGCGACAGGTCGGCCATGGAGGTCACGGTGTGGTGCGCCGACGACAGGTCGGTGTGTTGGGTGATCTCGCTGGGGATGGCGACCACGGTCAAGCCCGCGGCTACCGCTGCGGCAATGCCCGGAGCCGAGTCCTCGATGGCGATGCTGCGAGCAGGATCGGCACCGAGTTGGGCGATGGCATGGAGGTACGACGCCGGGTCGGGCTTGGCCCGACCGCCCACCGAATCACGACTGGCCACGACGCGGAAGTGGTGAGCGAGACCGAGCCGATCGAGGTGGTGGTCGACCCACGCGGTCGGCGAGCTCGACGCGATGGCGCATGGGACGCTCGCATCGGCCAGTTCTTCGAGCAGCTTTTCGACCCCGGGTAGCACCGGGATCGTGTCGCGCCAAGAGCGATCCTGGGCGGCGTAGCGGGCCTCGAACCCATCTCGGTCGAACTCGGTGCCGACGGCTGCGCACATCGCCCGGTACGAGTCGTCCTCGCCGTGGCCAACGACGGTGGCCCATCCGGCGATGGTGAGCTCGAGACCCATCTCGGCCAGCGCAGCAGCCGATGCCCGATAGATCGGCGTCTCGCTGTCGAAGATGGTGCCGTCGAAGTCGAACACGACGGCGCTGAGCGCCCCCATGGTCACGCGTCGGGCGGCAGCGGCCGCGCCCCTACCGTGGTCACTGCGGTCGCACCGCACCGCACCGCCTCGGCCAGCGCCTCCTTCGGATCGCCGTGAAGGCGAAGCGAAGCGATCCACCCGGCGGCGAACGCATCGCCCGCACCGGTGGAGTCGATGGCGTCGACCGGCAGGCCTTCGGTGGTCACGCTGGAGCGGCCATCGGTCCAGGTGGCACCGGCGGCACCGTGCTTGACGGCCACGGCACCGACGTGCTCGAGCACCGCCTTCACCCCACCGAGCGCCTCGACCTCGTCGTCGTTGGCAAACACCAGCGATGCGCCTTCGATCCACTGGAGGAACGCCTCGGCCCCGACCGCCTTGATGGGCGCGGTGCTGGCGGCATCGATGGACACGGTGGCCCCTCCGGCCACCCCCGCAGACAACGCCGCTCGCCCGGCGTTGCGCGACCCCTCGTGCAAGATGGCGTAGCCCGAAAGGTGCACCCAACCGGGCATCGGGTCGAGGCCACCGATGACCGCAGACAGCGGCAAGCGGTCATTGGCGCCTCTATCCGGGAGCATGGTGCGCTCCCCGTTGGCATCGACCAGGACGACGCAGGTGCCCGTAGGCGCATCGGTGAGCACCGGGCCGACGAAGGTGACGCCCGCGGCAACGAGGTCTGCTTCGGCCACGAGCCCCAAGTGGTCGTGGCCGCGGGCGGCCAGGAGTTGCACATCGGCCTCTCCCAGCGAGGCCAGCCAGCAGGCGGTGTTGGCCGCTGAACCCCCGCCCGCGAGGCGGATCCTGGCGGCCGTGTCGGAACCGGGGGCAATCGGGTCCTTGTGGACGGCGACCACGTCGACCATCAGATCGCCGACAACCAGCACGTGGCTCATGGGGACGCCTCCAGGGCGATGGCAGCCGCCAAGGCGGCGTTGGCGAGGATGATCTCGATGTTGGCCCGGAGGCTCTCGCCATTGCTTTCGCGATGGAAGTGCGCCAGCAGGAAGGGGGTGACGTCTTTGCCCGTCACCCCCGATTGCTCTGCGGCTGCCAGGCCGGTGGTGAGGAGGCGGGCGTGCAGTTGCGGGTCGATCTGTCGATCGAGCGGGAGCGGGTTGGCAACGAGGAGCGCGGCGGTAGCACCGAGGTCAGCCCGGGCGGCCATCACGGCGGCGATCTCGGACACCGTGTCGACCCGGGCCGGTGCCGGGTGACCTGAGTCCGAGAGGTAGAAGCCGGGAAAGCGATCGGTGCCGAAGCCCACCACCGCAACGTTGAGCGTCTCGAGCCGCTCGAGCGTGGCGGCAACATCGAGGATCGACTTCACCCCGGCGGAGACCACCGTGATGGGCGTGGTTCCGAGGGTGGTGAGGTCCGCGGATTCATCAAAGGTCTGGCTCGCCCCCCGGTGCACCCCTCCCAGGCCACCGGTCGCGAAGACCTCGATGCCGACCAAGGCCGCCAACTGCGCGGTGGAGGCAACCGTGGTGGCTCCGTGGCCACCACGGGCCACGACCAGCGGTACGTCGCGCACGCTTGCCTTGGCGACATCGTCGGAGCCGGCGACGATGGCGAGCGCGGCGTCGTCGAGGCCAACCCGAACCACGCCGTCGACGATGGCGATGGTGGCTGGGACCGCCCCGTTCGATCGGACCGCCGCTTCGATCTGGTGGGCCACGTCGACGTTGCCGGGCCGGGGCAGGCCGTGCGAGATGATGGTGGATTCGAGCGCCACCACCGGGCGCCCGGCACGCAGCGCCGCCGACACCTCCGGCGCCACGGAGACGCGGCTGACGAGGTGATCGAGGGCGACGCCGGGCATCGAGCGAGTCTGGCAGACGCCAGGTCCGCGTCAGGCGAGGGTGGCGGTGACGGCGCTGACCAGGCCATCGATGGTGTGGGGGTCGGCCTCGGCGGTAACGGTGAGGCCGAGGCGCGCTGCGGTGGCCGAGGTGATCGGGCCGATGCTGATGACCGTGGCCGGCACGGCGTCGGCACCGACTGCGTCGCACAGGTTGGTCACCGTGGACGAGGACGTGAAGGTCACCGCATCGGCGGCGGCGACCGCCGCGATCTGCGCCGCCGAGAGCGTCGCCGGTCGGGTTTGGTAGGCGTCGACCACATCAACGTGCCAGCCCGCCGCCCGCAGGCCGTCGGGCACCACATCGCGCGCCACGGCCGCTCGCGCCACCAAGACTCGGCCAGCACGCGCCGACGGGCTCGGGAAGCCATCGAGCAACGACTCGGCAACGAAGCGCTCCGCAATCAGGTCGGGCACCAACCGGTGCGACGACAGCGCACCGGCGGTCCCAGGACCGATGGCGGCGATGCGCACGCCGGCGAGGGCCCGGACATCGGGCACCGGGGCGAGCGCATGGTGCACGCCATTGGGCGAGGTGAGCACGAGCCACTCGTAGTCGGCGATCCGACGAAGGGCGTCGGCCAACGCCGCACCACCGTCGTCGGGCGGCCCTATCTCGATGACGGGTGCTTCGACCACCTCGGCACCCAGGGCGCGCAGCCGGGCAACGAGAGACGACGCCTGAGCCCGGGCGCGGGTGACCACGATCCGCTGTCCCGACAGCGGCCGGTCGGTGTACCAGGAGAGGTCCACGGCGGCCACGCCTCCGACCACGATCACCGAGGGCGCCGCCAGCGGGTGATCGGCCAAGGTGGCGAGGGTGGCGCGCGTCGTGTGCTGCTCGGGGCGGGTTCCCCATCTCACGGCGGCGGCTGGCGTGTGGGCGGGAAGGCCCGCCGCCATGAGTCGCTCAGCGATCTGGGGCCATCGACCAACGCCCATCAAGATCACGAGGGTGCCGCCGGTCCGGGCGATGGCGTCCCAGTCGACCGTGCCGTCGCCGCTGGCGGGGTCCTCGGGGCCGGTCACCACCGTGAACGAGGTGGAGGAGAACCGCTGGGTGACGGGAATGCCGGCGTAGGCCGGCACGGCCAGGGCGGAGGTGATCCCGGGCACGACCTCGAAAGGGATCCCGGCGGCACCAAGCGCCGCCGCCTCCTCGCTTCCCCGGGCGAACACGAACGGATCGCCGCCCTTGAGGCGCACCACGGTCTGGCCGGTGCGCCCGCGAGCGACGAGCAATGCATTGATCTGGTCCTGGGTCATGCGGTGCACCTTGGGCGCCTTGCCGACGTCGATGCGCTCGGCACCCGCAGGCGCCAGATCGAGCAGTTCGGCGGCCGAGAGCCGGTCATGCACCACCACCTCGGCACGAGCCAACAGTTCGGCGCCCCGGACGGTGAGCAGCCCGGGGTCTCCGGGGCCTGCGCCCACCAGGTACACGGTCACATCGCCGATCCTACGGATTCACCCGGTGACCGACTGATTCAGGCGGACGTTCCGCCGTCATGCGGTACCTCTGCGACACCAGACCACACCGCGCCACCAAACCTGTGGCGGGCTGTAGCCCGGCCCGACGCGTCTGAGCGTGGTGCCCATCATCGACGCCGCTGCGGGCGAGAACGGCCCGGAATCCATGAATCCCACCCCGGACGAACCAGGGGCGGTTCAATCCTGACGAGACGGCCA
>Ga0105045_10002810_pt1 | contig 14779 bp, 7 predicted proteins | sample MAT02_FD_78089 | JGI IMG/M metagenome (GOLD analysis project Ga0105045, IMG submission 78089) | Freshwater microbial communities from Lake Fryxell liftoff mats and glacier meltwater in Antarctica - MAT-02 (megahit assembly) | ecosystem: Environmental > Aquatic > Freshwater > Ice > Liftoff...
AATCAATTGGGGATATTTATCACCGCCCCCACCGATATGCCCAATGCACCCGCCTTGCCGTTGCCATTGGCGCGAATGATTGATATTTTATCTGATGCCGCCGTCCCGACCATGTTGGTTTTGTTGGGGGTATTGCTGGCACAGTCCCGTTTTACAGCCAAGCGTATCATGCCGATGCTGGTGGCAGGTGGGGTAAAATTGCTCATTGCGCCCATCATCGCTATATTGCTCATGTCACTATTGGGCATAGACGGACTCGCTCGTCAGGTGGGGATTATTCAGTTATCCATGCCCGTAGCGGTTTTAGCCAGCGCCCTCGCCGCCCAATTTGATGCCGATACCGAATTTGTCACAGGGGTGATTTTTATCAGCACACTGGGGAGTATCCTCACTCTGAGCGTATTGGTGATTTTGGTGGGATGATATAGTACGTCTTATGTGAAATGAAATGTGCAAAATTGGGCAATTTATCGAAATGAACTACGAATAAACCTTTAATCGCGTCCCTACGCCTAGAAACGGTTTTCTCCCCTTTCCCCACTCGGCGGGGATAAGGGGCAGGGGGATAGGGGATGTTTTTATAATTACATAGCGAATGTTACTTCCAGAAAATGACGATAAGATTTTAGAATATATTGTGGGGGAGATATTTAATAAAATGCCATCAAATCCGTATGCGTCTAAAATTTCTCTGCGTATGGGCAGATATATCGGCAATTTTGTAGATGAACACGATTTAGGACACACTACAGATGAAGCAGGCGGGTATCAAATTGGATTTGGTGAGCGATATGCCCCTGCTGTGGCGTATGTATCCAAAGACAAACAGGCAGAACTCAACACATCGGGTTATAACGATGTTCCCCCAGATTTGGCAGTAGAGGTCGAATTTCCCCCTGAGTTGGCATCGGAAAAACGCCTGCGCTATAAGGTGACCAATTATCTCAATGCGGGGACAGTCGTTTGGGTGGTGTATCCAGAGACAAAGACCGTAGAGATTTATGTCCCTGGACAATCGGTGCAATTTTTATCTGAAAAAGACACCCTTACAGGTGGCGATGTGCTAAAAGGGTTTAGCCTGCCACCGAGCGAGGTGTTCAAATAAGTTATGGTGTGGGTGTTGGGGTGATTTCTGCCAACAGCGCTTCTAATTCAGCGCTTATATCGCTTATATCACTGCTCAAGAGTGTGCCAAGAGATTCTGCCATACGAAAATCGTCAATGCCTCTTTGGGCATAGTCGCCTATAATAATCGGGTCAATGTCGGTTTGTGTTGCTAGGTAATAGGCAACCCCCCGATTTTCATAGGAATCGGCATATTGTGGATTGCTGAGAATCGCTTGGCTAAAATCGGCAATAGCGCGGTCATAATCATCTGTATGCACAAATAGAATACCCCGACTATTATAGGCGTCTGTATAAGTTGGATTGAGGTCTATGGCTTGGGTATAATCGGCAATGGCGCGGTCATAGCTCCCCATATCCAGATAGGCGCTCGCACGATTGAAATAGGCATCTGCATCTTGTGAATTGATGTCTATGGCTTGGGTATAATCGGCAATGGCGCGATCATAGTCGCCAATTTTAGTGTATGCCAGCCCACGATTTGTATACCATGTAACGATTTGGGGATTAAGGCGGATAGCCTCGCTAAAATCGGTAATCGCTTCGTCATATCTGCCGAGTTGGGCATATAGGAGTCCCCGTGATGAATAGGCGCGTGGTTCATTGGGGTAACGGGTGATGATTTGGTTCATCTGTGCCATTTGAGCATCGGGGTTATCTGTATTGAGTATAATATCAGAAAAACTGGTCACAATCTCTTCTATCACGGCGACTTGGGTGACAGTCGCCTGAGCATAAACCACCTCTTGGTTTATCGCCACAAGGTTGGCTTCTGCTGTTGCTAGGGATTGGGTGGCGGTACCGATTTCGTTGCGTGCGATTGTGACATCATTAAGCGCATTTATCCCCACCAACGCTGCCCCTAGTGCGATGATTATCATGATACCTGCCGTGATGGATGCGATCATTCTGGCACGACGAATATTTTTGAGTCGTTGAATTTGTGCCTCTTCGTCGGCACGACTCGCATCAATATAGGCGGCTTGCACCTCTGTGGGCGGTGGGTTTTTAGATTTTGTAAGTGCCTCATCTAGCCATGTTTCGGCATTAGATAGCTCCACACCATCCAGCAAAAAACTCACATCACGGTCACGGTTTGCCCATTTATTTGCCCGCAATCCCAGACGAGTATGCGTCTCTTTATGGATAAAATCGGTCTGGATAATGGACATCAGGGCATCAAATTTTTCTGCAAAATTGTCTTCTGGAGTGAAGAAAAAATAATTAATGGGGGCGAGTGCATTTTGATTTTCGTCAAAAATCATGTGTAATTGCCGATTGCCCCACAATTCACGGGTGATGTCTTGGCTACTATCGGTGATAGCCAGCCGTTTGGTGATGCCAATAAGACAGGTCTCACGGTCATATTTGGCATGAAAGACGGGAATTATCCGCTTGCCCAATACCCGCGCATATTCAATTTCCAGATGACAAATCGGTGATGATAGCGAATTGGGAGACATCACCACAACAAAATTATTGGCGGTGGCAATGCCCCGTTTAATTTCTTCCCACCACGATTGTGATGCGGGAATAGATTCCCAATCAATCCAAACTTCTTGTGCTTTTTGCAAAAATGCCTCGCGTAATTGGGCAACAAAGACTTTATCTTCCCGCGAATAGGATATGAACACGTCAGACATCAATTTATCCCTATATACTATCATCACAGCATACACGATTATACCGAGTGATGTACTCATTGTGCAAAATTATGTAGGTAATCATATCCCTGTTTGCAATCACACCAAAATATGAGACAATTCCTCTAAATAATTGATGACACAAATACAAGAACTAATAGGCGCAAAAAGTGTTTTTATAGAGGATTTATTATCATTTTGGAGTTTTCATAATGTCACAACCGATTACATCTGCCTCTGTGTTTGTGGTGAGTGGTGGCGCGAGAGGCATCACCGCCTATTGTGTGGAGGTCATGGCAGAGTATTATCATTGCAAATTTATTTTGATGGGGCGCTCCGAATTGCACCCCGACCCCGATTGGGCGCACTCTGCATCTGATGAAGCATCGCTCAAAACTGCCGCCATGAATGCACTCAAAGCCAAAGGCGAAAAACCGACCCCCGCCACCGTCCAAAACATGACCCGTGAGGTGCTTGCCAGCCGAGAAATCCGCGAGACACTTGCCCGTATTGCCCAAAAAGGTGGTCAGGCAGAATATCTGAGCGCAGATATTACCAATGCGTCGGCGGTGAAGGCGGGAATTGCCTCGGCATCGGCAAAATTGGGTAAAGTCACAGGGATTATTCACGGCGCGGGCAACCTTGCCGATAAACTCATCGAAAATAAGACCCAGAAAGACTTTGAAACGGTCTATTCTGCAAAAGTGGATGGTCTCAAAAATTTGTTAGAAGCTATTCCACCAGCCGAATTACAACACTTGGTGCTTTTTTCATCGGTGGCGGGATTTTTTGGCAATGTCGGGCAGACCGATTATGCGATTGCCAACGAAATTCTCAATAAAACGGCGTATTTGTATCAGGGACGCTATCCCCACATCAAAATTGTGAGCATCAATTGGGGTCCGTGGGATGCGGGTATGGTCACACCACAACTCAAAGCCTATTTTGCCGAAAATAATATCCAAGTTATCCCGTTGGATACAGGTGCGGCGATGCTCATCCACGAATTAGAGAATGAAAAAGGCGATAATGCGGTGCAAGTGGTGGTCGGCAGTGGCATCGCCTTTCCTGCAATCGCCCCATCACCCGAATTGAACACCTATCGCTTGCATCGGGTGTTGCGCCTAGAGGACAGTCCGTTCTTACAAGACCATGTGGTGGGCGGAAACGCCGTTTTGCCGATGGTCTCCGCGATGAGCTGGATGTCTAGTGCCGCCGAAGGCATTTATACAGGCTATAAATTTTCTGCGTTTGAGATGTATAAGGTGCTAAAGGGCGTAGTGTTTGATGATGATTTGCCACCGCGTTTTACGTTGGAACTCAAAGATGTCGAAAAATCTGCCGATAAAATTATCATGGACGCGATGATTAGCACCTTCACCCCAAAGGGAAAACCGCGCTTCCACTATAGCACCCGTTTGGAGCTACAGAAAAAATTACCCGATATGCCCCTTTTTTCGCCAGATTTATCCCCGCGTGATAATATCCCAGGGTCAAAATATTATGACGATTACACCCTGTTTCATGGATTCGCGTTTAAGGGTGTAGACCGCGTGTTGAATATCCAACGCGACAGCATGATTGTCGAATGTACCCTGCCGATTGTCCCCGCCAGCTATCAGGGACAATTCCCTGTGCAAGCCTTCAATTATTATAGTGTGGATATTGGTTTGCAGAGCATGGGCATTTATGTCAAGCACTTTTTCAATGCGGGTAGCTTGCCATTGCGGGCGGGGGCGGGTGAGCATTATGGTGATGTGCGCTGGGGACAAAAATTTTATGTCACCTTGTCTATTGTCAATGCCACCGATACTAAGCTGGTCGCCGCCATCCGTTTACATGATGCCGATGGACGGATTTATATGACCGTGCGCGATGCCGAAGTCACTATCAGCAACACATTAGACCCATTATTCAGACAAAATCGCTTGCCAAGCCCATTGGCATGAGAGGCACGTATGGAAAAAATTGCGATTATAGGCATTGCCTGTTTATTTCCGGGCGCAGACACCCCGCACGCCTTTTGGGATGTGTTGCAGGGCAATCGGCGGACGATCCGCCACGCCACACCCCAACAAATGGGTGTAGACCCGCATGTGTTTTATGACCCATCGCATATCGAGCCAGATAAAACCTACTGCTTGCGCGGTGGCTATATTGGAGAATATGCGTTTGATGGGCGTGAATTTGCCCTATCTACAGAAGGATTAGGCGACCCCTTCAAATGGGCGTTGCGCGTCTCTGCCGATGCGTTGGCAGATAGTGGCTATACCCAAGATGAGGCATTACTCGCCCGTACAGGTGTGATTTTGGGCAATTTATCCTTCCCAACGCGCAGTTCCAACGCCCTATTCACCGATTTGTATCGGGGGATTTTGGGCAAGGCATTCACCGATAAATTTGGCACACCCATTAGCTTATCGCCCACACCATCGGGCAAAGCCGATTTTGCCAATGCGTTATCATCGGGTTATCCGAGCGCCATGATCGCCCAAGCACTCCGATTGGGCGCGGGATTTTTTGCGTTAGACGCGGCGTGTGCCTCATCATTATACGCGGTGGGACTGGCGGGGCATTATCTCGCCTCGCATAAAGCCGATATGATGCTGGCGGGGGCGGTGAGTGCGGCTGACCCGTTATTTGTGAATATGGGATTTGCCCATTTGAATGGTTATCCAGATGTACAAGGCGATAGCCTGCCATTAGATGCCCGTTCAAACGGGTTACTGGCGGGTGAAGGCGCAGGGATGTTTGTCCTCAAGCGTCTGTCAGATGCGGTGCGCGACCATGACCGTATTTATGCGGTGGTCAGTGGATTTGGTCTCACCAATGACGGACACGGCAAGCATATTCTCACGCCCAACACCAAAGGGCAATTATTGGCATTTGAACAGGCGTATGCGCGTGCCAAACTATCCCCTAGCGCGGTAGATTATGTGGAATGTCATGCCAGTGGCACGCCCGTTGGCGATAAAACAGAACTCTCATCTATGGCACAATTTTTTAATAACGGACATGCCCCCATGTTGGGCAGTGTAAAATCGAATATGGGGCATTTGCTCACGGCGGCGGGCATGGCGAGTATGGTCAAGCTGATATTGAGCATGGCGCATGGTCAAATTCCCTCTACGGTGGGTGTAGAGCAACCGCTCACCTCATCAGAAGGATTTGGTGGGAGGCAAGTTGTCCGTCAACCAACGGCATGGAACACCCGCGATGGGGTGTATCGGGCGGGAGTAAATGCCTTTGGATTTGGTGGGGTGAGCGCCCATGTGGTGCTAGAATCTTCCGCCACACCCGATGCGCCATCATCCCCGTTATCATTGCCCCACATGGCGATTGTGGGCATGGATGCCCATTTCGGCAAATTTGATACCCTAGAAAAATATGCCCATGCGCTCTATGACGGCGGGACGGCATTTATCCCGTTGCCAGAAGGTCGGTGGAAAGGGGCGCATCATCATCCCGAATGGCTCAATGCGTTTGGGTTTGATACTGCCCCAGACGGCGCGTATATAGACCGTTTCGCGCTGGATTTTGCCCAATATAAAATTCCACCACACCCCGCCGATGAGCCGATTCCCCAACAATTACTCTTGCTCAAAGTGGCAAATAACGCCATCCGTGATGCGGGACTCAAAGAGGGTAGCAATGTGGCGGTATTGGTGGCGTTGGGGACAGAACTTGCACTCCATCAATATCGTGGACGGTTAGACCTTAATTGGCAAGCGCGGGAGGCGTTGCAAAAAGCAGGTGTGCATCTGTCTGATGAGCAAGCCAAACAACTCGAATATCTCGCCAAAGATGCCCTGCTCACACGGGCGCAAGTGAACCACTATACCAGTTATATCGGTAATATCGCCGCCAGCAGGGTCTCTAACTTATGGGATTTTAGCGGGATGGCGTTCACTGTCTCCGCAGAAGAAAATAGCACCTTCAAGGCACTAGAACTGGCACAATTGCTCCTCGCAGAAAATACGGTGGATGCGGTGGTCGTGGGCGCGGTAGATTTGGCAGGGGGCATGGAAAATGTCGTCATGCGTCATGCGCTGTCGCCTGTGCATACGGGTACACCTGCGATGGGCATCGCCCAAGAATCCACGGGCTGGATGGTTGGGGAAGGGGCTGGTGCGGTGGTGCTGGTGCGGTCAGATAAAGCGGGTGATAAACCGGTTTATGCCACCATCGAAGCACTCGCCTTTGCCAATAGCCATAGCACATCGCCCGATGCGCCATTGCCACTTATCACCACCGCCCAAAGTGTGGCAGGGGCGATGCAATCGGCATTGAAAATCGCCAATATCACCGCGCAACAAGTGGAATATTTAGAATTGCACGCCAGTGGCATCCCGCATGAGGATGAAGCCGAAATGGATGGCATTACCCGTGTGTATCGGGGTGATGACCCCACTTGTGCGATGGGTAGCGCCAAAGCCACTATCGGACACACCTATGCGGCTTCTGGCATGGCAAGCCTGATTAAAACAGCATTATGCCTATCGGGGCGGTTTATCCCCGTTGTACCCCATTGGAACGCGCCAAAAAATCCCGAAAAATGGGTGAATACACCCTTTTGGGTGGCGAGTAAATCGCGCACATGGTTTAGCCAAAAACGGATTGCAGGCATCAATAGCTTGAGTGCCGATGGCACCGCCTCACACGTTATTTTATCCGCAGAAAAATCTGCTAATAAGCCGATTGGCTATCGAGCGCAAGGCTCACCCACACTATTTTTATTCAGTGGGGAAAATGAATCGGCGCTGGTGGCGCGTATCACCGATTTTCAGCAAGCTATCGCGGGTGCTTTATCGCTACAAGCGATGGCGGATGTCGTTTTTAGCACCTATAACACGGCGCAACCATATACAGTGGCGCTCATCGCCCGTAACGTCGATGAAGCGACCAAAGAGACAGAACGCGCCCTAACAGGCATATCCGAATCATTCCGCACAGGCAAGGCATGGACAACCCCATTGGGCAGTTATTTTACCCCTGTACCCGTTGGGGTAGATGGTCATGTGGCATTTGTCTATCCAGGGGCATTTAACAGCTATCCAAAATTGGGATATGAATTGCTTCACCTGTTTCCAGAGGTGTATGAACCCCTCTCGGCGCTCACTTCGGATATGGGTGAAGTGATTGCAGAACGACGCTTGTATCCGCGTGGCTTAGAGAAGCCCAATACCAAACTCACCCGACTTATGAAAGATGCGCTGGCAGATGATTCTGTCGCCATGATTCAATCGGGATTGAGCTTTGCCTTGCTATTCACAAAGGTCATGCGCGATATGTTCAAAATTGCGCCACAAAGTGCCTTTGGATATAGCTTGGGTGAAGGCAGTATGATGTGGGGCATGGGGGTTTGGCGCGATGCCGATACTGCTAATACCCAATTTAGTACCTCTGATTTGTTCAAAACACGCCTCACAGGGGCGATGAATACGGTTCGTGAAGCATGGGGAATCGCGCCTGATGTCCCCACCGACCAATTTTGGGGGGCGTATTTTATCGCCACATCCGCCGAAAAAGTCCGTGAGGCGGTGAGCCGTGAGCGCAAGGTGTATCTGACCCATATCAACACCCCCAATGAGGTGATGATTGCAGGCGACCCCAGCGCATGTGAGCGCGTCTTGCAAGCAGTGGGTGGGGAGAGCATGAAAGCACCGTTTAGCGTGGTGATTCACAACGAAGCGATGATGAGTGAGTTTGGCGAATTTTATCGGTTGAATCACATCCCCGCCATGCCTATGAGCGATGTAGCATTGTATTCATCGGCAGATTATGCCCCTATCCCCACCGATACCGCTGTGATTGCCAGTAGCATCGCACGCATGGCATGTAAACAGGTAGATTTTCCGCGCATGATAAACACTGTCTATGACGATGGGGCGCGGGTATTCATTGAACTGGGACCCAGAAGCACTTGCGCTCGTTGGATTGATGAAACGCTGGCAGAAAAACCGCATCTGGCAGTTTCGATAGATGCGCTGGGTGTGGATTCACGTACCTCTATCATCCGCATGATGGCACAATTGACCAGTCATCGTGTGCCGATGGATATCAGCACCCTTTACCGCCCATTACCGTTATCTGTGGATACCGCCAAAAATATTATACGGGCGGTGAGGCTTGGTGGTGAAGATATTTATGCCACCATCATGAAAACGCCTCTGGATGGTGTGCAGATTCCTATCCACACGCCTACTACATCCATCGGGACACAGGCAATCACCACCCAGACACCCGTAGGGACGGGGTATATCCCGTCCACCTCTGCGCCCACACCCTATATCCCGTCTACCCCTCTACCCAACGACCTGCATCGTGTCCATAGCGACTTTTTGAGAGAGCGCAAATCGGGGTTATCTACCCTAGCAGAGATGATTAGCCAACAATTGGCAAATGTAGGGACGGGATATATCGCACCCGCACATCAAACCCAACCACCAGCCCCTGCGCCGATAAAATTGGTCATCCCACCGCCAAATCCGATGGTTGCGTCGTCTATCCGCAAGGGTAAAAAGCCGATGTACGATGGTGATATGGTAGAGACATTCGCTATGAAGCGCGTGGCAGATTGCTTTGGCGAAAATTATGCCCTATATGACCACAAACGAACCCCACGTATCCCCAATGGCGACCTCATGCTTATCTCGCGGATTGTGGATATTCAGGGGGAACGCTATCAATCGGTGAAAGGGACATATATTCATGCCGAATATGATGTGCCTGCCGATGCGTGGTATTTTGGCGATAGCCCCTATCCCGTGATGCCCTACTCGCTCTATATGGAAATTGCCTTGCAACCGTGTGGCTTTTTATCGGCATATCACGGTCCCACACTGCCTTATCCCGACATGGATTTTTATTTCCGCAATCTGGATGGCAAGGGTATCTTGCATGAAGATGTGGATTTGCGTGGGCGCACGATTACCAACATCGTAACCATGCTCGGTAGCACTGCCATGAGTGGCATTATCATCCAAAAATACAGCTTTAAGCTATATGATGAAGATTTGCTGTTCTATGAAGGCGAATCGTCATTCGGCTATTTTGAAAAAGCCGCTCTCGCCAGCCAAGCAGGGCTAGATAATGGCAAAAGCGCCCCCCTGTGGCAAACCTCTGCCGACCAAAATCGGCTTATCACGCTCAACCACAATGCGATTGTGGGTAGCGGATTTATGACCCTCCCGCATGGGCAACTCGACCTCACCCATAGGCTGATGATGATGCCTAATGGCGGTCTATTCAATGCGGGATATGCCTATGCGAGTGCCGATGTGGTGGCGAGTGATTGGTATTTTAAGAATCACTTCCATCAAGACCCGGTGATGCCAGGGTCTATCGGTGTGGAGACGGCGTTACAGGCGGTGCAGGCGTATGCCATAGAGACCGGATTGGGCAGACAATTCCGCACACCGCGTTTTGCCCAAGTCGGCGGTGGTCATACAGTCACATGGCGCTATCGTGGGCAGATGCTATCACCCGCGACCCTTCATGCCGAAATTCATATTAAACGGATTGAACGCGGGCAACACGCCATCACTATTATCGGTGATGCCCATATTTGGCGCGATAATTTGCGCGTGTATGAAATAAAAGATTTAGCGTTGGGGATTGTCGAAGGCGCGATATAACCATCTAAAGGAGCAAAATCATGATTACATTTCGTGGACAGTACACAGGCATGACATGGGCAGGGAACGATATTGCTTATGATGAAGCAGGTATCCGTGCCAAATTACATGACCTTTCGCAAGCCTGTTATGTGGTGCAAGTGGCGGATGGTCGGATAGGTGTGGCGAATGGTGGGGCAATCGCACCCAATAGCCCCTATCGGCTATTAGGACAATCTGGGGCAATTAGCCCCGCGCAACTGGGTAATCCCGATTTTCAGACCGATTATGGTGTGCAATATAACTACACCGCAGGGGCGATGGCAAATGCGATTGCATCCGAAGAGTTAGTGATTGCGCTGGGCAATGCTGGCTTACTCGCATCATTTGGGGCGGCTGGATGTGTTCCGCCACGCCTACAAGGGGCAATTGATAAAATAAAATCGGCGCTCCCTAATAAGCCGTATGCCTTTAACCTCATCCATAGCCCTAGCGAAGAAGCGATGGAACGCAACGCCGTGAAGATGTATTTGGATAACGGCATCAAGATTGTGGAAGCATCGGCATTTTTGGATTTGACTGCCAATATTGTGTGGTATCGGGCGGCGGGGCTATCGCAAAATCCCGATGGCAGTGTGAAAATTGACAATCGGGTTATTGCCAAATTATCACGACGCGAAGTGGCAATTTTATTCATGAAACCCGCGCCAGAACGCCTTTTGCAACCCCTTGTGGAGCAGGGACTCATCACTCCATTGCAAGCACAACTCGCGGGGCGTGTGCCTGTGGCGGATGATATTACCTGTGAGGCAGATAGTGGTGGTCATACCGATAATCGTCCGTTGGTATCGTTGTTGCCGTCTATTTTGGCATTGCGCGATGAAGTTCAGGCACAATATAACTATGCTGTGCCGTTGCGGGTGGGGGCGGGCGGTGGCATTAGCACGCCGTCATCGGCACTCGGCGCATTTATGATGGGCGCAGATTATGTGGTAACTGGTTCTGTGAATCAGGCGGCGCTGGAATCTGGGTCATCTCCCCATACGAAAAAAGTACTGGCACAGGCAGATATGGCAGATGTGGCTATGGCTCCCGCCGCCGATATGTTCGAGATGGGCGTGAAGGTGCAAGTGTTAAAACGCGGGACGATGTTCCCCATGCGGGCGCAACGCTTGTATGAATTGTATATGGAACACGCCTCGATTGATGATATAGACCCCGAAGAACGTGCCAAGCTAGAAAAACAGGTGTTTAAGCGCCCCCTAGAGGATATTTGGGCAGATACAGTCAAATTTTTCACCGAGCGCGACCCAGAGCAAATCCAACGGGCAATGGATAACCCCAAGCGCAAGATGGCACTCATTTTTCGGTGGTATTTGGGCTTATCATCGCGCTGGTCGAATGTGGGTGAAAAAGGGCGTGAACTGGATTATCAGATTTGGTGCGGTCCCGCGATGGGCGCATTTAACGCATGGGCAAAGGGGTCTTATTTAGAAGCCCCAGAAAATCGTCATGCGGTGGATATTGCCCATCACATCATGACAGGCGCGACCCTGCTCTATCGGGCGGGGACGTTGCGGGTGCAAGGTGTGAATTTTGCCCCACATCTGACGGCGTATGTGCCGACAAAATAATAGATGATAAAAGCTCCTCACCAGCGCGGTGGGGAGGTTTTTTATGAAATAGAGCTGGCGCTTTATCATACTTTCGTATGAATTTTTTCAATGTGTAAGAAAATCCCCCATAAAACCTGTCATTATTCATATAAAGTCCCTCAAATTATATTTCACCCCTTGACATTGTATATTACTACAGGGTTTTTAATAAGAGTATAGTCGCAAATCAATCAGTCTTGGAGAAATAAAATGGTAAATCATACAGCAACGCAAAAACATGACAATCACGACCATAACGAAATGAATCATGATAATCACGACCATAGCAAAATGAATCACAAGTCACATGGCAATCAGCATGAGCATCATGGGCATGGTGTTGACCATAGCGGGCATGAAATGATGTTCCGCAATCGTTTTTGGGTCAGTCTCATCATGACCATTCCTGTTGTCTTGTTTAGTCCCATGATTCAGGAATGGTTTGGGTTCTCCATGCCAGAATTTGTGGGTAGCAATCTCATTGGACCCATTTTTGCCGTTGCCATTTTCCTTTATGGGGGTGTGCCATTTTTACAAATGGCTGTGCCAGAAATTCAACAACGTACACCCGGTATGATGACCCTCATTTCGTTGGCGATTGTTGTCGCCTTTTTATATAGCCTATTCGCCACTTTTACGACTTTTGGGGATGGCTTCTTTTGGGAAATGGCGACCCTCATTGACATTATGTTATTGGGGCATTGGATAGAAATGCGGAGTGTGCGCCAAGCATCGGGCGCATTGAATGAATTGGCAAAATTGATGCCCGATACTGCCGAATTGCTTGGTGCAGATGGCAATGTGCAAACGGTGAATGTGGCTGATGTGCAAAATGGGGCGTTGATATTGGTACGTCCGGGTGCAAGTGTCCCAACGGATGGTGAAATTGTCGAAGGAACATCATTGGTTAATGAATCGCTTTTGACGGGTGAATCGAAACCCGTGAAAAAACAAGTTGGCGACAAAGTCATTGGCGGGAGCATCAATGGTGATGGCAGTTTGCGGGTCAAGGTCACAGCGACTGGCGATGCCACCGCATTGGCAGGCATTATGCGCTTGGTGAATGAAGCACAGAATAGCAAATCTAACACGCAAATTTTGGCAGATAAAGCGGCTGGCTGGTTATTCTATATCGCCATAGCCGTTGCCGCGCTCACCGCCGTTCTGTGGACTCTGGCACTCGGATTTCAGATTGAGGTGCTAGAACGGGTTGTCACTGTGTTGGTTATCTCCTGCCCTCATGCGCTTGGCTTGGCGATTCCGCTTGTGGTCGCTATTAGCACCTCACTTGGCGCACGCAATGGTATTTTAGTACGCGACAGACTTGCACTAGAATCGGCACGTCACATTCATGTGGTCGTATTCGACAAAACAGGCACACTCACAGAAGGTCGTTTTGGTGTGGTGAATCAGATTGTTGCCGATGGTTGGCAAGAAAATGATGCGCTGGCACTAGCATTGGCAATTGAAGGCGATTCTGAACATCCGATTGCACAGGGTATTCGCCAACAAGCAGAATCGGCAAAGGTGACACCCGCCACCATCAGCGATTTTGAAATCATCAAAGGGCGCGGTATCAAAGCAATTTATAACGGCAAACCAATTTATATGGGTGGTCCGCGCCTGCTCGAAATGCTCACTCATAGCCTAAGTGGGGCGATGGCGACATTCAACCAACAAGCCAATGATAATGCCCAAACAGTTGTTTATCTGGTGGTGGAAAATGATGTGGTTGCGGGATTTGCCCTGGCGGATGTGGTACGCCCAGAGAGTAAATTGGCAATTCAGAAATTGCATGAGATGAATATCGAAGTGGCAATGCTCACAGGTGATAGCAAACAGGTTGCCGAAGCTGTGGCGCGTGAATTGGGGATTGATGCGGTATTTGCCGAAGTATTGCCCGAACACAAAGACCAAAAAATTGCCGAATTACAAAAACAAGGCAAAAAAGTGGCAATGGTTGGTGATGGGGTCAATGATGCGCCTGCTCTCGCCCGTGCCGATATTGGTATTGCCATTGGTAGCGGGACAGATGTGGCGATTGAATCGGCAGGTATTATCTTGGTGCAGAGCAATCCGTTGGACGTGGTAAAAATCTTTACACTGAGCCGCGCGACCTATCGCAAGATGATTCAAAATCTCATTTGGGCGGCTGGTTACAATATAGTGGCGTTGCCATTGGCGGCAGGGATATTAGCGCCAATCGGTTTTATTTTGTCGCCTGCTGTTGGGGCGGTGCTGATGTCACTGAGTACAATCGTGGTGGCTATAAACGCCCAATTGCTTCGCAATGTGAATCTTTCGACTGAATGAGATTAGTAATTTCTGATGAACAGCTCACGCCCCTTCTTGGCGTGAGTTTGTTTATAAGTCGGTTTGGAAAACCACAAATTCGCCGTTTAAGGGATGTTTTATCCGAAATTGTTTAAGCGTAGAAAAATGGGGTGTTGTGGATTTGAGTAATTCCACATGCCTCATTTCCTCATCATCCCCATGACATGGCAAAACAAAATTGAGGGTGTTATCCTCAATAGAGGGGTATTTTTTAGCATTGAGCAAATTCGCTTCTGCTTTGGCTTCTGTCATAATCCGAAAACGTAATTTAACCGATGCTTTTTCAACGTTGCGTGTTTGGCTAAAGGCTTCTTGATTTGAAAAAATATTCAATAAGACTTGTTTTACCTCATCGGTGAGATGAACATCGCTAATTTGTAATCTATCTTCTAAAACCTGCTCAAAT
>Ga0105045_10002814_pt1 | contig 14766 bp, 10 predicted proteins | sample MAT02_FD_78089 | JGI IMG/M metagenome (GOLD analysis project Ga0105045, IMG submission 78089) | Freshwater microbial communities from Lake Fryxell liftoff mats and glacier meltwater in Antarctica - MAT-02 (megahit assembly) | ecosystem: Environmental > Aquatic > Freshwater > Ice > Liftoff...
AATTAAAATTGAATTATGGATCCCACACAAATAAAAATAATTGAAACATTTATTGTAATTGTCATTATAGCAATTATTTACTTCCTAATTAATAAATTTGTCGATCGGATTATTGCCAATAACACCGTGAAAAAAGGAAGAGGCAAGCTCGTTAAAAAAACGAATAAATTTTTCAGCATTTGTGTGGGTTTAATTTTCGTTTTAATCATTTGGGGAGTTAACCAAGCAGAATTGGCGGTTTTTGTTGGTGCAGTGCTCACTGTTCTGGGAATAGCGATGTTTGCACAATGGTCCATTTTATCAAACATCACATCCAGCATGATTATTTTCTTTAGCCATAACGTTAAATTGGAGGATACAATCACAATTCTTGACAAAGACTATGAAATTGAAGGTCGCATAAGTGATATTGGTCTTTTTTTCGTTATCCTAAAAACAAAGGATGGAGAGCTCGTTAGTTTCCCAAATAATATCTTTATTCAAAAGATGATCAAAAAGAAAGTCCAGTAATAAAATCAACCTTTACAAATTCGTTATAATAAATTGTTAGTGAATTAAAGCATTTGCTCCGTTTGAAATAAATGTAATTTACGAATTAAAAAAATTGATTTTCTAATAAATATCTTTACCAAAAAAGAACAAACAATTTACCATGATCATTTCAATACTTTTAATTTTAGTTGGATTTTCGGGATTGATTTTTGGAGCTAATTTCCTCGTTGACGGATCGGCATCCTTAGCTAAAAAGAATAATATTCCTGATTTGATTATCGGGCTAACGATTGTTGCTTTTGGAACTTCCGCTCCAGAATTAGTTGTGAATTCAGTCGCTTCCTACAACGGGCTTTCCGATATCGTTTTGGCAAATATAATCGGTAGCAATAACTTTAATCTATTCTTTATCCTTGGAATCGCTGCCTTAATTTATCCTATTGCTGTGCAATCTTCAACTGCCCGACGGGAAATTCCGCTTTCTTTAATAATTGCGGTGCTTTCATTAGGGTTGGCAACCGAATTTTTTATGACTCAAAATTCTGAAATTTCAAGGTTTGATGGACTTATTTTACTTCTGTTTTTCTTTGCGTTTTTGTACTTTTTGTTTTCGAAAATGAAGTCAGAAAAAACTGAAACCGTAGCGTATGTCCCAAAGTCTAATTTCAAAATATGGAGTTCTATTTTAATCGGATTTCTAGGGTTGATTGTTGGTGGCAAATTAGTTGTTGATTATAGTATCAATGTGGCAACAGAACTCGGCGTTAGTCAAAAAATAATTGGCTTAACCATTATTTCTATCGGTACTTCGTTACCTGAACTAGTAACTTCAATCGTTGCTGCCACGAAAAAAAACAGCGACATCGCAATTGGAAATGTAATTGGTTCAAACATTTTTAATCTGCTATTCATTCTTTCAATTAGCAGCCTAATTAATCCAATCCAATATAATCAAGAGTTCAATAGAGATTTCGCATTATTAATTGGAGGAACTTTATTTCTAATTATAGCATTGGTTTTCAGTAAAAGAAAAAAAATAGAAAAATGGAAAGCATTAATATTAGTAAGTTTCTATTTATTTTACACCTCGTTTTTGGTTATGAAAGAGCTTTAAATGCACGCCATATTATCCGTTTAGAATAAAGTCCGTTGAAATGGAAACTTTGTAACCAATAATTATTTATCCCACGTCACTGTAATTTTCCCTATGCTTTCCCCTGACTCTAAAAGATCGTGAGCCTTGAAAAAATCGTTTTGGTTAAATTCTCCCCCTCCTTGAGGTTTTAATTTTCCCTCTTGATACAATTTCACCACGGCTTGCAAACAATGATTTAGAACCTCTGGCTTGTGGTCGGCAACTTTAAGCATATTGACACCGATGATACTTCTCGATTTCATCATCATTATGATTGGCGTGAAAAACCCCATCTTTCTAACGAAGTTGAGTTTAGATAAAATGCCCCATTTTCCTCCTGATAATTCTGATCCTCCAAAAAGAATAATCTTGCTTGCATGTCCTAACAGCTGCATGTCTTTTTTGAATGTTGAGCCTGCAACAGGATTGAATGAAATATCCAGACGATCCTCTTTTAAGATTGACTTTATTTGATTTGCATAGTCCGATTTGGAGTAATTGATTACATGATCTGCACCTAAAACTTCGCAAAATTTCTTTTTTCTATCATCACGTACTTTTGCAAAAACTTCTGCTCCAGCATTCTTTGCTAGTTGAATGAGCAATGTACCAACTCCGCCAGCAGCAGCGTGAATTAAAACCTTGTTTTTTGGGCGAATGTTAGAAACGTATTCAGCCATATAATACGCCGTAACTCCCTGCGTAGCCAAAGCCAACGCATCCGTTACGGGCATATTTCCAATTTTTTGTACTGCTTCCAAAGGTGTAATTACGTGTTTCGCATACCCGCCAAAACGTGTGAAGGCAACTACGCGTTCTCCAATTAAATAATCATCTTCGAAACCTTTCACTTCTCTTACTATTCCCACTACTTCATAGCCAACAACACATGGAAAAGGTGGAGCTTCACGGTATAAACCTCTTCTTGCCATTACATCTGCATAGTTCAAGCCAAAGGCTTCGCATTCTATCAGAACCTCTCCATCGTTCAATGGTTTGAGATTAATTTCACCTAATTCAAAAGCATCGCTTGATTTTCCAGTTTTCTTTAAAATAAATGCCTTAGTCTTCATGATTTTCCAGCTACAATGATAACGATTTCACCTTTTGGTGGTTTTTCTTCATAATATTTTTTGACCTCTTGCGCTTCTCCCCGTTTAAACTCTTCAAACATTTTAGATATTTCCCGAACTACGCAAACTTGGCGATCAGCGCCAAAATATTCTTCAATTTGTCCTAAACATTTCACCAATCGATGAGGTGATTCATACAAAACAACTGTTCGTTCTTCCTCCGCCAAATTCAATAATCGGGTTTGACGTCCTTTTTTATGTGGTAAAAATCCTTCGAACACAAATTTATCGCATGGAAGTCCGCTGCCAACTAAAGCTGGAACAAACGCTGTTGGGCCAGGAAGACATTCTACTTTTATATCATTTGCAATTGCTTCACGAACTAAAAGAAATCCCGGATCTGAAATGGCTGGAGTTCCTGCATCTGAAACGAGCACGGCTAGTTCAACTGACTTTATTTTTTGAATAACTTGCTCCAAGGCTTTGTGCTCGTTATGCGCATGAAACGGAATTACTTGCTTTTTAATATCTAAATGATTCAGCAATTTTTTTGTGACTCTTGTGTCCTCAGCAAAGATGATATCACATTCTTTGAACATTCGAATAGAACGAAGCGTAATATCTTCCAAATTACCGATGGGAGTTGGAATCAAGCATAAATGAGCCATAATTTAATTTTTAACGCGTTAGAACGACATAATCTTGCAACAACGTTTGTAAGAACTCAAGTCGTTTTTCAGGTGTATGTGCTAAACCAATTATCCGTGCTGATTCATTTGCAAGTTCAATGGCAAACTTCTTCGTTTCGTCGTTTGGATAAGCACGAACACGTTGGATGGTGTTTTTAATGAGCATCATATCTTCATCAGTTAAGCGAGTGACTTCTGGATAGGTTGTTTTATGATTTGATTGATCTCTGATTGAAAGCACATCACGCAACGTATAATTTACAGTCGATTTATTTTTAACCAATACCGTTCCAGCCATCACATCTCCCATCCGTTGTTTTTTAACTGAAATTCCAATTGCTAAAATACCAAAACAACCGATTGCAAACCAAACTAAAACAAAAATATCAGCACTGATCCAAATAAAATCTCCTTTAAACATCCAACGGGTAAAGACTTCGCGCAACCCTGGTCTTTCTCCTGTGGCGGTTACCACCCGGATACCGACAACATATTTCCCTAAACTTTGACCTTGAGTCATGTACTCAATTACCGGATTGTAAAAAATCCATGGCAATTTTGCGATTAAAAGCCAGAAAAATAGTTGAGTGCCAGGATCAGACCCAAATGGATCTCCGAGGCTAAATGTCAAAATAATGATCAAATAATAAATTGCGAAAGCGGCAAGATCAATTAATGCCGCAAGCAATCTTAATCCTGTGGACGCAAGTTCGTATTCAACTTTTACATGCTGTGCTGACTCAAATTCAATTGTTTTCATTTAATCATACTTCTTGCTTGCTATAAAAGTAGCCAAAAATTAAAAATGGCGGTCTATAAAATACATATCCATCAGAAATTGCAGAAAAGTTTGTAATACTCGAAATAAAAAAATTTGATTTTGGAGATTTTTAAAGAAATTAGTCCAAAAAAGCGATAATTTGCCGGCACGTGATCAAATCTTTGATTACCAGTGTTTTGTGAGCGATTATTGCTTTAATAGCCTTTAGGAATCCAACTTTCGGATGTAAAATATTTGTTAAAAAGTAATTTACGTGCAATACCACCGGAATAAAAGCGTTATATTTGGTGTAACACTTCTTTTAAAGGTTCTTAAAAGTTGGATTTCAACGAAAGTTGGTACACAATTTGAAAAGAACTTATTACAAGTAAGAGTTAGTTTTCATAAGTAGTAGTAGTTTAGGTAATGAAAAAGGGGATAGTTTAACTTTCCCCTTTTTCACGTCTAATAATTTGAATATTTGCTCTTCAACTGCCACAAAACAACTTTTTTGCACTACTTTTGCACCTCGATTATAAGAGCTATTAAAGCTTTGATCTAAAAAAATTTATATGAAACATATTCGTAACTTCTGCATAATTGCGCACATTGACCACGGCAAAAGCACCTTGGCTGATCGTTTGTTACAAACAACCGGAACAATTTCCGACCGTGACATGAAAGCGCAAGCATTGGATGATATGGATATTGAGCGTGAGCGTGGAATTACGATAAAATCGCATGCCATTCAAATGAATTATACGCATGAAGGTCAACCATATATTTTAAATCTCATTGACACACCAGGTCACGTAGATTTTTCTTACGAAGTTTCGCGGTCAATTGCAGCATGCGAAGGCGCACTTTTAATTGTTGACGCATCACAAGGAATTGAAGCCCAAACGATTTCCAATTTATATTTGGCTTTAGAACATGATTTAGAAATTATTCCAATTCTAAATAAAATGGATTTGCCTGGAGCAATGCCAGAGGAAGTTTCTGATCAAATTATTGAGTTGATCGGTTGTAAAATGGAAGACATTATTCAAGCTTCTGGGAAAACAGGACTTGGAGTTGACGAAATATTAGAAGCGGTTATCAATCGTGTTCCACCGCCAAAAGGTGATGAAAGTGCACCGCTTCAAGCAATGATTTTTGATTCTGTTTTTAATCCTTTTCGTGGAATCATCGCTTATTTCCGTGTAAGAAATGGTGTTATTAAAAAAGGTGAAAAGATAAAATTCATGAACACTGGAAATTGGTATCATGCAGATGAAGTGGGCATTCTGAAAATGGATTTATTGCCGAAAAGTGAAGTTCGTGCCGGTGATGTTGGATACATTATTTCTGGAATTAAAAAGGCATCTGAGGTTAAAGTTGGTGATACAATTACATCATTCGACAGACCAACAACTGAAGCAATTATAGGTTTTGAGGATGTAAAACCAATGGTATTTGCTGGGATATATCCTGTTGATACAGAAGATTACGAAGAGCTTCGTTATTCCATGGAAAAATTGCAGTTGAATGATTCATCTTTGGTTTTTGAGCCAGAATCTTCTGCTGCTCTCGGATTTGGTTTTCGTTGCGGATTCCTTGGAATGCTGCACATGGAAATCATTCAAGAACGTTTAGAACGTGAGTTCAACATGACTGTTATTACGACTGTACCGAACGTTTCATACAAAGCATATTTGAATAAAAATCCAGACGTTGAAAAGATTGTAAATAATCCATCTGAATTGCCTGATCCTTCCACAATGCATCGTATCGAAGAACCATATATCAAAGCTCAAGTGATTACGAAGTCAGAATATGTTGGTCAAATCATGACTTTGTGCATTGAAAAAAGAGGTGAATTAACTGGCCAGGTTTATTTGACACAAGACCGTGTTGAATTGTCATTCTTGATGCCGATGGGCGAAATCGTTTTTGATTTTTACGATCGTTTAAAAACGGTTTCTCGAGGATATGCGTCTTTTGATTATCATCCGACAGGATATGTTAAATCTGACTTAATCCGATTGGATTTGATGCTAAATGGAGAAATTGTAGATGCATTGTCTGCGCTTGTTCATAAAAGTAATGCCTTTGATCTTGGAAAACGAATCTGCATTAAACTGAAAGAATTGATCCCAAGACAACAATTCGAAATTCCGATTCAAGCTGCCATTGGTGCAAAAGTTATTGCACGTGAAACAATCAAAGCGTTGCGGAAAGATGTAACAGCAAAATGTTATGGTGGAGATATTTCGCGTAAGCGTAAACTCCTTGAAAAACAGAAAGAAGGAAAGAAACGAATGCGTCAAGTTGGTCGTGTAGAAATTCCGCAAGAAGCCTTTTTAGCAGTTTTGAAATTGAATGATTAAACTAGTTTTTAATCCATTTCGCTTTCGCAGAATTGCCATGCTGATCGAACACTCTTACAAAGTAAATTCCGTTTGGTAAATGTGATAAATCAATTATGTTTTTATTCTCCTCATGAACCAAGCTTCCAACGGCATTCAAAATTTCAACTTTTTCTATTTGATTAGCTTGTATATTTAACTCACCCTTTGAAGGATTCGGATATAAACTCAAATCAAAAGTTCCACTATTAATCTCATCTATTGATAAATAACCTTCAAATTTGGCTAGGCGATTTAAATATTGAATATAAGGTGTAGCGTTCATTCCGCCTAATGAGTTTTTACTGAATTCTCCACCAACACAAAAAGAGTTACCTATTGTTCCAAGGGTATGAATGGTTTGGTCGAAATAACCAAACGATACGACAGAAGACAAACCCGTTTGTACTAATCCAATATTATTCATGTCATAAAAACTATTTAGTGACCCTTTAAAATTGCCAACAATATAGAATGAAGAATTGTCCCTTTTTTTCATATCAAAGACATCATAATTAATGGATAAACCTAAGTCCGCAACAGTTAACATAGGCTGTGCAACTCCATTTAAAACACTTGAAACAAGTGATCCTGAAGAGTTGGCAGCTAATCCTGCACTCCCACCAACATAAATTGTACTTCCAATTTTCTCGAAGGCGTAAATGATGTCTGGAACTAAACCAATTATCGTTTGACATTCACCAGAATAATTTCTTAGTAATACATTCTTTGAATTATAATTTTCCCAAGAATTGTCTAAAAAAACTTTTACTGAATCAAAATCTCCATATAAACTACCATAGGTTCCAATTTCATTAATTGTGCCATGAATAATGGCCACTAGTTCCCATACTTCATTTGAAAGCTTCCAAAGCTCTTGATTGCCTTGTTCTATAGGGTCGTCGATAACCGTATAAAAATAATTGCTTGCCGCAAAAGAGGCTGTTGAACGGGCATTTGGGCGTGTTGGGATTGAATCAAAACTCCATAACCCGCTTAAATAATTTGCCAATGGATATAAGGTGCTGCCATTTTGAAAATGACCCGACACTTTTAATCCTGTTGAAACGTCATAGTCCATGTCGTTGATTTCGCCATCCAATCCATTGCCCAAACAAGATAATTGCCCATTTTCATAAACACCCATTTTCAGACATGGAAGGTTATTTAAACTATCAAACTCTCCCCCAAAAAACCATTTGGATCCAAAAGTTACGGATTTGGAAACTTGTCCATTTGCTCCTTCGCCAATTTGTGTATAAGATTGTGTAGGGCTATACATTGGTTGAATCCATGCCAATTCTTCGATGGTAAATCCAAAATCTTCACTCCATTTTAACAAATCAGGTGAATTGATTTCTCGAACAAACGCAAAATTTTGTTTTTCAGCAATCAATTTTGAAATATAATCAAAACCAGATTCTTTTACTAAAAAGCCAACCGCACAATACGTTCCGTAATTGTCAATAAAATAAGGTTGACGAATTTTATGTCCGGTATTGATTGGAAAGTTTTTCGACATTGCATAATCATGCAAAACATCCAACATTGACAATCTGTTTAGTTTTGACTGTTTTGATAAATGAAAAATGGATATTGCCCTAAGGTTTTTTTCAACTAAAAGGAGATGTTTCTCAATTCGTTCAATATCTGACTCAAAAGAAACAACTTCTGAATAATTTTCCGCATCTCTTAAATTCCATTCTTTATTTACATCTCTCAAATGATGAAATAAAAGAGTCTTTTCACTTTGGTGCAAGCCAAAAGCTGTTGAACAAACAAAGCAAGAAAATAAGATTTTGAGTGTAAGTTTTTTCATGCTATTTTTATAAATGATGTTACACAACCAAAAATACGTAATTCTAGCTTAAAAAGGAATTATTCTAAAACAATTTTATAAAACGCTGGAATTCACACCGCTGTCAACTGTCAACTGTCAAATTCCTTAAATCAAGCTAATCAGTATTATATTCATCATGAATTTCCTTCAACTTCATCGCATCATTCGCATCGACTCCTAAACTATCGGCTATTTCTTTTGCACGAAGAATTTGATCAATCGACAATCCTGTGCTATCTGATTCTTCCTTAAATGTGTTTCGGAGAAAGATCGAACTCTCTTTCAAATGCGGAATTGTTGACTCTGATAAGTCCATAATTGGATTGTAAAGCATAGAATTTGTGTTTGTTTCAGGTTCAACAAACTGTGCTTTTTCATCATACGACTCAAAAATCACGAGCAATACACTCAATAAATACAAGGCTTTGACAATCGCAAAAGCTACTCCTCCTAGTTTATTGACGATACTCAAACCAGAAATATCAACTACTTTTTCCAAAAATTTGCCGCCAAAATAGACCATTGCACCTATTGCTAAAAATGTGAGTGTGAAAGCAATTACGGGCAAATAGGGAGAATCATAATCCCATTTTTCTTTTAATAAATTCGCTGTGCCGTCTGAGAAATGAATTCCTGCATAAATTCCAACAAGTAATGCCAATAATGTGCACACTTCAATTATGAATCCATTTCGAAAGCCTTTGTAGGCGAAATATACAATCGGAATAAGTAAAACAATGTCAATAAAATTCATTCAACTAGATTTTCATGTTTTTGATTCACATGAATTAATATATGCTACTGAATAATCAGATTTTTAGACCAAGATTGCGAACCGCTAACTAATTTCACAATAAAATATCCAGACGGAATTTCTTGAATGTTCAAGTTGATTTTTGACCCTTGAACTTCCGTCCATTGATTTATCACACGACCAGCAAGGTCAACCAATTGAATAGCATCTATTTTTTGGTCGTTGTTAATCTCAATCGTTACATTATTCTCCGCTGGATTTGGATAAACATTCCAATTCAATGTTCTGAAATCTTGAATTCCCAAATTCGCCCCATAAGCAAGAGAGGCATATTCACATCCCAAGACGCTAGAAACGCTCACGGTGTAATCTCCAGCTTGTGATACAAAAATTGTATCGTTCACCTGACCAGCAATAGGATTGCCATTCATATACCACGTAATTGTGAAATCGGCAGGAAAACCTGTGGCAAATAAAAATCCAACAGCAGGACTAATAATTGGTGAAATCGCTGGATCACAGTATAAAATATAAAGATTGGATGATTCAGCAACGCAACTTGCAGTATTAATCGCTAACACTGAATAATTTCCAGTTTCATCAATCACAAGTTCGTTATTCGTTGCTCCAGGAATTGCTATTCCATCCAAATACCATTGGTAAGAAAGTCCCAAATCCGGCGTGCTTATTGTGAATATTGGATCATTGTAGCTGATCATTGGTACAGCTGGAAAATCATATACCGTAATCGTATCAATTGAAAGGACTGAAGGTACGGGTGTTATTACTTGTAATGAAATTTGATAATTTATGGTTGAAGTTCCTGCACTGCAGCCGTTGCAACCAACAATATTCAAGGTGTGCTGACCCATATAATCGTCGCCAAAAAACTGAATTTCGCCAGCTGTATCATCTGCTTCCCAAATTTCAAAAACATACGTATTTGCTGGATTTAAAATGATGTTTGTTGCCCAACTCACTGGTGGGTCTGTGTCAGCGATAAACGAAGATTGATAAATTGTTGTTCCATTCTCCAACAATTTAAAATAGGGATCGGCATCTTCAAATGCTGGAAATCCTCCACCGTAATTACTCATGCTTGTGATGCCTAGACCTGTTAGGGTATAAACATTGATTGGTGTGATATTGTCATAAGCTTCGTACTGAACAATATATTCACCTGGACTTGTGTAAAGTTGAGGTCCTGGATTTTCTTGTGTTGAGATATTTCCATTCCCAAAATTCCAATTGTAAGCCAACAAACCTGGATTATTGTTCGTAAAATTTACCGTTAGAGGATTGCAGCCCAAAGCATTATTCATTGTAAATCCATTATTGCTGATAACTGCTTGATAAGGCAACACTTCCATATAAATTTGAAATGTAAATGGATAACCAGAAATAACAGTTAAATCGGCTATTATCTGAACATCAATATTGTAAATTCCTGCCAACAAAGGCGTTCCGAAAATGGACACACAACCGTATTGACTCACTTGCGGATCATAATTACACCCATTTGTGTTGTTGCTGCATTCCCAACTTAAACCAACAGGTAAAGAAACGGCTTGAATTTGAAAATTTGTAAAATCAAAACCCATTGTGTCGAGCGGCATGAAAAACGTAACATCTTGACTGTACGCTTGCCCCACAGTTCCCGCCGGCATTGTGTCTGGATAAATTCCTGTGCCCGAAACGGAAAAGTCAATTACACAACTTTGCGAAAAAGAAGGAGCGTTCATGAACAAGAAAAATGCGAAAAGAGTATAAATTTTAAACATTTGATTTTGTGATTTAAAAAAATAAATGTACGATAAAATGACATACAAAAACAAGATTGAAATTTGATTCCAAAAAATTTAAATGCTTATTCAATATCAATTCCTCCATATAAACACGAAAAATGTGCTTTCTGCGTTGTACATTCGTAATGATGTCTTTTAAACAGAAATTTTTTCTTGCCATGGTAATGCTTTTTTTCCTGAATTCTGCTGCAGGTCAAAGCTCCAATTTGCGCTCAAAAAAAATTCCTTATCAAGAAGCACTTATAAAACTCGATACTTTAAGCATTTATGCTAATACATTTGAGTTGTATTGTGGAGAAAATCTGCTTACCAAAGAAGATTATTATTTGAATGCATCAAAAGCTGAATTGAAACTTTTCAGAAAATGCACCCAAAATCTCAGAGCAATTTACCGTGTTTTGCCCATTGACTTATCGAAAAAATATCAATTGCGCGACACTTCAGTCATTTATTCTATCGAAAAAGGAAATCGAGACCTGTTCTTAATTTCAGCAACCACCCAAACGCAAGATGTTTTTGGGTCAAGTAGTTTGAAAAAATCTGGTAGCATTTCCAGAGGGATTTCTTTTGGAAATAACCAAGATTTAGGTGTAAATTCTTCATTAAACCTAGAATTAACAGGCGATATTGGTCCGAATTTAAAGCTTTTGGCCTCTGTTTCGGATGATAATATTCCTATTCAACCAGATGGCAATACGAACAAATTGCAGGAGTTTGATCAGGTATTTATTCAAGTCTATAACGATCGGATGAAACTCGTTGCTGGAGATTTTTGGATTGCCAAGCCGAAAGGTTATTTCATGAGTTACAAAAAACGAGCACAAGGGTTAACGGGCGAGTTTCAATATGGGCAGGACAGCACAAGAATCTGGAAAACTCAAGTTTCTGGAGCACTTTCTAAAGGGAAGTTTCAGCGACAAATTATTCAAGGCGTTGAAGGCAATCAAGGTCCTTATCGATTGCGCGGGGTTGAAAATGAGCCTTTTATTATTATTTTGGCAGGTACGGAGAGGGTTTACATCGATGGCAGATTGTTGGAACGTGGACAAGAGTTTGATTACACCATTAATTATAATTCTGCCGAAGTGATCTTCACTCCTCGAAATCAAATAACAAAAGACATACGTCTCGTGATTGAATTTCAATATTCAGATCAAAATTTTGCACGTTCATTGTTACAAACATCAACCACTTACTCATCGAAAAAACTCGATTTTTGGGTCAATGCGTATTCCGAACAAGATGCTAAAAATCAATCACTGCAGCAAGCCTTGAGTCCGTCTCAAAAATTTCTGCTCTCACAAATTGGCGACACCTTAGATTTGGCTCGAACTTCGAGTATTGATTCTGTTGGTTTTATCGATAATCAAATTTTGTATGCCTTGCGCGATTCTTTGGGGTTTGATTCTGTCCTCGTTTTTTCCGTTAGTCCAGATTCTGCTTTCATTCGAGCTACTTTTCAATTTGTTGGACCCAATAAAGGAAATTACGTTTTCAAGGCGTTTAATGCCTTGGGCAAGGTGTATCAATGGGTTGTTCCGATTGATGGAATTCCGCAAGGCGATTACGAAGCTTCAAGACTAATAATCACTCCCAAACAAAGGCAAATGGTTTCGGCGGGAGCAATTTATCGGTTCAATCCAAAATTGTCTTTAGAAACGGAGCTCGTTTATACCAAAAATGACATCAATACCTTCTCGAAATTTGACAGTTTCAATGATCAAGGATTTGGTGCGCGAACTAAATTATTAGGTGATATTCCTTTAGGAAGAGACAGTTTGAGAAAATGGACGTTAAAAACGAAAGTAGAATTTGAAACCTTAGAACGAAATTTTGAACCCATCGAACAATATCGGGCAGTGGAATTTGACCGTGATTGGAACACCAGAAACAAGGGGTTTGTTGGAAATCAACTTGCAAGTACTTTAGGAGCGAATTTTGTGAATAAAAAATATGGAAACTTGAATGTTGAAGGCCAACAATTTTTAATTGGCTCCGATTATCGAGGATTGCGAACGGCACTTAACGGAACATGGAAACAACGAGGATTTTCTGCCGATTGGACAGGTAGTTATTTAGCTAGCGATGCTTTGGTAAAAAATGAATTTTTTCGCCATAAAGTAAATATTTCGCAAGACTTAAAATGGATTAAGATTGGGTATAAGGACGATCATGAGTTGAATAGATTTGGCTCGCAAACGATGAAATTAGCTACAAATAGTTATCAATTCATGGATTATCAATTTTACATTGCAAATGGAGATTCAATTAAAAATTACTATTCCGTTTTTTACCGAGAAAGGTATGACCAACTTTCGGATAGTTCCGATTTAAGAAATGCAGCAAAAGCAAGAACCGTTGGGGGTGAAGTTAAAATTACATCGCTAAAAAATCAAACGATCAACATTTTGACAAGTTACCGTGAGTTGAAAATAAATAACACAAACCTCATCAACCAAACACCAGAAAATACCTTGCTTGGCAGAATCGACTATGAACTGCGGATTTTCAAAAACGCGATTACATCAAACACTTTCTACGAGATTGGATCTGGCTTGGAACTTCGACGGGAATTCATTTATTTGCAAGTAAATACAGGTCAAGGACTATATACTTGGCAAGACTACAACGGCGATGGTGTGAAAGATTTGAATGAATTTGAGATTGCACAATTCGCCGATCAAGCAAGTTTTATTCGTGTTTTCACGCCAAGTAATACGTATGTCAAAACCTATTCAAATGAGTTTAACCAGGCTCTGAACATTCGACCAGAAAGAATTTGGGCATCAAAAAAAGGAGTCTTAAAGTTTTTATCCCGCTTTTCTGACCAAGCTCGGATTCGGATAAATCGAAAATCAACCATTTTTGATGGATTTGATGCTTTTAATCCTTTTGCGCAAAACATCCGTGATACTAGTTTAATTTCCACAGCGCATAACTTCAGAAACACCTTCTTTTTCAATCGTACATCAAATGTTTTTGGCGCCGATTGGACTTTCCAAGATGGCAGAAACAAATCACTTTTGGCAAGTGGTTTCGATTCTAAATCAAATCGTTTTCATGAACTAAAATTCCGTTGGAACATTGCTAAGAAATTCTCCATTGAATGCGAAGGGCAGGCAGGAAACAAAGAAATAAGCGCCGATTATACCGTTGGGCGAAATTTCAACTTGGATTATCATTACATAATTCCCATTTTCATTTATCAACCAACAACCGCATTCCGAATTTCATTGGATGGAAAATACTCCGAAAAACACAACAAACCTGAATTGGGAGACGAATCATCATACATTGGACAAATTGGAACGACCTTAAAGTATAACCAAGCCGAAAAAGGAAGTTTACAAGGCGAATTTAAATTGGTGAATATTAATTATTCAGGAAATCAAAATTCGGCTTTAGGATTTGAAATGCTCGAAGCCTTGAAGCCTGGAATCAATTATACGTGGAATATCGGTTATCAACGCTTGATTTCAAAGAATTTGCAGTTGTCTTTTCAGTATAATGGCAGAAAATCGGAATTGAATAAGGCGATTCATTCGGCTGGAATGGAGGTTAGGGCGTTTTTTTAAAGGCCATTCCAAAAAGAATAAATTCAAAAAACCCTTCCATCAAAAGACAGAAGGGTTTCGACACTTGAACACGTTCAATGTCAACAATCTCAGTTAACAAATCATTCCAATTTCAACAAGTGAGATTCAGAATAATCTGTTCCTAAAATAATGCGAACCATGTACGTTCCTTTTTGAACATCTGAAAAATCGATCAACTCACCATTTGTTTTTTGGTACTCTCTTTTCGTTATTTGTTTTCCAGCTAAATCAAACA
>Ga0105045_10002815_pt1 | contig 14765 bp, 12 predicted proteins | sample MAT02_FD_78089 | JGI IMG/M metagenome (GOLD analysis project Ga0105045, IMG submission 78089) | Freshwater microbial communities from Lake Fryxell liftoff mats and glacier meltwater in Antarctica - MAT-02 (megahit assembly) | ecosystem: Environmental > Aquatic > Freshwater > Ice > Liftoff...
GGCTTGTTCCATGAGCAGTGATTTGGGGCATGGCAGGGCAGAAGAAAGAAAGGTACACCTTTTGGAAAACTTGTCTTTTATTGCGGCAAAAGAAGGTTGGGCGGGTTTGAAGGGCATTGCGGTGGTTGGGCGCAAAGTCTGGCGAAAGGGCAAAGAACAAAACAGTAAACACTTCTATATCAGTAGTTTAGTGGATATAAAACCCGAAAAAATGGGATAATAGGTTCGCAATCACTGGGCGATAGAAAACGGCTTACATCGGCAGTCGGCCCTGTGGCAGTTGGATGTTACTTTCAAAGGAGATGGCCCGGTCACCAGGGCTGAAAATGCCATTGTTAACCTGCCTATTATCCGAAAACAGGCTTTACATTTGCTCAAAAAAGACCCTGGTAAAATGAGCCTGCGAAGAAAAAGAAAGAAAGCCCACAGAAATAACCTGTACTTAAAACAGCTCTTCAAATAAAAAAAATTTGGTGCGGTTGCCCTAGATGGAATAGGATTGTACCGCCAGCCCACAGCGTTTCGTCGTCGGGGTGGGCAACAATGATGGCAACTGTTTTTGACTTTTGCCTATTTTGCGTTTGCGCCATACTATTTACAGTTTTCTTTCTCAATTTTTAACTTTGATTCTTCCGTCGCGATATCCATTTTTTCCCGTTTCATTCCTATGCGAATAAATCCGAACAAACTCATATATACATTGGCGACCCAAACTAAGGCAAAACCCGAAATCAAATAGCCGCGCCAATCGTCATAAAGTAAATGATATTTTGTGATGATTAAAAAAAACAGGGCAATATAATGGCTAAAACAATATTCACAAGTAAACAAATAGAAAAACTTACGCTGAACAATGGTTTCACTTTCTTTGGATTTTTTATTACAAAAATCTCTTGGTTCTTTGAATATTTCCTCGTGTGTGACCGTCCACGCAATACAGGCAACAGGGATTGCAAGTAGAAAAAGGAAAGCTATTTGTTGGGATAACTGCATAATGCTAAGTCTATTATGAATGAGTGGTTTTGATGATTGCTTTTATGATTTGTAATCAATAATAATCTTAAAACTGGCTTAAATAATTGAATCAAAAATACTGGGACTATGCTCCAGCCAACGTGAACCAACGTTGCCTCGTGGATTGTGACTGTGGTAATAGCAATAACGGTTTCAACAAGAAGGCATATTTCCTTGCCTTATAGCAGACCTTTAATAATAAAAATTGCAGCAAAACTGGCTGTAATCAACATTAATTTCGTAGCTAAACTTTGTAATCCTTTCTCGAGTGGCGTATCAACTCTCTCCGCAATTTCTACCAAAGTGGTAATTTTATCTGATTCAACGCGCAAGGCTGTTCCCGTAATAAGAACTAACGGATTCTTTTTTATCACTGACGTGCCTTTAAAACCATGTTGAGTTGCTCAGTAAGATTAACATTTTCTTCTAAAACTTCTAATTCTTTAATAATTGGTAGTGGTTCACCAGTCAACGGTGATTCATTCATTTCAAATTGATCAATTTCCAATAATCGCCCATTAAGTTGTACCACATGACTGAGCTCCAACGCTAGAACATCATTGAGGGTAATTTTTTAGACGGCCCTTCATACAAGTAATTATCGCGCCAAAATTTTGAAGGACTCATATTCATGCTTTTAAATGCTTTCAATGAGCGCTGAGCTTGTAATTTCTTAGAAAAATTCAAATCGGTGGCACCTACTAATGATATAATAATGGGGCTTTTGAATTGTCAAAAAATATTGAAAAATACTTTTTTCTGTTATTCTTTACATCGATTAAAGCCCTACATTTTTATCCTGTTGGCAATATCACTTTCGCCCAAACTAGTTTACATATTGGTTTGTAGTATCTCATTGATTTTTCTAATCGGCAGCGAACACGCGTGTTTAATGGGATATACATTAGCTGGCATGGCTTTATGGTTTTATGATTAGATAATACTTTATGGGTTAAACCATGTCGATTTCGATAAGCAGATAAACACTTTAAATGGTGCTTAAATACTCAACACCTTTGTTAAACGGTCGTTGAAAGGCTTCTTTCTCTGTAATCACTCCCATTCCATCCGCCAAAAGTTTAGTTTTTCTGCCAAAGCAGACTTAGCATACCTGACGATTTGAGGTAATCCAACCAATAAACCCAAGTCTGTTTTTGAATGTTGATGTAGTCATAGGCGATGCGTTGCAGTTCTAATTCTTCATTGTTTAAATAAGAGGCGGTCTGTTGCCCTGCTTCCACTCTTTCTTGAACAATAAGTAGAGATTGATGTGAAAGGAATAAATTCTCTTTCAGGGTTTTCATTTGAGTTTGAAAATTACTTATTTTCAAATTCGCAATGGTGGCTTCTTGCGTAAATTGGTCTTGTTTATCTTTTGCTTGTAAACCTAATTGGTTTTCTTGCATTTTCAATTGTTGTCGTATGCTGTTTCTATCTTCGCCACTTAAAATAGGCAGTTTAACCACCAAGCCAATATTACTGTACGCGAACCATGAATTAGCTTCGATAGGATTAAAATTATTGGTAAATTGGTTTGCCCCCAAAAAGCCCCTTAAACTAATTGTAGGTAGGTATTTAGTGTTTTCAGTTTGAATTTTGAGTGCCGTAAGTTGCTGTTGGAAAATGAGTTGTTGGAAAACTGGAATAGAATCTAAACTACTCATTGAGCTATTTTTAAATGTTAAATCTTGCTTGAAAAATGTGGTATCAATTTCCATATTAACATTTTTGTTACCCATTAAAAATAATAAATAAACTTTATTTTCAATTACTTTTGAGATAGCGTCTTTGATTTTTTGTTTTGAATTATTATGGTTTATAAGTGCTTTGTATAGGTCAGATTTTAATAGTTTGCCAGCATCAAATCTGGCTTTTTGAAGTTGATAACTCACCCACGTACGAGCAGAGTCTAAGACCGTTGAACTAATTTGCTGTTGGTTAAGCCCAATATTAATGTAGCTGGTGGCTACCTCATAAGCCAATTCATACTCGATTTGGGCTTGGGTTACACCAGCTATTTTTTCTTGCAAACGACTTTCGGCAATGTGTTTTTTTATGCTAAAATCTATTAGGGGCTGCGTTATCGTAAGCCCAACTGCCTGCGACCAAGTCGTACCAAATTGAACTCTCTCGGTAGCCTCGGAAGGCAAGGACGGATCAAATTTGCCGACCGGTAAGATTGAACTTTGTAAAATTGGATTATACTGATAGGTATAGTCGAGGGATATTTGCGGATAGTATTTCTTGTATAGTGCCTCCGTTTGAAGTTGCTGCAAAGCAATATTTATTTTCCCCGCTTGAATATTTTGTCTATTGCTCATCGCCGTTTGAATGGCTTGCGATAACGTGATTTTTTGCTGCCCCAAACATTGAAAAGTTAGGGCAAAAATTAAAATAAGTGTTTGATATGCTGTGTTTTTCATGATTATTATCTAAAAACTGAGGCAGGTTCAATACCGCTGATTCTATTGAGCGCAAATGATGCCCCACCGACTGAGATAAGCGTTATAATAGAAAAAATACTTGCCAATATTAAAGGTGAGAAGCTAAAGATCAGGCCCGAAGATGCCACCCCGACTCGGAAACCCTGTAATAGAAAATAAGCAATGATAAAACCTACAATAGCAAAAATTATGGCCTGGGTTAGTATCAGTTTGCTGATAAAACCGTTGCTTGCCCCGATAGCTTTGAGTGTTCCATAGTCTTTGAGACGGTCAAGGGCGGAGGAATACATCGTTAGACCAATAATAAAAAATCCTGCAATCAAGGCAAAAGTTATGAGCGTGCCCGTACTTAGAGCAATGCCGCTACTTGATAGTATTTTCAGAAGTGTTGAATAAGCTAAATCTTTAGATTTCCAAGCGGTTATACCGCTTATTGACTGGTTTATCATTATCACTAAACTATCCGCATTTTGGTCGGGTTGGATTTTTACCAAAACAGCACTGATTCTATTGGCCGATTGGTTGGCGTAAAATCGTGCTTTTTCGATGGTCGTTACACAAAAACTGTTTCCAAAGCCCCGAAACCCTTTAGTTTGTAAGGCGAAAAAAGCTCGCTTGCCATTGATTTCAAAAGTCGTACCGATATCGATGTTTTCGCCCAAGTTTTTTAGGTCATAAAGTTCGCCACTTACTGCACCATCAGCTTGCAAATCAAAGGGTTTGCCGGCAATAATTTTGGAACTATCCAGCACAATATCGAGGTGGGCTATGTCTACCCCTATCAGTGTTAGGCTGCCGCTTGTTCCGTTTTCAAAATTGGTTGCTCCACCGCTTATCAAAATCGGGAAAGCGGCTTTTATGCCCGGCAAACTCTGTACTTCTCGCAAAACCCTGATGTCTAATTTCCCCAATTGGTTTACGTCTTTAGTTTTGTTGTCCACCACCCAAATATCGGCCTTTACATTGCTTACTAAAGCCCGCATGGCATTTGTCAAAAATATAAAAACACCTAACTGTTGCCCAATCAAAAAAGTGCTAATCATAATACCAACTACTACGCCAATACTTTTTGCTTTGTCAAACCGGATGAATTTTAAGGCAGTTTTGAGTACAAACATCTTATTTAGTGTTTTCTGTAAGCGATACGATACATTCAACCCGTGTATTTAGCAATAATTGTGGAGGATTATTCAACCTTATTTTAATTTCTCTCACCCTTCGGTCTTCTTTTTCGCCAGCTTGATCGGTAAACAATGATTTCTTCTTGAGGAAAGTTGAAACAAAATAAACGGTACCGATGGAGAGCGTATCTGAATTGCCGGCATTGCGAATGATTGCACGTTGATCTATCTTAATTTTGGGAGCGAACATTTCGTCTATTTCACAAACTGCAATGGTTTTTCCATTTGAAGCCAATTGGGCGAAAGGTGTTTGGCTATTGACTACGCCACCAATCAAAACGCTAAGTTCAAGAATAACTCCGTCGATAGGTGACGATATGAACCGTTGTTTTAAGCTTTCGTTTGATACTATTATTTGCTTTTTTATTTCCGCCAATTTCCTTCTTGATACTTCAACCAATGCTTTTTGCTGCACAATATCAGCCGAATACGTTTTTGTTGCAGTTTCGGCATCGTCCACTTCTTGCTGGGTTCCAGCCCCATCTGCAAACAATTTTCTCAATTTTAGTAGTTCGCTATTCGCATTTTCGTATTTAATCTTAGCCAGTTCTATGCTGCTTTCATTGGCGATTATTTGTGCTGATTGTGTCGCGAGCTGACTTTTTATTTCAGCAATATTAGCGGCTTCTATGCCATGTTTCAATGCCAAAATAGTTTCACCTTTTTTAACAGTGTCATTTTCTTTTAAATATATTTTTTCAATAATTCCTGTCACCTCGGCTGATAATTGTATTATGTCGCTTTCGGGTTCTATCTTCCCAATACCAACGACATGTGTTACGTTGGCAATTTTTATTATATTATCTGCTTTGTCTTTGGTCTTTTTAGTTTCGCAACTAATTATTAACGAACCAAAAATGATAAAATAGTGAATTGCTTTCATGTTATTTTACTTTAAATTCTTCTTCTTTAAAGGGTTTGCCTGAAACCATTCCATCGTTTACGTACACGATTTTGTTGGCAAATGGGGTTAACCGGGTATCATGGGTAACCACCACCACCGCTTTGCCTTGTGAAGCCAATTTTCTTAATTCCTCCATCACCACTTCTACACTTTTCACATCTAGCGAAGCCGTGGGTTCGTCACAAAGTATCATTTGCGGGTTTGAAACCAACGCCCTGGCAATGGCTACCCGTTGCTGTTCGCCGCCGCTAAGTTGTTTGGGCAAACTTTTTGTTTTTTCACCCATTCCCACTTTTTTCAATGCTTCGACCGCTCTTTTGGTGGCGTCACCTTGCGGTACTTTTTGCAATTGCATCGGCATCATTACGTTCTCAAGGGCGTTCAGAGGGGCGATCAGGTTGAAAGTTTGAAAAACAAAGCCGATTTTACCCAATCGAATTATCGACAATTCCTTTTCGCTCAAACCGGTTACTTTAACGTCGTCAATCAGCACTTCACCAAAAGAAGGATAAATGACGCAGCCCAAGAGCGATAAAAGTGTCGTTTTTCCCGAACCTGATGGGCCAATAATGAGGGTCAATTCGCCCGATTTTATGTCCACTGACGACGCATGTAACGCAGTAATCTCTGTATCCCCGGTTTTATAGGTTTTCCCGGCTTCTATTACTTGCGCTACAATTTTGTTGGCCATGTTCTTATAATAAATTTTAGCGTGTTGATTGTTCCAACTGGTATTTTTTTAGTAAGTCTTTCAGCGATTCATAGTAACCTTTCAGAGCCGCTACACTAATTTCTGGCTTTTTCTCGTCAGGAATTGTGACAGGCATTTCTCCCAAAAACTTCATCAGCTCGGGGCTTTGCTTTTGTATTTTCATGGTAATAGCCATGATTTTTTCGTTCCATTCGTTCACAGTCCTCATGGTTTTAATTGATCAAATGGTTGATCGCCTACAAAATGGGTGAATAGCTAAAATTAATTATTCATTAAAAAGGTATTCAAAAGGCATCGTTCCCTATGTTTGTCCGTGATTTCAGGGTTTTTACAAAGTCAGTGGCAATAACTTCTGTGCCAAGCATTTTGGCATTTATGTCAGCAATAGTTCTTGTTATCTGTCTTTTTTGTCTATTGTAGATACTAACAATTTGTTTTCAAGTCTGCAAAGGTCAGTCTAAGATCTGCTAAATGAGTTATATGTTTAAGGAAATAAATCACATGATTCCCACATTTTGCGGTTTTGTAGCAGCAGAGTTATGTCAGACTGCTACCTTCAATTCATTGCCACCCACGATCCCTTGCTCAAAACAACCCAGATAATGAATAGTGGTGTCGGCAATGTTTGTAAACTCACTATCTGGCCAAACATGCTTGGTGGCTGGTATGGAGTGCGTTTTTGGACGAAAATGAGAAGGCCACGATTTTAGGGCGCATCTGCTGGCACATGGTTATCGGCGGGCCGGAGTTGGCGGGCTTAAACACGCCAGGGGTGTCGTTCAAATCCCCCTCTTCTAGCTCGATTTGTTGCATGAAGCGGGGTTGAGCTGATATAGATTCAAAAGTATCCTCTATTGTTATGCACAAAAAAAGGAGGAAGGTGAGCATAGATAATAAAGCAACCATACTCATGAATAGTCAGATAGCAATATGATTTATTTTTATGTTGGCGAACTTGGTCATTGTAAAAATGCTTCAAAAGTCAAATTGTTTTAATAATTATTATCACGGATATTCTTCCATCCCTTCTGTGATCACCTTTAGCTTCTTAGCGTTTTTCAATTTGTAACACTCAGGAATTGTTTAAGCTGAACGACTAATCCATCAATTTTCATTTTTTCAGTATTGGTTCTCTTAAAACATATCAAGCTACTGGTCTCCGTGTACTCAAAAATAGGTTTACAAGGAGAATGCCCTTTTGTATTTTTTGCGTAACATACTCGCCCAGCTTCCCTTTTTCCATTCGGTCGGAAATCATTGCTTGGAAGCACTCTTCCAACCCTGCAATCAATGTAGTTCATCGCTATAATGCCCCATAAAGGTTCCCCTTATTTTAAGAAGTCTGCTTCATCGTACCTGAAAGGGCATCCAGCAGGCTGATCACATCATTTGAAACTGGAATGTTGTACCTAGAAAATGAAAAATCGTTCCCCACTTTTATGGTCCAAGCCTTTGTTTCGGCTAGAGAAATGAACATATCTTCGTCTGTTTTGTCATCGCCAATGCAAAGAATAAAATCATATTGATTTTGTGAAATCAGGTCTTTTACAATCTTGCCCTTGTGTATATCGATACTTTTGAACTCTATGATTTTACTACCCGGAAATGCCCGGTAAGGAGAGTTTACAAACATTTCATTGAGATCAATCATCAACTCCGACGCCCGAATGCGACCCAATTCGGGCGATGAACTCCGGTAATGCCACACCAGAGAGTATTCCTTTTCTTCAATAGTCGAAGCTGGACAACGGGACGTCGTTTTTTCCATGATTTTCCAAGCTGTCAGGCGGACACCTTCATCCAGCACAGGTTGGGAGGTCCAAGTTTTGGCATCAACCATTTTTATTTTTGCCCCGTGTTCAGCCACCATGCTAATCGGCAATGCACCCAACCAACTGTCGAGTTGTCCGCTTTTTCTTCCACTTATGATAAAGAGATGATTTTTTGGGGTAGAAGAAAGATCGCCCAGAATTTGTATCAGTTCAGGCCCTGGTGTAGCGTTAAGTGGATCTTTGAAATAAGGGACCAATGTGCCGTCATAATCGAGCAAAATAAGTCGCGATTGGCTCGATTCAAAATCTTTCATCAGGGTAGATTTTAAAGCCGGGGTCATGTTTTTGGTCTGGAAAGCCTCTTGCTTTTTCTTTACCAAAAACAGATCACCAAGAAAATCGGAGGCCCATTTTACTACATCGTACTCTCTGATTTTGTCACGCATGGCTTGCATCCGCTCTTTTTGTTCGGCTGCCGGCATTTCCAGCCCGGCTTTGATCTGGCTGGCCGAGTATTCCACATCCATCGGATTGATGAGCAGGGCCTCATTCAGTTCTATTGCTGAGCCAGCCATTTCGCTCAATACCAATACGCCACTTTCATCATACCTGCTTGCCACAAATTCTTTTGCCACCAGATTCATTCCATCTCTCACGGGAGTGATGAGCGCCAAGTCGCACACGGTATAAAAAGCAAGCAGATTATTGAAATCCAGGCTGCGATATTGGTAGATAATTGGTTGCCACTTGATGTTTCCAAAGTCGCTGTTCAATGTGCCCACATACTCATCAATCATTTTCTTCCGCTCTGAATACTTGAAAATGACATCTCTTGAAGGCACAATGTTGAGAATAAAAACTACCTTTTCACGATAGTCCGGGTTTTGCTCAAGAAACAAGCGGAATGCCTGAAGCCGGTTTGAAATGCCCTTGGTGTAGTCCAGCCGGTCGACAGAGAAAATGATTTTCCGGTCGCCAAAACCTATCTTCATTTCCCGTCGCAGGCTTACTACGCCCTTTTTTGAAAATCCTTTATTAAACTTATTAAAGTCTATGCTAATGGGATAATAATCCGCCTTTGTAATCTGATTTTCTTTTTTAATGATAGTATTGTCAACCGAAAGCCCTAGTATTCTTCGAACCGAATTGGAGAAATAGGTTGCATAATCTTTGGTGTGAAAGCCAATCAGATCCGAAGCCATCAACCCCTTCAACAGTGTTTCACGCCACGTTGAGGGTAAGAGACGATAGACCTCAAATGATGGAAAAGGAATGTGCAAAAAGAAGCCAATCGCGATCTCTTTGCCAACTACTTCCCGAAGCATACAGGGGAGTAACATCAAATGGTAATCGTGAATCCAAATAGTATCTCCCGGTTTTACAATACTTTGCAAAACTTCACAAAATAATTTGTTGGCCTCTTTGTAATGCTCAAAATCAGTGGGATTATACTCGGTAAACGAGGGGAAATAGTGAAATAAAGGCCAGATGGTGGAGTTGGAAAATCCATTGTAATATCCGCTATACTTATCTTCGGGCAAAAAAACCGGTACGTATTCAAAATTACTTTTAGCCAGTTGCCTAAAGCCCCTTTCCCAGAGATTTTCATCGCAGTCGGGAAAGCCGACCCAAATAGCCTTCCCACTTTCCTCAGTTCCTTTAAACTCAATATAGCTCTGTATGGCCGTGACAAGACCGCCGGAGGTTTGACTTATTTTTATTTTACCGTTCGTTGCTTCAAGTTTTACAGGTAACCTGTTCGAGACGATGATCAGTTTTCCTTCGCTCATAGATTTAAGAAATTGGGTTTATTCAAGGTTCGGGAAATCTGAAAAGCAGCATTCAAAAGCCCCACATGGCTGTAAGTTTGTGGAAAATTTCCCCACTGGCTGCCATCGTTTGGATTGACGTGTTCGCTCAGCAGCCCAAGGTGGTTCTGGAAAGTGAGCAGGTGTTCAAAGTTTTTTCGGGCTTCCTCTACCAAGCCAAGCCGGGCAAGTGCTTCCACAAACCAGAACGAACAGATGACAAATGAAGTCTCCGGTTTGCCAAAATCATCGGCGTGCTTGTAGCGGTAGAAGGTGGCTTCGCTTTGCTTAAGTTCCTTTTCCATCACCCGTAGGTGTTTTAGCGCACGCTCTTTGTCATGGTCTAGGTAGCCCATAGTTATTAGTTGCAACATGCTGGCATCCAGCTGCTTGGATCCAATAGCCTGCGTATAAACTCCCTGCTCGGGATCATAGCATTTTTCCAGCATCGCCTCTGATTCTTTCGCCAGGCGATCGGCCATTTCAATCCATTCGCCTGTAGCGCCCAAGTGTCGGAGCATTTTTCCTGCCGCAGATGCACCAGCCCAGTGAAACAGATAAGTGTAGCCATGCAACTGTCGTTGTTCCCGAAACTCCCAAAGGCCGGCATCGGGTTCCTGCATTGTCATTTCGATCATTTTCAGCAGGTTTTGAATGCTAAAAATCGAATACGCGCGTTCGGGGCCAATAAACCTTTTGTCAATATACAAGGGTAAAAGCGAAACCAGGACCTGCCCATACACATCGTTTTGAATATGGGTGTACGCATCATTACCAGTCCTCACCGGTTGATTTCCCAGATAGCCCTTCAGATCATGGGATATCTCCACCAATTTGCTTTCACCATTGATGGAGTAGAGCGGTTGCAGCCTTTGCGCTTCATCGGTGGGATGACTGATGTTGGCCATAAACTGGAAATATCCTTCGAGTTCTTCAAAGTGGCCAATATTTGAAAACGCAGTGAGGGTATAATAGGCATCCCGCATCCAGCAAAAGCGATAGTCCCAAGTGCGGCCAGTACCAGGAAATTCAGGTAGGCTAGTGGTAGAAGCGGCAATAATGGCCCCGGTTTGCTCGTATTGATGAATCTTGAGAATCAAGGCCGAACGGATACAGGCATCCTGATAAAGTATCGGTGTGCTTGATGCTTTGATCCAGTTGCGCCAATACATTTTGGTTTTACGAAAAAATGTTTCGCATGTTTCCACCAGAGGTGCTTCCAAGGGCGCTCCGTAGGTGAGCACCAAATACTTGGTCTCAAAAAGCTGGAACGGAATTCCCTGTTCTATAAAATTGAGTGGAATATTCGATGTTAGGCGAAGTTCATCGGGCAGCCCCGAATAACGAATGTGGTTACTACCATGGTGAGACTGTACGTCGGCCTGACCATAGTCGTATGCCGGCCTACAGGTTACCAACAGCTTGGGATTACCCGAAAGGCGCTCTATTTTTCTTATCAACATCAACGGCCGGTGCGTGCGATCATACAGCGGAAACCTTGGCGCAAAGTCCGTTATTCGGAAACTGCCCGTTGGTGAGGCAATATCGGTGCGGAGGTTGTTGGTGTTTTCAATGTAACGCTGGTGCGAGGTAAACGCCTCCTTAAAAGGCGTAATGGAGAAATCCCCCCCTTTTTCATCGTCCAGCAGACCGCCAAACACAAAGCTGCTGTCGAATTGGGGCCAGCAGAGCCAGTTTACATTTCCATTTTCATTGATGTGGGCAATGTAAGCACAATTGCCAATCACACCGTTATTGTACGTGTTTTGTACCATGAGGCTGCGGTTGAAAGTTGATAGGGTGTCACCCCGCTACAATGTAAAGATATAAGAAAGGTACAACTTTACCTAAAACAATAGGACAATAGAAGCAAAATTATTTAAATGATCAATGGGCAACTGACGTGGGAAATCACCTTTGATCGGGCGAGAAGCATGGTAGCAATGGAGGCGCAAATGCGGTTGGCGGTGAATGAACTTGGCAGGCAGGCGACCTGCATGGCATTGAACAGTTTTGATACAAACGACTACAAAATTAATATAGAGGCACTTAAATAGACGACCAAAAAGCTATCAAAAAAATCCGCCCATTAACTTAAGTACAGGTAAAATTAGCATCGAGCGTGACCAGAGCAGTTTGCAAAACATTGGCCAAACAAAGGCTTTGCCAATCCGGGATAAAGTGGACAACCATGACCGTTGATGCTGTTTTAATGGCAAGGGGGCTTGTCCCCAGCCGTGGGCACCGGAACTAGCTACGGAGCAAAATTGACCATTTCGGTCGGGTATCATCCAGCTAATTTTATGTAACAATGGGGTTGCTCCACCTTATGTTCAACAATATTGCGCCAAAAGAAACACATAGCACCAGCAACATAACAACCCAACCCAAAATTGGAATGAAAGAAACAATTTGTAAACCAATGAGAATTCCGAGAGCAGCAAACACTAATTTCCAATATGTCCACATGTAATTAAAACGATTGTCAATCCAATTGGAAATAACCACAGAGCTAATAATAGAAGCCAGTAAAGCTAAAATAATAAAATTGAACAACAAAAATAAACCAATGGGCAGACCAACCACTGTAATAAAAGCAATGACGGTCATAATCGGTACAGCAATAAAAAACAGTAAACCAAACCCCATTGATTTTAAGGTTGCATTCAAAACCGTATGGCCAGCTTTTTTCATAATATTACTAAAAAGATATTGAATGACGGCAATCATAAGCAAAGCCATGCTTATATACCAAAGCAAAGCGCCAAGATAATATCATCGACCATCTTGCATTTTTAAAGTGGTATCGTAAACTGCATTGCCAGACTTTATGGAATTTCTAAAATCAAGCGAACTATTTTTGTTCCAATAGCGGATATTATTGTTAAAATTGGCGGTATTACCAATAATAATTTCAGCTGCGGCAATTACGGAAGATCCATTAACTGTTCCATTCATTTCTAATCTGCCACCACGCATATCAATGTCTTTTTCTGCAACACCATTAAATACTAAATTCCCGATTGCAATTTTTATACTGTTTTTTACAATTCCATTGAGTGTAATTTCACCCCCACTCACCAATAATCCATTACCAATAATGACATCTCTATTTACCTTTATTTTTCCCCCAGTTATCACAAGGTCGCCAGTAATGCTTTTTTGTACGATCAACTCTCCTCCAGCACAACGGACATCATCGCCCACAAAACCATTGAAAATAACTTTGCTGCCAACTACCAAAATATCATTTGTTACAGTGTCGTTGATGATGATGGTACCGCCAGCGCAAATCAAATCTCCGTGTATTGTAGCATTGATGATAATGGTGCCACCAGTGATGTATAAATCATCATATACTGGTTGTGATATTATGATGTTGTTGCCGAATATTATGCGAAATGCAAATGTGTTTGTAGCAATAGTTGTTAGAAACACTAAAACCAATATTTTTTTCATACGTTTTTTGTTTAACTCATGAACCGAATTATTGTAATTCCGAAACGTTGTAATCAATCTGCTTTAAATCAAATTTTCCGTAAACAAATTTTCCATCAGGATAATGCCAAATAGTTTCACCATAAGTCATAATATTTACACCATTTATATTTTTATAATTGCTCACTGGTGTAGAAAACAGGTATTGGTTCACATCTCTATCTTTGGATGTGAAATCAACCAATTGCCCTTTTTCATTGAAAAATAGAATTGCAGCAATGGTAATACCATGGTTGGTAAAGGTGGCTTTTACCGAAGTGTTGTCAATAGCTTGCCAAGTAATCCGTTTGTCAATCAATGTTGCAGGAGCTATCAAACACATGTCATTAAATAGCGTTACAGTTTCTACTTTATTGGCAATATCACCCGATAGCTCGGCAACAGAGAATAATCCAAAGAGCCTTATATCCATGGTAGCGACTGCATTGCTGTATTTGTGATAACCCGGGACGGTAAAGCCTTTTATCTTTCCTTTCATAAAGAACAGCCGGGTGGGTTCATCAAAAAAATTATACTGTTCGCAAGTAAAGGAAAAAAAATCTTTTCCTTTTTCTCGCATTTGCCCTTCAAATATAACGCGTATATTTTTTAATTTGGGCTTGTTGACTACTCCTGTGTAGTGCAGGTAACGTTGTACCGGTTCTGGTAACGATACTAAATCCGATTCAGTAATTAAATCCGTTTTTAACATATTAGTTCGCCGCAGATTTTCTTTTGCATCTTTTTGATAACCTTTTTCAAACTGATAGCTTCCCCAATTTAGTACAATAACACCAAGAATAATAACATTAGCAATTGTGCCAAATTTCGCATCTTGCCAGACAGCGAAAATTAGTATTTGTGAAATAATAACTGCCAATAATCCAAAAGCTAACCATGCGTCTTTCTTTAACAAGAATAAAAAAGTACTCGTGATGAACAAAAATGCAGTCATTAGCCAAAGCGTGCCTGATACTTTTGAAATTTCTTTGGCAATTTGGGTAATGTTGCCATAGTTAAAAGCTTTGGCAAAGCCCATGAAATGTATCAGTCCATGTCCGAGAATGAATATTGAAAAGAGTATTCGTATCATCAGTACAAAACTATTGTTGGTGAATGGGAATTCGGATGATTAGCGTAATTTGAAGAAGTAATTATAAACAGTTTCAAACTGCTTTATCAGTAAGGAAATGCGAAGCATATTTACTTTACCGACGATTATTTTTTGCTTTGGTTATAGAAAATCATTGCCAGAAATTTTTCAAATTTTTGATGTTGGTTTTTTAAAGCTTGTCATGTCAAGCATACTTCTACATTCTCCAGCACATTTTCTACACCTGTCAGCACATATTTTGCAATGTTCCTCGTGGCTGTGTTTCTCACATTCTTCGGCGCAAGCTTCACAAATTTCGGCGCATTCCTGATAAAGCGCACCGATCCATTTATTGCCCGA
>Ga0105045_10002816_pt1 | contig 14765 bp, 9 predicted proteins | sample MAT02_FD_78089 | JGI IMG/M metagenome (GOLD analysis project Ga0105045, IMG submission 78089) | Freshwater microbial communities from Lake Fryxell liftoff mats and glacier meltwater in Antarctica - MAT-02 (megahit assembly) | ecosystem: Environmental > Aquatic > Freshwater > Ice > Liftoff...
CGCTCGAAAAGGCGGCGAGGAATTTTTTCGTCTAGCGGAATTGAGTCATGATGGTTCTCGGTCAAAACTTGGCTGATCGCATTTCGGAGTTCGTTTCCACTCGCAGGGAAAACGCAAACCTCTTTGGCTCCGAACTTGACCGCTTGAACGGCCTTGGCTACGTCCCATTGGTTTCCAAATGCGATCACCTGCATGTATTTTTGTTGCGATCGAATCGAAGCGATGCTTTGGAGTTCAGACTCGGGATTTCCCGAAACCTCGACCAAGACGCATCCAGCCTCAATCCGATCAAGCGTTGCAAAATAGTCGACTTCGTTTCGAACCGGCACCAGTTCGATCGGTTCAGCGCTCAACTCTCGGGAAATCAACTCTTGAGTTTCGAGACGATGGGACATCACATAGACTTTAGGTTGAACTTGAAACGAAGACATGGCCGCTGCACTTGCTGATATGGATGGAAAACTTAATCCCAGAATCAGTTATCGCACCAGCGATCCGTTTTTTTGCAGTGAATTGCCTACATTTGTCTCAAGCAGATGGTAAGGGAATCCCTAGTGCATCATCCAGCTTTATGTTGGTGAACTGAAACTCTAGTCGAGTTCCACTACCTTATATTCACGCCATTCCAGCAGCACCCTTTGCCGCGACTTCTGCTTTGTGATAATGTAGGTTGAGAATAGCTTGTAGCAACGATCAGGACGACTATCCCATTTTACCGTTCCATTGCCCATCCGAGGGTTATTCCCATCATGAAAAACGTCATTCAAACCCTGGACAAGTACAGCAACTGGATCATCGGTGTAATCTTGATTGGGGTGTGTTTCGTTTATTTCGCTCAAAACCAAAGTGGCGGTCGAAAAATCGCGCCGTCTACCGATGCAGAATTCCAAGAAGTCGTAGTGAAAGAAACTCGGCCAGTACTTGTCAAGTTTGGAGCCACTTGGTGTCCTCCGTGCCGCTCGACGGATACGGCTTTGGCCAAGTACGAGGACACCTCCGCTGGGGACGTAAAAGTCGTGATTTTGGATGTCGATTCAAACCCTGCCTTGTCGCAGCATTATCGCGTTTCGAGCATTCCTCATCTCTTCATTTTCCATAAGGGAAAGGTCATTGATGAACGCGTGGGAGGTATGGACACGGAAGAAATTCGCGGTTGGCTGAAGACTACTGAGAATCAATGGAAGAACTAACGACGGCGAGGTTTGGCGGATCTTCGTACAAACCACCAAATGCCAAGAGCCCCTAACACGCCAATGAAAACCGTGATCGAGTTCGAAATATTGGAAATCGCGATTACTAATCCATTTCCATCTTGGCTAGCGTTGCCAAGTTGAAGCGAATCCAAAACCACGAGCGGACCGCGCTGACGATGGTTCTCTCCGAGCGATTGCAGGGTCTCTTGGGTTTTGTAGCTCCAGAATCGGTAGAACCAACCTGCACCTGAAGTCTTCATTCGCGGATACCAAACGTGCTCCAATTTCGAGTCAGGACCACTCGCAGCAGCCTCATCTTTCAGAAGCCATTCGGGTACGTCGAGCATGACGCAAGTCACTGGATATTCTTTGTGATAGACCACTGGTTCTTTAGGTTGATCACCGCTTTTATCTCCGACGTCTTCATATTCGCGATTTCCAATGTCGGCCATGGTGTCGAGTTGATAATACCGATCGCTACCAAGCATCACAGCCATCGCCGGGTCGTCCACGGCAACGCGCGAGACTCGAACGATCCGCATATTCATTGCAACACGTTCCATCGCAGGCTTGACCGACTTGCTCGACTTGGTCAAGGAATCAAGGACGCTAACGATGGATGGCTCATCCGATGTTAGACTCGTCACAGAAGGGGTAGCATATGGGGATTCTTTGGCGATCTTCATGAGGCTATAAAATGGTTCGATCTCCTTAGTTGAAAGCGGTTTGATTGGATCGCTTTGCAGTTCGCGAACTTGATCTAGCCATGCCAGGTCCCAATGGTGATTGAACAAGAATGCAAAAGGCTTCGAAAGCGATGGATTCCAAGTTTGCGAATCGTCGACAATTGATCGATTCGCTTTAGTCCATTGAATAGAACGAGCCCATCCATAGGGTGTCTTAGCTTCGTCAACCAGTCGTAACATGTCGACCTGGCAAGGCTGTCGAATGGCTTCTAACGGACTGCCGCTTTTTTGCTTCCACGCGGCGGGAATCGCAGCGACCAGAAAGACCATCGATTGCGAGCCGCTTTCAAAATCGCAACGATAAATGTGGGGCTGCTCGAGCAAGCTTGCCAGCTGAGAACTGATTGGAACGAGGAATATCTTGGTTACGATTCCTGACACTCGCGTGAGAGTTGCGTTGTTAGCAATCGGCCAGTCAGAGGTTTGCCCAAGCAGCAAATTAATTTCGGGAACAAGTCTTTGCAATTCGAAAATCGGTTTAACAACTTCAGAAGCATCCTGTGCTTGGAAGCCTGCTTCGAGGGCTGCGACATCCAATCCCGATATGGATTGCTGAAGACGTGCTTGGACGATCATAAACGGCGTTCGGGTATCGACCGGGGGCCGCCAGTTCGATTGTGTAGGTCCTGGGTTGCGAGACTCCAAAAACGGGTTGATCGGCAATGTCTCATTGGAACCGAATGGCTTGATATAGGCAGCAAGCAACAAGGGCGAGACGTCACCGCCACGCTCGGATGAGTGAGCCATCCGCTTAAAGAATACTCCGGTGACAACAACCTCCGTTCCACTTTCGAGTTTGACGTTGCTGTCGACGTTTTCGACTGGCACATACACGCAAACAGGTTGGTTGCTGGTCTCGTAGGGCCTGAGCCAGATGACTTGATACTTAAAGGTGCCGAAGCCAGGTTCTGCGATAGATACGTTCGAATCAACTCGAGCGATTGAACCCTCGAATCGCATGGGCCGAGCTCGGAGTGCCCGACTATCGGAAAGGAGTTGTGAGACCTCGAGCTTTGGGAAATGGTTGGAGACAGCCTTTTTGGATGCCAGCAATTCGCGAATGATGCCCACGCGTTGTAAAGTACGAACAAAGGGGAGCCTATCGGCGCCTCCCCAATTGGAATTGTCGACAACTTGCTCAAGCAATTTTTCGTCGAGGGCCAATTGTAGGCTGCGAAAGAACTTGTCGTACCCAAAAGAGATCGGTGACGTCTGGACTGAATCGAATTGCTGAAACCAAGCACTTTGTTTTTCAAGTAAGTCTGCAAATTCCAAGCTAGGTGTTACTAGCGAAATACCGCCGATGCTGGACAATTGATTTGCAGCATTTTCGGTTTCGATCGCGCCCCAACTCGCAACTCGATATTGACATTCTGCGAACCAATCGCGAACTCCATCCCAAGCAGTCATGCGAGCTTTTGAAGTTTCGCCCAGTGCCGCTTCTCTTGATGCAGTAGCCTTCGATGCCGCATCGTTCGATTCCTGTCCCATATCTCGAAAAAGTTTCCGCGCCATTGCACCGACAGCGGGGACTGGCGCCCTCTTTAACAAGGCTTTCCAGATTTGATAGTATGTCTCAACGGAAGCGTCGCCGGGCTCAAGCGAAATAATGTTCAACGTGGCAGAGTCGATTTCGTTCTCAGTTGCCCCCTGAGCATCGGCCTTGCCGCTTGTTGTTGAGTTCGCGTTTGCAGCCTCGTCTGTCGATGTTGACTTTGACTCTGAAGTCGTAATATTCGATAAAGACTCGTTCTTGCTAGGCAAAAGTCCGATGGCGGTCGCAACTTTTTCGACTTTCTTGACGTCGGATGTTTCCTGGATGAGGATGAGCACGAGCGCCAGTAAGACCAGCAAGGAGGCCAGTTTTCGGACACCACTGGAACGCTCAAGTGCGCTGGCTTGTGTGCGACTTTGACCTTTAGAGCTGTACCATCGTTGTCGCAGATTTCTGGCCATGGTTATGGGTTCCGTACGCTTTTTGCAAAGAATTTACGAGCTGTTTCGTGGTAGGGTAACCCCTGCCAGTTTGCTGCAAGCTCCAATGAGATCAATTCGTCCGCTGCGGGTGTTCCGCTGTAAATCGCTCGAAGGGTCTCGTCGACCAAACGGGCCGAGGCATCTTTTCGAGCGACCAGCAAGGCAGTCGTTCGCAGAGTTGTGATTGGACTTTCGGTGGCTTCTCCGTATGCTTGATGAGGCATTTCAAAGAAGCGAAACATCGGTTCTTTGAGTGCAAGCGATTCAGCGTTATCGATCGACAGCAATCGGTACCGCGACCCCTTGAGCAGCTCACTAATACCTTGGTGGCCGACTTTGGTAACCGCGATCACCACATCGGCTTTGTGCAGTAGATCCTTGTGCGTCCAATCGCTTGCAATTAAGTTTACATTCTCCGGGGTAATATCAAAGTGTTTGAGCAAACGCGTGGAGGTTTGAAATGTGCCCGAGCCGTTGGCTCCCATCATGACCGTTTTGCCTGGGATATCGGAGATATGTTTGATCCCGGACTCCTGAGTTACCAGAATATGGACCGCTTCAAAGAAGAGGGGAGCTACCACGGACACTTGATCCGGTTGGACTGAGGATTCTTGCATCAACGCCAATTGAACCTTGTTGCCAACCAACTGTGTTAGATTGTCGAGTGAACCGTTCGTCACAATCACATTCGGTTGGCGTCCACTCGTTTTATGCAATCGATTCGCGAGCTTGCCCGCAATCTCAAAGTACATTCCACCGGGAGCCCCCGAAGCAATAGAAATGTTTCGAGGCATATTTGCGTTGCGCAAATATTCCATCGTTTGGCCACCGGCAAGCCAAACCAATGCGATAGCAAACATCGCCCCGATCAATACGTTTTGCGCAATCCGTTGCGATTTGGTGGGCTCGATGTTTCTAGTGCCAGTCAGCGCTGCCACCAACGGTACGTTCGCCAACCAGTGCTTGGTTCTTCGAGATATCGAAGGCGGCTGAGCTGTTATCGGTATCCCTTGATAAAACCGATCCAAGTCGTCCGCGAGATCGCCCGCTGAAGCATAGCGACGCGAAGGGGATTTTTCTAAGCATTTGGTTACGATCGTCTCCAAGTCGGAATGGACATTGGGGTGGCTTTGACGGACCTTAGGTGCAGGTCGGTGTATCACTTGCATGATCGTTTGCAAAACCGACTCCGCTTGAAACGGAGGCATGCCCGTCAGCAATGCGTATAAGATTGCTCCGATTGCGTAGACATCCGTGGAAGCACCTTGCTCTTCGCTTTTCCCGGCTGCTTGCTCGGGAGACATGTAGCTTGGTGTCCCTAGGGTGGCACCGGTAGCGGTGAGTCCTTTGTCTGAACCCATTTGTTTGGCCAATCCGAAGTCAGTAACGACCACCTGATCGGTCTCGTCGATAAGAACGTTGGCGGGTTTGAGATCGCGGTGGACAACTCCTTGTTGATGAGCGTAGTCGATGGCGCGCGCGACATCGCGCACATATCGAACCGCATCCTTCGGACTCATCGGACCCGATGCGAGTCGCTTAGAGAGGTCGGTGCCCGGGATGTAGTCCATCGAGAAGTAATGATGGCCGTCGCATTCACCGCATTGATAGACGGTTACGATGTTTGGGTGGGCCAAACTTGCAACGCTTCTGGCTTCGGTATGAAACCGGTTTACTTCGTCCTCGCTGGCCAAGCAGCCTGAACGGATCATTTTGATTGCGACCCGGCGTTCCAATTGCACTTGGAAGGCGAGATAGACCACTCCCATGCCGCCGCGCCCGAGTACCTGCTCTAAGACGTAGTCGCCGAAGCGATAAGGCAAGATCGATTGCGAGTTGCTGGTGTTGGCTAAACTGGTTAGGCTGAAGTCCGACTGGTTCTTGGGTGGCGGTAAAGTCGATTCATCAGGTGAGATCGAAACCGATCGATGGTTTCTTTGATTTGCATTATTCTGCGGAGGAAGAGTGAGAGCATTCGGATCGCACTCGCTACCTGCCTGATCAAGCAATTGCTGCCTATCTTTTGAATCGGCGGTGGACGAGGCATTTCCCAATTCGGCTAGAGTTGGACCAGCCATGCTTTCGATCAAGTCAGCCGCATCGAGTAGCGTCCGCAATTGCGAAGCGATTTCTGGATATTCGTTTAGGAATACTTCTCGTTCGTCGATTTCCCCTGCATCAGAACGGCGCATAAAATCAAGCAACGCTTTATCCAGCTTGATCTCAGTGCCGTCTTCTATTTCATCAGGCATAGTAGGGGTCGGATTCGAAGTGAGCGCGTTTAACAAGCTTTAGGATACACGACTTTTTTCGATTTTTCAGCCGGGACTTAACCGTCTGGTAAAATTAGACCATCGAATCACAACAGGCAAATAGGGTTTTGCCGTCAATTGAACTTCAATTACTGAAAAACACAGGTCTATGTCCAGTACAACCACGTTTCGCGTCCTGCTTCAAAAAGAACAGTTGGTTTTTTCTGCTGCCCATTTCATCACGTTTGCAGGGGATATTTGCGAATGTGTCCACGGCCATAATTATGGCGTTCGAGCCGAAGTGGAAGGCCAATTGGACGAAAATCGCTATGTGATTGATTTTATCGCCTTTCGCGATTCATTGGCTGAGCTCGTCAAGCAGCTCGATCATCACATGCTTTTGCCAACGAAGCACGCCATGATCCAGGTCGAAGAGGAAAACGAAGAAGTGACCGTGCGATTTCGAAAAAAGCGATGGGTGTTCCCACGCGAAGATTGCATGCTTCTGCCGATCGTCAATACCACCGCCGAAGAAATCGCTTGGTGGATGGCAACCAAACTAAAGGACAAACTGTATCCCGAGATCGGTCCTAGACTTACGATGTTGGAGGTGGGAATCGATGAAAACCATGGACAGTGGGGGTATTGTCGATTGCCCTGGATTGACCAGAAATAGGGACTGAGTCTAGCGGTTCGGATTTGATGTTCCAGATGGGGTAAATGGGTCGAAGTTGAGCGATGCACGAAACCTTTGGCGAGTTCCGTTACCTGCAGAATTAACATCTTAGAGGCACTTGTGTCTGATAAACCGAACGGCGTAATTAAAGCTGCCGTTCTCCTCATGGCACTTGAGGAGGACGATGCCGCCGTTTTGTTGGGCAAATTGCCCCCAAAACAGGTTGAATTGGTTTCTTTAGCTATTGCACAACTGGACAATATTTCCGGCCAGATCCAAGAAGAGATCATCACCGAGTTCTTCGGCGGTGAGCCAAGTTCGCTTGGGCATTCTAGCGGTGGACTCGATAGAGCAAAATCGTTGGTCAAGAAAGCGCTCGGAAAAGATGCCGCCGACATGCTTTCGATTTTGCAGCAAACTCTAGAATCTTTGCCGTTTGGTTTTCTCCAAAAAGCAGATCCGCAAAATATCCTATCGTTCATCATGGACGAGCATCCACAAACGATTGCGGTAGTTATATGTCACGTGCCAGCCGCGACCGGAGCTGCGATCCTCAACGGACTGCCCCAACAGAAACAGCTCTCGGTCATCAAGCGGATCGCGGGCATGCAACAAACGAATCCAGAAGCCATCAAAGAGATTGAATGCGCCCTTGAAGTTCGAATGTCGCTCGTCATGAGTCAATCGTTCCGCAAGGCTGGCGGTGTCCCTGCAGTCGCCGAGATCTTGAACGTAACAGACCGTGCGACCGAACGCGTTGTTTTGGAATCGTTGACCAAGGACAATCCAGAATTGGTGGAAGAGATTCGACGATTGATGTTCGTGTTCGAGGATATCCAAAAGCTTGCGGACAAAGACATTCAAACGATCCTCAAGAATGTCGAAACCAGCCAGTGGGCGATGGCTCTCAAGGGTGCAAGCCAGCAGTTGCAAGAAAAGGTCATGAAAAACATGTCCACAAGGGCCGCCGAAATCCTCAAGGAAGAAATTGGTTTCCTGGGCCGAGTCAAGGTCAGCGATGTCGAAGGTGTTCAGCAAAAGATTGTGGATATCTTGCGAACCCTCGAAGAATCCGGCCAGCTACAACGTCCAGGTGCAGATGGCGAGGAAGAGTTCGTGGCGTAGCTGATGGCACGCCCTGCGGCACGAGGGGCGTGAGAGTCGGTTGTTTCATTTGCAAAGCTCCCCACGTCAGTCGCTGCCGCTCTGGGAGACTGTGATTTTTATGAATCGCAATAAAGTAGCAGGTATACTTCGTGTGCCGTAGCCACAAAAACCAAAGGTTTTTGAATTGCGGACGGCACACGGAATGGGCCTGCGACGGTAAAACCACAGCCACTAACTGGACCACCTTGCACTTGCCTTTGCTGAATTCGTGGGACGGGCTCAGCCCACTCTACCACGCTATACTATTTGCTCCGCCAAGTCGTCTAGTCTCATTTCTTTGTAACCAGGGTCGCCATGTTTCGTCGTTTCACATCATTGATCGTTTTTGTTCTTGGAGTCGCACCCACGGTTGGCTTGTGTGATGAGGGGATGTTCCCAATCAGCGAATTGGGGCGGCTCAACTTGTCGGCAAAAGGTATGGGGCTTACTCCTAAAGAGCTTTTCAATCCGGGCCAAGTTAGCTTGGTGGACGGCATTTGCCGCGTCAACGGTTGTACTGGCTCATTCGTCTCCAGCAACGGTTTGATCATCACCAACCACCACTGCGCATTTGATGCGATCCAGAAAGCCAGCTCCTCCAAAAACGACTTGTTATCGAGCGGTTTTATTGCCAAAAATTTCGCGGAAGAAGTGCCTGCTCCGAACTACACCGTGCGAATCACCGAAGGCTACAAAGACGTTTCGGAACAAGTGCTTTCGGTGGTGACCGAGAACATGACCGCGCTGGAGCGAAACAAGGCCATTGAGAAACGACGGAAAGAGATCGAGTTAGCAAGTGAGAAAGAGAACAAAGGTTTGCGAGTCGAAGTCGCGGAGATGTTTGCCGGCAAGACCTATGTTTTGTTTTTGTATACCTACCTCAAGGACATTCGTTTGGTGTTCGCTCCCCCTGTTTCCGTGGGTGCTTTTGGCGGTGAGGCAGACAATTGGGAATGGCCTCGGCATACGGGTGACTTTTCGTTCATGCGTGCTTATACCGCACCAGATGGTACCTCTGCTGAGTATTCCCTGAGCAATGTCCCGTACCATCCTAAGCGAGTTGTTAAGGTCGCTCCACAAGGCGCGAACGAGGAAGATTTTGTGTTCTTGCTCGGTTATCCAGGTCGCACGGTTCGTCAAAAGACTGCCAGCTTTTTGAAATTCGAGCAGGATGTTCGTTTGCCAGCCGTGGTGGAACTTTACGCTTGGCAGATTAGCGAGATGGACAAAGCCGGAGCATTGGATCGCGAAGTAGCCATCAAGCACGCTTCTCGCACCAAATCTTTAGCGAACGTCGAGAAGCGATCGCGTGGCCAGCTACTGGGGCTCAAGCGTGCCAGCATCGTTGCGACCAAGGAAAAAGCAGAGTTTGAGCTGACTTCCTTCATTCAATCCGAATCAGGGCGCCGCGCCGCCTACGGTTCATTGCTCGAGGATATTGCTCCGGTCTATCAAGACATGACCGATAAGGGGCCGCTTGAGATTCATCTTCGTGAATTGAAATCGGCATGCCGAGCGATGTCCTTTGCGTTTACGATTTACGATGCTGCCGTCGAGCGAGAAAAGCAAGACTTGGAACGCGAAACGCCTTACATGGACCGCAACATCGATCTCACGGTTCAGCAGCTAAAACTAGACGTCGCTGATTGGCACCAGCCGACCGACACGATCATGCTCGCAGGCATGCTCGAACGGCTGAGCAAGATCAATGGTGCCCGCAACGTCGATGGGCTTGCTGTTTTGTTGGACGACAATCGAACGTTCCCATCGCGGGCCGAGTCGCTGATGGGTTCGACGCGATTGGGGGACGCTAAGTTTGTTGAGGAGTGCATCAAAATGAAGCCTACGGAACTCGAATCGGTCGCCGATCCCATTTTGAAATTGGTCATCCAGCTCTATCCGGCTTATAAAACACTGCGGGATTTGGACAAGGAACGAGATGGTCGCTTGGGCCAGTTGTATGGCACGCTGATGGAAGCCAAACAAGCGTTCGATCCGGCGCAGTTTGTGCCGGACGCCAACGCGACCCTTCGGATCACCTACGGAAGAGTCAGAGGCTATTCTCCCTCGGATGCAATTCAAAAAACGCCTGTCTCGACGCTTCAAGGAGTCATTGAGAAAACCACGGGAGTCGAACCCTACATCACTCCTAAGGCGGTCTTGGATCGATATGCAGCCAAAGACTTTGGGCCGTTCGTGCACCCAAAACTCGGACAGGTTCCTGTTGCAATTTTGTACAACACGGATACGACTGGAGGAAACTCAGGTAGTCCCGTCTTCAATGCGAAAGGTGAGCTCGTAGGCGTCAATTTCGACCGAACGTTTGAGGCGACGATCAACGACTTCGCTTGGAACGAAAGCTACAGCCGGTCGATCGGAGTCGATATTCGTTATGTTTTGTGGATTACCGGGATTGTGTACGAAGCCAAGCATTTGCTGGTTGAGATGGGGCTTTAGGGCGGGTTGTAGTTTAGGACCATTGTCCCGAACGAGCCAACGGACGGGACGATGGTCCGATCCTACAGTATTCCAAGGTTCGATAACTGCTGGGGTTTTACCTCACAATCGGCAGTTCTGCGAAAAAATTGTCGTATTTATGGATTCATCCGGTCGCTGGGATGCCGTTCAGGGCTTCCAGGGCTAGAGGCTGGAATGTATAAAACTGTGCAGGAAAACAGTTTTTTTTACGATTTTCATTTTGAAAGGCCCGTTGAGAGATGGCGGAATCGACACCACGAACCGACGACGTATTCGACATCGATCGCATTCGAAAGTTGATCGAGTTGATGAAGGAACACGAACTCGGTGAGATCGATCTTCGCCAAGACGAGCAACAAATTCGGCTGTCCCGAGCAGGTCATGGCCAATCTATCATGACTACAGGTATGATGGCCCCTGTCCCAATGCAAGCGGCTCCGGTCGCAGCAGCAGCACCCGCCGCAGACGTCGATGGCCCTCACATTGCCTACATCAAGTCGCCCATGGTTGGTACCTTCTACACTCGTGCCAATCCAAATTCCAAAAACTTTGTCGAATCCGGCTCGGCCGTTCAGAACGACACCGTTGTCTGCATCATTGAAGCGATGAAGGTTTTCAATGAAATCCCCGCCGAAATGCGAGGCAGGATCGTTCAAGTGCTCGTCAAAAACGAAGAAGCAGTCGATTTCGGTAAGCCGCTCTTCAAGATCGATACGCGAGGCTAAAAATGTTTAGTCGTGTACTTATCGCCAATCGAGGCGAGATCGCTCTGCGCGTAATTCGTGCTTGCAAGGAACTTGGTATCGAGACGGTCGCGATCTTCAGCGAAGCCGATCGAGGTTCGCAATATTTGGAACTGGCCGACCAAGCCATTTGCGTTGGAACGGCAAAGTCGATGGACAGTTATTTGCGTGTGGATCGGGTTATAGCCGCCGCCGAAATCGGTAACGTAGACGCTATCCATCCAGGCTATGGATTTCTATCCGAAAACGCGGCCTTCAATGAAGTTTGCCGTAGCTGCAACTTTACGTTCATTGGCCCTTCGCCTGAAGCGATGGAGAAACTCGGCGACAAGAATACCGCACGAGAAATGGCTGTCGCTGCTGGCGTACCGGTAGTGCCGGGCAGCGATGGTCTTCTAGAGACAGAGGAGGACGCGTTATCCGCTGCGAGAAAGATCGGTTTCCCCGTCCTGATTAAAGCCACGGCAGGTGGCGGCGGGAAGGGGATGCGAGTTGCGATGGACGAAACTTCGCTCCAAACCTCGATTTCTCAAGCCCAAACTGAGGCCAAAGCAGCCTTCGGAAACGCTGGCGTTTATTTGGAGAAGTACATCGACCGGCCGAGGCACGTCGAGGTACAGATCATCGCCGATCAGCATGGGAACGTCGTTCATTTGCACGAACGCGATTGTTCGGTCCAACGTCGGCACCAAAAATTGATTGAGGAAAGCCCATCCCCTCGATTGCCTAACGAGACTCGAAAAGCCATGTGCGATGCAGCCGTTCGGTTGATCAAACTAGCCAATTATTACAACGCTGCCACGGTCGAGTTCATCGTTGACCAGAACGACAAGTTTTACTTCATCGAGGTCAACGCACGCATCCAAGTCGAGCACCCAGTCAGCGAAATGATCTCTGGCGTCGACTTGATCAAGTCCCAGCTATTGGTTGCTGCCGGTCAGCCTTTGCCGTTTACTCAAGCGGATATTAAGCCTTTTGGTGCCTCGATTGAATGCCGACTCAACGCGGAGGATCCTGACAAAAATTTCCAGCCATGCCCGGGGCGCATCGAGAAGATGTTTATTCCCGGTGGTTTGGGGGTTAGAGTCGATTCGCACGCTCACGCTGGCTATGTCGTTCCACCCCATTACGATTCCATGATCGCCAAGATCATTGTTCACAAGCCAACGCGGGAAGAAGCGATCGAGTGCATGCTTCGGAGCCTGAGCGAACTGCGAATCACGGGCATCAAGACGACGGCAAGCTTCCATTCGACTGTACTGAAACAGAAAGAGTTTCAGGAAGGGACAGTTGACACAAAATGGGTCGAGCGCGAACTGCTCCCAAGATTGAAGCATAAATAATGGCAAGCTCCAGCTTGCCGCGTCATGATCACTAAATCGGGTGAACGCTTCTTGGCAACGAGATCGAATCGCCCATCACGATCGCATCTTTCTCCAACTCGGCCAGCAAGTCATCGTTGAGCGCGTGTTCCGTATAATCAGCTCCTCGATCGATAGCATCGGGTGAAAGATCAGCCCAACGGGCAAAGTACAGTTCGAGCAACCGGTGGCGACGAACTGCCCTCACCGACTGCTGAATCCCGCTCGCAGTCAACGTCGCTCCACCATCGCGATTGATAGTTAGCCAACCCTGCATGCGAACTTGGCGAACCGCCGCTTTGAGTCTCGATGCCGACCAAGCTCGCATTCGGACCAAATCCGCTAAGTGGACCGATTCCGATCGCAACTGGCCGTGCACTTGAGGCGTTTTTTCTTGGGACTCTAGCAGTTCGAAAATCGACCGCAGCAGGTGTTCTTGGTCCGCTTTCGTTCGCTGTCGACCGAGGCGCCAAACTCTCCATAACAAGCCCCGTTCGGTGCCCAGTGCTAGGCTAAAAGTAAAGAAGCCGCTCGCTGCAAGTACGATGGCAGCTCCCGATGGAATGTGGTCAAGGTACAAACTGCTCAAAGCTCCAATCACGCCTGAGCTAGCCCCGATCATTGCACTCACGAAAATCGTGAGCGGCAAGGAATGCGTCCAAAATCGGGCCGAGGCTGGTGGAATCACCAAAAGTGCGATGACCAAGATTACGCCAACCACATTGGCTCCAACGATCACGACGATTAGCACACAACTTAAAAGCAAGAGATCCATGAGTAGAATCGGCCATCCTTGAGCCGAAGCGAGCATCGGATCGAAGCAAAGGAGTTTTAGCTCTTTGCGGAATAGAATCAAAGCAGCAACCACAATCAAAGACGCGAAGCGAATCGTCTGTGCGTCGCTGGCAACGATCGATGCCGTTTTGCCGAGAATGAAGTTTTCGAGACCGGCTTTGTCCCCTTCCGACTGTTGTACGATGCTGAAGAGCGCTGTTCCAAGTCCGAAAAAAACGCTCAGAACAATTCCCATCGCTGCATCTTCTTTGAGATTGGACCATCGCCTTAATCCAAGCACGGCCAGAGAGCCGGCAGTCCCTGACAGCCCAGCGCCGACGAGTAGCCAAACGAGGCTTTTGCCATTCCCGCCCCAAGCCACGTTGGTCAAAAAGGCCATCGCAAGCCCCGGCAACGCCGCGTGGCAAATGGCGTCTCCAATGAGCGAACGCTTGCGAAGTAATAGGTACACTCCGACCATGCCTGCAATCACGCCGAGCAACCCGGCGCTTTGGATCACAAGTGTGGTGTTGTAGTCAAACATGGCATTGGGGCTAAAGTACAAAAACACCGGAGTAACGAGAGCAAAATCGCTCGCGAGCGTCCGTGATTGTACTCCAGAATGCCCCTGTTGCGATGTAGATTGCCGCTCAATTGGTACCCTAAGTCTACACCAAATCCCGTAGCGGAAGCCGCCAAAGCTTTCGGTGATAACGATTGGGACAACCCAAACGTGTGGCGAGTTCCGCCACCGCAAAATCAACGTGGATGTGGTACTAGTCCGAGTACCTATCTCGCCCGTGCGCCAAGGGACTCTCCAATGTTTTCCCATCCTCGCGCGTTCCTAAAGCGAGTGGCAGGCTGTGAAATACCAGTTGTAGTTTGGGACTATTGTCCCGAACGAGTCAACGGACGGGACAATGGTCCCATCCTAGGGTAGTTTTCAGCCTGCCGCTCGCCTAAATAGGGTTGCACTTACTTTAATCGGCATCGCAACGACCGCGTTTTCAGCGGGCGACGATACGCAAAAGCAAATCGATCGGATCGAAATGTTCAACGAAAAAGCTTTGACTGGCTGGGTCGCGGAGGGTCACACCTGCCGAGAGTGACCCTGCGAGAGCCCAATGACACTCAATTTGTTAGCAAAACGGCGCGAGCAGTCCGGTGAGTATATAATGATACTTCGAAACCGGAGGGCTCGCGCCCTGCCCTTTGTGGTTTGCCATTGGTTTAGTAAACCAACGGGACGCTAACGCGTTCCGGCCGATAAAGTTAACTCCAGCTCTATCTCGAAACAAACAGATCTCACCAATTCCTTGCACCATGAAACAAACGAACTCAACCCGACGTAACTTCCTCAAGTCCTCCGCAGCTGCTGCAACGCTACCCTTGATCGTCGCTCCGCATGTGCTGGGCCGA
>Ga0105045_10002817_pt1 | contig 14765 bp, 9 predicted proteins | sample MAT02_FD_78089 | JGI IMG/M metagenome (GOLD analysis project Ga0105045, IMG submission 78089) | Freshwater microbial communities from Lake Fryxell liftoff mats and glacier meltwater in Antarctica - MAT-02 (megahit assembly) | ecosystem: Environmental > Aquatic > Freshwater > Ice > Liftoff...
CAAGGATTGTCACCCAGCTTTTTTTCGGGATTTTAAGTTGAAATGTCATCGCAGCATGATCCCAGCTTTCTTCATAGTTGCCATTGTCAATGTACTTCACCCACTCTTCAGAAGCTTTTGCGCTGTCTGCGAGCATTTTTTGCTGCTCTGCGTGAGCTTTCGAGTCTTGTGCTGCCGGAGCGCCTGTAGTTGCTTCGGTTTTTTGCTCCTGTGCTGCTGCAGCCTGCGCAGGAGCATCCATTACTTCAACGGCAGCGCACAATTTGGACGCCAAAGCAATAGCTAAAGTAGACGTAAATATCAATTTTTTCATCTGAAACCCTTGTTAAAATGCTGATTGAAGTGATAAACCCCTGTTTAACATAACTACATCAATATTACAACAAAAAATTTTAATCAAAAAAGGATTGCAAAAGAATTGATTGCTACCTTAATTAGAGGTAGACAGTTTTTTTATTGGGGTTGGTATGGAATTAAAATTGATAGATCCTTATTACAACGCATTTAACCCGTTAGTTTTTTTCAATGAAAACTCTTCTCTAGATTTTTTGGTACAAGACCCCTCTTCTTCTTACCTCCCTAATTGGTTATCCCCTATTCCGGCCTTCAACTTCCTGCTTTCAAGGATCAAGCCTGAAAAACAGGTGCTTTCCACATCACAAATCCTTGAGCAAAAGCTTATAAAAAAAATCGATTTCTTTAACACAAAACTTTTTGATGCATTTTCCAAATCCAGATTTTTGCTATCTATGGAAAAGCTTCGGGATATAGCTACCTTGTTTTTCAAAGGAGAAAAAACCAAACTCATCCGTTTAAAATTGCTAGAACAAGATATCAAAAATCCAATTCTACTGGAAAAATTGAATGATCTTGACAGATGGGTAGTGCTTATTGCCTCCGAACCAAGCTACTTGGAGACTCCCCCTCTCTCTCCTCAAAATGAAATCCGAAAACCTCATCGTCATCGATCCAACTCAAAACAAATAAAAGACTCGATGGAATTGAGTTTAAGCCTCCAGTTTTTTAGTATGCTACACCCGAAATATCATGCTGATTTGAGCTGGAAAGAGAATTTGATTAGTGAGTTCAGTAAGCTAAAAACCTTCGCAGAAATGAGTGTAGTAGGTGCCCAATTAGACCATTTTCAAGCATTGGAAATTTTTAGTGCAAAAAATTTGCATCATAAGCTACCTCTTTTTTTATTCATTTTCCCATTGCCTATTTTAGCAGCTACTTTAATTTCCATTGACGCTCCTTACATTAGAACACTTAATCAAAGACTTCGTAAATGTTCTGAAATCAAAGAAGACTGGTTTCACAAAGAATTTGCAATCCTTCGAGATTCTTTTGTTGATTGCTGTAATAAAACGAAAAAAAAGATCGATAAATTAAATAAAAAACTTCGTGAAAGTATTGAAAATAAGGATTACCTGTCGTCTGCTGGAAAACTTCAAGGGGATGTCAATTCTATCACTTCTCTTCGTGAGAAAACTCAAATCAACCACGATGCCACACTCCTTTTTTTCAGTCTGTTCCAAGGTGTCATTTGTGATGCAGCCATGACGCAATTGGAAAGTCAACTCACCTACAATTTTCGTCATGAGCTGAGTCGGTTAGCACATGCTCCAGATGTGGAGACACAAAAGCAAGATAGCTGTCCAATGAGTATTTTAGAGGGAAAGATATTTCAAGATCACTACGTAGACGATGACGATCTTTGCTCAGAGATTTTTTCGACATGGCATTTAATCTACCTTCCAGATTACAAAGAGTGTGGGTTTTTTCCTTATGCTTCCGATGAAAAATTTGCTGCGTGGCTGGCAGACCCTTCGAAGGGTTACTCTTTTGCGGTTTATAATTTATACAAAATTGGTATTACCCATATTTCCGACTGGAAACGGTTAGGTATTTACAATTTTGAAATGCTGCAAGGTTATTTAGCTCGAGCGGAAATCCAAGAGCACATGATTTCTAAAGGAAATCCTCTTCTCAATCAATTGGGAGAATGGGGATTGTTTCCCGGAAATTTTGAAAACAGCGTTTTTCTACCGGCTGGTTCGTTCGCCACCGCCACGCTCAGAGACTATGAAAGCCACTCTCAATTAATGCTGAAACACTTGTCAGAAAAAGGCATTAAAGATTTCAGTGACTTGGCAAAACTCGGTATTAAAGAGAAGAAAGAGCTCGTCGATACCATCTTGTTGCCTTAGCGATTATGCAAAAATTTGAGAATTAAGTCGCGTGTTCGCTCCAAGTTTTCCGTCGTATGAACAATCGAGACAAACCAGGCTTCCATCTGTAAGGGCGGCAGATAAACGCCATTTGCAAACATGTACTGAAAGAAATTCACAAATTCTCCTTTATCAAGACTCATCGCCTCGTCCATATTGTTTATAGAGGTTCTTCCAAAAAAAAGCGTGAACATTGATCCTGCTTCTTGTATGCATGCGTTAATCTTATTCTTCGCAATAAACGCTTTAACTGGCTCTGTGATGATCTTTGTTTTAACTTCCAGTGCTTCGTAAAAACCCGGTTTATCCAGCATTGTTAAGGCTTGCAAGCCGGCTTCCATAGCCACCGGATTGCCTGACAAGGTGCCTGCTTGATACACGGGACCTAGCGGCGCTAGGCAATCCATGATCTCACTCCGTCCTCCAAAGGCCGCTGCGGGGAATCCTCCGCCAAGAATTTTAGCTAAACATGTTAAGTCAGGCTTAACGCCATACAAAGCCTGTGCTCCGCCTTTAGCCACACGAAAACCTGTCATCACTTCATCAAAAATCAAAAGCGCGTCGTGCTTTTTTGTTTCGTGTTTAAGCGTCTGGATAAATTCTTGCGTGGCTGCGACAACTCCCATATTTCCTGCAATAGGCTCCAGGATAACTCCAGCGATGCGTCCTTCGTAAAGAGGATTTCTAAAAGCCTCGTGGATGGCTTTGCTGTCATTGAAAGGAAGACATAGCGTGTGCTGCACGTTTTCCTTAGGAATTCCTGCTGAGGAAGATGTGGCCGTCAGTCCAGCAACGCCTGATCCCGCTTTGACCAAAAAGAAATCAGCATGCCCGTGATAATGTCCAATAAATTTGATGATGATGTCTCTACCGGTATAGCCTCTAGCTAAGCGTGCGGCGCTCATGGTGGCTTCTGTACCGGATGAGACAAAACGAATTTTCTCGATGGATGGAACAAGACTAATAACTTTTCGTGCGAGTTTCTCCTCGATTTCTGTAGTAATGCCAAAGGATGTGCCTAGTTGCATTCTTTTTGTGGCGGCATCGAGAATAGAGGGATGAGCATGTCCATGAATGAGCGCTCCCCATGATCCACAAAAATCGATATAGAAGTGTCCGTCGACATCGACAACTTGGTCAGCAAATGCGTGTGAGGCAACAAGAGGGGTTTGGTTCATGTCTTTACAAGCGCGAACGGGGGAATTCACACCGCCGGGAATCACTTCGCAGAGTTGAGCGTAAATTTTTTTACTATTAGGTCTAGTTGGCATGGAAGTTGGCATGGAAAAGCGCTCCTAAATAAAAGGCTTTATTATAGGCCATCAAAAAATTTAGTGCTACAAGTTGCGAGTACTAAAAATAAAAAACAGGAGATAAAGGATCGGGCAGGATACAAAGGATAGGTTTTAACCACTTGTCTTTTAAAGACCGCGGGCTAATTTTCCACCACAGAGACTACAGAGACAAAAAAAAGAAGAGACTTTCTAAAACCCTTCATGGTAAACGCATTTTAAATAATTAAAATTTTCGTAAGACTTCAAAAAGTCACGGTAAACACAAAAAATAGCAGGATTTTAGGATGGACAGGATAGTGAAATAAAAGCTCATTAAAAAAACAGCTCCTAAAGTTCTCTATTGGAAGCTAAAAGTTATTCTTCAACGATCGCCGACCCTACTTTAATTTGTATCCTGTCCATCTTTATATCCTGTTCCTGTTTTTTTGTGTTTACCCTAACTTTTATAAATTTTCAAATGCGTTTATCATGAAAAGTGTTAGAAAGTCTCCTCTTTTTCTCTTTGTCTCTGGGGCGGAAAATCAGCCCTATGATCTTTGAAAGACAAGTGTTTAAACCTATCCTGCGTCTCGTGCCTTATCCTTCATATTCTGTTTTTTTGTTTTTAGTACTCTCAACTTTTGTCGTCCGTAAATCAAATTTTTCTCTTGGATTGATTTTTTGATCCTATCCGTTCATAATCACCACCTATGTTCTATAAAATTATCTTCTCTACTTTTATTTTATTATTTTGTTGTGTTTGCATCCCTTCATACCTCCATGCCGATCAATCTTACGTTGTCGAATTCACCGGCGTCACTGACACCGAAACCCTCTCTCTTCTCATTCGTGCTTCTCAACTGGTCGCTCTCAAAGATTCACCCCCAACAACAAAAGCATCCCTAAAAAGACGCGTAGAACTCGACATCCCTAACCTCATCAAAGCTCTTCACAGCCAAGCCTATTTTAACGCCCAAATCGATTTCACGATTAACGACTCCAAGACCCCCATCACGATCACCTACATGATTACCACAGGTCCTGTCTACCCTTTTGCTGAATTTCTTGTTGTCCCTGCTTTAGAGGCCTCCGTTTACAACCCTGCCTTCGACTTTACGTCTCTTCTTCCCGAACAGTTGGGAATTACTTTAGGGACCCCTGCACTGCCTAAAGCCATTCTCAATGCGGAAGAAGCACTTTTAGATAAGCTTTCTTGCGCTGGTTTCGCTTGTGCCAAAACCCCGGGGAGGGAAGTCATTGCCGATCAACAAAGTAAATCAATTAAAGTCATTCTTTATGTAGACAGCGGTCCCCTCTGCTTTTTTGGAGAGCCTAACATATCCGGCCACAAATTAGTAAAAGAACACTATTTCTCAAAAAAACTCGCTTGGAAGCCTGGCGATGTGTACGATCCCTCTAAAATCGAACGGACTCAACTTGCTTTAGAAGCTTCTGGATTATTTAGCTCGATTTCCATTGATCGCGATGAAGTCAAAGAATTCAGCACAGTTCCTATTGCGATTGAAGTTGTGGAAAGTAAACATCGTAGTGTCGGATTTGGGTTGGGATATGCCACACAAAGGGGTCCTGGCGTGGCTGCCGAATGGGAGCATCGTAATGTGCGCCGGATGGGGGAAAAAGTGAGTCTAAAAACAAATTTTTGGGCGCAAACACAAGACGCAACGCTTCTTTATCTCAAAACCGATTTCCTTCGTCCACGGCAAGATCTTCTTTGGCTATTGGAGTATGAATATGAGAAAACGCGTGGTTACACACAGCGTTTCTATAGCTTATCTGGTATCATTGAAAGGCAATTAAATGACCATACCCGCGTTTCTTTTGGGGGAATGTTTAAACAATTAAAAGATACACGGTCTGATAACAATCGAGATTTTCATTTAATTAAATCTCCTTTTCACTTGAGATGGAGCAATGCTAACAACATTTTAGATCCCACAGAGGGGACATCCATCAATTTGCGTGTTACTCCATCGGTTCAGATTTTCAAACCTCAGTTCGTTTATTGCATTAATACATTAATAGGAACCTGTTATTATCCTTTGGACCAAGAAAATAAAATTGTCTTAGCAAATAAAATGACTTTTGGAACAATTGTCGGGGCAACCCGTCATTCCATCCCCCCTTCAGAACGCTTTTATGCTGGTTCGGAAAATGCTTTAAGAGGTTATCATTACTTGACCGTAAGCCCTTTAAATAAAAAACATAAGCCGATAGGGGGCCGCTCAATGCTCATTTATTGTCTTGAAATGCGCTTAAGGCAAAGTGAAAGCATTGGTTGGGTCGGATTTTATGAAATCGGGAATGTTTATAAAGATTACCTCCCCTCATGGAAAGAAAAAGTGTTGCAATCTGTTGGCTTAGGATTCCGTTACCATACTCCGGTTGGACCTTTACGATTAGATCTAGCCTTTCCCCTTAATCGACGCAAGCATGTCGATGGATTCTTTCAATTTTATCTTAGCATCGGGCAGGCTTTTTAAGATGAAAAAATTCTTGATGACAATCTTTTTATTTTTTCTCATGGTTCAAGCTATTTCCATGAACGCCGAAATGACGAATGGTGTTCTAGAGATCTCCATTAATGTGGAAGATGCACTCAACAACCCCACCTTAAGTGGATTTGCAGAACTCGTAGATGGCATTTTTGAAGATTCAGCAACCGGAGCTTTGTATAAAAACATTTATGCCAAAATTGAACTCGAAGACGGAAAAGTCTTCTTTAAACAGCTAGAAGCGACAGACCTTCATCAAGGAACCATTTCGGGGACGGGTGTGATTGAACTCGACCCTGATCGAGATTTCCCCATGGAATTTGATCTCGTCATTACAAACACGCGATTGGTGCAGTTAGATGCCCTACAAACGCTAGGGGACGGTCATTTAAAGATTAAAGGAAATAGCAAAGGAGTTTCTGTCACAGGAAAGGTTGTGGCTCATCAGGTTGCTTTTGTTATTCCTAAAAAATCTGCGGAAGCGATTCATCATGTGGAAGTGTTGTACATTAACCAATCTGCGGAAGAATCCAAACCCATCCCCATTGAGATAGTAAAAACACATTGGCCGATTGCTTTAGATATTACGGTGGAAACGGATAGTCCCATCTCCATTAAAGGACCGAATTTAGAATCGATCTGGAAGGGGGAACTGCAAGTAAAAGGCACTGTTGACCACCCTTTATTGTATGGTGAGCTAAAAATCAGAAAAGGTGAATATCTCTTTCGCAGTAAGGAATTTAAGATTAACGAAGGAACAATTTCATTTGCCGGCGAAGTTGATAAAAAAACAAGCTTATACGTGATTGCCAGTCGGGAGATTGAGGATATCCGTGCTGACGTTATTCTTAAAGGGACAATCCATGCTCCGGCAATTTCTTTTAGGTCTAATCCTCCGTTGTCGCAACGCGAAATTGTTTCCTGGATTTTGTTTGGGCATGGAATCTCGGATTTGTCCTCTTTTCAAGGATCACAATTGAACGAATCGATTACGAATTTAAATACAGGCGGTGACGCGCCTCCGGACATCCTGTCAAAAATCAAAGACAGAATAGGAATCGACAAGATCGATGTCAATCGCAGTGGTGAGAACAATGAGGTGTCCTTAAAGATTGGAAAATATGTATCGAAAGGTATTCTTATCTCGATCGATAAGAGTATTACTGCGGAAGCCAATCGTGTATCAGTGGAAGCGGATGTCATCAAAAACATCAAAGTTCAAGCAGAAGTTGGGGATGATTCCGCCGGACAGTTGCGCCTTAAGTGGAAAAAGGATTACTAGACCAGTCTTCGTGCCCCGGTTCAGCCAAAATTTTTTGCGGCCTTGCCCGTGTCCTTGCCCAAAGAAAAAAAAAGACTAACGCTATTCTGGGGTTTTAAATCATTACGCGGGCTCCCCAGACAACCATTCTTCCGAAGCCTCTGAAATGACTGAATCAGAGCCACGACCTAAAACTATCTTTCACCGGTATTTTTCGTTAAATGCACATTCAAGTTCGTAAATACCTCTTTTCTCTGTTGATATCAGTCGTTCATATACTATTTGGATCCAATCGAGATTACACGGATAGGTCGAGCAATTGGGGCCATTTTTCTTCGGAATTAATGGTGGGCGTCTCTTCTTTTTACCCGCTGCAGCTGGTTAAAGCGAAAGTGAGGATGAGTGTGACGATTAAGCGTTTCGTAATCAAATGATGATGGGCCGCAGCGTTGTTGATTCAAGTTAAGTATTAAGTATAAAATTGAATCTATACACTCCAAAAAAACTACAATTTCTTCTTACAGTTTTTTTTGAAAGCGTCAAGAAAAAAGAAAAAATAAGATAAGCAAGTATTTTCTCAAAAAATTATGTCGGAAGTCCTAACGGCGGTAGCCATATAAGCGGGTAGCCCTTATGTAGCGAAAAGCCGGCTAGCCTCTAGTGCAACATGGGGTAAATGCAAGATGTAGGGCGGCTGCGGCTGCAACGACGGAATGAACTCTATCTGTCGCTGCTACCGCAGCTGGAACTTTGTTATGTCGTTAACCCCATGTTCCACTACAGGCCTAGCCGGCTTTTCGTTACACAAGGGGCTACTTGCTTACATAGCTACCGCCATTAGGACAATACTTTTACCATGACTTTTGAGAACTTAATCCTGTTGTCCCCGTTGTCCCTTAAATATTGATCTCAATCTTTGAACGCGCTATATTGAGGAACTTAAAACACCTCAAGAAGAACCATGCCCGTTTACAGCAAAGAAAGCTTAGAAACTTTACGCCAAAAGATCGATCTAGCAGATTTACTTGCTTCGCATCTCGATCTTAAAAAAGCAGGCGCTGCTTACAAAGCACTATGTCCCTTCCATGACGAAAAAACGCCTTCGTTCACCCTCCAAAAAGGCGATACCCACTATCACTGTTTTGGGTGCGGCGCTCACGGAGATGGTATTCAATTCCTGATGACCCACCTAAAAATGGGCTTTTCAGATGCTGTTGACAGCCTAGCGCAACGTTACCATGTTCACTTAGAACATGTGGAAGGGACAGCGGAACAAAAGGGCCCTCCAAAAGCCCTAATTAAAGAAGCACTAGAGCAAGCGTCGCGTTTCTACCATTTCTACCTGCTGCATACACCGGAAGGTCATGCCGCGCTGCGCTATCTTTATTCCCGCGGCCTCGATCTCGATTTCATTCGTCACTTCATGATTGGTCTTGCCCCCAGTACTCCCCATCTTTTTCGCAAGGTGATGCATGGCAAAGCGATTTCAGATGAAATCATGGAAGCGGCAGGGCTGTTGGCAGCTAGGGAAAATGGCGGTTGGCGTGATTTTTTCTCTGATCGCATTACTTTTCCCATTTGCGACGCAACGGGTGCTGTCATCGGCTTTTCTGCACGCAAATATAAAGAAGAAACATTTGGCGGCAAATACGTCAACACGTCCGAAACAGCTCTATTCAAAAAATCGAAAGTGCTTTTTGGACTGCACCACAGCCGTAAACGTATCGCAAAAGAGCGCAAAGCGCTCATCGTTGAAGGTCAAATTGATGCACTGCGATTGATCCAAGTAGGCTTCAATATTACAGTCGCTGGACAGGGCACCGCCTTTGGCGAAGGTCACGTCAAGGAGCTGATGACGCTAGGTGTTAACCTCGTTTATTTGTCTTTGGACTCTGACAATGCGGGAAATGAAGCGACAAGTAAAATTGGCGATTTATTCCAGAAACAGGGCGTTGAAGTGCGCATCGTTCAAATGCCAGCGGGAATGGATCCTGATTCTTTTTTGAGGGAACATGGTGCTAATGACTTCTTAAAGTTATTGGATGAAAGTATCGATTACTTAACATTTATCGTGAGCTATCAGTCCCGTCACCTTAATGTGAATTCTCCTGCAGGTAAGAATGAACTGATTCAACTTGTGACCAAGCAAGTGCGCACATGGAACCACCCCGTAATGGTTCAGGAGAGCCTGCGCAAGCTAGCCTTTTTGACGCAGGTATCCGAAGAGATGATTGGAGCTATCCAAGATCACACGCCGAATATTTACATTAGAAAGCCGGGGAACATCGGACTGGAAACGATCGATCCAGATAGAATTTTAGAATCCGATTTTCTTCGCTGGCTCTTGTTAACAGGCGAAATGCAATCGCGCTTTTCTGAATTGGCAAAGGTCAATATCACCCATAAGCATTTTCGCTCTGATGTATGTCGTCAAATCTATAGTGCTTTTATTGAACGCTTTGAAAAGGACCAGCAACGCGATTTAACCTCTCTGATGCTTGCTGTGGAACATCCTGAAGCTCAGAAGCTCATTTCAGATCTGACTCACAAAAAGATCAATCGAGAAAAAGCTGAAGAACATTATGCCGAAACGCTCCAAAAGATGCTCGATCGCCACTGGATGCAGCAACGGGAAACGGTTAAGATGAAAATCCAAAGCGGTCAGTGTTCTGATGAAGAGTTACTTCTTCTTCTCAAAGAATTAGATAACCTCAAAAATGTTCAGCCAAAAATCATCGACTCCACGCATTGATTTGTAGGGACTTGGTTGTTTTTAAGACATTTATTAGAATTCTCACTTAAAATTAACAACTTAAGGTAAATCTGTGTATTGTACTCTCGACGATTATAATCGCCAAATCGAATGCGCTTTAGGAAAACTTGGCCCGCATTATTTAGATCCTCTAACTGATAAACCCATTTCCCCCGCACAATTCAGCGTTCATCTTTTGGGTGTGCTAATTCTAAGGGATCCAAGAATTGATTGCTTTTTTGCTAATGACGAAGAACTTAGTTCGAATGCGATGCTTGTAGACCCTGCAGAAATCACTTTAAAAGACCTCGTTTTTCCTATTAATCTCCCTGCTCCCAAAAAAGCAAAACCGACGAACCAAAATCCTTCTATTTATAAAAAAATTCAAAATATTTACTGGGTTATCCTTTGGAAAGAAAAAGAAACGCCGTTTACATTTTTTAGGCTACTGAGTGCAGAATCCGACCAAAAAAAAACGTCTATCGAATTTCGAGAGAATCTTTTTAATGCCTTTTTCCTCAATAACCAAACCTTAAAATCTGAATTTGCTCAAGTGTGGTTAAACAATACCGCTGAGCATTGCAAGTTATTAGCAGAAGCCACTTTACGCAGCACTATGGAGAGTGATAGTCCGGAAGATCTCTGTGGAGTAGCGCTAGTCTTATCTTCAATAAAAAATCCTTCTGCTGCAACAACGATGCTCTTGATGAAGTTCTTAAAAGAAGCTGCTGATAAAGACCATGTTTTAGCCGCATACATGCTCGCAGAACAATACAGAAATTCGTTTAATAAACAAAATTTTCACAACGCGTTTTCTTATTACGAATTCGCCGCTTCAAAAGGCCATGTAGCTTCGATGCTTGCGTTGGCCACGTTATTTAGTCTTCCTACCCCTTTTTCATGCCCAGAGCTTTGTGCCAAATATCTTATTTTAGCTGCTGAAGAGGGAGATGAAACGTCACAAAAAATCGTCGCATCCTACACCTTCTGCGATTCACCGCCTAAACCGAATTCTGGGGGTATTTTTATTAATCTTGAGCGCTCAAAGCTTATTAAATCAACGACTGCCTCCATTTTATATGTGTTATCAACAAAGCTTTTGGCAAGCGAAAATCTCATGATTGGCTCTAATCAAATCTGTAAAATAACAGATTCGTCTTTACCTGAGTTTAATAAAAACACACATACCGTAGAAATCTATTTGCGCCACGCTGCTCTTCGGAGTGATATGCCGTCGATTAGATTGCTTCGTTTATGCTCTAAGTCTAGCCTAACCTACTGTCAATTTAATTTGGAGGAATTTAGTGAATATCTCACGGCTGCCCAAAAAAACACTCTATTAAAAGAAGAACTACCTCCCGCCCTTCCGGAACTTCCTAAAAACATCCTACATGCACAACTGGTCCATGCTCCCCTTTCCCGCACTTTCCGCGTCGCTTCCTCCTCTCCCCCGAGTTTCCCTCCTGAAAGAAAGTCTAAAAGACGAAGGACTCCAACCATCAAATCTTAGAAGCGGTATCTTTTTATAAATCAAAGATTTTTTTTATAGACATCTTCGCCTATTTTCTGGTATGAAGTCTGTCATGAAAACTTTAATAAGCATCTATTTTATTCTTTATATTCTTCTTATTTTGCCAAGTGCTCTTCCCGCGTTTTTTGAAGGATGCGACCTGGATATTTACACCGCTTACAAGCAGTACAAAACAGACCATATCTGGAATAGACAGGGCAAGAAAATCAATATTCATAACGATTTTCGACAACGTGAATATCAACTTTTTGCCGATTATTACTTCACCCGAAATGATTGTCTTTCCCTGCACTCTTCTTTTGTAGAAATTGAAGAGATTCTTAATCGCAACACCCGCGGCTTTACCGATCCAGAACTCATCTGGACACATTGTTTTTACAGCAATGGTACAGAGTCCTTGTGTACAGAACTCACCGCTATTATCCCTGTTGCAGGCCAAAAACACGAACTGCGTTATGGGCGTTTTGGTGGTGAACTTGGCTTGTACTACTCAACTTGTGTTGATCTTTCTTCTCACCCTGTTTACTTCGATGCAACACTCGGTTACAGGGCATATAGCGGCTACCCTTCTGATCAGATTCGAAACACATTTATTGTAGGTTCCTACCTTCTACCGGGGTTCTATCTTGAGGGAAGAACTGATCTTCACTTTGGCGTTTTTAACGGCAAATCCCACATGCATCACCCCCTTGTCTTCTTTAACGCGAATTATCGTCTTTTAAAAGCACAAATCAGAGGCGTTCTGAATATTTACAGCGGTTTTTATGTAAGTTTAGGCTGCTTTGGACACGTTTGGGGTCAAAATGTGGGCACCGGTGGGGGATTTCTCACCGAAGCTTGGTTTGTTTTTTAATCAAGGATTTCATGTATGTTTAACCGATCATTAGTGCTTTTATTTTTCATTCTCACAAAGTCTTTACAGGCTACTACAGAAAATAAAACAGAAGCATTACAGCTTGTCTCACCTTATTTGCTTCCTCATCATCATCCGGTTAAAAGTAAGCTTGACTGCATTTTCAAACAATCGAGAGTCCTTTTAAGCATCCAGTCGATGAAAAAAGCGGGATTTACACCCGTTGAACCTCGTAAATTTACACGACTTATTGTCACGAGTCACCCTCAACTGACAGGGTACATCCTTAAAGTCTATTTAGACAGTCAGAGAAATCATAAAGATCGCCCTGAATACGTCTGTTGGGCGAAACGCGTAGAGGGTGCACAGCTTATCCAGAAGATCATTAATGAAAATGGATGGAATCATTTATTCAAAGTCCCTAAACAGTGGATTTATGCTCTACCATCTAAACCTACTGCACCTAAAGACTTTAATAGCAGAAACTTTGTTTTAGTTGAAGAAAATATGGGATTATTAAGCGCTCGCGAAAATAAAAAAATGTGGGCGAGTGGTAAAATTACTAAAGAGTTATTAAGTGCTTTGTTTGCGATCTTAGCGCAGGTAGGACTCAGGGACTGCTGCAAAATAGATAATATCCCATTTTCAAGCGATGGGAGAATTGCCTTTATTGATACTCAAACTTTTAACGAGGGCATTCCCCCTTATAGAAGATTAACCTCGTCTCTTAGGAAAGATTTACGGGAATACTGGAAGAGCCTAAAGCCTTAAATTCTCAAAAGAGCCTAAATTTCATAGGGTACGTCCGATGGAGCGGTCTCCAAATCGCCAAGTTATTTTTTTGATCAATGAGCTATGGTTGACATTCAGGGCCTTATTAAATAAGAAGTACATCACTTTTGACAAGAGTTAAAACCGGACAAAGGCCTTTGGAGCCCCCCATTAACTTCGTCCCTCATGTCGTCCCCCATGTCAGAAAGTAACATGAATTTTTTTGGTAGAAAAAAATTTATTTATCAGAGACGACAGCCTCGTCCAACTGGCCGCGGTAGCGATCAATTGAAAACGAATACCCCGATACTAACCAGTGAATTTATTAGCAATCGCTTAGTTTGGTTACTCATGAGTCTCCAAGTAACTTCGTCACTTATGTCGGAAAGCAACATGGTTTTTCAGATTACGGCGATTCTAACAATTTCGGCTTTTTATACGAGACTTGTCCCACTGGCTACCTGATAGAACAAAGTCTTTTTAAACTTTCCGGATATCAGAAAATAACGTGGTTACCCAGATCGCTTGAGCCTTGGCTCCGCATATGCTGCTCTTTTTTTATTCCAGTTTTATACCCTCAAGTTTACAGTGGAAATAAAACTTGATAGGCCTTTATGCAAGATCTTTACCGCTACATTGATACTCAACACGATGCACTCGTCTCCCTTCTCGAAAAATGGGCTAACATCAACTCGGGGTCCGAAAACATCGCCGGCCTATCCCTCATGCTAAGCGAAATTAAAAACGCGTTCACGCCGCTAAATGCCGAAATGCACCAGATTCCCCTTGCCCCTCGCACTAAAATCGATGCACGCGGAACACCTGTCCAAATTCCCACAGGACAGGCTCTCCATCTAAAAAAACACCCAACCGCCTCCGTCCAAATCTTTCTTGGCGGTCACTACGATACTGTTTACAGCGCAACATCCCCTTTCCAAAAGGTGAACATGTTCGATCCCCAAACGATGGTCGGTCCAGGTGTTGCAGACATGAAAGGTGGCCTCATCGTCATGTTAACAGCCCTTCAAGCGCTAGAACGAAGCCCGCTTGCCGGAAAAATCGGGTGGGAGGTATTGATCAATCCCGATGAAGAAGTAGGTTCAACGAGCTCTGAACATCTCTTCACAGCTGCTGCAGAAAGAAATCATCTAGGACTCATCTTTGAACCTACCTTCCCCGATGGCTCCCTTGTGAGTTCACGTAAAGGATCAGCGAATTTCACCGTCGTTGCCCACGGCAAAGCTGCTCATGTAGGACGTCATTTTTATGCTGGACGAAGCGCGATCGTTGCCTTGGCGCGTTTCATCTATAATGCCGATGCCCTCAATGACAAAGACCGCGGAATTACGATTAACTTCGGCCAAATAGAAGGCGGAGAGGCTCCCAATATTGTCCCTGATTTTGCCTTATGCCGCTTAAATGTGCGCATGGAACTTGCTGAAGATTTAGCTCTTGTTAAAGAGGTCCTACAGCAACTCATTGAAGAGTGTTCAAAGGACGCTGATTTAAACCTCATTCTTTATGACAATGCCGCTAGGGCACCAAAACCTTTTGACCACGAGAGCGAATTATTATTTAA
>Ga0105045_10002818_pt1 | contig 14763 bp, 10 predicted proteins | sample MAT02_FD_78089 | JGI IMG/M metagenome (GOLD analysis project Ga0105045, IMG submission 78089) | Freshwater microbial communities from Lake Fryxell liftoff mats and glacier meltwater in Antarctica - MAT-02 (megahit assembly) | ecosystem: Environmental > Aquatic > Freshwater > Ice > Liftoff...
GATTTTGGCGGTATTTTTGCCTGAAAGTTGCAAAAATTGTGCGTATCTGCCTTTGGCATGGACAAAATGACATTAGTCCTACATACAGCCGATTAGTTACATTTTTGAAACAATTTAATTCTAATGATGGTATAAAAACAAAAAAAGTCCCTGCATTTTTTACAGAAACTTTTTTGTTTTTGAGATCATGTCTCTTGACTTTTCTAAGGAAAATTAACTTTATTGTACTGTACTCAATGTCATGGAATATTCGGCCACAGCTTTAATTTCTGCCAATGAAAGGATATTTTCAAAGGCGGTCATAACACCTTTACCCTTTGAGATCATGGCTATTCTTTCGTTTATATCAAAGTCTGAGATGGTAAGGTCTTTGGATCCATTAGCACCTAACTTCCCGTCAGGACCATGACAAAGAGCACAACTTTGCTTGTATATCTTTGCGCCATCAAGAGCCGCTGTCTCTGTGCTTGAAGAACTAGACTCCTTTGGTTTATTATCTTTGTTTGCACAGGCTATGGTAAAACTAACCATTATCGCTACTATTATATATTTTGTCATGACCATTTTGATTTAAGATTACATATTCTAGGACAAATCTAAAGTAACTTTACAAAATGAGTGAATCCTTTTTCGTTTATTTTAAAATTAAAAAGACCTGGGAGATATTCCGAGCCTTAATTTCCTTGAAGGATTATTTATTTATCCATCCTGTTTTTGCGTCTTTCTTTGACATTACTGACCAGTTTCTCTCTAAACTCTCGCTCTACTTTGAATAACATAGCGATCTTTCTGACTGGAATGGCTGACTTCATTTTACCGATATATTTCTTTTGAATATCGATTTCTTTGGATTTAGATTCAAGCATAGCATAAAGCATATCTTCTGCTTCCTTATCTGTCATGTCTCTCTTAGGTCTAATATCCATAGAAGCCCGTGTAGCCGCAGACTCTTCCTTGTAAGCATTATAAATTGGCCAAAATTTTTGTGCTTCATCTTCCGTAAGGTCCAATTCCTGAGTGATATAAGCGACTTTTTCTAATTTGACTTTTTCTCTTATTCTTTCCTTATTTCTTTCTTGAGCCGAGCTACTAAAAGACAAGCCTAAGCAAATAAATGAAAAAATAAATGTTTTTAAAAAATTTGAATGCATGTTCATGTGTTAAAAATTAAAATATGATTAAATAAAAATTAGGGGTCTTAAAAATCTGAATCTAATATATACTCAGTTTCTTCATCAATTGAGATGTATGATATTCCGTCAAGTGTGGACTCATCTATCATTCCTTGATCAATAAGCATATTTATGTCAAAATCTTCTGCATTATCTGCCATGTAATCTAGTACTTCTGATTGTGTCAACTGTGAAGCGACATCCATATTTTTCTCAGGCGTTGCATATCTCAAAACACCAAGACAGGCCACAAAAAACATCAAAATTGCAGCATACTTCAGATAATTTATCTTTCGTGAAGGCATCTCAATAATCTTGGCACCTTGCACTTGATCTACTATTCGTTCCATGATGACTTCATCTATCTTACTAAAATAATCTGCAGGAAGCGCAAGTTGCCTCTGATTGTCATCTTTTAGTAAGCTCAATTGGCTGAGAATCTCGTCTTCTACCTGATCAAAATAATGCTCAGGAACTTGGTCTAAATTAGATTTCGGAAGAGACGCAAGGATTGGCGCAATCTCTACTATTTCATCCATTATATCATTATATTGTGTCATACGGTTGCTTTTAGGTGTTCTTCTATTTTTTTGACAGCATAGTGATATGAAGCCTTTAGAGCGCCCACACTTGTCTCTGTAATATCTGCAATATCTTGGTAAGGCATTTCGTCATAATACCTTAGATTAAATACTAATTTCTGTTTTTCTGGAAGTGCATTGATAGCTTCTCTAAGATGATTTAGTGCTGAATTTTCATCAAAATAATGACTATCCTTTACAGCATCCAAATGTCCTTTATCTAAACTTTCACTATGCTTACTTTTTTTTGATTTTATAAAATTCAGGCTCTCATTGGTTGCGATACGGTACATCCATGTGTATAAACTAGACTGCTGCTGAAATCCATTGAGGCTTCTCACGACTTTGATAAATGTATTCTGTAGCACATCATCCGCATCATCATGTTCTTCTACCATCCTACGAATGTGCCAATACAATTTTTCTTTATATTTACTTACCAATTGTCTGTACCCCGCATCTTTGGTAGCAGGTAGTGCTATCAGTTCTAATATTTGAAGATCATCAGGATAAGTCATATGGTTTGCTATCATGTACGTATCATAGACTGTATTATGTTGTGAAAGTTTAATAAGCAGAATAAAAAAATAAAATATTTTTCACATAATAATTTTCCAACATACCCAAATCGAATGAATTTGGAAATAAATTTACCAGTCCTACAAACCAACAGCGGCCGTCAAATCATATTTAAATTGATCAAAACCACTGTAGAAATCAGAAAGAACGTATATTTGCCCTACAATCTCTTTTATAATGTTTCGATTATTATTTGCCATTATCATTTGTGTTTCTTTTTTATCCTGTAAAAAAGATAATATCAATTTTCAGAAAGAAGCGGAAGACACAGCTATCTTCCACCAATCTGTTAAAGCACTTACAGATGTGATCGTACATGATATCTTTTCGCCACCTGTGGCAAGCAGGATATATGCTTATGCGAGTATTGGTGCATATGAATCAGCTAGGTTTTCAGACTCTTCCAATGTCACATTGGCAGGGCAGATATCACATCTAAAACCGTCGCCACAACCTGAAGTGGGCAAAACGTATTGCTTCCCGATGGCATCAACACTGACCTTCTTAAATGTGGGTAAAATATTGATATTCTCCGAAGATACGATACAGATACAAATTCAAAAGGCACTTGATTTTTACAAAAATACAGGAATGCCCAAAGATGTCTACGAAAGAACGATAACATTTGCAGATAGTATGACCGCCCACATTATCAAATGGTCTTCAGATGACAATTATAAACAATCTAGATCATTTCCTAAATATAGCCTTCAGAATGACCCATCTACGTGGAAACCTACTCCACCAGCCTATATGGACGGTATAGAACCTTCGTGGAATACTATCAGAACATTTGTCATGGACTCGGCCGCACAATTCAAACCCGTGCCACCTACTCCTTATAATATGACTGACAAAAAAAGTAAATACTACCAGGAAGCTTATGCAGTTTATGAAGCAGTCAATAAAGCAACGGATGAAGAAATAGCCATAGCTAATTTTTGGGATTGCAATCCTTATAAGATGAATGTCACAGGTCACATCATGCATGCTACAAAAAAAATAACACCCGGTGGGCATTGGATAAATATAGCAGGACTCGCATGTAAGAGTGCAAATGCCAGTTTTGTAAAAACTACTGAAGTTTACGCAAAGCTATCTATCGGACTTGTCGATGCTTTTATATCTTGCTGGGATGAAAAATATAGGAGTAATGTCATAAGACCAGAAACCATAATAAATGAACACATTGATCCTGAATGGCTTCCACTATTACAAACACCACCATTTCCAGAGTATCCTAGCGGTCACAGTGTGGCATCTTCAGCTGCTGCTGTAATAATGAATGATTTTTTTGGTGAAAATTTTGAGTACGTCGACGATACCGAAGTAGAATTTGGTTTACCACCTAGGACATACAAATCATTTGCTCAGGCAGCCAACGAAGCATGTATATCCCGACTATATGGTGGTATTCACTTTATGCCAGCTATCAAAAATGGAATGACGCAAGGTAAGAATGTAGGAAATCTAGTGGTCTCTAAAATACAATTTAAGTAAAGTCTGCTGAAATTAACACCAAGTTTAAGTCATTTAGGGGAGTTAATCCTCATTCACCAAAGTATAGTATATTATAGTATAGTTTACCAACCTTCTTTCCGAATGAATGCGTAAAATGGCAATACTAAATAGTAAATAATCATACCAATATCCATCAGAGGGAACCAAAACCGAATATCTCTTCCATCTAGCACTTCAAAAGATTTGTGGTGTAAAATCATTTGGATGATCCATTTTAATAAATAAATGGCAACAAATACATTTATAGAAATATATCCAAAAATCACCAAGATTATAGCTAAAATATAGAATCCCAACTGTGACGCAGCAAATAGACCAAGCATATATTTATGTTTGGCTTTGTAATGTACAGATGTAGTGATGTGCCTCGATTTTTGTTGCAAAAAACTAGTTAGGCTAGCTTTCCCATCAGAGTAGACAAAGCTTTCTTTCAGTAGGTTTACAACAGTATTTTGGGCAGTTGTTACCTCACTTATCATCAGATCATCATCTCCTGATGCAATATTTTTATGACTTTCAAATCCTTTGTTTCGCATAAATAATGACTTCCTATACATCAGATTACGTCCCACACCCATATATGGAATTCCCGAAACGGAATAACTCAAATATTGAATTGCGGTCAGAATGGTTTCATACCTTATAAACATATTGAGCCATCCCTTTGAAATATTCGTCGGTCCGTATCCAAGTACGATTTCCGCTTGCTTTTGTCTTACCATTGATGTTGTCATAGACTTTATCCAATTTTGACTACTTGGTACACAATCGGCATCTGTAAATAACAAAATATCATTTTTCGCTTTGAGAATTGCTTGGGTCAAAGCTCCTTTTTTGCCTAGTTGATCTTTATCTGCTTTTAGGAGAATTAATCTTGGATCAGTGACTGTAGATAATAAGTCTGAACCGCCATCACTACTAAAGTCATCAATAGCAATCAATTCAAAATCATGATATTGTTGGTCAAGCAAATGCTGTATTGTCTTCAGTACATGTTGTCTTGCATTTTTGTAACAAACAATAACAGTCACTGGAGGTAGTATCCCTACTTCTGATTTTGTTGTAATGTCTATTTTTGCAAATGCGTTATGGAAAAAGTACCAAAACAGTACAATCACAATTAGGCATAAGACCAACAATATGATCAATAAATTTCCCATTAACCAAATTTGGTCATAAACTATTGGCAGATATTCTCAATTAAAGCTAAAGTTATAGACTTCAATTATTAACATCGAAAATTTTGCCATTCAACAATCATGTCTCTCCTACCAAAACTTCCAGTATATTGCAGCAACAGCCAAGACAACGATGACACTCATTACATTAAACTTTATACTAGTTTTGAACAATGAAGCTTCGAAATATATGGCTTTAGGGTCATTGTTTTTGTTTTCAATTAATGATACTACTACCATGATAGCTGAGATCAGAAGGAAACTTAAACCCATTCTATCTAAGAAAGGAATAAACGGAGTTAAAAACTTAAATGCCATTGAAACGGGAATTGCTAAAACTACCCCAATCACTGCTGCATTCGTAGAAGTACGCTTCCAAAACAAACCCAAAATGAATATTGCTAAAACTCCCGGACTAATAAATCCTGTATATTCCTGAATGTATTGGAATGCCTGATCAAGATTTTTCAGTGTTGGTGCAATAATGACACCAATTATAATAGAAATTAATGAAAACCATTTGCCAATACTTACTAACTTATGTTCTTCCTTTACGGTAAGTTGACTGCTATTATTTTCCAAAGGGTTAAGAATTTGAGCTCTTTCTGCATCCGTCTTCATAAAAAGTGGTCTATAAATATCCAAAGTAAAAATGGTAGCAGCACTGTTTACAATAGAAGCCACCGACGAACCTATAGCAGCAATGAGCGCAGCCAAAGCTATACCTTTAAACCCAACACCTACATAATTACTAATAACCCACGGATAAGCTTCATCAGATTTGGCAATATCTGCTTCTAGTACATATGCTGCGATACCTGGAATCACTACGATTAAAGGTAATATTACTTTAACTATAGCTGCAGCTGCCGTTCCATCTTGTGCTTCTTCAAGGCTTTTGCATGCCAGTGATCTTTGGATAATATATTGGTTGGTGCCCCAATAATACAGATTTGCAATCCACATACCACCGATCAAAACACTGATTCCGGGTAAGTTCATATACTCAGGATTTGATTTTTCTAGAATCATATCAAATTTTTCAGGTGCTTTTTCCACCAATGTTGCTAATCCTGAAAATACACCTCCACCTACTGCATCCAAAACCATATAACTTGCTACTAATCCTCCAAATATTAAGGCAACCACCTGAACCACATCTGTAAGTGCCACAGCTTTCAAACCACCTGTCACAGAAAAAGATGCGGAATAAATAGCTAAACCAATAATTGCATACAACAAAGGTACTCCCATGATAGACTCAAGTGCTAGCGACCCTAGGTATAGAACAGATGTAATATTGACAAACACAAAAAGCAAGACCCAAAATACTGCTAAACCTGTCCTAACACGGCCATCAAATCGTTTTTCAAGAAATTGTGGCATAGTATATATCTCCTTCTTTATAAAGATAGGCAGAAAATATTTGGCAACTATAAGTAAGGTAATCGCTGCCATCAATTCATAAGCAGCTATCGCAAAACCAACGGCATAACCAGATCCTGACATTCCTATAAACTGCTCAGCAGAAATATTGGCAGCAATCAAAGAACCACCTACTGCCCACCACGGAAGAGATTTTGATGCAAGAAAATAATCATTTGCTGTATCCTTTTTGCTGGTCCAGGAGATATAAACCCCAAATGCCATCATTAAGAAGATCCAACCGATGACAATCCCAAGATCAATATTTGATAAATTCATTTGTTTTGTTTTATTTTGTTTATTAAGTTGGTTAAATTTTAATTGCTTGTACTATATACTGAAAATCAAGTGAAGTATCATCTGTCTGTATTACCTCATAACCTGCATCTACCATCATTTCTTCTAAGATATCCAGATATATTCTTTCAGATTTCGGAGGTGCATTGATAGGAAGTCGTTTCATTTTATAATCAATGACCATGATCTTTCCACCTTTTTTCAGACCTTTTTTCAAGGTATTCAGATATTTAGGAAGATCTTGAATATAAGCTATAGTATTGATAATAAGGATAATATCCACTTCATCTTTTTCCAGTCTGGGATCATCTGGAAGGGCAAGACGTACTTCCAATCTGCTTTGTAATGAGTCGGGAAGACTGACTTTTGAAGAGTCAATGTATTTGATTAATGTAGGCTCGATCTCAATAGCAATTACTTTTTTAGCTTCACTTGAAAGTCTCAATGAAAAATACCCTGTGCCTGCTCCTATGTCTGCAATAGTTTTATCAGAGATATCGCCCAACTTTTCGATCACTAAACCTGGCTTTTGCCAGATAGCCCTTCCTACATTAGATTGAGTTCCATCTTCATCCAAAGACTCCTGCTTGGTTTGCTTTGCATTATCTAACGGCTTATTTCTAGTTGATTGGTTATTCCTACAACCAACTAGTGCCATAACCCAAATTGATAAAAATACGATAATTAAAACTCTCATAAAGCGGCCAAAGATTAATTTGATGCCCCAAGTTATGAAAATCTATAAATTGCATCCAATATTTTTTCTAATTCTGCTTTATTTTCGCTTTTTTTCTTTGCAGTTGATGCATTTAGGAAAACAGAAAAGGCTACATACCTACCTGAAGCAGCCTTGCAATAGCCTGAATATGTCAAAATCTTGTCCATAGATCCCGACTTGATCCACATATTTCCTTTGGCAGGTGAGTTGATCAGGATGAATTTGACCGTACCTTCCACACCTACCCTTGGTAGTAAAGGTGTGATATCATTTAGATTTTTGTCTCTGACATAATTGCACAAAAAATTGGTCAGAAAATCAGGACTGACCAAATTCCTCGTAGACAAACCACTACCATCTTCCATATGTAGTGCCCTGATATCCATATTTCTGCTTTGTAATAAGTCTTCGATAGCAGCAATTCCTTCACCTCCTGATCCTGCATTTCGTTTACGAATCCCAATAGTCTTCAGGATACTTTCACAATAGATATTAATACTGCGATCATTAGCCAATTTGATAATCTCGTTCAATGATGATGAAAAATAAGAAGTAATTTTTTTTCTACTTGATTTTTTAGTGTCCGGTCGATATTGTGTTTTATAAATATGTCCCCCCATGTCATTTTTTTCTAGTTCTTGCAGTACTCTATACGAAAAGTAGGATGGAGGATCAGGTAGTGACCCCTTTACCACAAAAAGATTTTTGCCTCTGGGGATAGTGCCTACGACTCTTTTCCCATAATGATAAGGTCCGCCGAAGATATAAGCATTGTCTCCACTGTCTGCATCATCTATTGTTACTTCATTGTCTAGCTCAAGATTGGGAACAAATGGTTTGAAATAAGCAATTCTCGAAAGACTACCTATAGGCCCATTACGGTGAAAATATATAGCATATTCATTTTCGTGCACATTGAGTCCCCAAGCGCCTGCGGCATAATAATTTCCAAGATCATTCCACTGCCAAGAAGGAGAAATAGGAAATGAATTAAAAACGGACTCATCTGCTATGATATCACCTTCTACACAAGTAATTCCATGCGTTTTTACATCAGAAATAATTTTACGAAATAGCTGATCACCATTTAGATTACCTTTGATACGATCTGAACCAAGAGTGGGATCACCACTACCTTCTATATATAGATTACCTTTCAACGTTCCGTCAGTGTCAATGAAGCCATCATGAGAAATTTTTGTTTCATACCGAAACTCAGGACCAAGGATTTCTCTACCTGATAAAGTAGTTATTAGCTTTAGGCTGGATGCAGGGACTAACATTTTGTCCTTTTGGACCTGCCCGACGACTTCTCCAGTCTTAGCATCACGTACCGAAACCCCGAGACTAGCATGTTTATAAAAGTCCGATGACGCAATATTATCAATTTTGCTTTGCAAAAGACTACCTGTTGTTTGGGCAGCCACATTTTTCACATTTCCACTTAATAGCTGTAGAAATAAAATTAAAAAAAAGGATTTACTAGACATATATAATATTGATATTCAAATACTTAACTAAAATAAAACCTATTTGTTCATTTTTAACCATTGAAGATAAAAACATATTTACGGGTACAAATTTAACAAATTCTATTAAAATCTGGTCTTTAATTCATCAATACTACATCCAAGGATAAAATTAAAATATAAAATATCTACATTTTTTCAATTAAGTATTACCTTGAAATAAAAATAAAATCTATCTTTGCGCTCCAATTTAGAAAAGTTAAATAAGCAATATCATGGATTTAATAGATTACGTACACGAACAACTGACTCCAAAGAGAGAATTGCCTTCTTTCAGACCTGGAGATAATATATCAGTGAGTTATAAAATCATAGAGGGAGCCAAAGAAAGAATTCAGGTCTTCAGAGGTGATGTGATACAAATAAATGGTACTGGTGCTACCAAAACATTTACCGTAAGGAAAATATCAAACGGTGTGGGCGTAGAAAGGATTATACCTTTTTCTTCTCCTGCAATCGCTGATATCGAAGTACTCAAGAGAGGTAAAGTAAGAAGAGCAAAACTTTATTACTTAAGAGCACTTACTGGTAAAAAAGCAAAAATCAAAGAAAGAAGATACGTCGCTAAATAATATTTTAGTGCGCACATTCAGATATAAAGAAGGAATCGACTCTGGTTGGTTCCTTTTTTTGTGTTATACCAAATTCCAACTTGAACTACCAAAAATTAAATTAGCCAAAACTATTGGTTTCTTAGGTCTTATGTAAAAAATAACGTCTACCATCTAGATTTAAGAATTATTTAACTATTATTCACATACTTTTGGAACCAATATTGCATCTTTGTTGTGTTATATATCTTCTGATGCCTATATAATTGTATCAGATATTTTTAATATTTTATATCAAACAAATGAAATCCATCATCATCGCACTTAGTATTCTCATGGGACTAACATCAGATTTAGGCAAAAATTTTGACTATGATAAAGCTTGGCAAGAAGTAGAAAAACTCATGACCGAAGGTTTACCAAAATCTGCACTCGAAAAAGTAGAAGAAATCCATAAGGTGGCCATTGACGAAAAAAATGATCCACAGCTTGTCAAAACGGTCATTTACATGACACGTCTCACTGTGCAAACTGATGAAAAAGGGATCGAAAAATCTATAGAAAAACTCGAATCCGTAGTAAAATCGGCCAACGCACCTGCCAAACAAATCACAGCATCGTATCTCGCCGAACTTTACCAAAGATATTTTGACAATTATAGATGGGAGATATCTCAGAGATCTGAGCTGAAAGGAGAAAAAAGTGCTGATTTCAGGACTTGGAGCACACAACAATATCTAGCTACGATAGAATCTTGGTATCTGTTTTCATTGGAAGATAAAAAAGCTATTAATATTCCTACTGAAAATTTCAAAGTAGTGTTATCGGAGTATGACGTCGAAGCCATTAAATTCAGACCTACTATCTATGAAGTACTAGCAGATAGAGCATTTATATTTTTAAATAATTATAACAGCTATTCTAATGAAAACAGCGAAAGCTTTCAAGTAAGTGAGCCTTGGTATTTTGGTAGTTCTTCAGAATTTACAACCAAAGAAATTTTGTCAAAAGATAAATCTTCTTCTCGTTACAAGATGCTTAGATTGTATCAAGACATAATAAAAACGCAGATAGCAAATAACAACAATCAAGCACTAGCGGATTATGATTTGAAAAGACTAGAATATGTGTTTGGTCAATCCACATTAGAAAATAAGACAGACGTCTATTTAAAATCATTAGAAAATCTGGCTAAATATCATGCAGATATAGATTATCACACAGAAATCATAGCACAACTTGCCGCACAACAGCGAAGTGTGACAGATGATAGCTTGGCTAATGTAAAAACTATAACACTATGTGATGCGGCTATCAAAAAATATCCAAAATCTAATGGTGCTGCCAAATGTCAGAATATCATAAACGATATCAAAAAACCATCGCTTCAGATTTTTGCTGAAGAAGTATATCCATCTCGAAATCAAATCCTTTTTGCTTTGGATTACAGTAATGTCACTAATGTAATCATCGAAACTGTAAAACTGGACAAAGATTTTTTCGACTTTAATCAAAGGAGAAATCAGGATGAAATAGTCAGCTACTTGAAAAATGCTAAAAAGACGACCACACAAAATCAAATCCTAAAGCCGAGTGCATTATGGAAGACACAACGTATGGAATTAAGTAATTCTAAACTACCTTATGGACTTTACGCGGCTACAATAAGAAGCACAGACAAAGGTAAAGACATATTTCAATATGCAGTATTTCATGTTTCTGACCTTGCTTACAATAGTTACATGTCAAATGGTAAAAGGACGTTTATTGTCGTAGACAGAGTAACTGGTAAAACCATAAAAGGAGCAGACATTACGCTTTACTACCAACAATACAATCCTACTAGCCGTAAAAATGAAAATATAAAATCAGAAAAATACACTACGGATGCTTATGGAAAAGTCTCTGTTATTAATTTGACAGACAAAAACACCAAAGTAGTAGTTAAATACAAAAAAGATTTTCTTGATCTGAACCAATATCATTACAACTACAAAGACTACACACCTGAACCATATAAGTTTGCAGAAGTATTTACAGACAGGGCGATTTATAGACCTGGACAAACGGTATTTTTCAAGGCTATTTTATTAGGAAATGATGAAAATCAAGTCCCATCCATCCTAGCCAATAAAAATTTGGACGTCACATTTAAAGATGCTAATTATCAAGAGATATCTAAAAAAGAATTGCAATCCAATGAATTCGGTAGTGTAAATGGTAGCTTCACTATTCCTTTAGGAAAACTAAATGGTAACTTCACTATTGAAGTCAGATCAAAAAATGGTATCAGCGGTCAAAAGAGCATTCAGGTAGAAGAGTACAAACGCCCTACCTTCGAAGTAAAAAATGATGACATTACAGGTGAGTACAAAGTGAATGACCAAATAAAAATTACGGGATCCGCTCTGACGCTTGCTGGGACAAATGTAGATGGTGCTAATGTAAAATATAAGGTAGTGAGATCAGCAAGATTCCCAGGTTGGGGCTGGTATTGGAGAATGCCTTACCAAAGTGCAGAATTTATAGTGGCTGAAGGAGAAACCACAACAGATGGTGAAGGTAAGTATGCGTTTGAATTTCAAGCTGTTCCGGATCTTAAAATTGCTAAAAAAGATCAACCCGTATTTCATTACAATATTCAGGTAGATGTCGTAGATCAACGTGGAGAGACAAGGTCTTCATCATCTTCTGCTTCAGTAAGTTATACTGCTTTTTCACTATCATCCAATGTACAGAAAGAAGCAGATATGGCAGACCTAAAACCGCTCAAAATAACAGCAACAAGTACAAATGGCCAAACCATCCAAACAAAAGGTGTGGTAAAAATATCTCAGCTCCAAGAGCCAAAAGTTGTGCAAATCAATAAATATTGGGATGGTAAAATAGATATTCCATTACCAAAGTCAATCTCTGACAAACACTTTCCACAATACCCTACCCTTGCAGATAGAAATTTCACATCATGGGCAATAGCCAAACAAGTGTATGCAGGAGAATTTAATACAATCGACTCTATCAATATCAAATCGGTACTCAAAGCAGGTGTGTACAAAATAGAACTCACCGCAACCGATAAAAATGGAGAAAAAGTAAGCAATGAAAATTATATAGTCGTTACAGATTTTGCAAAAGGAGCATTTCCAAAGTCAGATTTCTTATTCACAAAAGTAAACAAAGAAGTCCTCGAACCAAACGAACAGCTTGACCTCAATTTTGGCACAAATGAGCAATCAGTCACCGTGCATACCATCATCGAAAAAGATGGACGCATCCTTCTAGAAAGAACACAAGAAATCAACAAAATGGGTGTACTTTCTCTTCCTGTAAGCGAAAATCATCGAGGAGGCATCAACGTAAAAACCACCTATGTCATCCAAAACCGAACCTATCAGAAAGATTATCACATAGATGTGCCATGGAGCAACAAACAACTTCAGGTTACGTATGAGACATTCAGAGATAAAACTTTGCCTGGCGCAAAAGAAGAGTATCGCATCAAAATAAAAGGACTAAAACAAGACAAGGTTGCTGCCGAAATGGTAGCTGCGATGTACGACGCTTCACTAGACCAATTTGTGAGTAATAGCTGGAGAACAGATTTTTACCCTAATTCTTATGCCCAAATAAGTGTAGAGTCCCCAGGATTTATGATGGTATCAGGTCAATATTACTATTATGGAAATGGTGATGCGGTTAGTATTAAGTACTTATCTTACCCGTCTCTGTTGCCGTTGATGGATAATAATGGATATTATGGTGGTGGACGAGGAGATGTAGTGATGATGAGAAGTTCGAAGGACGAAAAAATGTCCGCACCTGCACCAATGATGGACGGAATGGCTTCAAAAAAAGCAGCAGAGTCTGGAAATGATGCTAATGTACTTAATGAATCTAATATATCAAATGAAAACATCATCAAAAATGAAGAAAATAAGCCCGCACTAGTGAGAAAAAACCTCAAAGAAACAGTCTTCTTTTTCCCTGAACTAAAAACAGACGCAGATGGAAATATCATCCTAGCATTCACCATCAACGAAGCGCTTACCAAGTGGAAGTTGATGAGTTTTGCGCATACCAAAGATTTTATGACAGGCTATGATGAACGATTTGTGCAGACACAAAAAGACCTGATGGTCTTCCCGAATGCACCTAGGTTTGTACGAGATGGAGATATCATTTCATTTTCAGCCAAAGTAAGTAATCTGTCCGAAACATCGTTGAGTGGCAAAGCTAATCTCCAACTACTAGATGCCATTACCCTTGTAGATATCACCGACGAACTGATCAAGTCAACTGCAACAGTCAGCTTTGATATTGAAAAATCAAGGTCACAAGGATTAGCATGGGAATTGGCCATACCTGACGCAAAATACCAAGCTATTACATACAGGATTACAGCACAAGCAGGCGACCATACAGATGGAGAAGAAAACACCATTCCTGTAGTATCCAATCGCATGTTGGTGACAGAATCAATGCCGATGTGGATCAAGGGCAAAGAGACCAAAACATTTACCTTTGATGCATTCAAGAATAATACTAGCACAACTAAAAAAGATTTCAGATATACCGTAGAGTATACTTCCAATCCTGTTTGGTATGCCATTCAAGCGTTGCCATACATGACTACCACCAATAATATCAGTACTCAAGCATTGGTAGATAAATTTTATGCAAACGCACTTGCGTCCAAAATTGCCAATGCTCATCCAAAAATCAAGGCTGTCTTTGACCAATGGAATAGTAAAGATAAAGATGCCCTACTCAGCAATCTTTCAAAAAATGAAGAATTGAAATCTGCTTTACTGGAAGAAACACCGTGGGTGAGACAGGCGCTCTCAGAAGCAGAACAAAAGCGGAATATTGCCATACTATTCGACCTGAATAAACTGGCAGATGAAAAGGCATCAGTGATCGCAAAGTTGCAAGAACGACAACTTTCAAATGGTGGCTTCCCTTGGATCATCAGTGGTAGGGATGATGTTTATACTACCCAGAATATCTTAGAAAATATAGGGCATTTATACCATTTAGGGGCCTTGGAGATAAATGATCCCGAACTTACAAAACTGGTATCAAAAGGATTGACATACATGGATGATGAGTTGGTTATCAGATATATCAACCTTCAAGAAAACATCAAAAAATATGGTGGCAATATCAATGACGACCACCTAGATGACCTTTCTGTTCACTACTTGTACGTAAA
>Ga0105045_10002819_pt1 | contig 14763 bp, 10 predicted proteins | sample MAT02_FD_78089 | JGI IMG/M metagenome (GOLD analysis project Ga0105045, IMG submission 78089) | Freshwater microbial communities from Lake Fryxell liftoff mats and glacier meltwater in Antarctica - MAT-02 (megahit assembly) | ecosystem: Environmental > Aquatic > Freshwater > Ice > Liftoff...
CTGCATTCGAACCCGCTGCATTCGAACCCGCTGCATTCGAACCCGCTGCATTCGAACCCACTGTTGGTACAAGCCCGATGGCTCGAAAGGCAGGTTCGTACTTCGCGGGATCGGCCATTTGCTGCATCACGACCAGGATCATCGCAAGCAGCAAGACTAGGCTAATGACACGTCTAGTTCCCAAGGACTCTTGGTGAGCGCGTTTGCGGATTGCCCGACGATTTTCGCTCGAATACCATCTGTCGCGGTCGAACCTCATGAGTTAAATCCTCCAAATTACAACTTTAAAGACGCGTGAGTTTAGCCTTTGAGGCGATCGGCAGAATGAAAAGTACCGTAGGATGGGACCAATGTCCCGTCCGTTGACTCGTTCGGGACAATGGTCCCAAACTACAACTGGTAACTCACAGCCTGGCGATCGCCTAATGACCGGTTTGAACCAGAAATAGGGATGCCATCCAAATTCGCCATATTAAATGCGTTGCGGCTTATTTGGTTGCTTGCTCACGTTGCGGTTGGAACTTACGCTATAAAGATACCGTTAAATACGCTGTTCGGGAGGCACTGGTTAAAGACTCCCACCGTAGTCGTACTCGCCAAGGCACCTCTATGACGAACCTTATCCGATATTCGCACTGCAATTTCCCAAGAATCCTCGCCGGATTGGTTGGGACTCTTTCCGTTCTTCCCTGTGCCAATCTTGTATCAAGGTTGGATGCGGCAGAACCGGCAGAAAAGTTTATCGAACGATTACGAGAAGAATCGATGTACGACTGGGCAGCCAAGTACCTCGATATCTACGGTAAAGCTGGCTGGCTTCCCGAGCAAGTCAAAAAAGAAGCACCTCTCGAACGCTTGATGATCCTACAGGACTCTTTGTCGACTGTTCGTACGATCGCTCAACGTGATGCGACGCTGGAAGAGATCGAAAAAGGATTTGATGCTTTTCTTTCCTCATCTCCTGACAGCCCGCGCAGAAGCGAGGCAAGGCTCCGGCTGGGGAACATCTCCACCGCCCGCGGGCAAGCCGAACTAAAAAAGGTCGATGACCCCAAAGAAAGTGCCAACATCGATGCGGTTCAGAAAAAAGCCAGGGAGTATTTTTTGAAAGGAAATGAAGTTTTTGCTGCAGCGGTAACCGAACTGAAGGCAACTCTTGAAAAGCTTGCAGGCAATCGCGCCACCACCCCAGAAGAAAAAGAGCTTCGAACGAAACTGCAAGGTGAATATCGACAAGCACAAATCTATGACGGCTACTCTGCCAAACTCGTTGCATCCTCGTTTCCGAAAGAGGCACCGGAGCGTATGGAGTGGCTCAAGAAGGCGGAAGGCAAACTGACTGAAGTTGTCAGCAAAGCGGTATCGTCAACCGAAATCGGAGCCAAAACCCTTTCTCGCCTCTATCGTGGTGATGTACTTGCAATGATGGGAGATGCGGATAAAGCGATTGAGTCCTATACACCCATCGCTGACATTGAAGAACCAGGGATCTTTCGAACTTGGCGAGTTCAGGCGGTTGCGGCGATCGTTAGACTACTCGCTTCTGAAGCTGGAAAAAATCGATTTGAAGAAGCGGTTCAAAAAGGCGAAGCACTTCTCAAAGACATGGATAAGAATGAACAAAACGATGCGGTATGGATTGATCTCCAACTCGCATCCGCCGAAGCGAGGATTGCCTATGTAGTGAGCCTCGCAGGACAAAAGGAGAAGCAAGCGGTCACCAGAGTACAGAAGAAAGAAGCGCGGGATCTTTTGTCAGGTATTGTTCGCGTCCCTGGCGATCACCAAGTCAAGGCAAAGAAGCTTCTTTCAGAACTTGGTATTGAAGCAGTCGACCCCAACGAAGCCAAGCTTCCGGTGGTAAAAAATTTCGCGGAAGCGATGAAAGCAGGACGCGAGCGTTTACAAAAGTCCGACAGCGTGAATCTCTCCCTCGAGATTCTGAACGATCGACTCAAAAATGCCGCTGCCGAAGAGAAGCCTGCGATTGAACAAGAGATCGCAGCGACTCGGGAAGCCTCGTTAAGGGACCTCGGCCAAGCCCTTGAATTATTCCAAAAGTCGTTCCAACTCTATGGCCCCGAAGATCAACGGTCCGATCTACTAGAAGCAAGGTTTTTCGCTGCGTTTATCTATCTAAAGCAAGAAAAGTTTTGGGAAGCCGCTGCAGTCGCGGACTTTGTCTCTCGTAGCGGAGCATCCACAGAAACAGGGCTCAAGGGAAGCAACTTCGCACTCTACTCATACACCCGCCTAGTCAGCGCCCTGCCCAAACCCCAGCAACCAAACTTACTGCCTCCTTTGGAATCCCTTTCCAAGCACATGCTTACGATTTGGCCAGACGCCGAAGAGACTCAAACGGCGACAACGACCCTCCTACAGCAAGCACTCGCCAATCAACTATGGGACGAGGCGGAGCGGTTTCTGCGGCTATTACCCCCTGAGAATGACCAATCCAAATCGATAAAACGCGACTTAGGCTTCATCCTCTATATCGAGTATCTACGAAGCGTTGATGCGGCCCGTCAAGCGGTCGCACCTGGCGCAGTTGTTGAGGGCGATCTAACGCTTCGAGACCGGGCTGAAAAATTGCTCAAAGAAGGATGGGACGTCCTAGAGGCAGATAAAGTCGATCAGCGTAGCGTCGAAGCCGCATCCGCGTTGATTTCGATATACCTCAATACGAATCGACTGGACGATGCGAATGCGATTTTCGCTAAAGAGGGGGTAAGCCCGCTCAAGCTGGTAGAAGCGAACGACAGTCGAATTCAATCGACACAGGCGAAGATCGAAGTGCTTCGCCTGAACCTTCGAAGCAAAGTAATGGCAGCTTCACAGGGAGGTGCCGCTCTGAATGCTCAAGAAGTCGAATCCATCGTACAACGCATGCAAGAAGTGGCAGGAACCGGTGAAGAGGGTTCTAAACTACTTACCAATAGCCTTCTTGTACTCGCTAAAGAACTTCAGATGCAACTTGAAAACGTTCAAGAACCTGGTGCACAATCCAAATTGGCGTCTGGTATTCGCGTTCTCATGAGTCAATTGGCGGCCGTCTCGACCGATGCGAGTATTCTTAACTGGTCCGGATCAACGCTTCTCCAGCTTGGCGATGGACTCAAGAGTAAACCCGCCCTCACAGCGGTAACCAAAGAGATGTACCAATCGGCGGCGGAAATCTTTGACAAGATGATCGACATGGCCACGAAGGATCCTGCGTTTTTAGAAAAGACCAAAATGAAGGTGGAAGACATTCGCTATCGTGTCGGTCTGACCTATCGCGCTACGGGCGAATATCAAAAAGCAGCCGACACCTTCATTACGATCCTCAAGGCGAATTCAAATCAACTGTCGGCTCAACTTGAAGCAGCCAAAAACTACCAGGAATGGGGTACCGGGAAAGATGTAGATCTCCTGAAAAAATCGTATATTGGCGCCGAGTTTGATCCTAAGACAAAGAAAAACCTAGTGTGGGGCTGGGGTAATATAGCCAAGAACGTAACGAATTCCATGGGAACCAATCCACAGCTAAAGGCGATTTTCTTTGAAGCTCGATTGCAGCTTGCCAAAAGTCGTTTCCTATCAGGAATCGCTACCAACGGAGCACCGGAGAAAAAGAAGATTTTCGAACAAGCGAGATCTGACATCAAACAAACACTGCTCATGTATCCCGATCTCAACGGTGCCGAGTCGACAGCCGAGTTCGATAAGATGGCGATATTGATCCAGCAAGAACTGGGTGTACCGGCGATTGGACTGAGAGAGTTTTCCCCAACACCACAACCGTAACGACAATCACCCCAACTTTCAGCGAGATGGGCTTAACACTTACCCATCGCTAGTTGATCTTTTTCTTTGTATCCACCTCAATACTTCACTCAACTCCCATGATCTCCAAGAAAAGACTCCTCTCAATCTTCGCAACCGGACTTGCTTACGCTGCGATGAGCAGTTTGGTACTTTCTCAAGAAAACAGTAACGACAAACTCTTTCCGAAATCGGGGGCCACTCAAACCGGAGCAATCGTCGAGATGACTCGCGATAACGTCGTGATGGAAATTCGTGGTAACAAACAAAACTTCCCATCCACGGACATTCTTCGAATCGTCTACGATGAGGAACCTCCGAAGTTTTCGACTGCAAAACAACAAGCCGCTGCGGGTCAGTGGGATCAAGCCCTCGAGGCCCTCAAGGCTGTCAACGCACAAGGGATTACGCGTGTGGAGGTCAAACAAGATCTGCTCTATTACCAGGGGCTGATTCTTGGCCAGTTAGCTTTACGCGGTCAGGGCGACGCTGCCGCATCTAAGAAAAGGCTTCTGGAATACGCGAAAGGAAACCCTCAGTCCTATCATTTCTACGAGCTCTCGGAAATGCTCGGGACCCTCGCCGTCTCACTAGGAGCCAACGAAGAGGCGGCCAAGTACTTTACGGCAATGGGGAGTTCACCCTCGGCGGAAATCAAATTGAATGGTCGCTATCTGCTTGGTTCGGCTTTGCTTGCCCAAGGGAAGTCTGAAGAAGCAAGAAAAGCCTTTACGGAAGCGATCACAGCGAGTGCTGATTCGGTGGAGGCGAAGCGGTATCAAAAAATGTCGAAAGTGGCAATCAATCGATGCGATATAGCGGAAGACAAGGCTCCCGCAGCCATCGAAAGCCTCCGAAAAATGGTTGACGACAGTGACACCACCGACAGCGAATTGTTTGCTGGAATCTATAATGCACTCGGTATAGCACACCAAAAATCAGGAAAAAACGAAGAAGCGGTGCTCGACTTCTTACACACAGACCTCCTCTTTTCTACCAATCCCGATTTGCACGCCGAAGCCTTGTACCATCTGTCTCAGCTATTCGGTCCAATTGGCGACCCGCAGCGCGCGGCAGATGCAAAATCTCGATTACAATCGAGATATTCGAACTCGCCCTGGGCCAAGAAGTAGTTTCCAGACTCCGCTTTTGCTCTGCTTTTTGGAGTACGATAGTGGAGTGGAGGCCGTTTAAGTGTGTCCGTTCCTATCGTCGCCTCAAGATTGAATAGCTGCCTAGCGCTCATCGTTTCGGAGAATCTGTCTATAATGCCTGCTTCGTTCCAATCGGCTCCTTCTCGTTTCAATGCCTCCAACTTCCAAGTCGAATCACTAATGAACTTTCTATCTTTGAATTTGTGCTCATTTGTAAGTTGCCGTTTCGCGATTCGCTCGGCAATGTTTGCTGTAATTCTTGGTGCGATGTCGACCAGTGCGTTTGCCCAAGATGCTCCAGCAAAAGAGAAGGCAAGTGACTCCATGTTGGTGACCACTTTTAACGCGCTCGGGCCAAAGTATGCGATCGCCTTCTTGGTCATGTCTTTCTTGCTGGTCGCTGTCCTCGTGATGGTGATACTCGCAATTCGCAAAGACTCCTTTGTACCCACCGACTTGATTCAAGGCGTCGAGGCCAGCTTAGCCGAGAACAACGTCCAGGCAGCCGCCGAACTGGTGCGAGTTGACGAATCGTTCCTCGGACAAGTTGTAAATGCCGGGCTTGCAAAACTACAAAGTGGGAGATCGGAGGCTTTGGAAGCGATGGCGGTCACCGGCGAAGATGAAACGATGAAGCTCGAACATAAAGTTGGCTACCTGGCATTGATCGGAAATATTGCCCCGATGGTGGGATTGCTCGGGACGGTGGACGGGATGGTGGCTTCCTTCGGTGAAATCGCAAGTAGCGAACAAACCCCGAAACCTGCCAAGCTTGCCGGTGGTATTCAAACGGCACTTTACACTACGCTCGTTGGTCTTGTTCTCGCGATCCCCGCAATCATCGCATACAACTTGTTAAGAAATCGTATCCAACGGATGATCGTAGAAGCCGGTAACGAAAGCGAAAAGATGATTGATCAATTCGCCGTAGCTCTCAAGCAATCCTAACGGAAAGACGATATCTTTCGTCGCTTCAAAGGTTTTGGCTTACTTCGGTTTTACTAGCAGCATAGTTTAAGCAGATAGTTTGAGTCGAGTAGTTTTCAAAAGCTCCAGGCAAGGTTCATCATGGCGAGAAGAAAATTCAGCACGAAAGCTGCCGAAGGTGACATGACGCCGATGATCGACATGGTTTTCCAGTTAATCGCCTTTTTTATGGTGCTGATTAACTTCTCCCAAGACGATCAAAACGCGAAGATTACACTCCCGACCAGTGAGCTCGCAAAGCCTTCGGAGGGCCCCGCCGAGTTCCCTATCGTGATGCATTTGGATAAGGATGGAACCATCTATATGGGCGCAAACATCGCTTCGGTCGACTCGATCCGCCCCCTTCTTTCGACAGAAGTTGCCGTCCTCCAGTCGCAGTCAAAGTCGGCCGCCGATGGTAACATTATCATCCGCGCCCATAAAGACGCGCCAGGTGGCAAGATTCAAGACTTAATCAACAAATGCCAAGAGATGGGTTTTGAGAAATTTGCCTTGCGTGTCAAGGAAGAGGAAGTGAAGTAATCCGCTTTTCAAATCACGGCTCTTCTGACAACTGTTTAGCTTAAATCTACTATGCGAATTAAAACAAAATCCGATGACAACGCCGGACAACTGTCGCTCACTTCCATGATCGACGTCGTTTTCTTGCTGCTGATTTTCTTCGTCATGACGTTCAAAATTGCTGCGCAAGAAGGGGACTTTAGTGTCAAGATGCCGCTACAAGGGGAATCCAGTCCATCGACCGAAGTACCCGATTTGCCGATCAAACTTCGACTCAAGGCCGACGCAGCGGGGAACATCGCGGATATCTTGGTTAACGACAGTCAATCATTTGGAAGCGACTTTGCAAAACTGCGAGCCTTCATCGTTCAAATGACCCCAGGTGGTGTCGAAGGTCCTAGCGATGAGAAAGGCCCTGAAGTGGAACTCGATCTCGATTACGGCCTCAAGTATGAATTTGTTGTTGCAGCGATCACTAGCGTCACCGGCTACAAGCAAGGCGAAGACATTATTCGCCTCGTCGAACGAATCAAGTTCGCTCCCCCGAGAAAACCGGCCGGTTAGGGACTGTCCTGGAATAACTTCCGAATCCCAGCGACGCACCAGGCTAGCGGCAATGGTACCGACGCGGCCACTAACTTGCGCTGCGTGTTGGTAATAAGTCGAGCGGCAGACTGAAAACTACCTGCCTGTGAATTCGAATGGGAGAGCGAGGCTCCTGCCGAGCTTGGTTTTGGTTCGGCAGGAGCCTCTCCCTCCCGGTACAAACCACGTTGCCGCTCGCCTAAAACAAAACAGGGAACTTATTTCGGGATAATTCCTTAGGTGGCCTGACGGGCGTCGATTTTTTTCATTACTAACTTCACTCGAAGATCGTCTTACTTTCTGGTCTCCGAATGACTTATGATGCAACCAGTTCATCGAATTAACTTACGAGGACCTTGGACGATGACTTTTCGCGATCACCTGCTGGTTGTGAATCGTGGCTTTCATCGTCCGACTTCGGGTCATCGTTTCCATTTTTTTATCCATCATGCGGCCGGTTTTCCAATCGCTTCATGCCGGCTGAATGGAACCGAGCTTTCGATCTCCGCCGAATCTTCCAACAGCTTGGTTTGGCAAACCGAAGTAACCGGTATAATAGGGGATGTAAACGCGGTGTCCATCGCTTGGCGTCAATGGCCCGCAGAAATCGTTGGGACGAACAACGCCGAAGGCCATGCGTTTCCAGCAACTCGATACATACCCAGCCCTAATCACCCGCTGCACCTCGACTCATGGTTAGAAATTCAGGAAGAAGCCAACGAATAATGCGACAAACCAAATGGCTTCTTGCCATTGCCACAATGTCCGTCCAGGCATCGGTAGGTTGTAACCAGGAAGTCCCGTCCAATAAAACGGGACAACCGCCAGAAGCTACTGGATCAGCCGCAGCCGCCATGTCGAGTTCGCAAGCACCGACAAAACCTGCCTTTGACGCCTCGATCGATCTCGATACGCTGCTGGCAGCGCGGTTATCGACATCAGAATTAGATGATGGCTGGATACGTTTGTTTGATTCTTGCACACTGATGGGCTGGACTCCCACCTCGAAGGCAAATTGGTCCATCGAGGAGGGGACAATTACAGCTAGCGAAGGGGAGCCGGGGTTTTTAGTGACCAACAGTCGGTTCGGCGACTTTGAGCTGCGTTTGGAATACTTGGCATCGTCGGCTACCAACAGCGGCGTCTTCTTGCGAACATTATACGCTCCCAAAGAAGTCACTTTAGATTGCTTTGAACTGAACATTGCACCAATCGACAATCCATTCCCTACAGGCTCACTCGTAGGCCGACAGAAAGTCGAGCCAGATGCGATCGGTCCACTGGACGAATCCGAGTGGCATTCCCTCCATGCCATGTGTGATGGAAAGCAGATAATGACCTGGGTCGATGGTAAGATTGCTGCAATCCATGAAGACACTAGCGATCGTAAGTCGGGTTTAATCGGCCTACAATTCCGCGAAGGACCAATTAAGTTCCGCGATATCCGAATACGCCCGATTGCGTACTCGGCGATCCCATTGAAATCGATGGACGGATGGCAGAAAAGCCCCGGCGACGCGATGACTGCGACTCAGACCGAGGCTGGAGAAGTACAACTGCAGGGAGGCAAAGGCCATCTTGAGCTGCTTCAAAACCTTGGTGACTTCGCATTACAAGCAACGGTCTTGGTCGAAAAGCCAGAAATCAATTCAGGGATCTTCTTTCGGTGCATCCCCGGTCAAGATATGAATGGCTATGAATGCCAGGTTCACCACGGGTTCGCCGACGATCGCAGAGCCCCTACGGACTCGGGGATGGGAGCTATTTTCCGTCGCCAAGCCGCGCGAGCCGTCTTGAGCGATATTGGCCAACCAGCGCACGTCACCTTGATCGCCGACGGTCCCCGCTTTGCAACCTGGGTCGAGGGAATCCAGGTCGTGGACTGGACGGATACTCGGGAACCAAAGGAAAACCCCCGCGAAGGATTGCGACTTGAACCAGGAACCATCCAGCTCCAAGGGCATGATCCAACCACGGCCGCAACCTTTCAGAGCCTTCGAATCAGCCCCATTCCCTAGGGCTTTCCCAATACCAACACGCACCGCAAGCCAGTGAATCGGCTTAATCGTCAAGATTCACTAGCTTGCGCTGCCGTGTTGGTAATCGAACAATCAGGGCGATCTCATTTCGGAGCTCAGCTTTATTGACAATCCAGACGGCTTTTGGGTTTGTTCTTTTGTCATTTCCACTAAATTGCTGGTATAATTGGTGTTCGTCCCCCTCATTAGACAACTCGCGCACCTCCTCTTCTCTCAACTATTGCTTCGGAGTCCGAGAATCGGATCAATATCATGAATCGCCCACTGCGAGATTTCACCGATCTACTGCTAAACAAGGGAACTATCAGCCTGGAACAGCTCGCCGAAGCTTCCACTATGGCAAAAAAGGATTCGAAGCAGGTAGGTGACTGCCTAATCGAACTCCAGTACGCGTCCCCGGAAGAAATCACCCGAGCCTTAGCTGCCTATCACAAGTACGACTACGTCGACCTAACGAGTGTGCGAATTCCTGACGCGGTCATTCAGTTGGTGCCCGAATCAGTCGCTCGGGAAAACAAAATTATTCCATACTCCGACGAAGACGACACGATTTGCGTCTTAGTTTCCGACCCCTTCGATATCGAAACTATCGAAAAGCTGCGATTCATTCTCAATCGCAAAGTCGAGACGGCGCTCGCCCCGAAAGAACACATCCAGGAAGCCATCAACCGCTATTACGGTCAGACCGAAGGCGAGTCCGCTGACTCGATGCTACAGGAATTCACCGACACGCAAATCGACTTTACCGAAACGGAAGAAGACAAGATCGCTCGAGATGATCAAATGACCGGCGACGACGCGCCAGTCGTGCGGTTGGTCCACTACATGATTCAAGAGGCCGTCCAGCTGCGTGCTTCCGACATTCACGTCGAACCTTTCGAGGACCGAGTTCGAATCCGTTATCGAATTGACGGCGTTCTCGTCGAACGAGACAGCCCCCCCAGGCGGTTGCTCGGAGCGATCCTTTCGCGGATCAAAATTCTCGCGAGAATGGATATTTCAGAACGCCGAAGGCCCCAGGACGGACGGATCAAGATTACCGTCGGTGAAAAGGACTTGGATCTACGGGTCAGTGTCATCCCGACCAATCACGGCCAATCGGCCGTGATGCGGTTGCTGGACAAGGACAACATCAAAGTGGGTGTGAAGCAGCTTGGATTGTCCGAGCGTGACTTCAAAATTTTCTCGAGCCTCATCAAACGTCCCAACGGCATTCTCCTCGTTACCGGCCCTACTGGCTCCGGAAAAACCACGACTCTCTATGCCTCTCTCAACGCACTCAACCGACCAGACCGTAAGATTATTACCGCAGAAGATCCTGTCGAGTACTACCTGCCTGGTATTAACCAATGTGAGGTTCGCCACAATATCGGACTCGATTTTGCCCGGATCATCCGAGCCATGCTTCGCCAAGCACCGAACGTCATCCTAGTCGGTGAAATGCGAGATACCGAGACTGCACAGATGGGAATTCAAGCGTCTTTAACTGGACACTTAGTTTTCAGTACACTACATACGAACGATGCGCCCAGTGCGATCACTCGAATGGTCGATATGGGAGTCCCCGGTTATATGGTCGCCAGCAGCGTTATTGCGGTCTTAGCACAGCGGCTCGTCCGAAAAATTTGTACCCGATGCAAGACGAATTACGTCCCGTCGGAATCGGTTCTCGAGGACGCCGGCATCCCTCTGGCGATGGCGAAGCACGGGAAATTTGCCAAGGGGAAAGGCTGCCCGTATTGCCAGAAAAAGGGTTACCGAGGGCGAATCGGGATCTACGAACTGATGGTCGTCAATGGTCGCTTGCGAGAAATGATGTTCCGCGGCTCTTCTTCGGCTGAGCTGCGGATTGAATCGATAAAGCAAGGAATGACAACGCTTTACTGTGACGGTATCCGAAAAGTCATGAACGGAATCACGACTTTGGATGAGGTCTACCGGACCGCTAAGCGAACCGAGCAAGAAACGATTGCAATGCAGACGTTGATTCGAGAGTACGCCGCCGAGCACGAACATCTGTAACCATCCCCGAATAGGAAAGTGTCTTCCTATTGACGACAGAATCCGGATTGCCCGCAGGCACCCTTCCAGGCCCGTGCCAGCGACTGAACCGGGTTTTGAACCACAAAACTCGGGGGCGTGGGCGATTGAACCTCGCCCTGACCGACGAGTCCAATAAACGGAATCGCCCCAACGCAGTCGGCCATCTCGATATCAAACGCTGCTATTTTCGACAAAATTCCTGTCATTTGCGACCGACGCTCGATCGTTTGAATATTATGGGATTACGGGAGACATGTAACCCTTAAAGGCTACGTTGCAACGGGCTGCGTGCTTTCCCGACCGGAGTTTTCTTGCGACGAACGAGGACTGGGCGAGTAGTGGGTTTGATGATTCCTCGCTCGCTCCTTGCGTGTTTCGCCGTTTATCTTGTCTAGTATCTGGAATTTTATGGCCAACGTATTGATCGACAAACTGCTTCAAGCGGCAGTCAAGCAAGGCGCCAGCGACATTCACATTGTCGTCGGGCAGCCACCTGTCTTTCGATTGCACGGCCGGATGCGAAAGCTTGAAACAAAAACATTGGAAGCTGACGATACGGTTCAGTTAATGAAAAGTATTGCTCCCGATCGTTGCCAACGAGAACTGCAGGAGAACGGTAGTAGCGACTTTGGATTTGCCTTCGGTACGCTGGCAAGATTTCGAGTTTCGGTCTTCAAGCAGCGCGGCAACATCTCGATGGTGCTTCGGCAAATTCCTAACGACAAACTGACACCAGAACAACTAGGACTTCCTGACGCGGTGGTCGAGATGGTGCAACGACCTCGTGGATTAGTGCTAGTCACCGGTCCCACCGGTTCGGGCAAAAGTACGACGCTTGCAAGTTTGATTAACTTCTTAAACGAAGAGCACGATCACCACATTATTACGATCGAAGACCCGATCGAGTTCTACCACGAACACAAGAAATCGACGATAAACCAACGCGAGGTTGGGGTGGATGTCCCAAGCTTTGCTGAAGCAATTCGTCGAGCACTTCGTCAAGATCCAGATTGTATTCTGGTCGGTGAAATGCGGGATTTGGAAACCATTCAAGCTGCGATTAGTGCGGCGGAGACGGGTCACATTGTTTTCGGAACGTTGCACACAAACAGCGCTCAAGGAACCGTCAACCGAATCATCGATGCCTTCCCAGGTAATTTACAGGACCAAGTACGAACACAGCTTAGCAGTTCGCTGATTGGGGTCGTTGCTCAAACGCTCCTGCCGAAGATTGGTGGTGGTCGAGTCGCAGCCTATGAAGTTCTGGTCGTCACACCAGGCATCGCGAACCTGATTCGAGAAAATAAGACCTTTCGAATTACCTCGGCAATGCAAACCGGAGCGAAGTTCGGGATGAATTTGATGGACGATGCCTTATATGGACACTGGAAGGCTGGCCGAATCACGGTAGAAGATGCACTCGGAAAAGCTCACCGGCCTGACGAACTAGCCAAACGAATCGTGAATGCCCGTCGCGGTTTGGAAGAGGAAGAGGGCGGCGAGGAATTTGATCACAAAGCTTAAGTAGGCAGGAGGCAGGAGTCGGGAGGAAAAAAACAAAGTAAAAAACTAAAGCGTCATGGCGCGAGCCATTCGGTAAGTCACTTCACACTTCACACTTCACACTTCACACTTCATTATGGTCGCACGACGCATTGGACAAATTCTGGTCGACATGGGTTTTATAACCGATGACCAGTTGCAATTGCTGCTGGAAGAGCAGCAACAGCAGCCCGGTGCGCTCCTCGGGAAGCTTGCCGAAGAGATGGCTCTGATTACCGACGAGCAACTTGCCCAGGCGCTTGCAGAGCAACAAGGGATGAAGGTGATCCAACTAAGCGAAGCCAAGCTGACGCCAGAGTTGATCGATCGCATGTCGGAATCGATGGCCCAGCTCTATCGAGTCGTACCTGTCAAATTCGAAAACAATCGACTGACCGTGGCTACTTGTGATCCCCAAAATCTCTCGATTCAAGACGAATTACGAACGTTTCTTGGCTACGAGATCGAGATGGGAGTTTCGACAGAGCGCGAAATCAAATCGACCATCGAGCGGTTCTACTCCTCCGAGTCGGAGAGTGTGGAGAAGTTAGTTGCGTCTTTGGCGAACGACGAAGAGCTCGAGGAAGCCGCACGCGCGCTAACCGCGGACGGACCGTTCGACTTGGACGGCGCGGAAGCTCTCGCAGACAGCGTTCCAGTTCGAAAGCTATTGAACCTCGTACTCTTGTTGGCGATTAAAGACCATGCAAGTGACATTCATATGGAACCGTTTGAAGACGAGTTCCGAATTCGAATTAAAGCAGAAGGCGTCCTCTATGAAATGGTTCCGCCACCGCGTCACCTAGCCTTTGCGATCACGACTCGTATTAAGGTCATGGCTAACTTGGACATTGCCGAACGACGCTTACCCCAAGACGGTCGAATCGAACTCATGGTGGGCGGTCACCCGGTTGATTTACGGGTCAGTGTGCTGCCAACGATGTTCGGCGAAAGCGTCGTTATGCGAGTCCTGGACCGTTCGGTTGTGTCGCTCTCGTTGGAAAAAGTCGGGATGGACGAACATACGGTTACAGAGTTCCGTAAAGCGATGGAACGTCCTAACGGGATTGTGCTGGTGACTGGTCCAACGGGCTCCGGGAAAACGACGACCCTCTATTCAGCCCTTTCGGAAATGAACGAGATCACTGAAAAGATCATCACCACGGAAGACCCGGTCGAGTACGACATTGATGGGATCGTTCAAATTCCCATTGATCACGCGGTAGGGATCACCTTCGCGTCTTGCTTGCGAGCCATCTTGCGGCAAGATCCTGACATTATTCTCATCGGCGAAATCCGCGATTTGGAAACAGCCGAAATTGCCATTCAAGCATCGTTGACGGGGCACTTGGTGTTTAGCACGCTCCACACCAATGACGCTCCGAGCACGATCACGCGATTGAAAGACATGGGGATTCCGACCTACCTGATCACGGCGACCGTCGAAGCCATTTTGGCTCAGCGATTGGTGCGTCGAATTTGTACGAAGTGCCGTGAAGAAACGGAAGTGTCGAACGATTTGATCCTGGAACTTGGAGTCGATCCAACGAAACATGAAGGCAAGAAGTTTTATCACGGCAAAGGCTGTGATGCTTGCAACAACACGGGTTATCGAGGTCGCCTCGGTTTGTTTGAACTGATGGTCATGAACGACGACATGCGTGAAATGATCATGCAGAACGCCCCGACGGATGACCTGCGAGCCAAAGCCGTTTCCTACGGAATGATTCCACTGCGAGACTACGGTCTAGGATTCGCCTACCAAGGCGTGACCACACTCGACGAAATAGTAAGAGAAACCGTCCACGACGGATAAGCATAAAATCCTAAGCCGATGGCGCTAGCCACGGGTGACACACGGCGATAACCATTCGTCCAGCGCGACACCCGAGGCTAGCGCCTACGGCTCAGGAAACGAAGCAAAGTAAACAGAACCACGAAAAACACGAACATTCGACGCAAAACCATTTCGTGTTTTTCGTGCCGTTCGTAGTTCAAAAAAACCTAAAACAATAAAATCCTGAGCCGATGGCGCTAGCCACGGGTGCCGCGCGGCGATAACCATTCGTCCAGCGCGACACCCGAGGCTAGCGCCTACGGCTCAGGAA
>Ga0105045_10002820_pt1 | contig 14761 bp, 13 predicted proteins | sample MAT02_FD_78089 | JGI IMG/M metagenome (GOLD analysis project Ga0105045, IMG submission 78089) | Freshwater microbial communities from Lake Fryxell liftoff mats and glacier meltwater in Antarctica - MAT-02 (megahit assembly) | ecosystem: Environmental > Aquatic > Freshwater > Ice > Liftoff...
CTCGATGGTGGGACGATGAAACGGTAGCTTCATGAGCGCACACAAGTGTTCCAGCCAGACAAAAAGGTCTTCTGCGGCCATTTTAGCAAACCTGTTGTACCTGTCTGACTGTTGGCTCAATCCGTCCGTGTCCAAAACAATCACTTTCCAGCTTTTGCTGGTTAGAGAGAGTTGGCCCCGTCTGAGGAGTTCGAGGAGAAGCAGTTGAAATCGCAAAACGGCGGTAGGAAGCAGTTTGTAGCAAATCTCATCATCTGAAAAGCCACCCTCTTTCTGCTTTGTGTATTGCCTGCCGTATCCGCTTACGGCTCTTTCTCTTTCCGCAAACCGATTTTTTATCTGTGCAATAGCCTCGTCAAATGCGAGCGTTTTTCCATTCCAGTCAGATGTTTCGATACGGATTGTTTTAATGCCATTACCCGCGAAAAACTCATCTCTTAATTCATCCTTTACCTTGATGATGCCTTCGTGATGATGATAGCCGTCAATTTCAATGATGAGTTTGGCCTGTGGGCAGTAGAAATCAACCTGCTGATGTACGAAACCGGCCCCGCCCGCTGGATCAATGTCAGCAATACCTACTTCAGGGCAAATGAGTTGCTGTAAGAAACCATATTCGCCAAGTAACTCAGGTAGCGCATCAAAGAAATCACGGGCGGGATATTTACCTTTTTTATCGTCGCCTTTGATGGTGTTACGCCAGACGGGATACTTATCGGAAATCAAATAGAAAGGCGTTTTGAAATCAGGCCGCCCAGTCAGGCAACCTATTTCCTCCTCCTTCTCAAGATGATTCGATAAGCGGGTGGGTGTGCCCACGTGATCTTTGCTGCCAACCAACTCGGCGATGGCTCCTCGTTGCAGCAGGTTCTTCAATACTGAAAAGAGCGCGTCGTAGCGTGCCGGAAGGCTTTTTGTAGCCTTCTCCGGTACGTTTTGCAGGACAAAATTCGAGTTGGTGTAGGCATAGTTAGCCGTGAACTTGACCGTTTCTTCCATAAATAGCGCAGAGAGCCATCAATGTACTACGGTTGCGCCCCACTATCCTACTTTCTGGAGAGAATTGATTTATACCTCTGTAGTATAACCGTCGCGGAATAAGCGTGAGGAGTAACATCAATATCGTCGGCTTATATGAATTGACTACATCAACTCCTTCCGCAGCATGCCGTTTAGTTTTTCGTAGGGAACGACAACCTCAATGGGGCCAACGGCGTAGGCGGCAATTTCGTAGGGGTTGTAGTAGAAAATCATACCCTGTCTGCCGGGGGCGATGTTGCCGGGCAGGAAAAACTGGCCGTTGTGCAGAAAGTAGCCCTGTTCTTCGAGTTTGTCGGTGGGCGTAAGTTGCTGCTGCTTCCGAAACGCTTTTTCTACGATACCGAGCAGAGCTGCCGTGTCGGAGACCATGTCGGTCAGGTGCAGTTCGCGGCCTGTTTCACGGTCGAAGGTCAGGAGCAGTTGGTTCGTGTTGGGATGCGCCCCGCCGGTGTACGCATAAACCGTTGCCCTGACCGTTAGCACGCCGGGATTCGAGAAGACCGTGTCGGCGGTGGTGTTCAGGTCCCAACACCCGCCAATGTCGCCCATGTCGGCCTGCATGTTCCGGTAGTCGGCGGCAAAGAGGTCGGCGGCTTTAGCCAGATTGGTGCGGGCAGCGGGGTTCTGAGCCACTACTGCACTGTCGAGCCAGTCGGTGATGCTGGCCGCTGCCAGTTGGTTCAAACGGTCGTTGATGCGCTGGGCACCTACCTCATGGCTGGCCAGCAGCGGGTAAGAGACGGATACAGAAACACCTTTATTGGCGGCAGAATCGCATCGGCTTTCACCCGCAAACTGGTACTGTTTCCTGACAAGTTCGGGGGGGGCGGCTGGTTTCTGGCGGCACGACTGGGTGCTAACGAGCAAACCAACAAGCATTAGGACAAGCAGATACTTCATGTACATGAGTGAGGTATGCTCCAGGAATCTTTAGAAGCTGTTTGAGTTAATCACTTTGGCCGCAAAGCGCGTCTTTTGGCCATATTCTACGTTACTTTTCTCGTCCGTAGCTACGGCTACGAACTCTAAAAGCGCCTTGAACAAGGCCAAAATCCATTACTTTTCGTCTCAAACCGCTAACTCGAACAGCTTCTTATTACTCTACAAACTTAGTAAATCTTTGAACCGGATAGCCTGTCGGCGGCTGATTTCAATTTTATCGCCCCCGCGCAACGTCACCAGCAGCCCCCCGCTAAACCAGGGTTCAATCTTTTCGATCCATTGCAGGTTGATGATATGCTTGCGGTTGGCCCGGAAAAATGTAGCTGGGTTGAGCCGGTCTTCCAGCGCGTTCAGCGACTTGAGTACCAGCGGTTTCTGATCGTCGAAATACAGCCGGACGTAGTTACCCATCGACTCAAATAGCCGCACTTTGCCGAGTTTCACAAACCAGCATTTCTCCCCGTCTTTCACGAACACCTGATCGGCCTCGCCCAATACTTTGGTGGCTGCGGGGGTATCGGCAATCCGGCGCGATTCATGCGCGTGTTCTTCTTCAACACGCTGAATAGCTTCCGAAAGCCGGGCCAGTTCAACGGGTTTAAGTAGGTAATCGAGCGCGTTGAACTCAAACGCTTTAAGGGCATATTCGTCGTAGGCAGTCGTAAAAATAACCTCCGGCGTTTTACCTTCGATAGACTGCAACAGCTCAAAACCGTTTTTGCCGGGCATCTGAATATCCAGAAACAGCAGCTCGGGTTCGAGTTCATCAATCATTGGCAGGGCTTCGGCAGCGTTGGCGGCTTCGCCGATGATCTCGATTTTTGGGAAGTTTTCCAGCAATCGGCGCAGTTCGTTGCGGGCCAGCCGCTCGTCGTCAATGATAAGGGTTTTCATAGTTGTGAAAGAGTGAAAGCGTGAAAGAGCGAAAGAGCGGCTGACGCATCAATGGAAACTGAGCGCGTCAGCCACTCTTTCACTCTTTCACTCTTTCACTCTTTAATTTTGTTCGTTTAAAGACACTGTCAGATTGGGCGGGAATGATAATTTCAGCGCGAACAACAAATTGATTTTCAGCATTTATCGATTCCTGTTCGATTTGAAAGCGGGCATCGGAACCGTAGAGCAACTGGAGACGCTGACTGGTGTTTTCCAGACCGAAGCCATCCGACGCGTTGCGGTCGCCGAGTTCGCCGGTGTTACGGATGGTGATGTGCAGCTTATCGGCCACTACCGCCGACTCGACGGAGACAAATCCGCCATCAACGGCTTTGCTGACACCGTGTTTAATGGCGTTCTCGACCAGCGTTTGCAGCATCATGGGCGGCACCTGCCAGAAGAGCGTTCCACCGTCGAGGTTGATGTAGGAGCGGAGTCGGTCTTCGTAGCGCACTTTTTCGAGGGCCAGATAGTCTTCTACGGTTTTGATTTCTTCGCGCAGTTCAACGGTTTTGCGCCGGTCGGCCAGCAGCGAGTTGCGGAGCAGATTGGAAAGCTGGGTGATGCTGTGCTGCGCCTTGTCGGGGTTTTCATAGACCAACGCCCGGATGCTGTTGAGGGCATTGAACACAAAATGGGGGTTCAGCTGCGAGCGTAGCACTTTGGCTTCGGTTTCCCGGATGCTGGTTTTGAGCAGGATCTTCTCGATTTCGGCGTTCCGTGTCTGCTCTACGTAGTGGTACACCGTATAGCTCAGCACCCACGCCAGCATGGCTTTGCCCCAGCTCATAATGTAGCCAATCAGGGGCCAGGGTTCAGCAATGAATTTGTCGGGAACGATGATACGGTCAAACGGCATATTCACGAGCGTCATGATCAGAGCCAGCACAAATACCGATAGCAAAACACGCGGGGCAAGCTGTACAAACGGCAGCTGGACCCACTTCCACCGGCGAATCATGAGCCGGTACAGATGCGTCAGCGTAATGCCCAGAAAGATATTGGCAACGGCTAAATACAGCGTATCGGCATCGAACCCGTATTCAAGCACATACGCCAGATACTCGACCAGGATCAGCAGCGACCAGCCGAATAGCTGACAAAGCCAGTAAATTTTCTGTTTGGGAATTCCACGCATACTGTCACTGCCCTTATCTGGACCGTAAGCGAATGTACGCAATTGATGGGGCCACGTACTACCCGGCAATTATCAAAGGCAGTATATCTGGATTACCGGCAGAATTTGAAGAGTGAAAGAGCGAAAGAGTGAAAGTTACTGACGCAGGAGACTGAGCGCGTCAGCAACTTTCACTCTTTCGCTCTTTAAATAAGCGACAGCAAATGCGCTGTATCGTTAGCCGATTCGATGGCAAACGATTGGGTGTCGTAATCGTAATGAAGTTTGTAAAGACAGACGTTGCTATGTTCAAACTGGTCCATGTTGGATAGTGGCTGACTAGTAATCCAGCAGAGCAGCACCCGCATAGCCCGCCCGTGCATGGCCACCAGAATGGTTTCTTCGTCGGGATGGGCCAGGATTTCGGCGATGGCCTCGCGCTGCCGGGCTTCCACCTGATCGGGGCTTTCGCCCCCGTCGGTGGTTTGGGCGGTATTGCCCGACGCCCAGGTGGCCATCAGACGGCTGTGGTATTCGTCTTCGATATGACCCGGAACGCGCCCTTCCATCACGCCCCAGCTAATCTCGTTCAGACCCGGCAGTTGCTGGCAGGGAACGCCAAGTTCAATGAACGGTTCAACGGTCTGCACCGTGCGTTTGAGGGCCGATGTATAAACTTTGTTGAACGGAACATGCTGATAGGCCCGAAAAAAAGCTGCGGCCTGCGCCCTTCCCATGTCATTCAGATCGGCGTCAATACCGCTGCCCTGCACTACGCCCCGCCGGTTATAATCGGTTTCGCCGTGGCGAATGAGGTAGATCGTTTTCTGCTGCAATTCTATGTTTTCTAAGGTTGTATATTGCCCGCAAAAATACGCGCAAACCCCTGCATTATGAAAGCCGGAATAGACCTGAGTACCCTTTCCTTTTCCCACGCCGATTCTATCGTCAGACAGCTCGGCATTGAATTTACCGAGGCAGGCGAGGGCTACCTTATTGCCCGGATGCCAGTGGACGGCCGCACGCACCAACCCTTCGGAATCTTGCACGGCGGGGCGTCGGTAGTACTGGCCGAATCGCTGGGCAGCGTGGCTTCATTCCTCATGCTCGACGACCCTATACAGCAGCGGGCGGTGGGTGTGGAGGTAAATGCCAACCACATCCGGTCAGTGCGCGAGGGCTGGGTCTATGGCCGCTGTACGCCCATTCACGTAGGCCGCAGTACCCACGTCTGGGACATCCGCATCACCGACGAGCAGCAGCGCACTGTTTGCGTAAGCCGGCTGACCATTGCTGTTATCAACGTTGGGTAGGCATTCTGCTGTTTTCCCGAAAACAACCTACTGCACCTGAATCAACTGCGTGGCTGATACCGCCCGTCCATCGTCGGTTATGCCTTCGATGGTTACGCGCATGGTACGCACCACGTCCGAAAGCGGGAAGCGCACGGATGCCCGCCCTCGCCCGTCGGTTTGCATGAGCGGTTTCCAGTACAGCACGTCACGCCGGTCTATGGGGACGTCAATGGTGGAGGGTAGCGCGTCAATGCCATAATCAGGCACGGAGAAGTCCGGCTGCCGGGACGGGTAGCCAATCAGAGTCAGCGGCTGGGTTGTTTTCTGGAGAGCCTTTGCCGGGCTGGGACTATGTGTGCGGGTGTAAATCGCAATGACGCCGTTAGCGCCCCGAACGCCGTATATACCCGTTGTGCCGCCATTTTTCAATACTTCGATCCGCTCAATGTCGTTCGGGTTGAACATCAGCAGTACCGTACCCGATTCATCGCCCATAAGCGGCATACCGTCCATCAAATACAACGGGGAACTACTCCCCGTTATAGTGCCAATTCCCCGGATTATAACGGTATAGCCTCCCTCGCGCTGCCCAACGCTAACGCCCGCCACCCGCCCCCGCATCATCTCGTACAGGTTGGCAAACTGCGGGCCGTTGGGGTCGAAGATCACAGTGGCATCGGCTTCGTTATGCAGACTCATACGTCGGATATCGTCGGCGCGTTCGTCACGTTTTCTGGCTCGTACCGTCACGGCTGCCAACTGCCGGGCCGCGCTGTTGCGGTAGCGTAGTGGGTTGCTCCCCTGCCTCAGCCGGGCCGCTTTCAGTTGAGACTGCAACCCTAGCCAGTTCACAACGGTATCGGCACCAACACGCAGCCATCCGGCTCCGGGCCGGTCAAATTCGACGTGGGCTTTACTGGGTGCCAGATGCTTGAAATTCCGGTCGGTAAGCTGCATCAGCAGAGACAACGTATCGTCGGCGGCTATGCCCCCCAGCCGGAACCGCCCGCGCTCGTCGGCTCCTGCCGAGCGTAAAAATGAGTTACCCGGTATCGTAGATACCAGCATGAACTGCGCACCGGGCAGGGGCTGGTTTTTATCGTCCAGAATACGGCCCATGACCGACACACCTCCCGGGCTGGATAGCCCCGGGCTGGATGGCCCCAGGCTGGATGGCCCCAGGCTGGCATCGGTACCGGTCGTTATCCGCCATTGTTGTCCGCGCAACAGGCTGTCTGTCTGCTGGCGGCTTCCGGTGTTTATGACCGTAATGGCGGGCTTGCTTGTTGTACTGGCCAGATTTCCTGTCAGCAACAAGTGCGTTTGCAGGTTGGCTGTTTCGGTGTCGGCGGGTACCTGATCGGCGTCCGTTATCGAGATTGACAATGCTCCTACGGCGGGTTGCCCATCGTCGTTCAGGGCCACGTTGAGCGTTACGTAGTCGCGGGGGCGGTAGCGGGGCTGATTGGTGGAGAGCAGCACCCGCACGGGCAGAATCCGTTCCGGAATGAACACTAACTGACCAGTTTGCAACTGGGCCGAAGCGTCGTAAAGTTGAACCTGAAGCAACCCGGTGGGTAAACCAACCAACGGCAAACTCACCCGCGCCCCACCGTCCTGCAACAGGAGTTTATGTTGCCCCACCACCTGCCCCCGGCTTTGGATGAGCAGATAAGCTGAGTCTGTCCGCTGCCGGTTGGCACCATCCACCCAAATCAGCAACCGGTTGGTATCGCTCACGGCATCAGCCACCAGCGTCAGACCGTCATACTGGACAGAGTCGCTTTTCGTGGGTTTCCGAAGCTCAGCAGCAGGTGCCAGTATTGTTGTCTCTGCCGGTGTTCGCAGGGTATTGTAAACCAGTAAGGATCGTTCAAAAGCGGGGCGTTTTAGCGGGTCGTCTTCGTCAGTGTACCCCCGCAGTCGGTACTGCCCCGATGCCAGCGAATCGGACAGTCGGAACAGGCCACTCGCCCGCCCATCAACAACGTGCATCCACTGATGCTGCACGAGTTTCCCGCCCGGCGTAAGCAAATCGACCTGTATGGCGGTTTCGCCGATAGGACGCCGGTGGGTGGGCGTATCGAGCAGATATGCACTGAGCCAGAGCTGATCGCCGGTGGCGTAGAGAGGCTTGTCGGTCTGCACAAACAGGGCGGGTGGCAGGTTGGCGAAGGTCTTGCCAAAATTGGTAGCGATGCGTTCCAGCCGGGCATCGGGCGGCAGCAGTTTGCCCTGCGTGGCGAGTGGCGGGCTACCTGCCCTGGCTGGCGATGTACCGTTGTCAGCGTCGGGCTTCCAGTCGGCGGGCAGCAGGGTTGAGAGTCGGTCCTGCGCCAGCGACCCCTTCGCTTCCATTCCGTTTGGCAGGGTAATCCAGCCATCGGTTGTGAACTGCATCCAGCCCATCGGAAACGTCAGCTGCGAGTAGGCATACCGGGCATCGCGGTAGGGCGAGAAAGACGACGTAGTGCTCGTATAAAAAACAATCAGCGGGCGGTTGGTAACGAGATTGCGCTCGAATGGCAAATCCCCCCGCCGAATCAGCGAGTCGGGGTTGACAGGCGCAAGTCGCTTTGTTACCCGAATGGCATCCGAGAGTAATGGTACGCTGTTAAAGTTGGCAATGGGTTTGTTTATATCTTCGGCATACACCAGAAAACCGTTTTGCTCATGTGTCCCGTTTACCAAACCGGCCAGTAATTGCCGTATAGACCCGGCGTAGGCCCGCGCCCGGTTGCGCCGGTAGCGTTCAGTCTGCTGCTCAGTATCGGCGGGTATTTCCTCAAACCAGCTCGTACCGCCGTAATAAACAGCCCTCAGCGAGCCATCGAACTGCTGAAGGTCATAGAATAGCCGGTAGCCGAGGGCGCGGTTTTCGATGACAAGCGGCTCGGTAGCGATGGCTTTCAAGTGGCCTTTTTCTTCCGAAAAACTAAGGACAAAGCTGTTGGCAATTTCGCATTGAGGGCCAAACAGATCGCCGAGGAGTTGCCGTCGAAACTGTTTGTAGTGCCGCGCCCAGGTCCGGTCTTTGCTTTTGGCCCGGACCGACACGCTGTTCAGCACCCGGTTGTCGGGTCTGAGCCGGAACGAGAAGCTGCGCGGTTGGGGCCGATCGAGCCGGAGCGTTTGCCGCGCGGTCTGATAGCCCAGAAACGACGCTACGATCTCTACCGTGCCGAGCGGAATGGTCAGCGCGTATTCCCCATTATTATCGGTGGTAGTGCCGCGTGTGGTGCCATTGAGATATACATTGGTAAACGGCAGCGGCTTGCCCTCCTCGTCTGTTACGCGCCCGCTGAGGATTGTGTTTTGCGCGAAAGTCTCGCTGTTCAGTCCGGTTAAGGCAAGCAGTAACAGGGCAAAGTAGAACCATTGACGACGTACCATGTTCGGTTTCTTTATGTTGGCTAAAGTGCTACAGGTCAGACTATTTACAAGGCCTTTTCTTACGAAATCAATTCCATCCGTTCGCCCGAGAACGCTGTGGCCCGCTCGGCAAACAAGGCTTTTGTAGCGGCCCAGGTTTGGCGAAATAACTCACTCTGTCGGTAGGCTTCCAGCGCGTCGGCATCATCCCACAAACTGTACGTCATACACACGGCGGGGTTATCGGGGTCGCGCAGGAGTTCGAGGTGGCGGTTACCGGGAAAGGCGCGGATGTGCTGCTTCGAGCGGTCGAAGATGGTGTGAAAATTGGGCAGGGCATCTGGACGGAAGGTCATGCGAACAATACGAACAAGCATAATTTTATGATTGCCACTACCGTGGCTGAAAGGTTTTTTTAAGCCCTGAACGGGTCATGCTAAAAATAGGCTATTACCCGCTACTTTTAGCGTTTCATTTTCCATTTTTTGTTGCGCTATGAATTACCGAACATTTGGCCGCACGGGCTGGCAGGTTTCTGAAATTGGGTATGGCATGTGGGGCCTGGCGGGCTGGACCGGCTCCGACAAAGCCGAAGTCCTCCGCGCCCTCGAACGCTCCGTTGACCTGGGCTGTAACTTCTTCGACACCGCCTGGGGCTACGCCGAGGGCATCAGCGAGCAGATTCTGGGCGAATTGCTCAGAACGTACCCTGATAAACAGCTTTACGCAGCCACCAAAATTCCGCCTAAAAACCGCGCATGGCCCTCGAAGCCTGATTTCCAGATCAACGACGTATTTCCCGCCGATTACATCGTGGAATACACCGAAAAGAGCCTGCAAAACCTTGGCGTGGAAACCATCGACCTGATGCAGTTCCACGTTTGGGAAGACGAATGGGCCGGTCAGGACGAATGGAAACGTACCATCGAAAAACTCACCGAACAGGGTAAAGTTCAGGCCTGGGGCATCTCCATCAACCGCTGGGAGCCGGACAACTCACTCGATACGCTCCGTACCGGCCTGATCGACGCCGTGCAGGTGATTTACAACATCTTCGACCAGAATCCCGAAGATCATCTGTTTCCACTCTGTAACCAAATGAACCTCGGCGTTATTGCCCGCGTCCCGTTTGATGAAGGTACGCTAACCGGTACGTTCACCAAAGAGACGACTTTCCCGGCAAACGACTGGCGGTCCACGTACTTTGTGCCGGAAAATCTCAACAGCAGCGTTGACCATGCCGACGCGCTCAAGCCACTGATTCCCGATGGCATGACCATGCCCGAAATGGCCATGCGGTTTATCCTCAGCAATCCCGATGTTCACACCGCGATTCCGGGAATGCGGCAGATCCGGCACGTAGAAAACAACATTGCCACCAGCGACGGGCGCGGCCTGCCGCCCAAACTCCTACACGAACTGGCAGCCCACCGCTGGGACCGTACCCCTACCGAATGGAGCCAATAGGGCGGGTTAGTATTCCTGCTCCAGCGGATGAACCATGAATTCATCGATGACTACATGTGCCGGGCGGCTGACAATGAACATCATCGACTCGGCCATGTCTTCGTTTTTGAGCCAGTTTTTCGAGCTTTCGGCCCCGTGCTTTCCGTGAAAATCGGAATCGACCAATCCTGAATATACGCCCGTCACCTTGATACCAAACGCCCGAACTTCTTTGCGCAATGCACCCGTAAATGCTTCCTGTGCGTACTTACTCGCCGTATATAGCGACCCGCCCGCAAACGTCCGCTTGGCCACGTCCGACGCCACAACTACTACATGACCGGAACCCTGTGCTTTGAGCGTGGGCAGGGCCGCTTTGGTCAGCACAAAGGTGCCTTTTACGTTGGTTGCCATCAGGTCGTCCCACTCCTGAACCGTAATCTCGTCCACGTTTTTAAAGATACCGTAGCCCGCATTGTTAATCACCACGTCGATACGTCCGAAGCGATCGAGGGCGGTTTGCACCACGTTGGCCATATCCGTTTCGGACGTCACATTACCTGGTACGGCCACGATATTGGCGTGTTCGGCTTCGAGGGTTTTCAGTTCATCAGCCGAGCGGGCCGTAACAAGTACGTTTGCGCCGTTCTGAGCCAAAAGCAGGGCCGTAGCCCGGCCAATTCCGCGCGACGCGCCGGAGATAATGATAGTTTTGCTGTCGAGATTCATAGAACAAAAGTACCATAATGCTGATCAACCACGTTCGTTGGTAGCCATGATAAACGCGCTGCTCACGTCCTTATCCTCGCCCATAGGCACGAGGGCAACCTGCTTGGTTTCGAATGCGTCGAGTGTTCCGCATACCCGGAACGACGTTTTCTGACCGGGCCGTAATCCGTTCGATATATCGTCAGGGATTTCGATGTAGGTCCAGCCAGTCTTCTCGCCTTTCGGCCCGAATCGCTGGAGGAGTGCGGTGAAAGTGTGCATAGCTTATGCGTATTGATTCAGCATGGTTTGCAGCGACGTTCGCATTTCCTGCACCAGGCTGGCCGGTTCCAGTATGGTCAGGTGTTCGCCGTAGGAGCGCAGGTGCATGAGCAGGTCGCGGTTGGGGGCCAGCCGGAGCCGTACCACACAGGCATCGGGCGTGTCGGTCAGCACCTCCTGCGTCTGGTGGATGGGCTTGGCTTTTACGTACCGGCCAAACAACGGGCTGAAGGATAAAACGATATTTTCGACCGGGCCGTGGCTGTCGGTAATACCATAGATATGCTCAAAAATCTCGCTCACGTTGGTCAGCACAGCGGGCGGCACGTCGCAGGGATCGTCGAGAATTTCGAGTTCGCTCATACGGTCGAGGGCGAAAGTTTTCTCACCTCCGCTGGCGGCATCGTAGCCAATGACGTACCAGCTATCCTGCACCTCGCGTAGCAGCATGGGGTGCAACAGCCGCAATTTCGGGCGTTCGGGTTCGGTTTGTCGCCCCGCTTTTTTGCGTTGGGAGGCCAGCCCCAGACCTGCCACGGCATCGTCGTGTTTGAGGTACCGGAAGGCCACCTGCCGGTTCTGGTTCACGGCCCGAATCAGCACCGGTACGTGTTGCCGGTTGCCGCCCAGAATCTTTTCTTCTACATAAACAATACGGCGCGACGGAGCCACCACGCTGTCGCTCTTTACCTCGCGAATGATATCGAGACTTTGCCGCACCTTTTCCAGCGCGTTGGTCAGTTCATCGGCTACGGTGGCTCCCTGCGTAGCGGCCAGCACTTCGCGGGCGTAGTCCAGGGCATCCATATCGTCGGGGCTGAGCATGAGATTCAGGAGCCTAAACTGCGGATTGCTGTAAAAATAGCCGTTGGCCCGCTTGTCGTATTCGATGGGTGCATCATGGTCTTCGCGCATCCGCTGAATGTCTTTTTCGAGCGATGAGATGGACCGGATGCCGCATTTGTCCTGGCAGAGTTCAAACAGTTTTTGCTTGGAATACCGGCGGGGGTAGCGGCTGACAACTTCGTCGATGAGCCGGTAGCGTTGAAAAGCGGAGCGGGTTATAGGCATTGGGGAGTTGTTGCAGGGGTTATTACGCAGAGATACGCAGAGTGAAGAAGAGATTCGCAGAGGGGTTTCTTTTTTACTTCTCAGCGTGTCTCTTTCTTCTTCGCGAATTTCTGCGGAGCAACTCTTTTCAACAAAGCAACAAAAAAAATTTGACAACGTAAATAGATTACGTTTTATGGTATTCATCTTTGAGTCGGACAATCACTTACAACTCTTATGAATCTTACGCAACGTCCGCGCTCAAACGCCCACAATACCGCTCGCCCGTCGCTTTCGACGCGCCAGTTGGTCGATCTCGAACTCGGCCTGTACCTCCTCGACCGGCTCCGGCCCGACGCGCCCCCCACAGCCCTGCCCGCGCTCCTGACCGACGCGCCCACCCGCCACAGTCTGACGCCCCAGCAGCACAAATACCTGCACCGCGCCCGGCTGATTCTGGCCCGCTTCACGAACCCAACACACTGGCAAACACTGCTCGACGCCTACGCAGCCGCCCCCGCCGATGCGCTGGCCTACGACCTCTGCCCCCAGTACAGCCGCTTCTCCGAAAAGACCGTCGGCTTTGCCCGAAACCGGGTTGGTATCCTGCGCAAACTGCTCTCGTGATTTATTTTCGCCACAGTCGGTCCGCTTCGGCGGACCGACTGTGGCGAAAATTATTATCAAAAATCCCTTACAACGTAAAAAGATTACGTTCTCGTGGTGTGATCTTTGATATGAACAACACGAAACAACAACGACTATGAACATGCTTCTTTCCACCGCCCCCCTTACCCAACCGGTTCTTGCTGGCCTTCTGCGCTGGCAGGAGCCGCTGGCAACCCGGCTGCGCTTTCGGCACGCCCTGCCCGGTATGGTGGCTAACCGACTCCTGAACGTAGAACTGGGCCTGTACCTGATGGCCGAGTTACTGCCACTGGCTCCACCCCAGGCCTTGCCCGATTTGCTCAACGGTCTCGGCGCGGCCTATAAACAGCGGCCTATCTGGTCGCCCCGGCAGCACCGCGCTCTCAACCAGGCCCGCCGGTTACTGGCTCCCTACCAAAACCACGTGGCCTGGTTTCGGGCACTGGAGAAATACGCTACCCTTGCTCCTGATCTGCGCACCTTTACGCTGCGTGGAACCCTGCGTAGCGATGTTAGCGGCTACATCCTGCGCGAGCGCGTAGCCCTGTACAACGGTACACTGGCGTAGTGCCTGGGGAGCGACCTTTTCAATCCATCAAATCAGCCTGCCAGCTCACATCGAGCTGGCAGGCTGATTTTTACGTATAGGCCAATTTCCAGAATGGTACATCTCTGAACGGTCCGAATTTGTTTCGCACTCGTCCAAAACTCTCTATTTTTTCAAGGTCAACCCTATTCTACCCCCAATGGCTATACTCGATAAACTCGCCGATCTCTTTAATCCGGGAAACAAACCCGCCAGTTTGCCCGAACGCACCAGTTTGCAGAACCTCGGCTATGGTATCAGCTATGAACCCATGCCCGACCCGGCAGCACCGCCCCAACTCAACGAGCAATTGGAGGACCTCTACTATGAATCACGCCACCGTCCCAGCAACGCCCTTGCTAAGCGGTTGCGCAAACTCGTGCAGCAATACCCTGACGTAGCTATCCTGAAGAACTACCTCACGACAACGTACATGTTGACAGGGCAACAAAGACTATCCAATCAGGTACTGGAGCAGACCCTGGAGCAGCACCCGCGCTATTTACTTGGTCTGGTCAACAAAGCCAATCAATTACTGGCAAAAAACGACACAGCCGCCGTAAAAGACCTGTTTGGCGGCCCCCCGGTAGATATTACTCAGTTTTATCCGGAACGTCAGGAGTTTCACCAGTCGGAGGTAGGGCATTTTACGTTTGCTTCTTTCAACTACTACCTCGCCAAAAAAGACCCCGATGCAGCTCTGGCCCGGCTGCGGTTACTGCGCGACCTGAACTACCATAATCTGGAGCAACTTCGGGAGATGAAAGGCCGGCTCGACGCGGTTCGGATGGCCCATAACCTCGCCAAAATGCGGGAAGATATGGACGACGCCGTTACTGTAGAAGGCTATTTTAGGTCCGAAGATCAGCAAACCGACGAACCGCCCGTTTTTGAGCATCCCGACATACAATGGCTCTACGAACATGGTCTCGACGCAACCAGCAATCCGCTGACCGCCCAGAAATGCGATGTGTTGCTGGCCCTGCCCCGCGCATCGTTAACCGCCGATTTATCGAAGGTGTTACTAGATATTATCTATCGCTACGAACATTTTCAGGCAATAGAGTGGAATTCCAGTCAGAATGATTTTGCCAGTCACGCACTCCTGCTGGCTACTGAACTTCAAGCCGACGAGTGCCTGCCCGCCGTGCTGGAAACGCTGCGGCAGCACACTGAATTTCGGGAGTTTTGGTGGGGTGACTACCTTACGGAGTTCTACGAGCCGTATTTCCGGCAGATGTTACCCAACCATGCCGATACGCTGAAGGTATTCATGCAGGAACCCGACATCAATACGTACTCAAAAGTGCTTGTTTCGGAAGCGTACATGCAACAGAC
>Ga0105045_10002821_pt1 | contig 14761 bp, 16 predicted proteins | sample MAT02_FD_78089 | JGI IMG/M metagenome (GOLD analysis project Ga0105045, IMG submission 78089) | Freshwater microbial communities from Lake Fryxell liftoff mats and glacier meltwater in Antarctica - MAT-02 (megahit assembly) | ecosystem: Environmental > Aquatic > Freshwater > Ice > Liftoff...
AACGTGCCGGGCAGACCGTGCCGCACTTGCACATGCACTTGATGGGCGGCCGCGATTTCGGCTGGCCACCGGGATAAGTTTTATAGGGTGGGCAATGCCCACCATGGACATATGATTCGGTGGGCAATGCCCACCCTAACAAGAGCGATCGATGTCATTGCCGACTATCCAAATCCTTCAACAACGCCTTTCAGTTGCGGAAATTGCGATCTCCGAAGCGTGCGCTCGCTCCAATCGCCAACGCAACGACGTGACTTTGATCGCCGTTACCAAAACGGTTACATGCGAGGTCGCCGCGTTGCTCCCGCAGTTGGGAGTGCATGACCTCGGCGAAAGCCGACCGCAGGAACTGTGGAAGAAAGCCGAGGCGATTCCCACGGCCCATTGGCACTTCATCGGGCATATGCAACGCAACAAGCTCGAACGTACGCTGCCACTCGTGCAACTCGTACACAGCGTTGATAGCGAAAGGTTGTTGAAAGCGATTTCCGATTTCGGAATGCAACGCGGTTCGCCGGTGCCGGTGCTGATTGAGGTGAATTGCAGCCGCGAGGAAGCGAAAGGGGGCTTCGCCCCTGGAGCGGTACCCCGCAGTTTTGAATCGTATCCCGGTGCGAATGTCCGGGGCTTAATGACAATGGCGGCCCACGAAGCGAACCCCGAAACGATCCGGGCGACCTTTCGGGAACTCCGCGAATTGAGAGACCTATTGCGTAATTCCACCGGCTTGCCGCTGCCGCATCTTTCGATGGGAATGAGCAACGATTACGAACTGGCGATCGAAGAAGGGGCCACATTCATTCGATTGGGCAGCACACTGTTCGAGAACTTGGCGTAAACCGCACTTGCGATGCCTTCAACGATGCACACCGCCATCGCGTACGGGATCATGCCCGCGAAGCCCTTGCCGAAGAGGCTCGGCCAATCGGGTGTCGCTTCGCCGAGGCTGAGCCACACTGTTATCGGGATCGTAAGCAAAGCCAACGGTTTGAGCCACGCTCCCGCGTACGTTCGCATCGGGATGCGAAGCTTCTTCAACGTGAAACCGAGCACGAACAGGCAGAACAGCACATTTGGCAGAGCGATGGCCACGGCCACGCCGGGCACGCCCCAACCGCCGATCAGGGCCAACATCAAAATAACGTTCAACGCCGCTTCCACAAGGGCCGCTCGGGCGAACCACTTCAACAAACCCAAGCCGTAAAGCATCCGCGAGGCCACCGATTGGGCGATGCCGAGGCTGAGGGTGAATGAGAGCACCACGAGCGCGGGGTAGCTACCGCCCACAAACTCCGCACCGACCCAGCGGGTGAGGAACGGCTTTCCGAACAGCAACAATCCCACCTGCACCGGCAACGCCGCGTAGAGCAGCCAGCGCGTGGCGTTGCAGAACAACCGAGCGATTCCGGCGTGGTCGCCCCGCGCTTCCATGGCACTCACACCGGGCGTGAGCGTGGTGGTGATCGTTCGCAAGAGTGTTTTCGCGTAATCGACCAAGCGGGCCGCCGTGGCGAAGAACGTCACTTGCCCGCCGGGGAGGAACGCCCCAACCACGATGGCTCCGGTTTGCACGGTGATTCTCCCGGCCAGCATCGCCAAGAACGCATCGGTACTGAAGGTTCGCACTTCCTTCATCGTGGCCCGGTCGATGAACCGCACCGCGAACCGCAACCCCGGCAGCCGCTTCCAAGCCAGCAGTGCAAATGCGGTATGCTCGGCGATGTTCACGGCGGTATACACGATGGCCAAAGGGAAAAGCTCGGCCCCCGAATTCACCGCGAACACGATTCCTGCCGTGCGGAAGGCGAGCGCCACCAAACGGACCAGACTCTTCGCGGTGAAGGCTTCCACGCCATCGAGGATGCTGGGGAACACGCTCGCCGGGAGTGTGAACGCGAGGTTCGCTAGCATCAAGAGCATGAATGGCAGAACGTCGCCGGAGTGGTTCAACTTCGCATCGAGCGCGGGGGCAAAAGCGAATAGGATCGGTATACCCACGGCGAGTGCCAAGATGCCCGCGAGTAGAAAGAGTGCCAAGCACGAACTCGCCATGCGGTTCACGCCATCGCTGTTGGCGATGGCCCGGTGTTTCGCCACGAAGCGCACGAGGCACGCGGCGATGCCCATGTCGAGTAGCGTGAAGTAAGCGAGGATCGCTTCGACAATACACCAAACGTCGTAGCGGGGTTTACCGAGTGCGTGAATGAGGAAGGGCGTGAGGAAGAAACCGACCGCTAAAGTCGCGGCGAACGCCAGCCAATTGCTGGCCGCACCGAGTAGGAATGAAAATCGGGAACCGGGCACCGCGTCGGCCTCCTTGCCGGGGAATGCGATAGTGTAATGGAGTGCGGCCAGGGCTGTCGATGCCGGTTCCGCAAGGGTTGCGGATAATCGATGAACGGGTTAAGCTGATTCCATGAAGCTTCGAGCGTACATTGAAACCACTATCCCCAGCTACCTAACGGCATGGCCGAGCGGCAGCTTGATTCGGGCCGCGGAACAACACCAGACCAAACTCTGGTGGTTGCAGCGGGATCAATACGAGCTGGTCGGATCGGAACTTCTAATCGAAGAATGTAGTCGGGGAGACGCTTTAGCTGCTGCGACGCGATTGCATGCTCTCGAAGGCATCCCACTATTGGAATCGAATGAACAATCCAACACGTTATTGTTGGAATTGATACGAGAAGTGCCATTCCCGCCCAAAGCGGTACCGGATGCAAACCATCTTGCACTGGCTACCGTGCATGGAATCGATTTACTGGTAACGTGGAACATGCGTCACATAGCAAATCCCGTACTTCAAAAACGTGTTGAGCAGGTATGTCGGCTACTCGGTTACGAACCGCCCACGATTACGACACCGGGTATGCTTTTGGGAGGAAATAGCGATGATCGACGTTGACCCATTGGAAGAAGTTTATCGAATCCGTGAAGAATTCGCACGGAAGTACAACTACGACGTTCATGCCATGATTCTGGCCCTCCGCGAAATGTCTAAGGCTGCGGGTCGCAAAACTGTGAGCTTCCCCAAACGGGAACCGATCGAACCCATCCTCAAGAAACCGGCGGCGTGAACGGAACCGTTGCCGAATGCGTCGCAATCTGTTCCAATACCCACTCACAATGTCTCTCCCGGAGTGTACCCATGCGACGTTCGATGTTAGCGGCCCTCTTCGCCTCGGTGGCCGCGTTGAGTTGCGCCGAGGGGCAAGCCCCCAAGCAGGCCAATCCGATGATGGTGGAGAAGGTCGAGAAGGCGTTGCCTTCCGAAGCTCCCGCCAAGCCGAAGAAGACCCGCAACCTCCTCGTGTTTAGCCACACGGCAGGGTTCCGCCATAGCTCCATTGAACTCGGCGCGCGTACACTCACACTCATGGGCGACAAAACCGGAGCGTATACCGTCACGCACACCGAAGACCCGAGCATCTTCGATACGGAGAAGCTCAAGAAGTTCGATGCAGTGTTCATGCTGAACACGACTAACGATTGCTTCCGCAAGACGCTGCCGAAGGGCACCAAAGAAGCCCCCGAACAGAAATCGGCAAACGATACGGAAGAAGCAGCCCGCAAACAGGCCCTCTACGAATTCGTGCAGAACGGTGGCGGCCTCGCCGGGTGCCACGCCGCAACCGATACCTACAAGAGTTGGAAGGAATACAACCTGATGATGGGCGGAGCCTTCGTGAACCACCCTTGGCATAAGCTGGTGCCGGTGAAAGTGCTCGACCCTAAGAACCCGATCAACGCGGCGTTCGACGGCAAGGATTTCGAAATCGCCGATGAAATCTACATGTTCCGTAACGATACCGCCCTCGCCAAGGATCGCAAATTCCTGCTCGTGATGGACACTTCCAAGATGAGCAAGGAAGACGTAGCGAAGGGCAAACGGGATGACGGCACCTACCCGATCAGTTGGATCAACGCCTCGGGCAAAGGCCGCGTGTTCTACTGCTCGCTCGGCCACCGCGAAGAAATCTACTGGAACACCGCGATCATGAAGCACTACCTCGCGGGCATCCAGTACACCCTCGGCGACCTCGAAGCCGACGCCACACCCGCCAGAAGCAGCGAGAAGTAACACATCGGACTATCGACCGTGCGGGATTCCCAACTCCCTCACGGTCGCGGTTCATCGGTTCGCCGCGCTCTATAACACAACGAGGCTATTCCCGCCGCGCTTCGGAGTGCAACATTTGGACGAAACTCCCACCTCCGATGTGCGAACCCCCGCACCGATTGCCGATCTCGAAATCAAAGATGCGCAGCTGATCTTTTCTGCCGTGTGGTGCGATCTCACCGAGAAGTTCAGCCGCGAGGAACTGAAATTCCCGCGCGAGTTCATTTGGCTCGGCGGTGCCCCCGGTGCGGGCAAAGGCACCAACACGCCGTTCATCGCCAAGGCCCGCGATATTACTGCTCCGCCGATCGTGATCAGCGGCTTGCTCACCACGCCGCAAGCCATGGCGATGAAGAACACCGGCCAAATGGTCGGCGACCGCGAAGTGATCGGCTTGCTATTGCAGGAACTGCTCGACCCGAAATACCGCGACGGCGTGATCGTCGATGGCTTCCCGCGCACCAAAGTGCAAGTGGAATGTTTGAAGCTCTTCTACCATGCCATGCTCGATCTCCACGCCGAGTGGCACAGTACCCGCAAGCCGATGTTCCGCATCGCACTCCTTTTCGTTACGGAGGAAGTGAGCGTACAACGGCAGTTGTTCCGCGGCCGCCAAATCCGGGAACACAACCAGCAAGTTCGGGAATCGGCGGAGGGGGAACTCCTCGAAGAGCGCGTGACCGATCTCGATCCGGCACTCTGCCGCAAGCGGTATCAGGCGTTCAAGGATACGAACTTCGAGGCCTTGCAATCGCTGCGGAAAATCTTCCACTTCCACTTCATCGATGCGGAAGGGGAACTCGCCGAGGTTCAGCGGAACATCCTCCGCGAGTTCACTTATCAGAGTACGCTGGAACTCAGCCCGGAAGTGTATCAGCTCATTCAAAATATCCCGTTAGCCACCCAATTGGGAATCCACGCCCGGCAAGAGTTGGTAGGCCGGTTGGAACAGTACGAAGAGAACCACTTGGAAAAGTTTCGGCAGGTGGCGAAATTGATCGAATCCAAGATCGTTCCCGTGGTGCGTGCCCATGCGATGTCCGGGCACGCGCAAATCAATTCTGAAGAAGAACTGCTGGACGATCCCCTCGCGTTGCGGATGGTGATCGACGTTCTGTGGGAACGCGGCTTCCACGTGACCGTCGATATCCACCGCATTGAGATCCCCTCGCGGGTGAACCCGGACACGTGGGAGATCGTCTGCCGTATAAAGAAAGTGTACCGTATCGAAGTTCGCTACCCGCCCAGCGATATCCGTCGCGGGCATTGATACGCCGCAACCGGCAGGCCCGAATCGGATCTCGACAACACCGGCTCGCCGAAGGCGAATACATACACAATTCCACTTGATTCGATTCGCAGAAGCGGCTATTCGCCCGACTCTGGATGAACTATGAACGCAACCGAACCCAACGGAACGCCGTTACCGGTCGCTCGGCCCGTGGTGATCGGCCGCCGGAAACGGAAGCTGCCACCATTGGCCCGCTGGGCGAGATTGCTACTGGTGCTGATGGCCCTCGGCTTGATTGCGGTCTTCGTTGTAGCGGCGTGGATACGCCCGTACGACGACGACGGCAACGCCGCGAAGATTGCGACGCACACCCAATTGGGTATGGAACCTTGCAGCATGGTCGTGCTCACGGGCAAGCCCTGCCCGGCGTGCGGTATGACGACGAGTTTTTCGCTGTTGATGCACGCCGACGTGGCGAACTCGCTGCGGGCGAATTGGGTGGGAACTTTGTTGGCGTTGGCTTGGCTCGCACTGATTCCGTGGGGGATTTTCGGTGCGGTGCGGGGGCGGTTGCTCTGGATTCGCCGGGGCGAATTCTGGCTGACCGTGGGGCTGTCGATTCTGTTCGCGTTGATGATCGCCCGTTGGGCGGTGATCTTCTTCGGATAGTGGGGGTTCGGTGAGCCGGGTCGCGCGAGCGCCCGGAGTATTCCAACGGGGGGTTCACGGATGAACCGGTCGAACAAATGGTGGCGTATTTTCCAGTGCGGCCTCGTGGCCTCGCTGCTCGTGGCCACAGTGGGTTGCAATCCCGCGTTGCTCTGGTTCTTGAACCGGGGCGACGACAAAACCCCCGCGCAGTACCCGCTCGAAGCGAAGGACGGCAAGAAGGAATATACCGTTGCCATCGTAGCCACGGCGAATCCCGTTCTGCTCAGCTATCCCGAATTCTCCGGGATCGACCGCGAGCTTGCCGCGAATTTTGCCCAGATGATCGTCGAGGAAACTGCAAAGGATAAGAGCAAGGTGAGGGTGATCGATCAAGCGAAAGTAAACGAGATACGCAACAAGAACCCTTTGAATTGGGATATCGCTAACCGCTCGCAACTCGCCAAGGATTTGGGCGCCGATCACCTGATCGAAGTCGATATTTCCAAGTTCAGCCTCTACGACAAAGACTTCGGTCGGGATGTCTGCAAGGGCACGGCCGCCGTCAATGTGAAGGTCTACGATGCCAAAGGCGACGGCTCTGCGAAGATCGAATACTCGCACACGTCGCAACCGCCATTGCGGCCCACCGACGGCTCCACGCCGATGGCCTACAAACAGATTCTGCTTAAACACTTGGCGAAGGATCTGATGCACAAGCATGTTCCGCACACCGCCGACCGCGACATCCCGACGCAACTGCGGTAAACAATTTCCAACCCCACGGCTCGCCGGGAGCGTGAGCGACCGGAGGTTTCAAGACTCCGTTCGCTCACGCTCCCGGTTCGCCGTGGTACTAACACCGCCGAATTCCCGAAGCCGACTGATGCCATCCGTCGGCTTTTCCCATTCAATACCGGCATCGATCCGGCGGAACGCAGCGATCGCTTCGCAACCGTCCGGTGAGTACCTCCGCCCGGCCACCCCTCTCCGGTGTTGTCCGCCTCGGTTGGCCATCATCGGAGCCAGCGTGATCGCCCCATCCAGCAAGCTGAAGATTTTCAGCGGCCGCGCCAACAAACCTTTGGCGGAAAGCATTGCCAAACACCTCGGCGTACCGCTCGGCAACATCAACCTCGGCAACTTCCCGGACGGCGAAACTACCGTGCGCATCGACGAAGACGTCCGCGGCCGCGATGTATTCATCGTGCAGCCGACCTGCCCGCCGGTGAACGAAAACCTGATGGAATTACTGATCATCTTGGATGCCTTCAAACGGGCCAGCCCCGCCCGGCTCACCACGGTGATTCCCTATTTCGGTTACGCCCGGCAGGATCGCAAAGATGCCGGCCGCGTGCCGATCTCGGCGAAACTCGTGGCCGATTTACTCACGGCCGCCGGGGCCAACCGCGTTCTCTGTCTCGATCTCCACGCCGCACAGATTCAGGGCTTCTTCAACATCCCGGTGGATCACCTCTACGCCCTCAAGGAAATCACGGCCCACGTAAAAGGGTTGAACATTCCTTCGAGCGATTTGGTGGTGTTGAGTACCGACGAAGGCAACGTGAAGAAGGCCATCAAGTACCAACAGCGAATCGGTGGGCAAATCGCCGTGGTGGATAAGCGTCGGGCCAACGCCGAGGAAACGCGGGCCGAGCATTTGATCGGCGCCCCGGTGGATGGGAAAACCGTGGTGATCTTCGACGATATGATTTCGACGGGCGGCAGCATGGCCGGGGCGATCAAAACGGCCAAAGCCCACGGGGCGAAGAAAGTGTACGTGTGTGCCACCCACGGTTTGTTGGTGGGCAAGGCAATCGAGAATTTGAGAGACCCCAGCATCGAATCGATCGCCGTGACCGACTCGGTGCCGCTGAGCAAAGAGAAACTCGAACGGTTGCCGAACATCAAAGTGATCAGCGTGGCGCCACTCTTGGCCAACGCCATTCGGCGGATCCACGAAGACCAATCGATCAGCGCTTTGTTTAAAGATGATTCCGAGCATGCCGCGGCGGTCTAGGTTTTGGCGAGCCGGGTCGCGTGAGCGCCCGGAGTCTGTACTGAACACTCCGGGCGCTCACGCGGCCCGGCTCGACGGGAATCGCTTTCGATGGAAACCTACCCCGATCTTTCCAATCCTCAACGCCGCAACGGAGATGGCTACGCCATCCTCTCGTTCGTGCTCGGCTTGGGTGCGATCAGTACGTCCATCTGCGGCATCGGGGCCGTATTCGGAGTGCTCGGCTTGCTCCTCGGTTTCAGCGGTTTGCAATCGCGTTACCGCGGCTTGGGGATCGTCGGGTTGATCCTCAGCCTTAGCGGATTGCTCTTTTCCCTCGGCATGATCGCCATTATCGTGGTGGTTCAAGCCACGACCGAACGGGAAATGCCGCCGCACCCCAACGGCACCAAAGCTCCATTCGTGGATCAATAATTCGGAGCGCTCCGTTTCCCAATGATCTGGAATATTCTCTGCCCGAAGTGCGGGGCCACTTTGGATGCCACGGGCGATATGCTCGGCAGCCATGTGGAATGCGGGGGCTGCGCGAATATCTTCGTGGCCCCGAAGGAGGCGTTGCCCGCCCCCGATCCGCGTTACGACCGCCGGATGCGCGAGGAAGAATACGAAGCAGCCCGCGACGACAGCGACGACGCCCGCCCCGGTCGCCAGCGGGGCACCGGCAAAGCGACTACGTCGCTGGTACTCGGGATTCTCGCACTCACCGTCGGCACGATGTTCCTATTCTGCCTGCCCTTCGTGCAGACGATCTTGGGCGTGTTGGCGGTCATTTTTGGATTCTTAGGATTAAAAACGGAAGGGCGGAAAACGGCCATCGCCGGGATGGTGTTGGGCGCGTTGGCGTTGATCTTGTCCCTGCTAATGGGGATTATGTTCGGGGCGTTCATCTATTCGGCGAATGCGTTCACAGGCACACCCACGACGGCGGCTATGTTCAAGACGGTCGGCACGAAATCTTCTTCATGGTGAAAGCGGCGTGACGATTTCCCCCGCCATTCAATTCAGGGGGACGATGTCCCCCCGCTTTGTTCAACTCTCGCCCCGCGTTCCGAGGGGAAGCAGAACGCGTGGATGAGCAACATGATCGCTCCGGCCACGAGGCCGCAATCGGCGACGTTGAACACCGGCCAGCCTTCTTTCGATTTCCAAATGCCGATGTCGATTTCGTGATACATGTGCAAGAAATCGCGGACGCCGTTGAACACGATGCGATCGTATAAGTTGCCGATGGTGCCGCCGAGGATGAGGCCGAGGGCGGCGCAGAGCCAACCGTCCACTTGGGTGCCCTTGCGGGCGGCCCACACGATGATCCCGGCCGCGGCGACGATACTGATCGCGGCGAAGATGTTGTTCGCGCCGCCTTTGTGCTGGCCACCGAGGCCGAAGAGTGCCCCGTGGTTCACGTGCGGCATCACCGGCGCGCTCCACGTTTGCAACGGCCCAAAAGCGCAATCGCACGGGGGAGTCGATTCGTCGTACTCGGCGGTGAAGCGGAACCAATTGGGGATCACTTCCCGCTGCCCTTGGCTGAAGCCCGGCGTGTAGAGAGTGCGGAACATCTGGTACTTCGTGGCCTGATCGGCCGCGAACGACACGACCGCCAACAGTACCAACAACCAACGGTACGAACGCAAAACCATGATCCGACCCCACCTTGGGTTGCCAATTCTTATCTACCCACGATAGCGGTTGCCCGGAATCGGGGCAATGCGGCTTGTCTCGGCAAGTGCCGCCTCGAAAAAATCGCACGTTGACTCTTGCGCCGCGTCGTGCAATACGTAACACTAACGTTGGTAACCCGTGACACCCTATATCGAGGAGACGACCATGGCGAAGGGCAACAACTCGCAAGGCAAGGAAAAGAAGAAGCCGAAGAAGGACGCGAAAGCGGCCCCCGTGAAAGTCGCGCCGCCGAAGAAATAGGATGATGGAATTTTCACGAACGGCGCGGCGTCGGCCCGCCGAGGAAAACCACCTCGGCGGGCCGACGCCGCGCCGCTCAATACTTGGTGTGGCGTCCGGGGGGAGAATCGGAGTAAACTCTTTGCAAGTTCACTCTCTTGGGGCGTTCCACGGGGTTGCCCCACCGATTTGCCCCTTTTGGGAGATTCCACAATGCGAGCACTTTTCTTGGCCACGACGGCCATCCTCACTATCGGCTCGACCGCTTGGTCGGCACATGAGCCTCGGGAAACGCTTATCTCTGCGGACGAGGTTCTCGCCGAACTCACCAAGAACGCCAAGACTTCGATCCCGAAAGCGTTGCTGAAGGAAGCTGAAGCAGTCGTCATATTCCCGCACACGATCAAAGCCGGGTTGGTCTTCGGCGGTCGAATCGGTCACGGCGTTGCCGTGATCAAAGATAAAAACGGCGGCTGGGGCGAAGTACGCTTCATCGAACTCGGTGGCGCCAGCGTCGGCTTTCAAATCGGTGTCGAAGCGACCGACGTTGTATTGGTGTTCAAGAATCGCAAAGGGTTGGATCGAATTCTCGAAGGGAAAAAGAAGTTGAAACTCGGCGCCGATGCTTCCGTGGCGGCAGGGCCGGTCGGACGCGAAGTGGAGATCGCCACCGATTTGAAGCTGAAATCGGAGATTTATTCCTATTCCCGCAGCAAGGGTTTGTTCGCCGGGGCTTCGCTCGAAGGGGTGATCCTCGGTTCCGATAACACCAAGACGGCCGCGTACGAGCGGGACGACTCTACCGAGACTCGCAAGGCCGCGGATAATTTGAAGGCGAGCATCTCGTTGCTCGCCACAGAGAAACTGCCGCCCGCCGCCGTGCCCAACGATCTGCCAACGCCCAAGGCCCCTCCGGTTCCCGCACCGATGACAGCCCCCGAATCCGCGAAGGGTTCTACCGGCCCAATCCGACGCTTGGCGAATCGATTGAAGTAAGGAATGCATTTCCCGAGCGGCGGGCGTCAGCCCGCCGAGTGAGAACATCTCATCGGCCCGCCGCTCGGAATTACACTTTTCACGGTGTGGCGATCTTCAACACCTTCCCGCCCGGTTCCGTAATTCGCCAACCATCCTGCGTGCGTTCGATCGTTTTCGCGGGGTGAATCGCCACGAGTTCCGCCGCGCGAACGACCTTCGAATCGGGATGGCGTTGTCCGGGTAATGTTTCCGTGCGTTCGATCACGCTTAAAAGCACAGGCAACGATCCGATCGGGGCCGCCTCGGGAAGCAACACTCCCGTGGCATCGACCGCCCGGTAATCCTGCCGATCCGCGATGCGGATCGCGAGCATCGGCTTGCGGAAGACCAAATCGGCGTGCAGTTTCCCTTCTTTCGTCACCACGATTTCTTTCACTTCGGCGATCCACGGGTGTTTGAGGAATGCCGAACGAAGCACCGCCGGGGTATTCGCATCGACGGAGGAAATGGCTTCCGGCAACTGCGAAATGGACCGAACTTCCGTAAGAAAGGCCGGCTTGATGATGTACGGCGGCGCCTCGAATTCCACCTCGGCCATCGGCGCGAGATAGCGGCTATCCCCCGCGACTTGTTGGCCCGCGAAATCGCCGAGATAACTGAGGCCGAGAAACAAGCCGCCAATGGCGCAGAGTGCCAAAACGATTTTCAAACCGAGGGTGAGGAAATGCTTCACGACTCGGGGCCGTGGGGCCTCAGCGGGTTTCGGTTTGCGTTTGGCCATGCGATCTCGCCATTCACCAGACGTTGAGGTCTTGTTCGAGCGCGATGCCGCTTTCTGATCGGACTTTCGTTCGCACGAGATCGAGCAGTTTGAGAATATCCTTGGCTGTCGTCCCGGGGTGTGCCACGGCGTAGTTGCCGTTGCGGTCATTCACTTCGGCCCCGCCGATTTTCGTGCGGGCCAACCCGGCCCGTTCGATCAGGAGTGCCGCAGAATGCCCCGGCGGATCGCGGAACATTCGCACCGACGATTGAAAGCTCAGTGGTTCGGCGGCCTTCCGCACCACCCAAGCTCGCCGCATCCGCTTCATGAGCGCCGCGGGCGATTCTTGGGCCAATCCGAATTCTACCCAGAGGATCACAGGATCGTCGATATCGGATTGGTTCTGGCCGAAAGTGAGTTCGTCGCTGGTTCGCACCGATTCGCTCGCATCTTCGTTCAACACGCACACGCGGCGAACCGAAGCGCCGATCTCCCCGGTGCGATCGCCGACGTTGCAACGCACGCTGCCCCCGACCGTCCCTCGAATGCCGATCAGAGTTTCCAGCCCGCTCAGGCCGGCCTTCACCGATGCGGCAATGAGGTCGAAGAGTTGGGCGCCCCCGGCGGAGCGGATCGTCTTTCCGCGGGTTTCGATTGCGGAGAACTCCGGGCCGGTCAAACGCATCACTACGCCGGGTACGGGATCGTCGCGCACCAGCAGATTGAAGCCTCCGCCCAGCATCCGCAGTGGAATTTGTTTCGATTTGCAGTGGCGGAGCACGGAGCGGAGTTCGTCGGTCGTTCGAGGTTGCACGAGGAACTCGGCGGGGCCGCCAATACGGAGGTGCGTGTACGGGGCCAACGGCTCGCGCCGCTTGGTGATTTCAGGGAACACTTCCGCAATCGTCATTCGTAGGGCCTCCTCCCATTAGAATATGCAACGACGGGGTTGTGTCAGCGCCCGGAGTTTCCTCGAGCGCCCCGGACGGGACTCGAACCCGTACGCCCCGCGTTGACAACGCGGTGAGCTAGCCAATTGCTCCACCGAGGCAGTGGAGAACGGATGCAATCCATCGGAACGAGGTTCGCGTGCCGAGCAACGAAACCCACATGCGGCGGGCACTCGAACTCGCGGAGCGGGGCAGGGGCGGCGTCGAGCCGAACCCCATGGTGGGCGCCGTGGTACTCGATTCCCATGGGAAAATTGTTGGCGAAGGTTGGCATGAAGACTTCGGCGGGCCTCACGCGGAAGTGAACGCCCTCGCCGAGGTCGGGGATCGCGCCCGCAAGGGCACGCTCTTTGTGACTCTAGAACCGTGCTGCCACTACGGAAAGACGCCGCCGTGTACGAAGTCGATCCTCGCTGCGGGAATTCGCCGTGTGATCGTGGCGATGCGCGACCCGTTCCCGAAAGTGGATGGTGGCGGCATCCGCGAATTGGAGAACGCGGGAATCGAAGTGCAGGTGGGCGTTTGTGAAACGGAAGCCATCGCGTTGAACGCCCCGTATCTGAAGTTGCTCCGCACCGGCCAGCCGTGGGTGATCGCCAAGTGGGCCATGAGCCTGGATGGGAAAATCGCCACGCGGAGTGGGGATTCACAGTGGATCAGTGGTGAAGATTCCCGCAGGCATGCTCACGCATTGCGGGGCCGAGTCGATGGAATCCTCGTCGGCAGTGGAACCGTATTCGCCGACGATTCGATGCTGACGGCCCGCCCGCCGGGCAAACGCATTCTCACGAGAATCGTACTTTCGCGCTCGGGCAATCTCCCGGAAAGCTGCCAGTTGCGTTCGTCCGCCCGCCAATCCCCCGTAATCGTGTTCACCACCACCGAGGTTGTAGGACGATTGAACGGCTGGAAGAATGACGGGGCGGAAGTGATCTCCGTGGAAGGGGACTTCCTCGGCGGCGTGCTGAATGAACTCGGCCAGCGGCGTTTCACGAACCTGTTGGTCGAAGGCGGGGCCGGTATCTTGGGAGCGTTCCACGATGCCCGTTTGATCGACGAGGTTCAAATATATCTGGCCCCGAAGTTGATCGGCGGCATCGATTCCCTTTCTCCCGTTGCCGGAATGGGCATCGGAACGTTGAACGAAGGTGCCGACTGGCAAACCGTAAAAGTGGAACACCTCGGCGGGGATCTGCATATCGTCGCTCGGAGGAGATTAGAAGGCCGACGGCAAATATGAACTTAGCGTACCTCTATTTAAGATTGACAAAAAGAACTAGGATCAACATAAACGCAACCTGTTGCAGTCCGAGAAACGTGACCGTTCACGGGTGCGCTGAAAACGGCCTTATCAATCCGGATTTGGCGCCAAGCTAGGCAAGCTGCAATCGAAAAAGACTTATGTGCAAAAGGTCATTGGCGCAATATGCACGACAGCCAATCTCGAACTCCGTGAATGGTTACTAGAAAGTTATGTTCCTACTAAAGAATTACTCATTTTGGCGGATAATATGAACTCAGTAGTCACAACTGCTTGCTATGTTCTGTTTGCGTTCACCACCATGGTCGACAAGTCTGCACTGGAAGTCGATAACCAATATGGGAAGCCATTTTCGAGTGATTTATATGGAGGGGTTGTACTCTCAACATCGCACATTCGCTTAGTTGATGGCACCAAGTACCTATTTACATTTTACTACGATGGCGGTTTAGTCATTAAGGAGTCTATCTTAAATACTACCAAATGACTAGGCCGTATGGAGAGTAACTGTCAGACCCGAGTTTCTACGCTCCTGCATGGAACGTCTTAGTTTTCGACACTCCTCGTAGCCATCATCTGAACTCATCCCATGTGCAATGGCCGAGCTGCATTCCTTCGTGCCGGTGCTGACAGCCGTGGCGGCGCGAGTGCGGCCACTCGCAATCCTCGAGTGGGGGCCGGGCCTGTTCACCCGCTTGCTCGCGGATCTCGCCCCCAATAGCCGCATCCTTTCCATCGAACACGACATGCGCTACTTCGATCTGCAACGCGCCCAACTGGATCGTCCCAACGTCGAACTCACTTATGTGCCGCACCTGTTGCCCTTCGGCGGCTGGGCCGGCTACGTCACCTACCCCCTGCTTTGGCTAGCCGAACGCGGCCTGCCGC